>JAEIGA010001058.1_pt1 | contig 41685 bp, 66 predicted proteins | sample 9270691 | NCBI WGS metagenome assembly JAEIGA01 (sample SAMN17057246, study PRJNA624740) | gut metagenome | biome: biome; isolation source: fecal sample | host: Bos grunniens | place: China: Xizang | collected 2019 | reverse complement strand
GCCTTATTTATTGGTGTTCCTACAACAGAGGGATTATCTGCACGAGACATATCGAAAGTGTTTTCCAAACCATCAACAGGAACCAATGTTATTCGCCCCGGATTTAGAGGAACCCTATCCAAAATCTCTTTTTCTATCATTCTCATACCTCCCCGCTATATAAATCTCCTGAGTAAAAATACGCATTTACCATTTTTGTTATCAAATCATCTACGTCTGCAATAATCTGTTCCATGTCGTTAGCCATCTGATATGTAAGGCGTTTTTTAGTAGTAGGCGCTTCTGGCGTTGTGGAAAATGTTGCGAGCGCTGCACGAATATCTACTATATTTTTCATGTAGCGCTTTATATCATCAAGCGTAGGCTTATCGTTCACGGTCCAGTTTTTTTTCACGACCGGCAACACAACATATCCAGCTTCGGTTAGCCTATTTGCCACATACTCCACAGCACTTTCAACACGATTCAAGTCGGTGTGGTTGTATGCACCTTTAAGCGAAGTTTCCCATTCGGATTTTTCCTCATCGGTCATACCACGCCAACCTTTAGCTTGCAATTCTGCGTAACGGTCAACATCTGCTTGTGACCTATCTGTAATTAAATTAAATTCATCTAACGGCACGCCTATCACCTCACAATTCTACCAGTATATGTTCCCTTAAATGCACCGCCGGTAGTGGTGTATTTTATTTCGGTTATAGCCACTTCGTTGTCTGCATATTTGTTTTCCGTAGTAACAACATCCAATGCGCAGAGACGCGGATCAGCTCTAAACTCACCGGAAATAGTCTGTCGCCCTTTAAGTACATCTGCTGTTCTTGCAGCAACTTTTTTTGCGTCGGCTGCTGTTTTTATAAATTCATTTGCTACTGTTTGCACTTCGCCTGAGGATGCAACACTAAGCGCTTCTTTTTGATTTTCTCCAAATGTTACTTCGACAGCCTTCAATGGTTTGGAAAACGAAATTTCAGGATGCGCATATGAACGAAAACGATTTATCACATAATCCGTTACCGTGCTATTGTGCGGCTCCATGTGAACTTTTCCAATCCTATCTTGATACAATACACAACAGCCCATGTGCGCTATCGTCTGTAAAATATCTGCAATCGTATATTCTGTGGTTTCTTCCGAAAAGTCTGTAGTTTGTTTTTTTAGACTTTCATCCACATAATATCTCGCCGAACCATCCGGCAACGCCGGAAGTTCCATCTGTTCAAATGCAGCCGTAGCAATATCAAACAGCGTACCTTTTCTAATTCCTACATAAATGTCATTCGCGAATGTAAGTGAATCTCTCGCAGTAAATGTTGCTTCTATGCCATTTGCCGGTGTATTCCATTCACTAAGCCATAGCGCGCCACCGTCAATCCACTCTGTTGTGTCACCTACCCTCATTCCGTACCTTACAGTAACCTCTTGGCGTTCTATTAAATACTGTTCAAAGCCGCTCGGATTACTTGGGTTCCAACGCCCTGTGCTGTTGTCTAAGTTGAATATTATCTCACTCTTAGGCAATGCTGCACTAAGCAAGTCGGCGCTTTCGGTATGTTCATAATTCATAAGTTCGGATTTTGTGTAAAATTCGCGAATACCCAAAAAGACTTCCGTAACGCGGCAACGGTGATTCGGTAAACTCCACTCATTAACTTCGACCACTATTTTATCGTAGCCTTGCAGCGCCGAAAAAATTTGTGAAACAGCGCTCGTATTATCCGTTACTTCCTTTTGAAAAACAACCGTTGAGCCGTTATATGCCGTAACCTTAAACGATGTGGCGTATTCATCAAAAGCAGTTCCCCAGGTGATTGTAATACCGGGAATAAGTGTTGTACGCACCGCAGAAAACAGAATTGTTATTGTCGGTACTGAACCAAAAACGCCATCGGCACCGGATAACAATGATGTTGTATAACCTGGATCAACCGGTGTTTCGTCAAAGTAATTAAATGTGCCATCCAATCCCCAAATGTTATGTTCCAGTGTTGCATATTTCTCCGGTTCTTTATCAAGAGTATTTGTTATTTTTTCTGCTTTGGAAAATGTTTCCTCGTTTGTGGCCGTTGTTGCAGCTTCCAGTGCTAACCCCGGTTCGGTTACACCGAACGTAAGTTTTATAAATGTTTCCGGGAGAAGCAATTCGTCATGCGCGGCTTTCCAACCTTGTGATACTGCAATCATAGGCTACACCTCCACAAGTGAAAAACCGCAGTCAATCCATCCCATTACTTCGCCTGTCGCGGGATTTCTACGCCACATCCCGCCTTTTCGATCTCCTACGTACATCTGCTTTGTTTTATAGTCTGCTGTTGTTTGGTCGAAAAATTTAACAGTTACATAAAAATTTGTGTCAAACGGGCCTATAATGTCAGCCCACTGCCGGGCAGTTAAATAACGCCATTTTACTTCAACCTTACTTACACCATGTCTTACCACAGAGCCGATAACTTTACCTTCAACATTACGGCCGCTATCTACGAGAGTGCTTGTGCTTGCAGTGTATTCTGATGGTTCAGGGCACTCCATACCATCGATTATCAATAAAGCCGGAATAGCCATTCGTATCGCCTCCTTTAAAAACTGGCGCTCTCGGCGCTCTAATATCCATATCCTAATTGATTACCCATAAGTGTTCTGCCACGCTCTGCCTTTGTTTTTTCAACACTCGCGTATATTTGCTTTCCATCAAGGTAAACGTTTACATTCTGCTCTCCGGAATTATTGTTGTTACCCATAGCAGCCATTACCGCACTGTAAACACCTTGCGATACAGCAGTTACAATCTGGTCGTTATTAGCAACAGCCGTTCTGCCATTAATGCTACCAACAAGTTCGGGACCGGCTTCGCGTGCTATGAACATTTGACCCATATCCGGGAAGCCACCATTTGCGTACCACTCTACATTCATTTTAGGAATTGACGTAGGTAATCCAAGTGCTTCCAACGTAGTTGCTATCCAGCCTTTTGCTTCTGTACTGCTCCATGTGATGTGTGGCGTTTTGATTTTAAATGAAGGAAGTTCAAGGCCTTCCCACCATTTTTTTAGTTCCGTCCACGCAGAATTGAAGCCTTTTTTTATTACACCAAACTTTTCAGCCCAATATTCCTTGGTGAATTTCGGCGCAACCGATTCGTTGAACCACGTTGTAAGCTCTCCCCATTTTTCGCTTGCAGTTTTTTTTATTTCTCCCCAGTTATCGCTCCAAGCCTTTCCTAAAGCTTTACACCATACATCCCAACGGCTTAAACGGTCTCCTGTTTCCTCATCTATGAATTTAGCGTACTCTCCCATTTTATCCCGTGCTGTTTTAACGATTTCGCTATACTGGTCATTTGCGGATTTTGTTGTATCTGTTTTAGTTTTTTCGGCTGCTTTGACAATTTCATCATATTGTTCTTTATTAATTGTCCCTGTATCTAACATCCTTTGTGCTTCAAGCAGAATATTCTTATACTGTTCTTCGGCAGCCTTAATGGTTTCGTCCCTTGCCTCGCGCGCGCTGGCAATAACCTCCGTTGCCTGTTCCGCAGAAAGTTTGGTTGCGTTATCTTTCATACGTTGAAGAATTAGATTGCTCTCTGTTTCGCTTTCTGACAGATACTTGACGCCGGTTTCTGTCATTTCCTTTCTTATACGGTTAATTTCCTTTGCTTCTTCGTCTGTCAACGCTCTTTTTTCGTTTGATGCAGTAGCCATAATCTCATTGATTTTGGTTTCACCTTCTAAAACAGAGTTTTTCATAGTATCATAAGAAGTGTTGACACTATTTACCAATTCGGCGTATCTTTCCTCGCCAAAAGCTGCTGCTAATGGTTCTAAAGTAGCCAGTGCTTCGTTGCGGTCGCTGTCAAGCTCTGTTGTAATGGTGTTGACAATATTGGATAACTGTGCTTTTACATCTTCCATGTCAGCAATAGTTATTTTCGCATTGCCCCAATCTAATTCACTTATCGTCCGGTCAAGCTCATCCATAGATGCAAGGAAAGGTTCAACTTTTTCTTTCGTAACATCACTGATACCTTTTCCAAAAAGATCGACTTGCGGGATTACATCATCGCTAAAAGCCCAGCCGATACCTTTAATCGCTAAAATCGTAGCACCGACACCAACAGCTCCCCATGGCCCTAACAAAATACCAGCACCAACAGTGGCAGCAATCGTACCGAAATCGAGAAAACCGGCCGTTGCATCAGATAGCGCTGTATTCATGCCCTTAAAACTAAAATCAAAATTTGGTGCAATGGACTTTGCGAGATCCGAAATTTTGCCTCCAACCCAACTAAGGCCATCTCCTATTGCTTGTAATCCTGAACGGAACAATTCGCTGTTCTTGAACACATCATACAGGCCAACCGCAAGTAAACCTATTCCAGCGGCGAAAGCTGCAATCGCGCCAACGGAAGCTGCAAGGCCACCGCCTCCGACTCCCATAATCGCTGCGCCAAGACCTTTGCTGAAAATACCGCTACTTAAGGCTGTGCCGAGTTTTGTAATCGGTTCAAGCATAAATGCTATTGCGCTTTTTGCGGCTGTGCTACCTTTCGCAGCTCCGAACAACGCTTTTGTAAAGTCAGTTAGCCATACAACGGGTTTTAACTTAAAGAAAGCATAAACGCCTTTTCCAATCTTCCAGGCAGCAAATCCGGCAGCAACCAAGCCAACCCACTTTAAAATCTCCTTTACTTTTCCTTCGAGTTCTTCTGCTTGTTTTTTTGCGTTTGCAAACACAGAATCGTCCCACAGCGTATCTAAATCCAAACCAAGGCTGCCACCAGTTCCAGCACCACCGGCACCGGCACCACCCCCAGAACCGCTTTCGGCCTTGTCGTCAGGAGGGTTAAGTATATTCAACTCATCAAATCCCATTGTATAATCTTTGAGTTTTTTTGCTTCTTTTCCGGCGTCTTTCAAAGCTCCCGTTGCATCACCGGCACCGGCAGCAACTTTATTGATGCCTCCGGCGGCGCTGTTTATAGAATCACCCCAGTTGATTTTCTGTAATTCTATTCCAAAAAAACCAGCTATTGCGCGGATAGCATCAGTTAAAACGTTTACAACAGCAGTTACCCACGGGATAACTTTCATCAAAACCGGAATCAATAATGAACCAAATGCTTGTGCTAACGTTTTTGTCTGCATTGCCAAGTTACGCATAACACCTTCTGCCGTGTTCATTTCGGCGGCGTATGTGCCTACAATCCCCTGGTTCATTGCCGCGTTTACCATTGTCGCATAACGAACTTCTGATTTTTGTGCTTCGGACAAATTCGCCATTTTTACACTTGCCATACCAAGAGAATCTAAATACTCTTGCATGGATGCTTCTGTCAAAGCGATACCTGCGTTACGGATAGGCTCAATTTCACCAGTGATAGCAGAACGAACAGCCTCAGAAGCATCTTCAAGCGACTGGTATCTGTCGTTATACGCAGCCCAAATATCGTATGACAACTCTGCTAAACCAACAGAAATTGTTGTTACTTGCTCTTGTGCCATACCAAAACCGCTAAGTAAAGAGCCATACATTGAACTGTACTGCATAAATTGCTGCTGGTTGATACCTAACTTCTCACTTATTTTTTCGGAATATGCAAGAACTTCCTCCGCATCCTCGCCGAAAGCTCTGCCAAAACGAAACTGGATACCATCCCACTGCATAGCGTCGTTAAGAACATTGCCAATACCATCTGCTACAAAATGTATAGCTTGCGCATATTCCTGTAAGTTTTGGATCGTAGCCATTAAGTTTATACTTTTAGTATTAAGCGACTTGTCGTGCTTTTTATTCGCCTCAGTAGCTTTACGCGTCGCAGCTTCCATTCTATTTGTTGCTGTAACTGTTTTGCTAACCTGACTTGGCAGTTTTGCAAAACCATTACCAACTTTATCTATCTGCGTAGCAAGCGGAGCTAATTTTGCAGCAAGTTTTTCTATTTTATCGCCGAACTCATCTATTATTTGCGGATTTAGCGAACTTGTTATTTCGGGGATTTCTTTGAGAGCGTTCAAGCTGCTTGTCAAGCCTTTGGGATTTGTCACGCCGGATAAACTTGACATCCCACTTTCCAGCGCTTGCATCTGTGCTGAAAATCCGCTTAAATCCAATGTTTTTAATTCTCCAACTAATGCCGGCAATTTCTTCAAAGTATTAATCGCTTTGGAAAAACCGGATGAATCGCCGGTAAACTGGCTCACCCTTTTGAACGCATTTCCGAATCTATCTAAAGCCTGTATGCCCTGGTTAGTATTTTTTAAGCCGTTAAGGGATTCTCCCAGTTTTTTTAGATTGTTTGCTACCGTGGAGATTTTTCCGTTTTGTTTGAGCTTTATCAACGAATCTGCTAATCTATCAATATTAACTGCCGCGCTCCCCGCAGAGCTTCTTATTTGAATATCTAATGAATCTATGGTAGTAGACACCGTTTTCCACCTCCCTTAATTTCGATATATCACCCCATTCTCGCCGATTACGCCTCCGAACGTAGCTGTAATAGTGTAAACCTCGGAATTGTAAATTGTCGGCGTAGAAGTGTAGGATTTTGCAAATAATCCTAATTCCATCATTTTTTCATCAACAGTTTTGTATATCTTTCGTGCTTCTGCTCGCTTGCCTTTTTCTGCATTACTGAACACCTGAACACGATATACAACATCTGCATATTTATTCACCTTCGCACTATCTAAGTGAATAGGAATATTTGAAATTTCATCAATAGTTACTGTTGGAAACTTTGTAGGAGTTTTCACATATTCACCTATCACTTGAATACCTTTATATAAAGAACGAAGGTGTTTCGCAACAGCATTAAATATTTCATTTGAGAAATCTATCACTGTCTGAACACCTCCTTCGCTATAATCAAAACTTGTTCTGTTATCGTCTGTACAGCATCGTACATGGCCTGTGCCGGGGGATTTCCGTATGTATGTTCTCCACCCGGAATATACCAACCTTTCGGATTATCCCAGTTTCCTTTTCCATCCGGATATGTACCGGGACCAACACCAAATTCGCCAGCTTGCGGATGTCCGTAGCCGTATTTCGCGCCGGAACCAAATTCAATAAATGCCACACTTTCACCCTCAGCATAAATCGTAGCAACACTGCCGTTATCATCTACACGGACAGAAACGTCGTTCGTGCCGGTATAAATTGCCGTGCTAAATCTTATGGAAGCTACAGTAGCACCCAACGTAGCTAAGCGCTGCCTTAATTCCCTTTCCTTTTCTTCAACCCACGCCTTGTACTTCCGCACTTCCTTTATTGCGGCATCAATACTTTTATCGGTTAAATCAATGGTAATTCTTTTAGCCACGCGGCGACACCTCCCGCAGCGCTACCAAAAATCCATTTTTACTATCTGCTATTTTTGCAACTGTGTAATTATTTTCATCAGGTGGTTCTATGCCGAACCATATTTTATCTCCTTCGGAAAAAGGACATTTTGTCATGCTTATTGTACGGCTATACTCTGTGTGAGCGCCAAATGCTTCTACCACTTCTTCGCCGACATTGGCACTTATATTTGCTTTCAGCAAAACCGGAACACCCCAGACTGTCTGTGCTTCCAATGTGTCGTTGCCGTACTCATCGTAAATAGGTTCTGTACCTTCTACGGTTGCATAATAAAATGGTCGTTGATTTCTAACCAGACTGCGCATCATTCCACCCCGCTTACGTCAAATGTGTTTTCTTCACCATCAACCGGCGTTAAAATCACCTGGGTTTTAGAAGATAAACCATCTGTAATCACGCTTCCGCAATTCGGTACTATCTTCTTTAACAATGCGCTTTCTTCAGGCCAACTACGGCTTATGCCATTTTCGCTATGGCTTGTCTGTCCCTCCGCTCCGCGCTGTGTATACAATTCAACTGCAAGCTGAATCTGTATTTCCTCATAACGGAGCGGGACAGTTTTGGTATCATCATAGCCGAAGGGGTACATGCGATTTAAGATAAGCGATGCAGCCCGTGACAGCAATCGGTTCAAAGTAGCTTCATCCTCTGTGTCCGGTGCAATATCCAGCGCAAGCGCTTCTCTTTTTTCGGTATCAGTCATGTTGCTCCCCTCCCATGTTTTTGTTTATAGACAATGCTTTTGTCATAAACGTAGCCTTAATTTTCTCAACTTTTGCTTTTTGTTCTCGTTCCTTGCGTTCCTCTAATTCACTTCGAGTTATAGGACGCGGCTCTGTGGGATATTTATTTTTATTACCCTTAGAGAACATGTTTCCCACCGTAGAAGCTAAAGCGTCAGCAGTGTACATACCATTGAGCCAAAGTTCTTCGTTCATTCTACGACGGCGAATTTCATCGGCTTTTCGATATGAACTCGCAAGTTCAGGTTCTTCATACCAAAACTGATTAAACGTCATACCGATTGCCAAATAATAAGGAAATACTTCCTTGAAAATTTCTGTATAAGTTTTGGGCGATTCTTCGTTTACTTCACTACCGCCCAGACTGCGTTTCCCTCAACTTCCTTTTCGTCAGTTAATGTAGAAAGAGTTTCTGCATACATTTCCATGAGCGCATTTAACAAGCCCGTCTTATCCGGACATTCATCGTATATTTCATCGATCAATGCTCTCTTGATACCTCTGTGATTTTTAGCAAATGCGCCAGAAAACAGCATAGGTATCATTGTTACAGGCTTTGCCGAAATCTGTTCTAAAACAAATCCCTGACTTTCCATCATGCGGACGCTCTGGCGGTTATACTCCAATGTGTAGTCCTTTTCGTTATAATTAAGTGAAATTTTACTCATTTTGGCGTTCTCCTCATTTATATATTTTTAATTTGCGGGCGAGGTTTTACCCCGCCCTTTTGTTTTTTTGTTTACGCTGCCGCAAACTCTACTGCTGTAGATGCTGCAATGTTGATGGTAAATTCGATAACTTCATCCACGCCCTTGCCGGGTACACCGCAAGTATGCTGGCCCTGCCATGTGAACTTGGAACCATCGGAAAACTCTAAGCTGTAATACAAAGCTGTATTAGCTAAGTCGTTTACAGCAGTAAAGTCAGCCTTGGTATAGTTACAAGTGAATGTAAGCATATCCGAAGAACGAATACCGGGGATGTTTGTTACTGCCTCGTCGGACAGTGTGGTTGTTTCGAGCATATTAGGTTCGCCGATAAGGTCCGGAAAATCCTTGATGTCAACAACCTTTTCGAGCGCGCCCTCACTTTCGCCCATTTTAAGTGTTACACCTAATGTACTTATAGCCATAATTCGTTACCTCCTTAATCAAATAATCACGCACCAAGAGTAATCTTGACAGCTTTTGTTGCGTCTGTAAGTGCAGCAAGATAATACTTACGGCTCCAAATAGTATTCTGGCGGATATCTTCATCACGAGACTGTTCAACTTCTGTACCGCGCTTGTTGAAGAGTGTTACTGCTTCACGAGTACCACCTACGATGGTGTTTTCAACAGCATCTTTCTTAGTGTAGAGGTTCCATCCAGCGATAGTGCCGACATAACCATTCTTAGCAAACGCTTCAACGTATTTAAGTTCATCCTTTAAAGCCTTGCGGATTTTTGCCATATCCTTGGGATTTACAAAGGCAAACAATCCAAGTCCTTCGACGTTCTCTACGTTCAAGAGAGCCGCAGCATCAGCGAAGCAACCGAAATCAGGTGTGGAAGCACTGTGTTCTAAAGTAGCCTTGTTGAACTCTGCGAATACGTCAGCATTTACAGTATTGAACATATCAACTGCCATGTGACGAACACCCGTAGTTACAACCATAGGATCGGTCATTTCCTGTTCATCAAAATATTTGAAGCGGTTCTGTGCCAAGAGAATTCTGTATTCTTCCGGTGTATAATTTACTTCAATATCCTTGGAGTTGCCGACACCCATAGCAAGTTTCTCGGTACCGTTTGTTGCTGAGTAAACATTGATTTTCTTAACCATACCAGCTACACCAGTTAAACTGTTGTCAACTGTGCAGAACTGAGCAAGGTCAAGCATTGAATTGTACTGGTCCTCGATTTCGTTAGCGAGGACGAAATTGTCATAAATAGTATGAGCCATTTATTATTCCTCCTTGTTTGAATAAATTTCTCTGTATGCTTCCGGATTTTCCGTAGCAAATTTCTGTTTTTCGGCCAAGGACATTTTTGCAAAATCTTCCTTGGTTGTTTTCTTATCTCCATCACCAGCGGGAGGTGTCGGTGTTGATTTCAGCATTTCAGCTTTGAGCGCTTTTTCGCGGTCTACTAAGAATTTTGCGTGATTCTTAAATACAACATCCATATCACCTTCAGCAGAAGCCTTAGCAGTGGCAGTGGCAAGTTCCTCTGAATAACCAATACCCATCCAGCGTTTTGTTAATTCTGTTATAGCTTTTTCCTGGCGTAAGGTTTCAAGTTCTGCCTTTATTGTCGCCATTTCTTCATCCTGCTGAGCTGCTTTCTGCTCATCTTGTGACATTTTTTCACGGAGCTGTTTTTTGTAACCAGCCGCCTCACTTGCATACTTATCAGCTACGTCTTTTTTCACCCAACCGGAATAATCGGGTTCGGGTATATCCATAGCTTCTAATGCTGAAAGTTTTTCCTCCGCGGTCATGTTCTCATAACCTTCGATTTTCGTTACATCAATTTTCATAAAAAAATCTCCTTTGCGTTTATCGAGTTCTCTCTCGGTTTTCCGTTTTTTCGTCTTTTACTTGACGTTTGCGATTTCGGTTTTCTCTAACCATAAAAAAACGCCAACCGCCGAGTATTCCTCGGTAGCTGGCGTTCAAGACGCTCTTATTTCTACTATTTTTTTCTTAGTGTCAAAATACACTTTAACATCTTTCCTACAACGCGGACATCGGACTTCTCCTTCGCCGTTAAAATATCCAAGCAAACGTCCGCAAACAGGGCATCTTATCGGTGTCATAAAATTACACCTCTGCTTTAGTTTTCTTCTTTGACTTCCCCGCCGGCTGCGGTGTCTGCTCCGCCCTCTGAGGTTCCGGTGCTTTCGGGACCGGTGCTTTTCTTGTCGTCACTTTGTACTTCACTTTTTGGCGCCTCCTTTTGGTTCTCTTTCCACCACCGCTTACTCTGTAAATATGCACCCTCGGGATCGAGGAACATACCGCTATGTAAAAATGCTAACTCCGGATGAATTTTCGGATTATTCAGCATCGTAGTAAGCACTTGGCTCTTGGTCTGTAAATTATCGTAATTTCTTCTCGAAAATTTTATGTCGATATCGCGTACATTCAGGTCAATGCCAACCATATCTTTCAAAATCCTTAAAACAAGTTTCAAAAACTCTTTTTCACTTCTCTTAAACTCATTTTCAATGGATTTCATCTGTGCTTCGGCAGATTCCCAACCATCACGCATTATAACAGCACTTCCAGTATCGCTTGTGCTGCTTCCACCGTTTCTGTTCGGTAAACCGGTTATTGTAAGCACTGTTTCATATAAATTATTAACGAGAACCTGAATATCACTCTGCTGCAAAGCGGCAGACAAATATTTCGCGTCAACGCCTTCCGGCAAACACAACATTTTATATTCTTCAAGTTTCTTCGCGGATTCTTCGTCTATAGTGCCACCAAGCAGTGCTAAGAAACTATTAACAAACTGAACCACATCGTCAAGTCGGTTCGATTCAGCCATGTTTATAGCGTCAAGCAACGACAGAACAATTTCAAACGCTCCCAATCTCGCTGCGCCGGTTTTATATTCGAATATCGGAACGCAACCTAACACGTGAGCCTCGTTTTTCTTAATCGCGCCGTTTTCAATTTCAAAGTAAAACTCCGGTGTGTATACACTGTATATCGGCTGTTTATTTTCTTTCAAAATAAACTTAACACCCATAACAACCTTTTCGCCTAATCCGTTATATCGAACTACGAAACTGTATCGCGGATCAAGCGTGTAAATTTTAAACGGCTCATCGGTATCTGTGCCAGGCAAAGCCATACGGAGGCCAACGCCACACGTATAAAACCATTCAGCAAGCTCGCTGTCTTTAGCTTGTTTGTCCTCCTGAAACATATATTCATTTAAAGCATTAATTCCATCAGTCAAACTTTCTTTCTGGCCTCTGCGAATATACTGAATCGGCTCGCCAAATCCATAGCCCCGCTTGAATGTGACAATCTCATTTGCTCTGTTTACGTTAATCTTATGGTTGATTTCTTTGCGGATTTCTTTAGTCTTAGTCAAAATAGGCGTTTTGCCACAATAATATTCCCAAAGATACTCTGTTTCTCTCTGATTCTTATTATGCGTAAGCAGTGCTTTGTTAAGCACCTCAACCACGTTTTCGGCGGTAATTCGCTCTACATCCGTATATATTTTTTCTCTACCAAACATCTGCAAAATTTGTCACCACCATTTAACGGGCAGACTACCCCACGTTTCATTTTACACTTTTACTATAACACAATATATTGTGTTTGTCAATACCAATATAACAATATATAGTGTTTTTTAAAAAATTCTTTGAGCGACTGTTACACTTTTTACACCGGTTGACATAAATTCCACGAGCTGCCCCAAACCGTCAGCCGCATCATCATGAACATTCTTTGTAGTAAAACTAAACCCGGTAAGCTCATTCATGAAGCGTCTGTATTCATCGGTTCTATGCGCGTCGTCAAGAAAATAAAACTCTCTAATATTCGGCGCGTGCTGTTCAATTCTCGACAGCTTGCTCATATTCGTAGGTGCTTTTTTCTTGGAAATATTTATGCTGTAGTTCTTTTCCTTTAACGCTGCACTAATATCATCCGCATAAAAATCGCCGCCGTTATTTGCTTCAAATCTCCCCATTTTACACTTGTGGTGCATAATCTTTCCTACTACGCGCGGCTCTGTTACGAACTTATCCCCTTTGTCAAATACAACATCGTGAATATATACCGCACTTCCGTATACATACGCTATCGGCATACTAACACTATCACCACCACCGAACGCAACGTCGCACGCAAATAAAATATTATCCGGTTCTCCCGGAGGAAGCACACCGTTATAATAATTCAAACTATCCGAAGGAAACGCCAGACCTTCCTTTTCAATCCCATGCTGCATAAACAAACATTCAAAATCCGCACTATCTATCGTTTTCTTAATATCTCGTATCTTCTCGGTAGTGTATCTGTCAGGATGCTCATATTCAAAATTACTATGCTCGTTTTCATCCCAAACAGGAATAGCAATAAATTTATATCGCGTGTCGTTCTCATGCTCTGATTTCATTCTGCTAATCGGATCATACGCGCTCCATATCGTGCCGAGCTGTATCTGCTTAACAGAATCACCAATCATACGTGTGGTAAGCGTAGCCGTATAATCTCCATACAGTTTTTCCAAACGTTCAGGCGAACGCGCTTCCTCTTTATTCTTAACCAAGTCGTCTGTCACAAGGAATCTATTACTACGTGTTCGGCCCGTAACAGAACCGCCAAGCGATACCAAACCAAGTGTAGGAAAGTCACCAGCACGTCTATATGAAATCGTTTTATACTCAGCCGATGTGTCCGGCATACCAAGCCCCGGGAATATTTCATGAAAACAATACTCTGCCGTGTCGGTCAGCATACTCTTAACACTATCAAGCATCATTTTAATCATTCCGTCAGAATAACTAACATACATATTCGCACTCTTTGGCTCCGTTCCGGCTATGTACGACAACAGAAACTTTATCATCGTACTTTTTCCGGTTCCCGGAGGCATCGAAAAACCTAAGTACAACATATCAGGATCATCTATAAACTCTTGAATCTGCGTAGCTATCTTATGCTTGCCTTCCAACACTTTCCGGCGCGGCAACCAAAAACGCGCTTTCGGCTCTCGGTTCCATTCCATTGCAACCATAAAATCATCGAAGCTATACTGTGCAGCATACATATACGTCCGCTTAATCAAATCGTACATCGCTGCACTCTTTATCTTCATAGCCTCCGCTCTTATCCAGCGAACATATTCATCAACAGATTTCCGGTCCTCTATACTCATTAAAACGCCAAACGCATCCGTTAAACTTTCCTCAGTCTGTTGCGGTAAATTCTTTATTTTTTCTATTACTGCAATTTCCATTGTCTATACCTCCTAAAAATATATATAAAAAAAAGAACGCCACTCACATTGTCTGTGAATGGCGCTCTGGGCGCTCTATGTATATATTTTATTTTGCGTCTAAAATCAATTCAACGCATTTGCGAAAAAGAGATTCATCATAATTCCTCTGCTTTGCTCTAATCGCGTACAGTTCATCTACTTGTTCTTCATCATATTTGCCGCTTTCAATAGCACTTGCCATCGAATATGCAAAAGCCATCATCTGATAATACTCTGTTTTGTTTTCAGTCGCTTTCGCTGCTATGTTATTTGCAGTTTTCATATCGCGAACAACGGACGTAGCTATCACACTATATACAAACAACACACTTATAATAACTCCCAATATTACCTTTGTTCTCATTTTCATACTACCATCTTCTCCTTCTCCTTCGTCTGCCTCTGCTCGTCATGCTCCCGCCTTGATTTCTCATTATCGAAGATATTACACAAAGCGGGAAATATACGACCGTTAAAACCAAAACCATAATCCAAGTCATTACGCTGCCTCCCTCAACCACTTATACCACAAACTACGGCTTATACCCAGCTCGGCACACGCATCTTTTACACTCATGCTTCCGGCTCTTACTGCTCCCGCTATCTCCGTATATTCCTCCGGACGCTCTTTCGTTTTGCGACCTTCTTTATAATTCGGATTTTTAGCACGAACTGCCATCTTACCTTCCTGCGTGCGCTCCCATATCATATCACGCTCATACTGTGCAAACGAAAATATTATATTCAACATCAACTTACCCGTCGGGGTATTATTCGCAACACCGAAATTCAAAATATTTACTGTTACACCCCTGTTAATCATTTCCTCAATTAACTTACCAGCGTCAGATGCACGGGCAAATCTATCCAGTTTCGTTACATATAATGTGTCGCCTTCTTCCAATTTTTTAATTAACTCAGAAAATAAAGGACGCTCCACGGTAGTACCCGTGAAACATTCTAATACAACTTCTTCCGCACCGGCATCGAGTAACAACCTCTCTTGCTCCGGCAAACTATTCCCTGCAAGCTGCTGCCCGACACTACTTACTCTACCGTAGCCGTATTTCATTCTGCATCATCCGCTTTCGTTATAATTTCGATTTCTTCATCATTAACCTTGTTTCTGATAACTACATCATATCCTAAAATATTCATCATCTTTACAAAGTTATCCGCTCTCATTCCGTTTTTAGCGTTAAGCATATTGAAAGCCGCTTGCTGTGATTTTAATTCCATCTTCTCGGCTAACTTCTTCTGGCTTAAACCAGACGCCTTCCAAATATCATTCGCCGCTTGTATTGCTGTTTTTTGCATCGTTATATCTCCTTCGCTTGATTATGTCTAAATTATACAGCACAATATTTTTGTTGTCAACAGTATTTTTGTTGTTATTTTGAACAAAGATGAGGCGCTTTTTTTATAAATTTTCTACTAAAGCACCTCACCCGGCGCGATGCTGGCGTGTATATCCCCCGCCGGCCTGCCTTTGATCCTGTTTTTGTATGTGCATAAACTCAAAAGAAAAAACACAAAAAAATAAACAATAAAAACATTGTATTTTTGTGCAAAATAACAATGAATTTGTTGTTGACATAACAATAAAAATATTGTAATATGTAATTAACAACAAAAACATTGTTAAAACTAAATGAAAGAAGGAAACCGAAATGGAAACAACAAAATTTTATGTAGTGAGCCTTTACAATGATACACCGTATAACGATTATTATAAAACTTGTAATCGTTTAGAGGCTGATCTAATGGTTAGTAACGCTATAAAAAATAATAGATACGGTATGTTGATAGAATATGTAATCACAGAAAACGCCGACTTTAATTATAAAAAAGAAACAAAAAACATAATCAAAGAATTTTAATATAAGAAAGAAGGAATTTAAAATGCTAAACATTTTTATTAACACATGGGGCAACTACAACGAGAACGGCGCGGACGGCGGCGAATGGTTAACACTTCCGATGGACCCGGACGAGCTAACAGAAAGAATGGAAGCAATAGCGGAACAGATGCACGACGACGATCCGGAATATTTTATAAATGATTATGAATGGACTTCTGAGATCGAGCCGCGCGCTATTGATGAAATGGAAAACATCGAAGAATTAAACGACTTTTTGAACGAGCTTGACGGCCTGGAAGAATGGGAACAAAAAGAAATTGCTGCAGCTATCGAAGCGTACGGTTACGACTTTATGGAAGCAATGGACAAACAGCAACGCGGATATTTTACATTCTACGAAGGCATGGACCTGGAGGACGTCGCCGAAATGATAATAGAAGAATGTTATTTTACTAAAGATACGCCAGACATATTCACAAGATATTTTGATTATGCAGCGTTTGCACGCGACTTAGGTTTTGACGGTTACACAGAGACGGCACACGGCGTTATTGTAGAATAGGAGGCCAAACATTGAAAACAATTAAAACAACTTATTATATATTAGCGTTTGTTTTCCTGGCGTGGTTTGTTCTGTCGTGGCTGGATGTGGTTATACATAACACGGCGCCGGGCTATGAATACAGCAACATTAATTTAATTTATTTAATTGTAAAGGGGATTTAATCATGAATAACTATAACATTATAGCGGGATCAGAAACACAAAAATATAACATTATAAACATTATACGCCAGGCGGGCGCGATATTAACGGGCGTCAGTGGTTGCGGGTCCGGTTATTATATCCAGATCGACGCAACGCAAGAACAGGCCGACAACATTAATTTAATGTTAGGAGGCGCGACAACATGAGTATATTTTTAATAATATTTGGAATTGTTTTTTATCTACCCGCTGCAATTATTATTTCAATAACTAAAAAATACATGTAACCGGAGGACAAAAAAATGAAATATATTTACGAATTAACAGACAACGAAAAACGCGAACTAATAGAAAATAATACAGCGCTTCAAAATATGGTTTATGACGATATGATAGATACTGAATCGGATTTTATAACAGAACAATTAGACTGCATCCGCGCCGGGCTGCGTGATTATAGCATCGGAGCATATAACAGAAATATTATAATTGTTTCTGATGCGCTTAAATTTCTTGACGGCCTGGAACAATTACAAAAAAAATATTGTACACTACCGGACGACATGCAACCCGAAATTGATCACGTTTTAAAAGCGCGGGACCGTTTCCGCGTTATGGATATGAGTTATAACAATTTATATATGTTGTCTGAGTGGCTGGACAAAAAAGCGCAATATTTCGCCGACTGTATAACAGATTATTTTAGTAGCTGTTTGGAACCGTCACGCGATGATATGATAAGTTATTTTATTGAATTTTACGCGGACGAAAGAATGGACGACAGTTTTTATATTGATAACGGGGTTTTACATCAAACTATTACAAAACAATTAGCATAAAAACAATAATCCCCGGCGCACGGGGATTTTTTTAGGAGGTAAAAACAATGTTAAATATTTATGAATTATTCCCGCGCTATGATGCGCGCAAATCTTTTTACGGTAAAGCACATATAATTGAAACATCAAAAGCAATTAAATTAAAAAGCTATGACACAATTATTTTACAGTATAACAAACAAACAAAAACAATAAAATTTTTGTGTCGTGATCCATGGGCGTTTTCTCAGACTACAAACAGACATATAAACGAATTTTTGAAACAATTTACAAACGTTAGCCCGCTAACAAAAAAAGAAATATTAAAAAGTATAGGAGCGTAAACAATGAAAAAATATTATAAAATGGATCACTACAGAAGCAAAGATAAAAAATACGACATTTTTGTAAATTGGTACACAACAAAAGCCGGATTTTTAAAATTCAGTATTGAAGCATACGACAATAATTTATATAACGGTTTTTGTGTGCAAATTGCAAAATATAACACGAGCAATAATCAGTTGTTGCAATGGCTGCGACGCAACGAATATTTTTGTTTAATGGAGAATTAAAAAATATAATAAATAAACCGGCGCCGCGTGCGTCGGTTCTTTTTTACCTGCTATTATAGCGGGCTTTTTTTGCGTTTTAAGGCGTTTTATATATTTATAGATGTTTATATATACATCTATATAAAAACGCTTTAAAACGCGTTTTTTTGTGCGTATATGATAACATCTATTACTTCATATATTATTTAAACGCGTTTAAATGCCGTTTTAAGACGTTTTAATTATGTTTTAGTATAATAACACTATTAAACTATTAAAACGCTTTAAAAACGATTTTAACGCGTTTGTGTTACATTCTGCACATATACACCCGGCCCGCCGCACATAAAAAGCGACACCCGCCGGCCTGCATCAAACAGGAACCGGAGCGGGTGCCGCTGTTTTTTGTGTTTTTTTCGGGTCGACTTTTTGAAAACTGATTTCGCCCGTGTCCTCACGCGCGCGTCTGGCTCTGAAAGTCGCTAAAGGTTCTGAAAGTCGCCATAGTCGCGAGAAAAAGTCGCTGGGCCTCGCGTGTGCGAGAGAAAGTCGCTGGTAGATGCGTGAAAAAGTCGCTCGCGTGCGCGTTAAGGCCCAAAAGTCGCTAAATTTTTCAGTTTTTCTCCTCGTCAGGTTCGGGAAGTTCGGCATATTTAGCTTCAATAGTCGCTCGGTCTTGAAAGTCGCCAGTTTGATTTGGTGTTACAACAACGTCTTGCTGGTCTTTCATGCCGTAATAATTCTTCGCTCTGAACATATAAACGACCGGTTGGATTTTTCCTTCCTGTGCTAATTCTGCGTCCATACTTGCGATTAAATTCTTCGCTTTTTTTAGAATGTCCCTCGTGTCAAGGCTGAAACCTGGCCTATTTCCAGCCTCCAATTCAAAAACATGCTGTCTCGACCAACTAAGAGCCAAACACATTTTTTCCACAGTCGCAAGTTGTTGAGTTTCCGCACAAGTCTTAAAAAACCAGTTCAATCTATCGCATAATTCTTCGTCGTTTTTAGGCGGAGCGTCAAAGGCCTTGCTTACGGCGAGAATATTATTCAAAGTTTTACCAATAAAAGCTCGTTTACTATCATCTTCTTCCAAACGTTTAAGAGCTGTAGTCGGCAGATTGTTCGCGCAATTAGGATTTTTCAGTTTACCCATTAATATCTCCTCCATTATAACCACAAGCTATAGCACCGTGGTGTTCAAATTTAATATGATGTTTACACTTCATGCAACAATACATACAGACATGTTTTCCGATATGTTGATTAACAGTCGGATGTCGGCAGCGTGCAACAGAGATTGAATGATAAGTGCGTTTGCATCTATCGCACGAAGTAAAATATTTATTCATAGAAACCTCCTCAAAAAATGTTGTGCACAGGTACACGGGTGAATTTCTCAAAAAACATATATACCTATTTTCTTTAATTCTGCTACCTACTCTTTTTATTTATTATTTTTACTTGTGTTTACTTGTGTAGTAAAAGAAAAGATAGGCAGCAAGCGACTTTGCGCTGCACGGGTTGATCATTTTTACTTGTGCACAACTTGTGCAGCCTGTGCAGTTTTTAAAAATTGCATGTAATTTTTTTTGTTTTTTTAAAATAAAAGCACATAATTTCAAGAAATCTGCACAGGCTAAAAATTATTTAAACTCAAAAACTCTTGCTCTGCTTCCGTTAAAAGTTCGCTGTCCTTCACTTGCAATTTTGCTCTTCATTTGCTCCTTAAATTTCGGAATAAACCTCTCTCGCGCAAGCGGTTTGTGTCCTGTTTTTTCGCACCATTCTTTATACCAACCATAAATCTCGTCGCGTGTCATAGTTCCTTTGAAGGAATAATCCTCGCAGAATACCGAAACCGGGTTAGAAGTTGTTTCAAACTGACGGAGCATGTCTTTTTGGTCCGGTGTGTCGGTGAAATATCCTACGATTTGTAGTGTTTTGTAACCTTCGTAGCACCAGTTAAAAATACCGGGAAGCTCCGCGATAAGTTTCGGGATAAGATTTATGTCGCGTTCGTGCTGCAACGGATCGTCCGGGTTAGGAGTTTCCACGAAACGGCACGGAAAGTTTATAAATTGGAAACGTCGGTTAAGGCCGTTTACGATGTCGGCGGTTGGCATCTGATTACAAGCGTAAATAAGTTTGCAGCGCGGGTTAAAGTCGATATGTGTCATGCCCTTGTAGCACGCTTGAATTGTTGTGCCATCTGCGATTTTTAAAATCCACTCACGGATTTCCCCACGTGAAAAGTCGCTGTTGATATCCGCACCGATATTAAGCCAGGAATCCTTCAGACGGATACGCTGAAATTCTTGCGTAAGTCCGTTAGGTTCCACGTGTGTAACGTTTTCGTCGCCGTATATTTTTTGTAAGATTTCTAAGTAAACGGATTTTCCGTTGCCTCCGTCACCCATGAGAACGAAAACTTTCTGATATCTACAGTCGGGGAACAGAATATATCCACCGATAAACTGTAAATTTTCTGCCGAAATGGGTTCGTGGTTTGTTATTGTTTGTATAAAGTTTTCCCATACGGGACACTTAGCGTTTGGATCGTAGTCGTAGTCCATGCAGATTGAGCAGTAATCGTTTTCTGAAAAATCGCGGAAATTCCCGGTTTCGATGTCGAGAGTTCCGTTTTGGAACGTGATTACTGGTTTTCTGTCGAACTCGACACTGCGCAGCGTACGGCCTTTCAAAAGATTACACACGGCACCGATACGCTGAGCAGTGGAAAAACGTTTGCCATACTGTGTGTCGGCATAATTTTTAATAATAGCGTCAGAGATTTTACGCCAGCGTTTGCTATCCCACTCATAAAAGCCGACTTGTTCTATAAAAATAACGTTATGCTTAGCTACGATTTCATCGGCAATCATAGATTCCGTCGGCGCTTGTGTAGCTTCCTTCTGCAACGCTTTTAATTCGCGTTCCGAAAAATTATCAGCACAAGCTTCTATGATAGATGCTAAAGCTGTTTCGCTTGTGAATCTATTCACAGAAAATATGAATTTTTTAAGCTCGTCCAAGGTTTTGCACTGACTTGCTAAGAATGGCATACCCGGTTTCGCAGTATCTACGATTACTGAAAGTTTACCGCCATCGGCATAATATTCGGAAATATCCTTGTATTGCCCCGGAACCTTGCCGACTACGAACGGGATTTTGTGCTGGAATAGAGTTTTTGCCATGCTCTTGGTAAAGTTCTCTCCCGCATGAGATTTTGCGTCGTTATCGTAAACGATAAGAACTTTGTCGTATTTTTTAGCTACAGATACTACAGTTGGTAGCTGGTCCTTAGAAAATCTGCCCGTTATAGCGGATATTACCGGATAATTCTGGCACTCGAATGAAACGGCATCGAAATATCCCTCAGCTATAATAAGTGTGTCGCCCTCACGGTTAAGAGTTTGCATACCCCAGGGAACGTGCTGACAGTGATCGTCGATTTTCTGCTTTCGGTACTTAGAATCCGGATAAGCACCGCCGGGCATAGCTCGTGTGGCATAATAGCAGACGTATGGATTTCCGCTTGAACTGAAATATGGTAAAAATAGTCGTCCTCGTAAATCGCCATCGGTTACACGGCCTATCATAAGCCGGTCGATGTCTGCTGTAGTTAAACCACGCTGTTGCAGGTATGAACGGTCGTCGTCCGTAAGTGCAGCGTGATAATGCGCCGTTTTTGCGTTCATAGTATGTGTGTATTCCATCCAACCGTCAGAGCGGATATTGGAAACACCGGTTAAATTCGCAAGCTCCCGGATTGCTTCGCCTCGGTTGCCATCGTGTGCGTAATAAGAGCATAATTCGATTACATCCCCGCCCGCACCTGAACCGTGGTCGAACCAAAAATCATCGTAAACGATAAACGAAGTTTTGTTACTGGCACCAGCCCGGAGAGGCGATACGCAACGATCGCCGGATTTTCGTATGGGTAGTCCTATGCGCTGAGCATAGTCTACACAAGATATGTTTGATTTAATTTTTTGTATGTCTATCATGCTGCGCCTCCAAGTTTACAGTTTTGTTATCTACCAGAGCTTCCGAAGCCGTTGTTGCCACGCTCTTTTTCTTCCAAACTATCAACAAGTTCTAAATTTCCTATGTTTACAAGCGGAACTATTACAAGCTGCGAAATTTTATCACCTTTTTCAACTTTATAATCATATCCGCTATGGTTATAGATTTTTACCACGATACTACCGGTGTAACCTACGTCTATAACACCTTCGCTTACAAGTCCGTGCTTTACATTTAGCCCGGATTTGCTTTTAAGTAGTCCTACTGTACCTTCCGGCAGTTCGATATGTACTCCCGTGTCAAATGTGGCAGATTCCTTTGCAGGGACGATTTGTTTTTCCCTGGAATATAAATCATATCCAGCATCAGTCACATGTGCCTTTTGTGGCATTATCGCATCTTTATCAAGCATAACTTTCATGTTAATCATCCTTTCTTTTTCCGTAGCTGCAAAAGTCGGTTTCGTTCACGAAAACGCTAAATTCATCATTGTGCCACGGTGTTTTGGTGTTTTGACAAATCAGAACGTCGTCGAATTCTTCTGAATACTTACACCCCTTGCACATCACAGCTACTTTTGTATTGTAATCAAATCTTCGTTCATTCCAGGCCTGGGTTGCATTTTGTTTACTCCTGTATACCTTGGTTTCTTTTCCACATTTATCGCATTTAAAATAGCAATCATATCTTTTTGAACTGAAAAGTTTAACGTGCGTCGCCTTCCCGCCACAAACACAAGGTTTTAGCATGTTCATTTTCTACCTCCTTTACAACCGTTCAAGTTCTGTTTTCCATTTCTCTAATAAAGCACGCAGAGGTTCCATAATTATTGCTTTATTTTCTTTTCCTATGCTATATTTACATATATCAGCAGTGTTATAGGGCTGTATGAAAAACCCATCGTGTTTTTCTGCTACCTCGATAAAACTATTAAGTTCATTTATTTTTTCAAGAATAACAGTGGCTTTTTCATATTGTGTTATTGTCATTTGATAACCTCCTTTGTTCTCCAAAGCTGCAAAAATCGCTATCTCGCATAATGTTTTGCCACTTATCACACCAATAGATGTTGAGTTTTGATTCCTCGGTTCTTTTAAACCCTTTAACGCAATCCTTACACCTTACCACCTCCTCAACATCCTCGGCAGGCATCTGCTCAACCGCTCTTACCACATCAGACAATTTGATATAAACATCTTTGTTTTCATCGGTAAAAGTCTGACCGCTAAATTTTATTTTGCTTACATCAATGTATTTGGTCTTTTTTATTTCGTCTATATGTCCGTCAATCATACTTACATTTGGCATTTTCTATTCCTCACTTTCAAGCCATTCTTTAACATTCAATGGTGCTTTACCCATCATACACCGCATAAACCAATCCATTAAAAATTCAGCCATTTCATCAGTTGACATATTTTTTATCTTCTCTATGTTCTCCACTTAATCACCGCCTTATATATCACTACAAAAATCAATAATGGTTTGTGTATGTTCTATTTGACAACCGATGTTTTCTTTTGCCGATTTTTCATCAGCATACATTTCACCTTTGAGAAACTTATTCAAGTATATCGCCTTTTCTCTCGATACGGATTTTATATGCTCCAATCTCGCAATTTTAGGAGAAAGAAATTCTGAATTTAATTTGCAAATCAAAGAATTTATACGCATTGCATTAAATTCATTTGGGTATGTTCTCATAAACAAATATATAACATCTTCCAAACTGTCATTTGAATATTGCAATAATTCTTTTAATTTTTCTACATCACCGCTCACTTCTCCCCACCTCTTTCTTTTGGCTTGATTTTACCGCTTGACAAATCAATGAAAAAATCAATCCTTTCTCTTGCCTCATCTTCTGTCAATTTCTTTTCGTACTGTGCGTGACATACCATTTTGTTATCTTTGATAATCATATAATGGTTGTTATACTCCGACTGTTGCAGAGTATACCCTTTATGTTCAATTACCATTGTCAACACCTCTTTCTTTTGGTGTGCTGTCCATTTTTGCACCGCAATTAGGACAATATGGTTTGTGTCTGTTGCTTTCTATTCCACCAATACCGCTCTTTTCTTCACAAACAGAACAATAAGAGCCAATATGATAATATCTTCCTGTCGGTTTATCAATCCAATATCCGTGTTTGATTTCTTGAACATCTGCCGATGGTGCGGTATCAATTATTTCTAATGCATCAAGCACTTTCATAACAGGACACATAATATTATCATCTTGTAAACGGATTTCAAATTGTTCGGTTAAATATGCTCTCTCAATATATGCCATCACCCCTCACCGCCTTTCACTTTCCTTGGATGAATTGCATATTTACACGAAAGTCGTTTTATTCGCAAATTGAATTTCAGCACACAGGATTTGTATTGCGGACACTCTTTGCAACTTTTATATTGTTTCATTCCTGCACACCGCCTTTCTCGGTTGGGTGGTTCAATGCTCCACACCTTGCACAATATTTCGGTATTTCAACCTTTTCGGAATATACAGAAGAAAGTCTTAATTGATTTGTCCAAACATTGTAAAGGTATATTGGATGTAAATAACCACATTCACTACATTCCAAATAATGACTTTGTTCAATAGTCGGCGGAGTTGTTTCGTTATCCCAATCATACTTTTTGCCTATCCATTTGCTCATTTCCTTCTTTCCTTTCTTTCCTCAAACAAAAAGGCGGTCTTGCTTATAGCACACATCGGCAAGGTAAAATATTTATATTCCATATAAGCCGAAGTGTAATATCCACACTCATTGTCAAATTCTTCTCTTAACCATTGCTCATATACCTTGAATTTGAAAAACCAACCTTTTGTGTTTTTCCTTATCGAAACAACTTCACCCTCAAAATATTCGGGTAAATCTTCGGGTTCAATATCCATTTTATCTGTCGGCAATACCTTTGCAGATACTTTTATTTTATCGCCAACATCAACCATTATTTTCATTTCCCCTCATCTTCCTTTCTCTGCTTCTCTGTTCATTCTGTTTCACTCTTATTTGAATTGCGATTTTATTGAATTTTCTTCATAGGTCTTTTGGTTACTGTAAAAATATCTGATTTTTTCTTATCTGCATAAACTATAAATCCGTCATTAAATTCCGTCACATAGGCATATTGCTCACCATTTCGTGATATTCTGCCTTGTCTAATGACAGTTTGTATATGCAGCAAAGCATCATAATCACTTATATGGTCGCTCTTGTGTATAAGTATATCGCTCAATACTTTCACCCCTCAAAATCGTTTTTGCTTTCCGTCAGTTCTTTTGCAAGGCTATTTATACACGACCATACTTTATTCGTTACATATGTCTTGTTTAGTTCTGCTCTTAAATCTACATTGCAACTCCATATTACTTTCTGTAATTCATCTTTCAACTTCTCCGCAAACTCTTTTATTGCTTCGGATTTTATTGTTTTCCTGAACTCATTGTATTCTTCAAGTGTTTTGGTAAAAACTAATGCACCGCACAACAAATTGAAAAAACCCTTTTCAGGAAAAATACCACGCCTCTCCAACCTCTCAATCTCTGCCTTTTGGCGGTTGATTAGGTCAAGGGCATCGTCTATCATCATTTCACTGCATCTTTGTCCGTTTTTATAAGGCACTTCATAATAAGGGCAACCATTACCGCATCTAAGATGTAAACTGTTGCAAATTTTCAGAGCCTTTATAATCTCGTTATCTGTCACCTTGTTCACCTACCATTAACAAATAATCAGCAATAGTAACTACAAACTCGCTTGTCGTTGGGTTTTCCTCGCCCAAACTATACCCAAACATCTTTTTTGTTGTTTCGGGGTTTGCTCTATCCCAACCAACACCTATTGCGTGTCGCATTGCTCTTTCAACACTAACCGCCGTAACGCCATATTTTTTTTGCCACTTGCTCGTATACACTCATAAAGCAATACATAATCTTGCTATTTTCCAACAACAACTGTACGGCAGATATTATGTAACAATATCCCTTTAATCCTGCCGAAATTCCTAAATCCTTAACAACACTTGCTATTTCAAATCTTTTCATTTTCATTTTTCCTTTCAATATCCGTACTTTGCAAAATATTTCCCGTAGGTTAATCCCTCGGCCTTGGCTAATTCGTTAATTTCCGCAAGGGTTTTAGCCGGCTTTCTTTTCTTTTTGCATCTACTGTCGGTGGTTCTTCCGCATGTTTCCCAACGAGAAGATTGCGAGATTCTTTGTGCTTTTTCGCGGCACTTGGCAGAACAATATTTCTGAGCATTATTTGTTCCGGTGAATACTTTTCCGCAAACGGGACATTGCCTTTCTTTACAATTCATTTTTACGCCTCCTTCACGAAAACTTCCGCATACTGTACTCCAAATTTCAAGGCTTCAGCATGACTATTAAAAAATATGTCTATTTTGTTACCATTTATTGCACCACCGCAATCCTCAGCTATATATGTATGTCCATAAATAATAACCTCTGTGCCGTATGGAATCTTAGACGGATCAACAGCTATTGTTCGTCCGGCTGTTGCTTTTGTTCCTGTCGCTGTAATACCATCACATTTTCCGCAGCACCGGGAACAAGCGCAATACGCAGTTAGTTTGAATGTTCCGAGGCTTTTTAATGTTGGCTGTTCTGTTTTCGACTCTGGTTCGGCTTCAACATAAACATACTCTGTTTCAGAATTTGCCGACGTTCCTGCGGCGTAACCGCCCCAAAACGCTATTACAAAAATCACAACAACAAATAAAAATAATGCTATTTTTTTCATATTCACCTTCTCCTTTTGTTTATAAAGCAATAATTTCCAGTGCTTCTTCTACGCTATGAGCGCAGCCGGCGATTGCTCCGGCACGCTTCATAGCATTAAGGAACTTTTTCTGATCTTCTCTCGGCTCTTCACCGGGTAATTTTACTTCTATGTATAGAGCTTTTCCATCGGATATCCTGTGACCGAAAATATCACTCTCGCCGTGATTTCCTATGTTTATTATCGCTCCATACTTTGTATAGAACTGACCGACGGTATGGTTCCGGGCCACGCAACCGTTTTGGCAGAGAGCGACGATTATTTTGTTTTGTAAAGCGGTTTCGGGGTTCATATATCCCCGCCCCATTGTTCTGCCATGGCTCTTGCTATGCCCTCAAAGGTTTTTGCTCTTAGCCTTGCCCGTTCTTCGCCGCCGAAAGCCTTTCCTTGATCCATGCACCAACAGGAACGTCTGGTTGTTCCGTTGCTCATTTGCAAAATTCGTCCTTTTTCGGGTGCTACTATGTTTGATGGCATTAACACCGGCAGGCCTTTCAGCCATAAACACGTTTTCTTTGTTACGGGGTGTCCATGTTCATACGGCTGTACTGTTTGTGAATATGGCGGTAATTCATACACTTTTGATGGGATGGGATTTTCAATGCATATTTTTTCACAATCTGCATTATAAAGAGCCATAAAAAACTTTTTTGCCTCTAAACCTTTTTTATATCTTTCTTCATTTAACTTGTGTCCTTTCCAAAGATGCCTTGCTCCGGCATTGCTTAAATATGTACACGGCGGGTGGGCTATAATTAAATCCCATTTGCTATTTATTTGATGATAAAAAGCGTCTTCTGTAACAAAAATACAATGTCCGTTTAACACCTTTAATACATCCCTTTGTATATGCCATTCCGGATGCCCACCCGAACACTCTATAATGTCACACGAATATGCTTCGTGTCCTTTTTCTCTGAAAGCCTTGCATACCGCTTGACTTTCTTCGCATGCGATTAAAACTTTCATCTTTTTCTTCCTCTCATTACTTGCGCCGCCCAGAACGCTGGATTTTTATAGCCTCTTTGTTTTCCTAACTGTAATAGAGCTTCAAAACTATCGGCCCTCCCTTGCTCTTGGCGTGCTTTTTTCTTTTCTTCTTCAACTCTTGCCGTTTCTTCTGCCGTAATACGCTGTAATTCTATCTCCTCACGGGCTTTTATCTCCCTGGGGTGTAACGGGTACTCTGCACCACAAAACGGGCAAATAGGCGCCGTTTTGAATGTCATAAAACACTCCGGACACGAACGTATGTAAAAATCTCCGGCGTCGTTTAACTGTTTTTTACGTTTCAAAGGCTCGCCCAGAGACCATTCTCTTACGTCGTCCGGTAAACCCACACGGGTATAATTTGCCACGAAGTCTATTATCTTCGCCGTTTTACCGGGCAGATACCTCATACAACGCATCATTTGTTGTATTCCCAGCGCTATTGATTCGGTGGGCCTTAATAACATACAACATGTTACTTCGTCAATGGAGACGCCTTCTGAGATGATACCCACGTTGCAGAGTACGGTGATTTTTCCATTTCTGAAATCGTCCATAATCCTTTCCCGTTGTTTTGGTGGAGTTCCAGAAGAAATTGCTTGTGCTGAAATTCCAGCGGAATTAAAATTCTCGGCTGTAGCCTCGGCGTGTTTGACTGAAACACAATAGGCGATAGACCTTTCCCCCTCAGCAAATCTGCGATACGCTTTAATGACATCTCCATATATAGCCCTCTCGTTCATAAGTTTTTCTAAGTCCGATACCACATAATCGCCGGCAATCTTGCGTAATCCGTCTGTTTCTACAAGCGTCGGCGCATAATATTCATACGGCGCAAGATGTTTGTTTTTTATCAGCCACTTTACGTCTACGCCCTCAATCAAATTGTCGAATATATCACCTAAAGGCTTTCCGTCGAGACGAACGGGCGTCGCTGTGAAACCTACCGTCCACGTGTTGTAATGCTCGATTACTTTCATCCAACTGTTTGAACGGCTTAAATGTGCTTCGTCTGCAACAATAAGTGCCGGTGTATCATATTCGCCTAAACGATTTGCTTCTGTTAAAACCATGGCTACTCTTGCATTTGAGATACCAAGCTTTTGAAACAAATCTTCGTGCTGCTGCTTCAACTCTTGCCGGTGTGTAAGCACTAACGCCTCGCCGTTTGTTTTGCGAATCATTTCTGCAAACATATAAGATTTCCCGGCTCCGCATGGCGCTACGATTAAGGGTTTGTGGAAGCCTTGTTTAAAGGCCTCCACTGTTTTTTGATATAAATCGAACTGATAATCTCGAAGCATCATACATCAAACGGTAAATCCGATGCCGGTATTGAAGGTTCTGCAAAACAGTTACCGTTTGCCTGAACGGCATCGACATTTTTCCAAGGCGCCAGCTTGTCCTGTCTACCTTTATTAATGCAGTAAGCAACTTTAGCGTTCGTGTTGCCGTTGTATTCCTCGTGTTTAACTCGAACAGCCCCAACATGTCCTATCCACTGTTTGCCAGTACCCAAAGCGGTATTTGTAATTCCAAAACTGTTGAAAAATTCACCGATACGCTGGTTAGTACGCTCAGTATTACTTGCATCCAGCACAAGATAAAACCATAACTTTGAATTGTGACCGTTTACAGATAATGTAATTTCGTAACCTTCGTTACCGGAACTAAATTTTTTCTCGATAACATCCTCAATCCTTACTCTGTGATCTCCTACGGGAATGATCTGAAAATCCTGTTCCTTGTACTGTGTTGCATCAAAATTCCAATTTGCCATGTTATTTTTCCTCCTTAGATTTTGTTACTGGTTTATTTAATGTTGCATTTACAAATGCCTGTGTTAATTTAAGTGCTTCTCTCTTTGAAAAGCCGTCCAGCAATAGCCTTTTGTGAAATATTGAACACATATCGGCGAGTTTTACGAATAATTCTTTCATTGCTATACCTCCGCATTAAATGTGGGAATAGTGCTTGCCATGTCTGCCGTATGTAGCAGAAAAGCAAGCGGAAACTGCCTGAAAGCATCGTTTACGGTCCAGTTTCCATTCTCAACTCCCATGTGACAGTTAATAGCCGTAGCTTCTTCATCTGTAAGTTTCATGTATTTTTGAATAAGATACACTGACTTGCTGCCGTGTCCACCAAACGAAAAATCTTCATCAAATGTGTAAAAAGGCACTTGAATCCATACTCCGTTTTCTTTTTTGTTGCGAAGCTCGATTTTGTAACAACCGATTTTACATAAGTCGTGGAGAAGCGATACAATAATTGCCGTTTCGGCAGAGACTTTTACCTCCGGATATGCTTTAACCAAACGTGCCAATTCGTAAAACACGTGAACACTATGTTCGCACAAACCACCTTCGTAAACTTCGTGATATCTCGTTGATGCCGGCGCTATAAAGAAATCGGAATTTTCAATCCATTTAAGAAGTTCATCGGCCCCGTCTCTCTTAACAAATCGTGAATATAATTCTATGAATTTTTCTTTGTACATTTCTTTGCTCATTTTTTAACCTCCGGTGCAGTAAACGCATTTTCCGGCATGCAAGATTTACGCAAGAAAAGTTGATCCTTTGCCATAACAGTAGGACTACCCTCTGTAACAAAAAACCACTGCTTGACATTCTGCTTATCGTTAGCAGATGTTACGTAAGCTACAATGTTACATAATCCGCATACTTGCTGCTTGATTTTTGCCGGAAGCATGGGCGATACTCTGTTGGCTGCTTCTCCTGTCGGTAATGTAATTATTTCAACATCCTCCCAACAGTTAAATATCACGTTTGTGTCGCAAAAAGCCGCCTTGCGAACAAGAAACTTGACTTTGGTATACACAGCAAGGTAATATTGTCTTATGTCGCCAGAAAAGCCATTTTCGCGGATTTCTACGACATATGCGTCAATCAAATCAGTAAGACAGTCAACAATGATGTTGTCGTACTGTTTATTTGCTGTCGCTTCCTCAAAAATATCCACAAAATCCTTAAAACCTTGCGCTTCCTTAACCACCAGATTAGGACGCTCGAAATTTTTCAGCACTATTGCTGAGTTATCGCTACTTATTAGTAGTGATTTGCCGGGTAAACGTGTTGCATTAACTGTTTTTCCGCTACCGGGCTGACCGTATAAACACATAACAGCCATTACAATTCTCCTCTCATACTTTTTATTTGTGCCGCACTCATACCAAACAAATCGGTATCAATCGGCTCTTTGATAATTTTAGTTGTGGTGCAATAATCGCAGTTATAATCTTCGCACCTGACGGCCTCCATTTCGCCGTTCTTAATCCTTTGGAAACTTCGTATATAGTTACGGACCTTTTCAAGCGCTTCGTCCATATTCCACTGAGATATTTCCCCGACCGCTAAATGCGCCGGTGTTTCTTTTGTTGCTACATCAAATATGAACGGCAGTTTTTTGCCTATGTTCTGCCGGACAATTTCTTGATAGCAAGCCGCCTGAATGTCATATCCCCAGTATTTAATCATCGGTTCAAACATATTAGGTGAACGCAAACTTGCCATATACTTTAAATCGCATATATACTCATCAGGATCGAAACTATCCATCTTTATTTTGAACGGAACTCCTTCTATTTTTCCGGTCATAACAACTTGGTGCTTTCCAGATAGATAGTGCATCATAAGCGGTTGTGCTTTAACAAGTTCCACTGTTTCATCGGCTTTGATAAACTCTGCATACTTGCCGCCGCCTTTTTTGAAAATTTTCTTCTCGTTTTCAAAAAGAAATTTTTGCTGGCTCTCTTGTGTCCCGGTTAAAGCTTCGTCAAAATAACTTCCTAAAAGAAGTGCTTTCGAAAAATCTTCATTATATGTACCGTTCAGTTTCGCCATTGCCATTGCCGGACATTTCATAAAATCCTTGAATTGTGATACCGACATATACTCTCGGTTGGCCTTTTTGCTATAATAATTAGAACTCGTAAGTTTCACGTTCTGCCTCCTTCCGGCTGTCTAATATACAATCCTCGCACCAGGCATCATCATCAATGTCATAATAAGTGTCACCTTCGTATATTGGTTCTCCACAGCAAGAACATTTATAAACTATCGGAGGTTCCGAAGCGTTAGGACATCGTGGCAAGCATGGATTTCTGTGACAACATTCACACACACTGCTTCACTCCTTTGCTTTGTTTGCTTTGTTTGTATCTGTACGCTTCTTTAATGAAGCGCTCGGCAGCCGCTTTCAAAACATCGTGATCTACACTTCCATGTATTCGGACTGCCGCTTTCGCTTGTTTGTATTCTGCCATAGTGTTTCAACTCCTTTGTCCCTGTTCGGGGACTTTAGCCTAAAAAAATATTACATTTTTGTGCAGGCTCAGTTATTCCTAAACATTCGCAAATTTTCCCTGTTTCGGTTAGCGTAAAATCAGCTCTATTATTAATCTTGCGATTAAGAGCATTTTTGCTTATGCCCGATAATTCCGCTAACTTTCGCTGTGTAATGTTTGCATCAATTAAAGCTTTTTTAAATTCTGCCGTATTAACCATATTACTTCCTCTCTTTCGTTATTTTATAGGACTTTTGTCTCTGTCCCTCGTTGGGGACAACTTAATAATAGCACCTTTTGAACTACTTGTCAACCCCTTTCGGGGACGAAATCACTATTTTTTAAAAAAAGTCTTGATTTTTGGGGACAGAATAGTTATAATAGGCTATGAAACGAGGTGATAAAATATGGAAATTACTGTTACTCGAATAAAAGAATTGGCAGAAAGCAAGGGTTCAACCATTCGTGAACTTGCAGAAACCGCAGGATGTTCCAAATCTGCAATGCAACGATATCTTGCTGGTGACAGAGATATACCTACTAATGTTGTCGTAGGATTAGCAGAAGCTTTTAACGTACACGCCGCCTATTTGTTAGGATGGGTAGATGATAAAAACTACACACCAAACAAACAAAAACAGCCCGTACAAGACGAGCTGTCGGAGGTTAAGCGTGCTTTGATTGATTTGGTAGAGGGGCTTTCGGAAAACGAAGCGGCTGTGCTTCTCGCTTCATTGAAAAGTGGTCTTGGAAGATAGAACAAGCTTTTTTAAATTCTTCCGGGTTAAGTGATAGTATTAGTTGCTTTAATTCTTCTTTTGCTGTCATGTTTCAACATTCCTTTCATTAGAACATACGTTCTGGTGTTATGACAATTATAGTAAATATGAATTGTCTGAACAATGGTAAATTTTCCAAATTTCATAGGCTTATTTTATAGCAAGTGCAATTAGAAAAACAATGTGCAAATTTGAACATTAGGTGTGCAAATTTGCAAAATAACCGTGCAAATTAAATAAAATAAATGATACTTTTAGGAGGCAAATATGCTCACTACTTACTTAAACACCCTTAAAAGCAAGGGGAATTTCACTTACGAGACCATATCAAACTTGAGCGGCATCTCGGACGCAACTGTTAGAAATATTTTTTCGGGAAAGACTGAGGACCCTCGTTTCGAGACCGTTGCAGCTATCGTTATTGCAATGGGCGGATCGCTTGATGCGATATACACTGCAACAAAAAAAGAAGATGTTGAAGCAAATGCGGTTATAACACTTAAGGAAACTTACGCCCAAAGAATTGAAGATTTGAAAGAACACTACGAACACCGATTAAATGAAAAAGAAAAACATTATGAACGGTTATTGCTTGAAGCAGAAAAACACATTGAAACAATAAAACTTGACAAACGGTGGTTTAGAATAGGCTTTGTTGTAAGTATTTTTATTTTTGCTTTATTATGTGTCGCAGAATTACTAAACCCTAACCTTGGTTGGTTTAGATATTAACTTCGAGGATGTGTAACGAATGGATAAATATGCAATATATTTAAGAAAAAGTCGTGCTGACGTAGAAGCAGAAAAATTAGGCGAAGGCGAAACATTAGCAAGACATAAAAAGATTTTGACAGAACTGGCCGCAAAAAAAGGATTATACGTAGAAGAAATTTATCAGGAGATTGTTTCCGGAGAAACAATAGCTGCACGTCCGGAAATACAAAAGTTGATTAATGAATGTTATGCCGGAAAATACAGAGGTGTTATAATAATTGACGTTGATCGTCTTAGTCGCGGAAATCAAGGCGACATGCAAACTATAATGGATTGCTTGAAATTCTCCAACAACCGAGACGGACTATTAGTTGTTACGCCCACCAAAACTTATGATGTGGCCCATAATCCCGACGACGAAGAATATATGGAATTTGTGTTGTTTATGTCGCGTCGCGAATATAAAACAATTCAGAAGCGACTTGACCGAGGACGCAAGCAAGCTGTTGTTGAAGGCAATTTCATGGGTGCGTTCCGTCCATATGGCTACGACATCATAAAAACCAAAACGGCAAGAACATTGGCTCTTAATCCTGAGGAAGCACCGATTGTAAAAAACATATTTGAATGGAAAGTATATAAACACATGACGCCAGGGGAAACAGCAAGAAAATTAACAACTTTAGGTGTACCTACCTATACAAGAGATGAAGAATGGTCCATTGCAACAATAAAGAATATTTTGCAGAATCCTACCTACTGTGGTAAAGTGCGCTGGAATGACAGAATGACAATAAAATCAATGGTAGATGGTAAAATTGTTTCAAGTCGCCCACGCTCAACGCATACACAGCATTACATGGAATACGAAGGAAAACATCCGGCCATTGTATCGGAGGAATTATTCACAGCAGCACAAAAAGGTTTTCATAGTGACAAAACAAAGAAAGGCGTGGAATTAAAAAATCCTTTAGCTGGATTGCTCGTATGTCCTAAATGCGAACGCGCCTTGGTTTATAGCGCCGGAAAACTCGATCGTCCCAGAGTTGTGCATAAGCAATCCATGCTTTGCAAAGTGAAATCTGCCACTTTGTCGGACGTTTTGGGCGCCTTTATTCACGGCCTAAAAATGTATTTAGAGGATTTTGAATTAAAAATAGACAACCAGCCGGATGTTAATGAAAACGAAATTGCCGAACAAATCTCATCATTAGAAAAAGAAAAAAGAAAAATCGAAAAAACGCTCGATAAAATTTTCGACGAATACGAAGCCGGTGTCTACACAGCAAACGAGTTTGTTAAACGAAAAGCAAAACACAACGACAGAATGGCAAACATTGACAAGGAAATTATTGAACTGCAAAATACTATTCCTGAAAAGGTAGAATATGAAGAAAAAATCACCTATTTACACGATGCCATAGAAATGCTCGAAGATAATGAAATCCCGGCCAAACTCAAAAATGAATTCTTAAAACTGTTTATTCAAAAGATTGAGTTCAGCCGAGAAAATAACGATGAATTTATTTTAGACATCTATCTCAAGTGATACCGGACAATGATCGCTGCCATAAACATCGGTCAAGATATCGGCACTTTTAATAATGTCTTTTGCAAAATCAGAAACCAAAAAATAATCAATACGCCAACCAATATTTCGTTCTCTTGCTTTTTGACGATAGCTCCACCACGAATATTTAACTTCGTCAGGATGCAGATGTCTAAAGCTGTCTACGTAACCGGACGAAATTAAGTCGGCGAACTTATCTCGCTCTTGCTGAGAAAAGCCTGGGTTATTGCGGTTAGCTTGCGGATTTGCTAAATCTATAGGATTTGCAGCCACGTTAAAGTCACCGCATACAATGACAGGCTTTGGTTTTGGAACCTGTATAGATGATGGATGTGCAGTATTTATAGCACATCTATCATCTACATAAACTTAAAAACATAAAAAGAATGGATGATAGATTATGACAAACCATATTAGAGTAACGTGGAAAGATCAAAATGGACGCCCTTGCCCGCCAACAACATACAGAAAAGTTACAATGACAAGATATAAAAGCGGTTGGATTTTAGATTTGCCGAAAAACAATTATATATACGCTTCTCAGGATTGTGCAAAAAATGCCATCGATGAAATTTTAGGTGGCACAGCACGACGTCACGTAGAAAAAAGGTTAAAAAAAGGCGTAAAAATAATTGGAGAAAGAAAGATATAATATGCGTATATGTATTTGCTGCAAGAAAAAACCCTATAACACATATTTCAAACATAAGCCTTGTTGCTTATCTTGCTTCGGACGATTAATAAGAGCATCCAGACATTATGCAAATAAATACGGGGTAGAGCGATAAGCCTACCCCGTTTTGTTATTTTACAACTATAATTGCCTCATATCCTGCTGCTTTTAATTTCTTTTGCATTGCTTCCGCATTTGCTTTTACGGAGTATGCTCCGACTTGTACCCTGTAAATCTTTTTTGCGCTTGTACTTTCCGTAGGACTATTGGTTAACTTAATCAAGCCGTAGGTTTTAACCAAAAATTTAACCAATCCTTCTACAGTTTTATTTGCATGCAAGTCGGTTAATATAATAGGAGTATCGTATGTGCTGTCCATAAATCCATTTTCAATAAGGAAAGCATCCATAGATGTATTTTTAAGTACATAAAAGCCTTTCTTAACAACAGGATTACTTCTGTTACCTTTTAAGCCTGTAGCATCTACCACACATTTGTATAGGTTTTCTGCCTGACTCTTTCTCTCAGGTGCATTGCTATAATAATAAACCGTGGTGCCGCCACCATTCCCACCACTTATGCCTGCATCGTGGTGTAAGGATATATACACACCTGCCTTCTTCTCGTTTGCCTGAGAGCATCTTTTTGAGAGAGAAACATCTGTTTTTCCCGTAGTATCGTCTACCCTTATCACCTTGCAATCATAGTTTTTAAGTGCCATTTCCAATTTGTCAGCAATTCGGTCATTCAAGTACCACTCCCTTGTTTCCGACGCATCAATGGATTTTAAACATCTTTTGCCCGGTGTATACAAGCCATGCCCCGCATCTATTGCTACAGTTAGCATTGTTTTCATCTCCTTTGCTTTTTACATGACTGATAGTTGACTACTCTGTAACAACTTCCCAATATGCAGGATGTTCCTTCGGACTCCATACACATGCCATTCCTTCGGGAGCAACACAAACATACTTAGCGCCCTCAAAGGAAATTTTGTTACCTTTGTAATACCACTTGCCAACCTCATATTCCGGATATTTGCCCTCATCAGTACCTTCTTCTGTGTTGTCTTCAGAACCATTGAGTTTTTCTTCAATTTCACGAATTCTCATTTCAAGTTCGGCGAATTTTGCAACAACATCTATACTGTACTTAACGTCCGCTTTGTTCTGTGCAAGTGTAATAAGGCTGTCTTTTTCTGAATCGGTTAAATTTCCCTTTAACCAAAAAGTATCAATTTTCTTAAGAATGTCTTTTAATTCGAAGTTACCTTGTTTTACTACATTTTCAATAATATTAAACATTACATACTACCTCCTAAAGATAAAACTGCTTTTTCTATTTCTGAAAATTTATTATCAATATATGTTTTTGTGTCTGCAACATACTCAACTTTCATATGAGCGTTAGTGCTGTTCAACGCTGTTGTTGATGGTTTATATGACATAAGTTCGCTGAATTGTGATATTTCAGTTTCTGTCAAAGGTGTTATTATTGGTTCTTGAAGAACATATGCTACAAAATCGCTTCCACCCATTGTTATAATATACGGTGTTGTCAACAAATCAACATTTATACCTTTGTCAAGACTTATTCTTTGGATATACTCGCCTTTACTAAAATCATACTCATCGCATATCCACTGAACTCCGTCTTCATCCGTATAGTTGCCACCCGATAACACAGGTACACCTGCTAACATACGATTTTCAAAATTTATTGTCTTTACTGCTTTGTATTTTTCCCAAGGTACCGAAGTCCAATTATCATCAGAGAGTGTAAGTCTTAAACCCTCAAAAGTACACTCTGCATTGTCTGAATGAACACTTAGCGTTAATTCCTCCAAATCTTGTGGAAAATTCACATTTGCATATGGGAATGAGCCTTTTTCAAATAAATTACAATAAAGCACACCACCAGAACAGTTGCCATACATAGTTATACCGCTTGTATCTTCCCCATTAGGTTGAAAAGCCTTATCAACCTCAAGCCTAAACTTTTTACCTCTTAACAATTTAATTTCTTCTTCGGTAAAAATGTATGTTGTGCTTGTTGCTCCTTTACAAGTGATTGCATAACCATCTTTTGATGTTGTTAAATTGCCGTTGCTGATTTTTACAATTTCATCAACATTTAAGAAGTTTGTCCCAAAAGTTGCAACAGAAAAATCCTGACCGCCTTTGCTTTTGAAATCATAAGCAAATCCTGCAAAATCTTCATATGTTTTTGCGGTTTTTCCTTCGTTAATCATAATTTTGATTGTTTGGTTGCTGTATGTTGAATCTGCCTGAAAACCAAATCGTGCTTCAACAATAGTGGTTTCGTAAATGGTAAATGTTTCAGGTTTGTTTGGTTGTACTGCATAAGCAAGATTTGTTGCAGTATCTTTGGCTCTTAACCACAATCGGTCTGCGGATGTTGTATGAACAGTCAGCCCCTCAACACTCACTGTGTATGTTCCAGCCTGTAATGTAAATGTGTTGAATAGCGTACTTGCACCCGTTGATGTACCGCTTAAAATTAAGGTTGATTCATTTTTTACCCCGTTGATTTTCATTCCATTTAATTCTCGGTTAATACTTGCACCTAAATAAAAATGATTATTGCTATTCGCTGGTTGCTTTGTTGCTCCGTAAATGTTAAGCCCTTTGAAATTTGTATTTGCCGAATCCGCGAGTATTATTCCAGTGCCTTGTGCATCACATACAATCGCGCTTACTTTGTCACTTTCAAGTTGGGCGATTGCACTTTCGTGTTCTGTTAGTTTGTTATCATGGCTTGTAAGTGTCTTTCCGTGTTCATCGAGCGTGTTCTTAACCACGTCTAAATCCTCGGTAAGTTTTGCGACTTCTTTTTCGTATCCCGCGTTTGAACCAGAGCCGGCACAAAATTCTTTACATACCGAAAATGGTGTTGATGGCGCCATGACCTACACCTCCTTTTTATTAAGTTGATAGCCGAAGAAAAAGCTAATAACCATCGTAAAAATTTTCTCATAATTTTCCGGTACAATGTCACCTCTTAAAGCCAACACACAAAACACTGCCGTGAGAGATAACGACATTATGTTTTTTACGTTAATCAGTTTTGCAATTCGTTCTAACATTATGTAACCTCCTCTATTTTTTATAGTGAGAAGCCTCATTCACTGTTTTTGTAATGTTAAACTTCTCTTCTAAAAATTTTTTCACTTCACCATTCCCGTCCGCATCTAAATATTCCTGGCCGGCAACAATTCTTTCTCCAATGGGCATTTCATTAGACATTATAGTAAGCCTTAAAATACCCATATAATTCTGCTCCGAATGTTTTTCCACAGTTTCAAATCTCTTAATAAAGGGCCTTAGGACAAGTTTTAGTGCTCCCCACAAGAGACCAAATATTATTCCGAGTGCGCCTATAACACTCCCAATCTTAATAATTAAATCAAGTATACCCATTATTTAACTACCTCCCAGCCAGCAGCATATTCATCGGGCGAATAAACATTACCGTCTATTAACGATTTGTAAAGAGTACCGTTATAATCCACAATATCGCCGGTATTATATGCGTCGTGCACTCCGGACGGTTGACACCATACCGGGTGCCCCTCAGCCGTTAGACCGATAGGCTCGTACAATGATGGCGTTTTCGACGGTAGCCAATCCTCTTGTGAGGTATGTGCCTGTATCACTTTGTATAATTGCGGATCGCCTACTGTGTTTACTCCGTAAGCAATAAACTCGCCCGCGACGTAAGAACCACCGACTTTATATTTAGGATATACTGTAGCAATTTCCAAGGCTTGCTCATCCGTTACACTATTAGCGAATAACTGTATAGCTCGTCTTAGTTGCTCTGCTCCCTGTATATTGTCGGTACCTAAAAGTGCGGCGTTTTGCGCGTTCAAATGTTTTATTTTGTTCTCTTTTTCAGAAAATTTCTCGTTAATTTCTTCCACAAAAAGTTTAAGTTTTTCCATATATACCGCCCTCCTTTCAATATTCTTTTGCACAACGAATTAAAAAGAAACCGGTTGTTTCGTTATAGTTTATCCCTTTACTAAGTATCATCCTAACATTATAAGTCCCCGGTTCACTGATGTTATAATCACTCCAATTTTTTGTTTCCCTGAAACTTTTGCTCTTACCACTTTGCGAATAACTATATGAATCAACTTCCACATCGTTGAAATAAATAGTGCCGCTATTAACGTTGGCATCCCCTGAAAATGAGCAATCCATAACAAATGGCGCTAACAAATCAGTTTCAGTTAGAGTTATTTGTATAGTAGCATCAATGTCGTCTTCTGCATCGCGTGTGTTCATGCTAACTTCATATTCGTGGAAAACTTTATCCGTTGCATAATCCGATGAGTCTATTGCGCTGTACAAATAAAATTTATCGTCACTAATTATCTCGTTATATACATCCAAGTTCATGTCATTCAGTGTTGACATTTTACACAAATGAGTAAAAGGGTGAGCCGTTTTATCTATCCCCTTAAACCAGCCCCACATAGCCAAACCAGCGCCAACACCTCTCACTATATCCTCGTTGTTTTTACCAAATGCCGCATCTAATGATTCCCTATCTTTGTAAGCCACAAAAATTGGAAAAAGGCTCATTCCGCAAACAACATCAATGCTCATACCACTATCTCGCGGCGTTTTACATTCGTCACAATATACTGCAACATTGCCTGTGCCTGTACCGAAAGGAGCGCAAGGTATAAACCGTCCCGCGTGGTATTCATAGCCCACAGCGTCAATGTCAGACGGGCAACCATCACACTCTGTTACAGTAGCATTTCCGTATTTTGCTCCCGTTTCGGTATTAATAACAACACCGCCGCCCATATAGAGAAAGTTTTCTCCATGTGCTAATATTCTGTTATTACTTAATACTAACTGCATATTTTACATCTCCTTTGCATCAAAAGCTGTGCCGTTATATGTTAATTCATAACGCTTCCCAGCCTGTAGTATAGCGTTCACTGTTATACCGTTTAAGGTATTTTTTGTAACACCCACTCCACTTGCTGCCTCAGGGATTTCAATGGTTGCTCTTTGGCCCTTGGTCCAAATATCAGGGAATTTTTCAACCCAAAATGCGTTTACATAACTTTTCACAGAATATTCGGCAACAGCAAAAGTATAAACATTCAAATTCTGTTCTGCGGCTACCGATAACTTGTAATACATATATTCACCAGGCGATGTCAAAGTCAAACTTTTATCATCATAAGACTGGAATTTGACTGTCAACAATTTCGTCCATGTTTCGTTATCATTACTACCAGATATAGTGTAAGTAGCCGAATCTCCGTTTGACAACCTCACATTCAAAATCAATTTTGCTATGATAATAGGATCAGGAAATTTTACTATAATGTACGGATTTGTTACATATTCAGAAATCCAATACGTAGAACTGTTACCGTCTACTATGTTTGTTGATAAATCATTAGAATATGGATTAGGCGTAATAAGTTCATAACCATCGTTTTTTGCACCATATTCCGTTGCGTTAGTCCATCCGTTCTCCGGGATTGGATTTGTTTTTATTCCACTTAAAGCGCCTGTTTGTGTGCGTTCTACCGTCGGCACATAATACCGTCCTGTCAATCTGCTGTAAATAATACTATCAAGCGTAGCCTTATTTATTGGTGTTCCTACAACAGAGGGATTATCTGCACGAGACATATCGAAAGTGTTTTCCAAACCATCAACAGGAACCAATGTTATTCGCCCCGGATTTAGAGGAACCCTATCCAAAATCTCTTTTTCTATCATT
>JAEIGA010001057.1_pt1 | contig 41714 bp, 64 predicted proteins | sample 9270691 | NCBI WGS metagenome assembly JAEIGA01 (sample SAMN17057246, study PRJNA624740) | gut metagenome | biome: biome; isolation source: fecal sample | host: Bos grunniens | place: China: Xizang | collected 2019 | reverse complement strand
TGATATATTCAATCCATTCATTTCTTTGTTCTTCACTCATATCAATTCTGTTTTTACATCTTTCAATACAAGTTTGCTGATCAGTATCAATGTAAATCAATTCATCTGCATTAATCCTTTGCGTTAATCTTTCTCTATCACCTTTCATTGCACCACCCACAATAACAAAAGCATTATGCCATTTGCCATTACGATATTTGATCACATCATATAACTTATCACGTATATCAAAGGCGATACTGCGCAGTGTATCGGGTTTGGTATATCGGGGATTAATACCAATCATCTGCCATATGCTGTCCATATCTACAACCAAATCATTTGCTGTTGCGTTCTCATGTACCCATGTTGTTTTACCTGCGCATGGTGAACCATACACAATGTAAACATGCTTCTTATATACTTTAGCTTTAGATGTTTTATTATATCCAAACCTTTCATGTATTTGATTGTGACATTTAAAGTGTACACATTGTACGTTATCAGGATTTAAAGATACATTTGTATCATTCACATTTAAATCATTTAATTCTTCAATGTGATGAACAATCAGATCATACTTCTTTAATATTGGTTTTCCGCATATTGCACAATTAACAAAACCATCTTCATCTGCACGCTGTGCAATCACTACATGCCTGAATGTTTCCCACTGCTTTGATTTGTAAAACTGTTGTCTATCTTTGAATGACATATAACTATTACCACCTTTACTTAAATAATATCAGTATAATTCTAACTAAAATAAACGCATGATATTTTAATTAAAAAAGCACACATTGCTGTGTGCCTAATTGCATTTATGATAATGCATCCTGCGCTTTCTGTATCTTGTTTCTAAGATCAGCATTTTCACCAAGTACCATGTTGTACTTCTTTATAAGTTCATCATTCTTTTCTTTCAGTTCTTCATATAACTGTTTGTAATCTGTATCAGGTTCAGGTGTTGGTACAGGATCAGGTGCAGTGCTTACACCTGCGTATGCATCCCAAACAGCCGCATCACCATAGAATACATCACAATCAAGATTGCCATTGTAGCCGCTGAATCTTCCTGTGCTAGTCCACTGCCACATTGCATAGAATGACCACCATTTCACTGAAGGTTTAGCACCTGCATTGGACATATCATAATTCCAATCAGGATTGTTATCTCTGTATTTGGCAACCCACAATCCATAATCACCTTTAACAACTTCTGACCAATCATAAGCATTAACCACTGATTCTGACATGTAAATCATTGGCTTCACGCCTGATAATTCATATATCTTATCAAGCCACGCTTTTGCCCATGCAACATTAGATTTGCCGCTTGATTCCCAATCAAGAATAGGAATAGCTTCATGGAAATAGTTCTTTGTATTATTCCAAAAAAACATTGCTTCATCAATGGCACTGTTCTTTTCAGGTCTTGCAAAATGATAAAAGCCTAACTTCTTACCAAGCTGTTTAGCTTTCTGATAGAACTTATCACAATACTTATCAACAAAATCAATACCTTCTGTTGCCTTTACAATCACAAAATCACAAGGCACCGCTGATACATCTAAACCTGCCTGCCAATTACTAATATCAATACCATTCATTGTTTTAACCATGCTTTCATTCCATCCTTTCCATCTAAGCGCACCAAGTGCATCTGTAAAGTTTGTTTTCTTTAAACAGAATCCACCATTGCCACCCTGATTTTCACCAAATTCATAATCATCATATAGCATTGCAATGTGTGAAGATGGATGTGATTTACTGCCTTTTGCCCATATCACCCAATCACCATCTTTGAATGCACCATTGGTTACATAATCAAAATACTGCGCATATCCAAGCTGATCTTTGTAATACCAATAACCATCTGCATAATTGTTTGGTGTTGCTTTTACAGGCACGTTTGCCCATTTGCAAAACACTTTCCATCCATCAACGCACTGCGCACCATAAACACCATCATAATCAATTACTTTGTTGTTATACTGCACATAAAAATCTGTTGGTGTTTTACTCATTTACCATGCTTCACTTTCTACCTGCTTTTCTTTCAATTCTAATTCTTTTTTACGTAACTTCAGTGATGCAGGATCACTTGTCCATTCTGTTTCATTATCCCAATGTTTCAACAGCATCATTGCCGCTGTTGGATCAGGTAATGCATACTTTTTATATTCTTCTGTTTGTACAAGTGTAGCAGGTACTTTATCTTCATCTTCACCATCTAAAAGTATCTGCTTTTTTATTACTTTCTTTTCTGTATATGTAATGCCTGTTGCACGTTTATACAGTGCCGCTTTTATTTCTTGTACACATTTCTTTCTGCCGTTTTTACATAAATCGTTTAATTCTTTATATTGATTCTTATATTTGCAAAAAACACTTTTATGAATACCAAGATTTTCAGCAATTTCTTTTTCTGTTGCACCTGATTCAATCCATTCTTTTATTTCATTGAATCTTGGTAAAACATGTGTTTCATATTTACTTGGTCTACCTGCCATCCATAATCACTTCACCTTATCTTCTAATGCGTTAATGCGCTTTTCATGATCATTCAGTTTTTCATCTGTTTTATCAAGTTTTTTAATCATTTCATCAAGCTGTCTGCAAAAAGTATCTAATTTCAGATTCACTTTTACAAATTCTTCTTTCATTGATGCTCTGCGTTCAATTTCAGCTTCAATATCTTCTTTCTGCCGCTTTTTACCGCCTGAAACTGTTGTATAAACGGTACAAGCCAATGAAGCAATAGAAAGAATCAATGCAACTGAAATTGCTTCATTCCCTGTTAAAATCATGTTCTGTACCATCCATTTCTACTTCAGGTAATCCGGCAATGGATGTTAGCAGTGAAAAGATGCCTGCAACAGCAGAAACAGATGCTACTGTTGCCCAATTTACTTCATCTATTGCCGCACCCACTGTAATCATGCCCAATGCAGTTTGCGCAACCGTTTTAATTGCACGTACAGAAGCCGCTTTAGCCCATTTAAGCCAATATTCTTTATTTTTCATGATTTACACCACCCTTTCATCTTTTGCTAAATAATAGCCCATAAAAGACCATTTATAAATACCCCTAAATGAAACAAAAAAGCATCCTGATTTAAAATCAGAATGCTTTATGGTCTAATAAATAATTGAACCCATTCAGTACCATAATTACCGCCTGTAGTGTAGCCTACACCCAATAACGTGTAATCTTTGTTTAGGATGTTTGCCCTATGACCGCTTGAATTCATCCAATCCTTCATTACCTGTTCAGGCGTTTTCTGACCTGCCGCAATGTTTTCACCTGCATTACTGTAAGAAACACCAAATTGGTGAAGCATATCAAATGGTGATCCGTATGTAGGTGAAGTATGGCTGAAATAACCGTTTTTAGCCATATCCTGCGCTTTAGTGTTTGCAATGGATGTTAGTTTGTCTGAAAGTTTTAAAGGCTGTAAACCCTGTTTTAAACGTTCCCGATTCACTAAATTCAGCACTGCTTCAGCTTCAGAAGATGTTTCAGCACCTGTTGATACAGATGGTGTTTCATCACCTTCTTTTGCGTTATTTGTTGTTTCACCTGTAGTACCATCCGGTAATTCAATCTTATCATTTGGATGGATCAGGTTTTGATCTTTGTAATGCTTATTCATTTCAAGAATATGTTTGAAATGAATATTGTAACGTTTTGCAATTTTCCACATTGAATCACCATGTTGTGTTGTACAATGCTGTGCTGATACAAATTCACTTCTAAATGAAAAAATCATCAGCATGGTAAAGGTTATGAGAATTAGTTTTTTCATATTCCTATTATGCGCAAATAAAAAACCGCTTATTCAAGCGGCTTTATATGTTATTTCATTTTCGATTCCATTATCATCTTTTACTATGATCTTAACTTCTTTTGTCCATAGACTATTTGCTAAACTTTCTGCATTTTTATCAGCATGATATGCTTCTGTATGATTCCCATAGCAATGAAACCGCTTATCATGTTTTTCTTTTGCCATTACTTTATATTTTGTCATTATCATTTACCTTTCCTTATCTTTTTAGTGCCGCTTCTAGGTGAGCGGCTAACCTGATATGTATTTATTACCGCACGCAGACAATGTACCATCCATCATTATGATCTGTTCCTGATACATGCCTTAACTGACAATCTGTAATTTCATAATCTTTCAGATACTTATGAACCTTTTTGGAATCCTTAATTACATCAAAGCACATTTCACCAAGATATGAATCACCGTAAATCCTTGCTTCTTCAACTGCTCTTTCAATAACTTTCTTTGTCATGTCCTTTACCTTCCTTACAACTATTATTATAAGTATATACTTACATAATGCAATACCTTTTTAGAATAAAAAACAGCTTTTTAAGCTGTTTCTTTTTGTAACCAGTATTCAGGATTCCATCCCATAGCTTTGATCCAATTAATAATTTCTTGTTCTGTTATTACTGAAACATATGCAATCACCATTAGTTCTTTTTCACCAATATCAGCACATATATTTCCACGTGTTCCAAGTGATCCATTTAGCCAAATTTTACCGCTGTAATGATTGCAATTTTTCTTTGTATTGTAATATGTCATTTTATTTTACCTTCTTTTCTTAATACGGTAATCCATCACATGTATTGAAATAATGAACTTTTCCATTGTTGTATGTAACACTTGTAACCCATGCACTATAAGGATATTCATTATCATTGGATGCAGGAATCAATTCATTAATAGCTTTATCATATGCATCAATTTTGTTATTTGCAGGTACTGCAATGCCATGTGCTACATCTGATTCATACATTGTATATTCAACATAATATGCTTTCATCTTTATTTTTCCTCTTTCTATTTGCGGATGCTTTCAGGTGATCCGCTAACCTTTGATTTTTACTTTTTAATTCTTTTCCACTTGCCTTCAATTTTTTCATTCATGTACAGGTATTCAGTTAGATTTCTTCTTGAAAATCCTGAACGTTCAGCCAAATTTACCCTAATTTCTCTACCATCAACTGTAATTACCCTAATGCATAGAACCCGTTCTTCAAGTAATTCAATTTCAGTATTGTTTGTATAACGGTTGATCATTTCAAGTGCTTCTTTTTTCCAAGCGCATTCACCAATTTTGTTTACCTTCATCTTTATTTACCTTCCTTTGATACCTTTATTATATCAGTATATACTTATATTGCAATACCTAAATTTAAAAATTTTTGACAATTTTTTATAAAAAGAAAAACCGCTGTTTAGCGGTTCTTTAATTCGTTATAAGTATGTTCTGCTAATTCATTCATCATGTTTTTATCGTTCATCATTATTTGACTAAAGATAAACATCATAAATTGTTTCTTTGTTTCCTTCCATTCTTCAGCAGTCATGTTTGGATTTTCTTTTAATTTCATTTCAAGCAATTTCTTTGTCATTTCCTGCCCAACTGGATTATTTAATGCTTTCATTTCTGCTTTAGTTACCTTTTCAATAAATTCATCAAAGTTTTTTGCCATCATCGTTTTTTATCTCCTTTTCTTTAACTATAATCAGTATATACTTATATTTTTAATCAGTCAATACTTATAAACAAAAAAAATAAAAAAAATTACCGTTTAGCTAACCACAAATAAAAAAAGCGATCATTTCAGATCACTTTTTATAAATGTGTATATTGGCCTGTAATATCTGTATAAATGCTTTGTAATTGATCACAATACACATCATTCAGTGTTTTAATTTCCTGTATTTTTTCTTCACTGAATGTATATGTTTTTGTGTTAAATCTAGGTGCTGTATATTTGAAGAAACGCATTGTATAAGTATCATTTGCATCAAGTGTTATATATAATCTGTTCGCCTTACTCATATTCTTTGTTAACGTCATTCTAAGTGTATTACCATCTGATATAAAGTTTTTCGCACCTGTCATTACGATAAATTTATTACCGCCTAATTGATTTAAGATTTCATTTGCTACTGTCATTTTTTATTACCTCTTTCTTTTATCTTATGTGATAAGTATACACTGATATAATAAATCAGTCAATACTTATATAAAAGAAAAAAATAAAAAACAGCTATTTTTTATAGCTGTTTTAGTTAAATTCACTTTCGTAATGATCTAAGCCCAAAATGGTTATAACGGGTTCACCCGTTAACTTATTCGCTTTTACTTTTCGTTTATGTTTTTCACCATTGATCAATACTGTTACGTATTCACCTACGGTAAACGATCCTTCTAATATTTTATTTTGCGGTTCTGCTACTGCTGTTACCCCGTTCATATCACGTCTGATTAATTCTTTAATGTAACCTTGCCTATTTTCCAATGTTTCAAAATGGGCTAATATATCAGCATCCGTTTTTAAATTAAATTTAAGCATAATACTTTTAGTATTTGCTTTATCATATTTTGCAACGGCTTTTAACCTTGATTCACTTGATTTTCTCACGTTGTTATCATTCCTTTCTATGTAAGTATATCATGATGTTTAAAATTAAATCAATCATATTTAGGTAACTTTTTAAAATGACAATCACCCGCATAATATGCCGCCTTATTAATACATTCTTTATATGCATGCGGTTCTTTTTTCATTGTATCAGGATCATAAAAATCACCAAAATACGCTTCAACTAAAATATATCTAGGATATTCTTTTATCACTGTTACTTTTTTTGGCGTATGCCTTCCAGTATGTTTTTTATCATTCCATGTAAAACCTTTATTGCACTGTACAAGTTCATCACCTGCTTTTAATCCAAAATTTTTTTCACAACTAATCATTTTTCTAACCTTTTAGCTAACCTTTCTAATTTGCTGTTAATCATGTTCTGAAGTTCTTCATCTTTCAGATTGTACATTTCCCGTACCTGCATTAAACAAATCATTACATCCGCTGTTTCTTCAACTATTTCATTATGGTTACTATAACCCCTGATTGCTTTAGATAATTCTTTTTGAAGTTCTGCCATTTCTTCAATAGCAATAACGGATTGATGTTTATAACCATACATATCTATTACAAGCTTAATCACACCATTATTATTAATAATCATTCTTCATTACTTCCTTCTAATTCAATAATCTTTTTTAAATACCAATCGCCCTTTTTTATATCTTCTAATCCGTTTTTATGATCCGCACGCCATAAATATTTAAATGCATTTAATAAACAAAAATTTTCCGTTGCTTCTACCCCAAATACATCAACCATTACATCAATACATTCATATTCACCTGAATTATAATGATCGGGATGATTCACTTTTTCTTCACTCATGTTTTTTATTTTCCTGTTCTAATTTATTTGCTAGAATCATTTCTAAAGCACCTATAATGTACGCACCATATAACGCCCGTTCATGATCATTTTTTGACTGATAAAAACCTTCAATATAATTCAGTAACATATCATCTTTTTCACTATGTAATTCACTCATTTTTCTTTTTCTCCTAATAATTCTTCATATACTTTAAGCGTTGTACACCCTAGTTTTTTGGCGATTTCTGAAGGTTTTAAACCACGCTTATACATTTCCTTTATTGATTCTTTATCAGGCGGTTTCATGGCTTTTTTACGGGCTTCCCAACAATCATAACAATAACGATTACAAGCATTATCATAAAACTTTAAACTGTATGTAATATCACGTTTGCATTTACAACAATAAACATTCATTTTTCTTTCCTTTCTCCCAAATCACAATAACCATCAAAACTTTTATACTCATTAAACGGTTTACACTTTGCTATTCCATATTCATCTGCGCCAAAATATACACAATCTTCACATCTGATCAATTCTTTTTCTATGTGATAAATACCCACATCATCAACCCTTGTTATAAATTCTCTCATTGTTAATTTCTCCGATTCCATAATTTAGCTATTGCATTTTGTTTTTCTTCTAGCGGCCAACAATCATATACCTGTATTGCATATGGGGATGCACCGCATTTTTTACATTCAATCATCATTATTTCAAATACACCTTTTTCTTTTTCAGGTGTTCTATAATACGCTTCACCGCCGCAGAATGGACACGGTTTTAATTTAATCATGGTACATACCTTTCTAATGTTGGATCATCAGCCAATTCTGAAGCTGTAGGCGGGCAATTCCTGAATGACTGCTGAATCACCGCACCTATAAACATTTGAACTAATAACAGCGCTAAAATAATCCCTAACAGCACATCTTTAATTACTCTCATAATCCATCCTTTCAAGCACATCAAATAAAATATCTTGTTCATTTTCTAATACCTGAATTTCATTTTTAGTTAAATATCCGCATAATTCATTAGATATTTCTGTTAAGCGTTTTATAACATCTTCTCTTTTAATAACAATTTCGCTTTTCATTTGCACCACCTGATACCTGTATGTGATAAACAATGATTAATATTTTCAAATTCTTTTTTACTCAATAATCCTAATGCACTAGCTGAAAACATTATACCTGTAGCCATTTCTAATTCTTCCTTTGCGCAATGCTCATTATTGGCATCAGCACTTCTAATAGCACATTTTAACATCGTCATCATCATTGAATCTAAATGTTTCATCATTTCTTTTTTTGTCATTTCTTTACTTCCTCAATTTTTCCTGTTCTGCAATTTTCAAACACACCATCATCAAGCTGTCCAAGTAATTCATCGAAACATTCACCATCTGTATTTCTTGTGATCTTCAGGATTGTATAATCATTAGTACCTGTTCTATCACCATTAATCACTTCAACAATTCTGATATTGTCACCATCTGACCAATCATAATACCTTGAATCATTGAATGATTCTTTCTGTCTATGCCCTTCTGTACCGTAAATTTTCCAAGCCTTTGTTACTGTCATTTCTATTTAACTTTCCTTTCAATATAGTGTTTTAGGTGTTATCGCTTCACCTGATGTTTACCTGTTAATTTGTTCGATAAACTCTCTACCTTTATAGATTTTGCAATACCTTACGTAATCTTCATCAATCATAATCTGTTTTGCGGCTTCTCTTGCTTCTTCTAATGTGTAATTAATTGTGTACGCCTTGTCATATCCTTTACGGCATTTCTTTAATTCGGTTTTAGTTAGTAATGCTGATGATGTTTTAAATCTTACTTGATATTCCTTTTTCATGTTCTGATCTCCTATCTGTTTACACTGTCAGTATATACCCGTTAAAATATAAGTCAATACTGATTTTTAAAAATTTTTAATCTTCACATAATTTCACACAATTTAATCAGGATATTTATTTATAATGTAATTGTTCTCATGGTGGTTTGCGGTTAGTCTTGGCATTATAAGTCCTCTTTTCCACAAAGTAAAAAAGCTATTCTGATCAAATAGCTTTTTTACTTTTTATAGAATACTTTTACCTTTCATTTCTTCATCCAATCACATAATCAATTTCCACTATTGGATAATCAATCATGATCAATCTGCAAAATCCCTTTTCCACCTGCTGTGCATTGTAGGCTTCAAACTTTTCAATTGCTTCAGCTTCTGTTTCTGCAACTACATATCTGTACTGAATATCATCAAGATCACCTTCCCAATGCGCCTTGATTTCAAATACTGTCTTATTCATATTTCTTTTACCTTTTCCTTTCATTGGTGCGGATGCTTTCAGGTGATCCGCTAACCTTTGATTTTTATTGGATTATTTCATATTCTTCATTGAATTTATCGTTATCATAAATGCATAAGCTACTGTGGAAACCCTGATAATTTCTAACGCCAATGTTATAACGCATTACATATTTTCCGTTAAAATTAAGATCAACCGCCTGTACAATGCAATCCATTGGTAAACCATCATGCTTACCTGTTCTACTAATTACTTTAAATTCTTTTGTGTTTGTCATTTCTCTTTACCTTCCTTAACTGTCTTCATTATATATCAGTATATACTTATATGCAATACTAATATTGCAAATTTTTTAAAATTTTCTTATAATTCAATTGTTGCTGATGGTGTTGCGGTAATTGTCATATATTTTTTCCTTTCTTGAACGGTAAAAAGGTTGCCCTAAATCAAGGCAACCTTTTTACTTTTATTTTTCTAATATCTCTTTCAGTACATCTTCAGGAAACAATTCAGATGCTAGTATCTTTACAAGTTTATTGCGCTTCTTACTGATGTTCTGATATTTACAATCATAAATTTCACTGATTTCAATGATGCTTTCAATCATTGTTTCTTCAGGTGTTTCATACCGATTCATTTTTAATACCATCCTTCTGTACAAATATCTTTGTTGGCTTTCCTTCAAATCTCACTGTTTTAATTACATATCCATAATGATCTTTCACCTGCTTACTGAATTCAACATGGCTGATAGGCTTCATTGCGTTTTCATAGCAAAATTGATCATATAATCTGTAACATTTCTTTGTTGGTTCATTACACAATCCATCACCCATTTCATCAAAGAATGTGCTGATTGGATTTAATGTTTCTGCGTATTCTTCAAGTTCTGCTTCAATACCTTCTGTTGTGGTAAAACTGTTAGATGATAGCACCCTTTTCAATCCTTCAATGCCCAATTTAACAAGGTATTCCATGCATTCTGCATTGCGTAACTGATACTTTATGAATGGGCTGAATCCTTTAGTACCTTTATTGAAAGATGCATTAAACGGAACTATCAACAACCTATCAATGATTGCATCTGAATCTTTACCCCTTCCCAATCTTGGTATTGTATTGCCGCTGAATATCAGTTTGCAGTATGGGTTAAATTCAATAGGTGCGGCAAACTTCACATTTGCGTTCATGCGATCACCTGAAACAATCTTTTTAAAAATTCCTGCACTTGGTATAAATTCATCTTCAATATCATCACCAAGATTTGCAAGTTTTCCAAACAAACCTGCCGCTTTATATTCATGTGAGAAATCAGCCAAATCTAATGATGCAATGTTATCTTCACCAAGTAAGCATGCAATCATATCAATAAACGTTGATTTACCATTGTGCCTTTTACCCTTCAGCATAAATGCCTTACGTAATTCATTACGCCTGTAAAACGTGTAACCAATAACTTCTTCAAGCAATAACCTAACCTGCCTATCATTACAGGCTAATGCATTCAATACTTTATCAACTAATTCATTGTATGCATTTGGGTTATAATTCCAATTTATTTTGTTAGTCATGATCTTATTACTGCTGAATGCTTCAATCTGATCTGTACTAACATCATAAATACCATTCTTAAATGCAATGTAATTTGCACTTGAAACAGCGGTATTTTCATCAATGAATGCATACATGTATGAAAGCACTTCTTTTCTTTGTTGCTGTTTCAAATTGCTTATATATTTGATCATCAAGCCATCAATATTTGCAGGCACGTATACACCATTTTTAAAGTAATGAAGTACACCACCAATTTTAATGATGTTATATTCACTGATCAGAAACTGCGCAAACTTATCATGCAAGAATGATCTACCTTCATAGAATATTGGTTTTTGAAACGCATCATCACGCAACAGTGTTTGCAGTTCTCTTTTTGGTAATGGCTTCTTTAAAACATAATCATTAATGATTTCAATACTTTCACGTGCTTCATCTTTAGAAAAGCCTGCTGATTGCAATGTAAGAATGTAATTGAATAATGATTGATTTCTTCCATCACCTTCTGTCATATCAATGAATTCAGCTTTTGATTTCACTGGTAATAACCATTTAGGCACTACATCATAATCTTCATCATCATAAACATCATAAATGATTTCACGTTCTTTACCTTTATGCTTTAAAACAGAATAACTGTTTTTACATCCAAGTTTCCCATCTGATTTCAAACCACATGCAAGCGGTTCTTTTTGCCAACATTTATCTAAGCGTTCATGATTCTTAAACAGAAAATGCTTACCACGTGTAGTTTCATAAATTCTGCATGCAAGCTGTTTTTCTTCTACAATGCGCATCAGTATTTCAGATTGATCATAATCATCAACATCAATCAACACTGTATCATCATTTAAAATTCCTGCGTATTCATCATTTTCACGTGCTTCACGCAATGTTAAAAGTTCATCAGATGATTTGCCTTTAAATGGCATGGTACACTTCTTATTTTTAACAGGTACATATCCTTTAAAAAGCTGATACATATTTTCACACTTTCATTCCAAATTGTTCTGATCTCTTTTTTGCAAGATCAATGTAATATTGCCTGTCTAAATTATCAGGTACTTTTTTACCGCTAACATCACCATTATCTATAAAGCAATGTTCAGGTGTATTAGCAAATTTTTCAATTACTTCTTTGCCGTTTTTCCATTTCACTTTTCCAATGATGGTATCATTCTGATCTTTGCTTGCAAATACTCTGAATGTTTTATTAAACAGCTTTTCACCATTATGCCATCCACACAAATACAAACTACTTACTTTAACTACTTTCTGAAACTGCTTCAGATCATTGCATGCATGTATAGTATCTTCAATCTCTATTTTCTTTGTCATGTAATCAACTAATGCTGTATTGATTATTGGCAGATCATTATCAAGATCATTTAATTCTTTTACATAAGCACCTTTTCTTTCAAGTTTTCCATTCTGAAATTTGAAGATGTAATTGTTCACATCCTTCTGCCAAATTTCACTGATTAAATCAAAACCTAAATTCATACAAGTGCGCTTTTCCCACTCATAACAAATATCATCAATGGTATCAAATGCTTCATCAGTATCAGGTATCTGTATGATTAATCCATCAGTATTTGACTGTATCAATTCACAATGCCCTTCAAGATGTTCAAGTAAATCAAGTAACAGCAATTGACCATTCACGCATACTTCATTAGCCCTTCTAGGATCATAGGCATTTGAATACTTATCTTTACATATTCCAAATGTGGCATTCAAAATGATTTTATATGGTGCTTGTTCTTTTTTCTTTCCTGCTTTCTTTAAAGCAACTCTAGTATCATATATCTGCTTATACACTGCCTTATCTGATACATTGCGTGATAACATATCATAATTGATCATGATACCTGGATAAAATGAAGTTACATCAACATGGATTATCAGCCCTTTTCTGTGCATTGGCTGATCAGGCGCACCATGTGAACCACCCCACCCAAACACATGCGGTACACCACATACATCAATCTGTATGTTTGCATCATAATCTTTTACTTCTTTCTGTTGGATGTACCAATTTACAACCTGCTTATATTTGTTAATTTGCAATGTATCAATGATGGAATATTGCCATTCATCATCCCATTCTTTTCTATCACATCCAAGTGCCAATGCTGATAACTGCGCCTGTGTTTTACTGATGTTTTTGAATGGTAATTGGAATGTTGTAAGCATATCAATGTGTGCATCAAAATCAGCTTTATTTCTTATGAATACTTCCATTGTTTGTTCAACATCATGCTTACAGTATTTAACCGTTTCAATGTATTCTTCATTAGTCAATTTCCGGTTAATGTTAAATGGTACAGATGTTTCTTCCATATCATTTCCCATGAATCCTTCAAGCTGTTTCAGCCCATATTGTTTAGGCATGCAATCATAGTTGTAAAGCTGTATCTTATTAAACATGCTTGAATATTCCCATCCCTTACGCCCTCTCATGATTATCCAATCATTGATTTCATACGGATCAAAATCAAGCAGGATGCCTTTTAGAATGTACACATCATAGTTTCTGCTGTTAAATCCTACCCAAATATCTTCTTTATGTTCATCATGAAATTTCTGAAGTCCTTTTTTGTTGTTATGTATAACAGTCCATTTTCTTTCAATTGGATTGCAGATACAAACTAACCAATCATATTTGTATACTTCAAAGTCATAAAAAAGCATCTAATCACCTCATTAATCAATAGGAAACACGTTTTCATACTGATTAAGTAATTCAACAAATATTTCTTCTAATACATCCACTACAATACTATTTCCTGCCATCTTATAAAGCTGTGTGTTACTGATTTTGTTTTCAATAAGAATATCAATATCTTCATCATCAAACCCCATTAACCGAAAACATTCTTTAGGTGTTAATTTTCTGATTCTTAAAGGTGGATCATTAACTACAACTGCATTTGAATCATTGCATAATAAAGTCATTGCTATTTGTTCACCTACTCTTGCCCTACGTGTTTTGCTGTTAGGAAACTGAAGATTAACATAATCACCTTCATACGCTTTCATATAGCCTTTTTTTGTAGCATTTTTAATCTGTAAACATTCTTCAACCTTCATCTTTTTTCCTGTTTTTACAAATGAATCACTTACATAATTATCTTGGCATGCACGATGCATTTTGTGCATTGAAGATGTTAATGGTTTAGCAATATCACAATCAATTTCAGGTTTATAATAAAAATTTTTTGTACCACCTGATAAAATAACATCAAGCATCTTATCACTTAAATAATATTTTTCATCAACTGTTTCTTCTAATAAATCTTTTAGTTTTAATTTCAGTTCATATTTTTTAGGAAACTGAAAGCCACGATCAATATCATTACGAATTGAAATTATAAATACTCTCTCTCTATTTTGTGGTATACCATAATCTTTTGCATTCAATACTGCCCAATAATTTTTATAACCTGCATCATTCAAACTATCTAGAACAATTTTAAATTCAGCAGTAAATTTATTAGATGTTAATGCTTTAACGTTTTCAGCAATTGCAATTTTTGGTTTTGTATCTTCAATAATCCTTAATGCTTTAAAAAATAAACCACTTCGTGTCAATTCTCCATTTTCATCTACAAACCCTTTTTGTTTTCCTTGAACACTTATATCCTGACATGGAAAACCATACGTTATAAAATCAATATCATCAGGCAGTTCAGCAGTATCAATTGAACAAACATCTTTTAAGTTCATATTTTCATCTAAATGATGAATTAAAGAAAATGCTTTACTTGCATATTTATCTATTTCGCAATATCTAACAATTTTTAATGATTCACCAATGTTTTCAAGGGCTTTTTCAAATGCGCCTATACCACTGAATAAACTTAAAAGTTTAATCATGCTGTAACACCTTTCTATCAGTGAAGTAAGGCGGCATATTTCAGCCGCCATACCATCATCTGTTATTCAAATACATCTGTGATTGTGATTTTACTGTAATCACCATCTTTTTCTTTCTGCACTTCAAATTTAATACCATCTTCATCTGCCGCTTCATGAATATCTAACAGCAGATCATTGAAGTGCCTGTAATCTCCATCAAAATCAACATCACTTTCATCAAGCACCTGTAATGATTTAAGAAATTCAATTACCCTGTGCTTCATGAATCCATTCCATTGCGGATCACGTGCAACCATTACACCATTGTAGAAAATACACTGTTTCTTGTGTTTACCTTCTACAATTCTAAACATTGCTTTCACCATAGGCTTATGATCCTTGCTTTCTGCAAGTTCAAGTTTTTCTAACTTGCACACATATTTACCATCAGGTAATTCTGCAAATTCATTTGCCTGTTCTTTTGCCTTTTTGATTTTTTCAACTTCATTTGCACCACCAAAATCAGCATTCCATTTTTCATAATCAATAGCCATTGTTCATACCTCACTTTCTTAATACGTTGACTTCTGATCATTTATATCAAATTCAGAAGATTCACTGCGCCTGCGCCTTCTGCGTTTTGGTGCTTCAGCTAACTGCTGTTCAGGTTCAACTGAAGCAGGATTTTCAGCAGGTGTTGCATCAGCTAATGACTGAAAATCACCATCAGCAATCTTCTTATCAACTTCATAATCTGTTACAGGGCTGTTTTCAGCCTGTTCAGCAGGCTTTTCAACTTCAGTAGGTGTTTCACTTGGTACTTCTGTTCTAGGCTTTCTACCACGCTTTTTAGGCTGTTCAGCAGGCGTTTCTTCTGTAACATTTGATGCTTCAGCAGTTTTTCTTCTGCGCTTTCTACCATCTGCATCAGGCTTTTGAATTTCTTCAGCTTTAACAGCTTCATCCATTTTTTCAACTGTTTCATCATCTGCAAATTCACCAATTTCATAATAGTTTCTGATCTTGGTATCAACATACTTCAGATCATTATCAATTGCATAAGATGGAAACATACCAATAGGTGATTTAACAGTATCTAAGCCGCTGTTTTGTGTTAGAAAGAAATACTGACCATCCTTCACTGCCGTTTTCAATACGGTTGTAAACAGCCCTTCAATGGTGATCTTTTCATCAAGCATCTTACCCATTGTTTTGATTTTTTCATGCCCTTCATCATCACGCTGAATGTGTGATAGGAAGTAAACAATCACATCCTCAGGCATATAATCACATGCTTTAATGATATTGAAGAAATCACCCTGTATATCATTCCATTTGTCCCATCCGTTTTCTTTGATTCTGCGCATGTATTGAAATGACATAATGTACTGTGCATCATCCACCACAATCACTTTCTTCTTTGTTGCATCCATTGCATTCAGTACATCCTTTGTTAATTTTTCAAAAGATGGTGTTACACATTCAAAGTGATTCTTAAACGGCAATGGTTTACCTGCCGCATTAATTACCAATACTTCATCCTCTTTGAAATTGCGCAGTGATGCACTTTTACCTGTGCCGCTATCACCTAAAATTAATACCTTGTATGCCATGTGTTTATTCTCCTTTCTGAATATAATGCACACCTGTTTTTGCATCTTTAAGCAGTGAATAATTACCTGCAAATCTTAATAATTCTGAATTATTAATTTTCATGTATCTATTGCCATTTTTAACACCTGCACTTGTTACTTTAAAACCTGATCCACCATCAATTGCCTGTGTAAAATACATGCGTGTTTCATCATAACCCACCATCATATAGCCTGTTTTGGTGATACGCTTTTCACATCCGTTTCTGAATGTAATTGATGCATGTTTTTCATCACGATCTTTGTGCTTTTTCGCAAGTGTGATGGTAACATCTGCATTAGAATTAACGCTATTTCTGCCTTTCTCAATCCAAGTAATCATTATTTGATCCTTATACTTTCACCTTTCAATTCACTGTATTTGGCTTGTAATTTCTGCCTTGCTCTGAAGATTGATTTAAAACTTGGTAACTTATAATGATTGTGATTTTTCAAAACATCATACAATGTTACATATTTCAGATTAGGATGATATGCATCAATGTATATTGCATAAAGAATATAATCATCTTTACGTGCCAATTTTGATTTTCTCAAAATCTTTTCAACCCTCAATTCAATCAAACAATTCACCTACTTAATGCGCAGTGATTCACCACGTTCACCAAAATGTGCATAGGATAAATCACCTGTATCTTTGATGTATGCCGCTATTGCTTTCAGATCAGGTTTTTCTGTAATCTGCACAAGATCATCCGGTAATTTTTCCGTTTCAACATCTACAATTACAGGTTCAGCACCACCATTTTTCTGAATGCTGAAACTAAACAATTCTGTTTTGAATTTCTCTTTACCAGTAGCTTTCATTGCCGCAAACAGATTTTCCTTCAGGCGTTCAACACCTGCTTCACACTTTTTGCGCTTATCTGCAAGCCGCTGTTCTTCTGCTTTAAATGCATCTGCCTGTGCTTTCAAATTCTGAATAACCCTTGCATAGTTATCAGCTTTAGTTTCAAGTTCATCACCAATTACTTCAAGAATACCTGCAACATCTTCACCATTTTCAAGTTCATTCTGAAGCCGCTGATACACTGCTGTTAATTCATATAAGTTCATACATTTCCCTTTCTATCAAATTCATATTGCATATCTATAGCACACGTGTTATTAGCAAGAATTAATTTGATCATGTGTTTAAATTCATCAAACTTATCAGGATAAAGAATTATAGCAATCCCACCTGCATCTCTGATCCATTTAACATTCTTTAATTGCAATGGTTTTGCTGTACCTTTTTCAGCTTTCAATTCCACTGCAACAAAACAACCATCACAACATACAAGCAGATCAGGCACACCTTCACGCTGAATGCCATTTGACCACGTTTTCAATACCCAACATCCACAATCTTTAAGAAATTGCTTTACCTGATTTTCAAAATCTTTTTCTTTCATTTCATCACCATAACTTCATGCGATCATTAATAAAATTCCAATGATTTATTTCACGTTCATCATTTCTATTTACTTGTTCACGTGTAATACGATTTTGCTCACTAGCCGCTAAACTAACTTCATGTATCATTCTTTCAAGATCAATTAAACGCTGTTCATCAAGTGATTTTTTAAACTGTATTGCAATCCATGCACCAAGCGCACCTGCCATTAATGCAGTTATCACTACCATTAAGGCTATTAACTTTACCATTTAATTTATTTCTCCTTTCCTTTCTGTTGCTGTTCAATCAGTTCAAGCATTTCAATCAGATTTTTTCTTGAATCCTTCAGTTCTGCCATAATATCTTCTTTTGTTGTACGCAAATCTGTTTTCATATCCAAGATTGTTTGCTTTTGGTTGTTAGATGTGATCACTGATACAAAGATATAATTCAATGCCGTTTGCGCAATCAATGCCCATATCTGCAATTGGTTCAATTCTGATCATCCTTTTCAAATAATTTTTCAGTGTAATCCTGCCGCATATCCAATGTTTTAAGTATCTTTTCTTCAATGCTGTTCTTACATATCAACTGGTAATAAAAGCATGGCTGATTTTGTCCAATCCTGTGTATGCGCTTTTTACTTTGTTCATACAGTTCAGATGATAACGGTAATGTGTAATAGATAATCTTGTTAGCTTTCTGAAGATTTACACCCATTGCGCCTGCCTGATACTGCACAAATGTAATGCTGTTTAATACATCTTCATAGTTCATCAAATGCTTACCTTTTCCACTGATGATTGATACCTTTCTTTCTAACTTCATTACAACATTCATCAAACCATTTAATTCTGCTGTGAAGTTATAGAATACAATCAACCTATCTTCAGTGCTTTCCACCAAATCAGTGAACGCTTTCAATTTCTCTTTGCTGTATATACCGCATAACTGCCTTTCATATAACATCTTTGTTAATGTTGTATCACCAATCAATTCAACATCATCAAATTGTACAATCTTATTTTTTCTGAATATTCTGTACTCTTTTGATGCAGGAATCCTAACCTGCGTAAATGTTTGTTCAGGTAGATCAAACACATCATTTGTTTTCAGAAATTGGCAACCGTACTGTGCCATTTTTCGCTTCAATCTATCAACATTCTTATATCCTGTTACTATTGGCACGCTTCTACCAAGTGTATCAAGATATTCAACTGTAATATATTGCCGCCAAAATGTTTCTTTACTGATGTTCCACCCTAACAAATGCATCTGTGACCATAGGCGTTCATATTTACCGCCTGTAGGCGTTCCTGATAGTAATACTACATTTGCAGGATGCATTTTTAGAATGAACTTTGCACGCTTTGATGTTTCATTTTGAATCAATGATGATTCATCAAGTAATAGTGTAAAATCAATCAGTTTCAGTAATTCCTGCCTGCGCCAAACAAGATCATAATTGATGATTCCAACAGTCAACATGCCTGCATAAGCACGTTCCATGAATACATCTAAATCATGCTTACTTGTAAGATCACATATTGTAATGTTGTAATTCTGAAACATGTGATCATGCCAATCATCAATTTTTGATTTCTGACAAACAATCAGATTTACTTTTGCACCTAACCGCATCAGCTTTTCAGCACCTGTAAATGTTTTGCCCAAACCCATATCATGAAAGAATGCTACATGATTCAGATCATTACTTTTTTCAAGTGCTTCAGCCTGATGTTTGTATAATTTCGTATATTTCACCTTCCTTCATTTCTTTTACCTGTTCAGGATCAGTCAAATCATAACCTTCATACTTTGCAAGAAATCCTTCAAGTGCTTCTTTTCTCACTTTGTATTGCCCTAATTTGATGCATGGTAATAATCCTGCTTTTCTCAATCTGTGTACATAGGTAACGTTTGTTTTCAAAATCTCTGCAACTTCTTTAATGTTGTATAACATTATGTACCAAACAAATAATCATATGGCTTTTTAAAATAATCACATAATGTATCTATTTCCACCTTTGACCACTCAACAGAACCATCTAGCCGCCTTGTTAATGAAGATGGTGATATATCAAGCAATCCTGCAATTTCACCTTTGCTAACACCATTTCTACCCATTTCAGCTAAAAGATTTGGAAATAGAATCGTTTTCTGTTCAATCATTGTTTTTTCACCTCACTTTCTTGAATGCATAATACTCCTCTAAATTTTCATTGTCAACAAAACATCTTCATTTTGTGGTAATTTCTTGTAATAACTGAAATAATGTTTCATTTTGTGGTTAAACCTAGTAACATGTGGTTATAACTGATGATAGGAAGTGAAAATAATTGGAAACAAAAAATTTTTATCAGCAAATAGGCAGATGCATTAGGGATGTACGAAAAGAAAACAAGATCACACAAGAAGAATTAGGTAAACAATTAGGGCTTACAAAATCAGCCATTGTGAACTATGAAACAGGTATCAGAAAAGTACCTGTTGATGTATTAGCCAAATTCAGTAAAACGTATCACATTAGTTTGGATCAGATAATTAAAAAGCAAAAAACACTATCAGATGTAATTAATAGTGAAATTGGTGATAGGGAATTAACAGAACAGCAGGAAAAACTGCTGATCAGCTACATTCAAATTTTATTAGGAAGTGAAAAGTAATGGCTAAAGTATCAACACGCAACAGAAACAAAAACAAGTTTTATAAAGACGGAAGGGCAAAAAAGCCAAATTGGGAATACCGTTTTGAAATGGCAAAAATAGATGGAAAAAGACAACACGCATCACAAGCAGGTTTCAGTACACAAAAAGAAGCAGAAACAGCAGGTGCAAAAGCATTAGCAGAATATCTGAATGGTGGACAAATTTACAAGCCAAATGAAATCAGTTTATCTGATTACCTTGATCAATGGATAGAACAATATGTAATGATAAACCTGCGCCCAAACACGCAAAAAGGATATAAGAACGTAATTAAGAATCACATTAAACCATCATTAGGGCAATACAAACTGCATTCATTAAATCCTAGTACGTTACAATCCTTTGTGAATGATCAGAAAGAAAAAGGATTTAAAAGAAAGCATGTAGAAGCAATTGTTAATACACTGAAAAGCGCATTAACTTATGCAATTGAGCCATTGCAGTTAATTCAATCTAATCCCATGTCACGTGTTAAATTGCCCAAAACATTAAAAGAACCAAGAAAAAGAATTGTACTAACCAATGCAGAATGGAATGCAATTACAAACAGATTTCCGTTTGAAAGTAAGTATCATATTGCATTGCAAATTGGTTATCATACAGGTTTAAGAATTGGTGAAGTATTAGGTTTAACATGGAATGATATTGATTTAGAAAGCGGATTAATTGCAGTGAATAAGCAACAGATCAGATATAAACCAACATCTGAAAAGGCAGTGTGGTGTATTACACCACCTAAAACAAAGGCATCAATACGCAATGTTAAAATAGGTAAAACATTAATTGATCTTCTGAAAAAAGAACAGTTAAGACAAAAACAAAACAGGTTAGCATGTGGTGAATATTACAAAAAATATAAATCAATTCATTTGATAGATGAAATACATCAGATCATAGAATCAGATACAGATGAACTTAATTTAATATGCGTTTCAGAAGATGGTACACCATTAACCAGTGATGGATTCAGGTATTGTGCTAGGGTAATAAAAGCAATGGGAATTCAGTTTGATTACCATTGTTTGCGCCACACCCACGCAACCATGTTAGCTGAAAATGGTGTAAATCCTAAAACACTGCAAATGCGTTTAGGGCATGAAAACATTCAAACAACACTGCAAACATATATTCATGATACTGAATCAATGCAAGATGAAACAGTAAACATTTTTGAACGCCTTGTATGTGGACAAAAATAGATGGTGGACAAATGGTGGACAAAATACACCTAAACCTGTAACAGAATGTAGATAAACATTGATACATAAGGAATTATTTTTTAATTGCCGTATAAGATGTGCTTATCACCACTGTATCATCAGGTGTTACCACGTTTCATTTTAAATGCCCTGTAAACCTTGATTTAACAGCATCTTATCGTTGTGTGATTCATTTATCATCATTTCTTTTAACCACGCTTATTTGCCCTTATTTTGCGTGTGGTGGACAAATGGTGGACAAATGCAGGTATAAAGATGTAAATCATTGCCCATAATAAAAATAGTTATTGAGTACCTCCATAAATTGTAACTAGCACAAAAAAGCATCCTGCATTGGATGCTTTTTTGTGTTTGATCACTCACAATACTTTTTAAATGCTTCTTCTTCAGCTTCTTTAAACTCTTTATTATTGGCAAATATTCCACGTTCATTTATTGATTTATCAATATCACCAACACATTCACCTGTTTCATCTTTTACGATTCTCTCAATTTCACGCAACTTATCTTCATATGCGTAATAATTTTGGTGTAAACGTTTATTAATGCAACGTTCATCTTTCAATAATTCATCAATCTTTGTAACAGCATAGCCCATACCTGTATCACCATAGTTATTAATCTTTTCTCTTAAAATGATTTTCGCACTACTCAACTGATTAATTCTGTGATTACTTCTAACGTAATTGTCATGCGCTTTAATTGCTTCATCTGTCATTTTGTCATAAACAACCTTCAATAATTCAAATGCTTCACTTGTGTACTGCTTCATTTCCTTTTCCTTTCTGCCTTTTTAGGCTGTGTTGTTGTGGTGTTATCGCTTCACCTTACTGCTTTTTTGATTATTCAACTTCTGAAAGTTTTTCTTCCATAATATCGAAACACTGATCAATGTAATCAGTAATAAGATTCCACTTTCTGTAATTGCTTGTCATTTTCTGAATCTGTTCAAACACTTCAATTGAAGTAGCATCTTTCATTTCATTAAACTTCTTTTCGGAAATGATCACATACGGTACAAATTCATTTGCGGCATATGTATGTCTAGCATCTTTTAATGATGTGCCTGTTGTTGCAATGCTGATTGTTGCATCCATTGATTCTCTCCAATGACCGATTGCAATGTACTTTTTCATGTTCTTTACCTTCCTTACACTTATAAGTATATACCTATATAAATATAAGTCAATACTTATAATGCAATTTCACATAATTTTCACACAATTTAAAAGACAAAATAAAAAACCTGATATTTAATCAGGTTTTAATTTTATTTAAAAATGTTGTCCACCGCTAGAATGTGAACCAATTTCAGATACTGTTATTTCAAATGTGTCTGTGAGTGTAACACCGCTAATAGGATCAACATATTTTGTTGTAATATCAGTAATATAATTATTTACCGTAGTTGTAACAACTGTAGCATGTTCATCCAATAATTCTTTAATCGCTTCAATAAGTGTTTTACCAGTAGCATCATAAGTTATTGCTCTACCGCCAACATTAGAATATTTTTTATCATCGCTCCTAGCGATTCCCCTATAATCACAATAATACAAAGTATTTCCATTATATTCAAATGGCGTAGCGGTTGCACTATCATAACTATCTTGCTTAATTAGGCAATAATCAGGAATTGGCGAAATTAGAATCGGATAAAATCCAAACCTACCACTATTATTACAATTATAAATATATGCACCAAATGCATCCCCATAGTTCTTTTTTGTGTAAATTCTGGTTTCAGTAAAAAATTGAATTGTGGCAATAGTCTCACCTGCCGTATTAAACAAATATTCACTATCACATATTATTCTAGTTTCGGTTGTTTGTGTAGGCGTACCATCTGGTGTTGCCTTTGCCGGACTAAATACTAAATCACTATTATTTACCACTCCATTAGGCGTACTTGTATCATCAAACAATGTACCATCACCGTGATATGCTTTTACCACACCACCAGTAAAATCAATGGTTTCACCGCTATTGTAATAGTATTTCGTTGGGTTTGTTGTAATATCTATTGATGCAGGTGATTCTGTATCTGTTGTAATTGGATTACCATCACCATCAAGTTCAACATTTCCGCTTTGATCTTTCTGAAAATCAACCGCATGTACATTTCCATCATTATCTGTATATGTTGCTTTAGGTACATTAACAGTAACTAGATTATAACCATCAGATGTTGGTGTATAAGTACCATTTTCCGTCACATCTAACCGCTCTAAATCAGGCTGAACATTTACCACTACAGGATCATAACCATCACCCGAAGCACTGTATGTACCATTTTCAGTAACATCAAGCCGTTCAATATCAGGTGATACATTTACGTATACAGGTGAATACGCACTACCACTTTCAGCCGTATATGTACCATTTTCAGTTACACTTAATGATTCAACATTAATTTGACTACCCGTTTCAATATCACCAATCTTACTTGCATATGATCTGAAAGTATCGTTTTCACCAACATTAACGCCCTTTGCAATAATGGCATTTTTAATAGCTGTTTTTGTACCTGATAAGTATGTTAATTTATCTTCAAGTGTACCCATATTAAATTACCTCTCCATTGATTTCATCAATTTCATCAATCGTTTCTTCCTGATCAACCGCTAACTCAAGTAAATACGCTTCAATATTACTTTGAGCATCTTCAAGATCACCGTTATAATGCCCTGTGATTTTTGCAAGAATCTTTTCATTTCTGCTTTGCGGATCATCTAAATCACCGCTGTAATACCCTGTCATTGTAGCTAATAATTTTTCATTCCTAGAAATAGGGTTATCTAAATTACTCATACGCTTTCACCATTAATCGCATCTAATGCGGTTTCAATATCACCTATATCTGTTTTCAGTTCATTTATAGCCGCTATAACTGTTTTTGCTGTAGTAGTCAATGTACTAAATTCATCCGTACTAATCATATCATCAATGGATTTACTACCGCCGCCCGAATAATAAATAGTAGCCAATTCCTGTTTACCCTGTCCCGTAGAATAAAGCAATGCCGCCTTACCTAACGTATTACCAAGTAAAGCATAATACCCTGAATTAACTTTTACTACGTTATCTTGTTTATATCCGTTACGGGCTGTAACAGGGCATGTACAGTTAGTCATTAACAATACGTTATTAGTCTGATTAGCCATAACATGTACCGCTACGCTTTCAGCGCTTGCACCTGTTTCATTGTATGCAAGTGTTTCTACATTGGTTAATCGTAATACATTACCATTTGCACTAAAACCATATGCCGCACCTGTACCATTTGTAACAGACATTCTGCAATCTAAGAATGTACCCTGATATGCACCTATCAATGTTTGTGATCCTGTACCATTCAACCAAAACGCACTTTCAGTAACTGTAGGATCACTTGTACCGCTAAATATTGATCCGTTCGGGCATGCATTCATAACCGCCTGAATATTTGCAAGTTCAAAATTTCTATTGGTGCAGTCAAACATGATATTTTTTACAGATGCCTGTGCAGTGATCTGAATTCTGTTTGCATGACTGAAATTTAATTTAACCCTTCTCTTTGAAGTATTTGCTGTTGTTGTACCAAAATTAAACCAAACAGCAGTACCACTAGAAATACTTGCAGGATTAGTACAACCCAATTCACCATACACATCAATTTCCAACTGCTGATAATCATTGCCTGCATTATAGAAATTCTGAATCAGGTTAGAAAGCGCAATATTATCATTAGTGCCTGTTGCAATATACATGTAATTTGAAATGGTATTAATGATTGTAGGATCACCATCTGTACCAATAACATTTACATAACCGCAATCAGTGCTATCACGTTTATCTGTAATATTTTCACTGTTTATTGCTGTTGCACCTGCACCAACATAAACTGTTGCTAACAGATAATCCTGAATGGTATTTGTACGTGTAATTGCAGGCTGTACAGGCGTGCTTGCGGCAGTACCTGTAAGTACCTGTAAACTAAATGCCCTTGCGTTTTCAGTCAAATTAAGGCGCAATACAATGGCATCAATTCTAGGTAATGCTACATTTGCCTGTTCAATTTCAAGTTCATATGCACCTGTATTTTTAGCCCAATAGCCATTAATGAATGCTTTACCTGCAAGTACCTGTACACCCATTGCAGGTGTACCTAATGCAACTACCTGTAAACTTGTACTAGGATTAGATAAAACACCTGAAGAAAACAGCCCTTCAAAGTATTCAGTAACATTCTGCGCTGAATACTTTCTATCACCATTTACACTGTTGAAAAATCCACCTGTAAGCATTTTTTATCACCTCTCAAACAACTTCTAATTTAGGTACAATTCTATAACCATTTTCATCCCAAACCTGTGAAACTTCAATAACCTGTGCAGTAACAGATATACCATAACCATTATCAACCGTTACTGTATCACCTAAAAAATATTCTTTCTGATATTGAAATTGATCTGTTGATATTACTTCAAAATCAAGCGCATCATTAGCCCTCTTATTCAATAGATCAAGTACACCTGCCTGCTGAATATCAGCTTTAATTGCCGCATCCGTTCTTGCATTTCCTTCTGAATCAGTAAACAACACATTTGCATTCAGTATTGTTTCTCTGTATTCAAGACCGTTTTCAGGTTCAGTGTTATTATAAAATGCTCTGCTGTATTTCAACCCATTAAACCAATCATCACCATCAACTGAAAACGCATCACAAACATTTTTCCAATCTTTTGCATCAAATTCATATGAACTTGAAACAAGATTATTGTATTCAGGTGAAAAAATTACAGGCTGAAATATATTTTGATTTATTGTTTTATTTTGTCCAACATATGGATAAAAATAAACTGTTCTATCACTTGCATCAGGAAATGCAGGCATGTAAACAAATCTGAAGCCGCACCCACGTTTTTTACATGCACTATGAATAATATTCAAACATGATTCTGCTATAGGTTCAGCAATTGGATATATTGCACCATCCCAAAAAGGTGTTAATGATGTATCAGAAGTCCATAACGCATTAACACCATCTGATAACCATTCAATATCAGGTTTTGTATCTGCAACAGTATGACCAACAGTAACTGCATTGCGCATCATTGTCATAATGCTTGAAATTGAATATGTATTACTTTCAATCAATAAAATTGTTCTGCGATCCATCACACAATCAAGCGTGCGCCCTGAAATGATAAAGTAATTACCATTTTCTTCACTTGTTTCAACACGCACTTTTTCAATTATCATTACTTCAGGAATAGCAACATAAACAGGCTGATTATTAATCATTGGCGTGTAATATGGGCTGACTGCATCACGCATTATAAAATTGTTGATCTGAAAATACTGCACTAATTCAGAATCTGCACGCATGTACAATTCAAATTCACCACATTCATTAAAACGTTCAATCCAAATCAATGATGTATATTTATCCACAAACACCAATTTATTAAAATTCTGATCAAGTACATAAACACCATTAGAATGATAAAGTTCTGCCATAATTACACACCTTCATACTTTTCTGTGAAGCTGATTGTTAGATACATATCATCTGATCCTGAATCATCAGTGTAATAAAACATGTTTGTGCCGTTTTCAAGCATTAACCAACTACTATTTTCAGTAATAGAATTCAGTAAGTTTGTTGCAACCTTGTTATTGTAAATTTGCTGTACAGTTTTCTTTACACTATCAATTCTGTAAATGTAGTTTTCACCACCTGAAAATGTACCAGTTAAACCAAAGAATTCACCTGTATTAGCATTGTAGATTTTTGGATTTTGAATAGTAGTATCAGTAGTAAAACGAATATCAATTATCATTCCTGTTTCAACTTCACCATTGTTCACAATAGTAGCAACATCTAATGAATTGAATTCAGAAAAAGGAATACCTTCAGAAACAATAACAGGTTCAGGTAAAGGTTCAACAACAGATATTTCAGCATTTGTTACTGATACAATCTGATCTGCCGCACCACTAAGATATAAACCAATTACATATGTACCATCAAAATCAACTGTGAATGTATCGCCATCTGAAGCACCAGTAATAAGCCTATCACTACCCCACAAATCATCACCATACATATACCATCTAACATTTAAATTAGCATCATAATTTAATTGATATGTATACCCTGCTTGCAGGTATGCAGTAAATCTTGCGAAAAATGCGCCACCTTCTACAATCTTTTCAGCTTGAATCAATGCACTGTTATCACTGTAATAATAGTATTTACTTCTATCAATATTAGTTTCATTTGCATACACTAATAAATCATCACCATCATATGTGTATGGTTCTCCATCAGTCCAAAATGGGAATTCAAGCATGTTTGTTGTTTTTGATATTTGGGTAATAATTTCATTCAATCCAAGCCAAAACGGTTGCGGACAAATAACGCTAACCTGTATCACCTGAATCTGATCAAACAAACTGCCATCAATAGTTTCAACATATCCTTCAATATAAACATTGCGCTTACTGTTCTGATAGTAGCATTTCACATACTTCTTTGATTGAAATATCTTGTACAGTGCAATTCTGTTTGCTTCAATTGGTACTTTAGGATAAATCATTAAAACAAGATTGCGCATATTCATAGCAGATGAATTAAATACTTCACCATCAGCATTTACTAAACGTGAAGTATTAATAGTTGCTGATGGTGGTAGTAATCCGTTTGTAATCTCCAAATCATAATTTGGATTTTGCGTTAATTGAAGCTGATCACCATCAGCATTTTCAGCAATAAAACTGTACATAGAATCACCCCTTTACCAATTCCAAGATATTCTGTGTTTGTCTGTACACATCCCATCTGTTCAATGCTTTAGGTGAATTATTTGTTTGATAGAAATTCAAATTTGTAACTGATTTACCATTTGTTGATACAGTGCCTACATTCTGACCATAACCGTTAATACCACTGTTAGCAAATGCAACACCTGATTTAAGATTATTCATAGTTGCTGATACACTGTTTAACCCATCAATGAAACTGTTACCACCATTTGCACCAACACCAAACAATTCATCATCCATACTTTCACTTAATGCACCAACTGCTTCTGTTGCCATTTTTGATGCCGCATCAGTTACAGGCTTGATCATGTCAATGATACCAAGTTCATAACCTTCACCAAAGAATATACCTGATTGCCTTGTTAATTTTGATGGTGATCCTTCACGCTGACCTGCCTTTAATGCATTCAGTGCTTTCTTTGCAAGATTTTTTGCCGCATTCCAAAGTCTAGTAGCAAGGATTGAATTGTTAATACCATTGATAAAACCTTGTGTGAAATTCTTACCGGATGAATTAGCACCACCCTTTTCACCATTTTCAGATTTAGCACCTTTAACTGCTTCATCTGCAACTTTTTCAGTAGCTGTTTTAGCTTTACTTGCAACTGCTTTAACACCTGCCGCAAATTCTTCAACAGTATTTTCACCTTCTGTTTTTGCTTCAGGCGGCAATTTCGCAAGTTCTTCTTCTGATAATCTGATCAATGTTGCAAGTTCATCTAATTGTTCTTGGCTTACTCCTTCCATTCCACTTTCAGCCGCAACTTTCCAATCATCATACATTTTTTTGAAATTAGATGTTTGCCGTTCCAATGATTCACGTGTACCATTTTCAGCAGTTTCAAAACCATATTGCATTTTAAGCATTGATTCATTCATCTTGGCAACATCACCTGCTGTAGATGCTTCTACCAAATCATTGTAAAGCATGATTGTATTTGCTGATTTTTCCCATGCTAATGAAGCATTATCATAACCAAGCTGTGCTTCATCAAGTGCAGATTTTGCAACATTAACAGAATCAATAACACCTGCATTCATCAATGCAAAATCACTTGCCTGTTTATAAAGCCCTTGTGACATTAACTGTTGATAGGTATCGTAAATTTCACCACCATTTCTAACAGCTTCATCATAATTCATCTGTGCATCAATCAGATCATTGTAAGAATTAACTTTTGCTTTTGTAGCTTCAGCCTGATCTTTAATAGCCTGATTATAATCAGCTTCAGTAGCATTAAGCATTGCCTGCACTTTACGCTTCTGAACTAATTCATCATAAGAATCACCAAGTTTACCATTGGCATCAATGATCTTATTTATTTCTTCACGTTCAACACCTAATGCACTTGCAAGTTCATTTAATATGTATTCTGCACGTTCTTCATAACCTTTTTTAACTTTGCCGTTTGAACCAATTAATTCATTGTATTTGTTTTTAAGTTCATTAATTTTTCCATATTCAACAGCAACATTTGCACTTGATTCAGCCATTGATTTAGCTGTTGCATCAGTAGCATCTTTAAGCTGATAAGCAGTTTCAATATTTGCTTTCTGCGCTTCATTCAAACCCCACTGCGCTTCAGTAGCTTCCTGCTCTTTTTTGGCATAATCGTAAACAGCCAATGCAAGCACACCAATACCTGCCGCAACTAATGCATAAGGATTTAATGCCATTGTGCTGTTAAATGCCGCCATTACACTTGTACCTGCCTTAACAGCAGTAAACAGCCCTTTAAAAGCACCAACAACAGATGTAATAGTATCAACCGCTTTATAAGTAACAAAAGCAACAGCAATTGTTTTTAAAGTGTTTACAATAGTAGGTGCATTCTTAACCACAAATGCAAAGAAATCAGCAATGCTATTTGCCGCTTTCCCTGCTTCATTTGCGAATTTATCCCAATCAACAGAATCCAATGTGTTTGAAATAGTTCTAATTGATTTTCTAATTGCAGTAGATGCTTTTTCAAACACTTTGATCATGATTCCTTCAATCTTTGATCTTAATAAGGTAATCTGACCTGATACATTATCATTCATGGTATCAGCCATGCGCTGTGCCGCACCACTTGATTTATCAACAGCTTCTGTTAATTTATTAAAATCTTCAGGTGCGGCATTAACGATTGCAAGCAATCCTGACATTGCTTCCTGACCTGCAATATTTTTTGCAAGTGCCGTTTGTTCACTTTCAGATAATCCATCAAACACTTTACGCAAATCAACAATAACATCTGAAAGATCACGCATTGAACCATCACTATTAACAACTTCAACACCCATTTCTTTAAGTGCTGTTGTACATCCATCTGTATCAACAGATAAACGTGTTAGGATGCTTCTTAATGCAGTACCTGCCATTTCACCCTTAATACCTGCATTTGCCATTAAACCAATTGCAACTGCCGTATCTTCCATTGTGTAACCTAATGCACCAACAATAGGTGCGGCATATTTAAATGTTGCACCCATCATTTCAACATTAGTATTTGCATTAGATGAAGCCGCCGCCATAACATCTGCAAGTGTACCTGCATCTTTTGCACTGTAGCCCATTGCCGTTAATGCATCAGTAACAATATCAGAAGTAGTAGCCAAATCAGCACCTGAAGCCGCCGCAAGGTTCATAATACCTTCAATGCCATCAAGCATATCTTCAGTTTTCCACCCCGCCATTGCCATATAATTAAAGGCTTCAGCCGCTTCAGTAGCACTGAATTTTGTGTTTTCACCCATTTCTTTTGCTTTTGCAGTTAATCTTTCAAGATCATCAGCAGATGCACCCGAAACAGCCGCAACTTGTGACATTGCACTTTCAAAATTAGCACCAACATTAAACGTTTCTCTAGCAAGGTTTTTAAAGCCATTTATAGCCGCATTAATTCCCTGTGATACAAGATTAGCTAATGCACCTTTAAGCACTGTAAAACCGCCATTAGCCGCCTGATTTGCGCTATCAGCAACTTCATCTAAACTCTGATCAAGATCATCAGCCGCTTTATCAGCCGCATGCATCTGATCCTTATTTTCTTTCAGTTCACCTGATAATTTATCAATCTGTGATGCAAGTTTTTTTGCTTCTTCTGAATTTTTACCATACTGAATAACAGCATCTTTATATTCATCTTTTAATGATGAAAGCTGTTTTTCCTGTTCTTCAATTTCTTTGTTCAGCTTACCTGATGCAGTTTCACTTCCTTTCTGTTCCTTCTGCATCTCTTTCAACTTCTGATTATATTTATCAAGCTGTACCTGCGTTTTATTGATTTTTATCTGCTGATCTTCAACCTTTTTTGCAAGTCTTTCAGCTTCAGGTGATGCTTCACCAAACTCTTTCTTTGCTTCTTCCCACGCATTACTATAAACATCCAAAATGCGCTTTTCAGCTTCAAGTGTACCGCCTAACTGCTTCAGCTTCGCTTCAATTCCTGCGGTATTATTTCCCCACTTCTCCATTGTGGATGTAGTCAATTTGAATTCATTATTGGTTGCCTGAAGTGATTTTTTCGCTTCTTGCATTGCCGCTGTAAATTGTGTTATATCAACTTTCCATTGCATTGTGCTTTCAAGTTCAGCCATTATTAATCACCTCACAATCAATACCAATCATCATTTTTTGCTCTGCGCCTGATATGCGTGTCACCTTTTTTATCTACCCATATTTTATCATCACTTCTGATGCCCTTTTCACGCTGATTTTTGCGGTTAATACGTTTCACTAATAGAAATACTTCACCCACTTTTTCACGCCTTACAATAAAGGGATTAAGGCTTTTATAACGTGTGCAAAGATTATCTTCAATTTCAAAAAATAACTCATATATAGAAATGGCGGCAGTGTCATTTGCACCACCGCCATTTATCAGTTTTTTTCAGAAAATGATTTTTGAACGTAACCAAACAAATCAATAAAGAATGGCACAAGCTCTTTCAGTTTGATTCTGCGCAGTTCATCATCAGTCAAATCAGGGAAAATATCTTTTAACAGATTATTTAACTTGCTTCTGTTCTGCTGAATCACTTTAAACAATTCATCATTAGATTTCATGTTTTCCATGCCATCCATGATCTGAAAAACATCTTCAACAGTGCCATACATAATATCATAGGCTTCTGTTTCATATGTTTTTTCAATATCCTTCTGATTTTTGTAAACGTTCAATTTCATTTCTGTTCATCCTTCCTTAAACATTTTCAGTGCCTGTTGCTGTAATCACAACATTACCAGTCACACTAGGAATGGCAATAGAATGATTGCCTGCCGCATATACGGTTTCAGTTACATCAGTGCCACCCATAGTAACTTCAACAGTACCGACTGTATAACCTTCATCAGCACTAAGAATAGCAGTATACGCATTGCCACTTGCAATCTGTGTAGCACTATTACTATTTACTACATTTGTAAGTGTATTAGTAATGCTGTAAAGCGTTAATGGTGTAGCCGCTTCAAGCGTGTCACATGTAGTAACTTCTGCAAAGAAGTTTGTAAGGTTTGCCTTTCCATCACGTTCATCAACCACAAGTGCTTTCTGTGATGTAGGATTACCCTGTGCATCTTCAGCTTTTTCAAACTTGTGATTTGTCATGATACCAGTGTATGTAAGTGTCTGACCATTAGAATCAGTACCTGCATTCTTTGTCTGTGATGTTTCATCAGGAATAGCAAAACTACCCTTATAACGCCATACATAACGGTATGTACCATCTGTAAGTCCAATACGATAACCAAGCGCAAAATATTTAGGTGTACTCTGACCATCCATAAATGCGCCTGTAGCATCATCAATCTGCTTACCTGTAATATCCGCAAGTGTAGCAAGATCAAGTGCAGGAATATTAAGAGTAATTGTATCAGGACCTTCAGCATTAACAGTAAATGCAGGCTTGTTATCATAGTATTTTGTATCAGAAGCTGTTTCAACCGTCTTACTGATTTCAGCAACAGGTGCTAACTGTTTAACTGTGCCTGTAACATAACCCTGACCATCACCTGTTTCATTATTATCAACAGTTACTTCAGCGTAATACAGATCATCTGTACCTCTAAATTCATCAACATATTCAGCCATGTTTCTTTACCTCACTTTCTCAATATATTGAATGTTTATCGCCCTTCCTGTATGTGTTGGATTGTTTGAAAGCACATCATAACCAATGCCATCAACAATAAAGCCTGCCACCTTTAACAGCGGTTTAGCCTGTACCAATACAGTATTAACCAGTGAAGGATCATTTGAATAAAAATTTAAATCAAAATCCCAAATAGTTTCAGTTTCATTGTTATCATAAAATGCATCATCAGCAGTATCATTATTGAAGAATGTAAAGAATGAATCAGGAAATTCATCTTCATCTGAAAGTGAACCCTGAAGAATAACAGGATAATTAAATGATTCAAGTGTATCAATCAATAACCCTTTTACATCCATTCAGATCACCTTCCTTACTTCAAATGTTTCTGCATGATTTCTTTTTGTAGTTCTGCAATCTTCTTTTTTGTTCTAATACCTCTGATTGCATTGTACACCTTTGCATCTTTCTGATAACCTTTATTGAATTTTCCATGCGCAGGTACACCATACATCACAAAGATTGAATGCATGAAACCTTTCCACATTGAACCACCATATGATGAAAATCCAACTTTTACAGATGCAAGATTACCATTCCATTCAATAACAGGATCACGTATTATTGCATCATACATATCACCTTCAGCAAAACCTTTTTTACCGCCTTTTTGATATATTTCTGATGCACTTTCAAGTTCCTGCTGAATATACTTTTGTGTTTCTTCAAGTGCTTCACTAACAGCAGGCTTTAATTCTTTGCCTTGTCTGTCAAGTTCTGCCGCAAGTTCTGAAAAACCATTAAATGTTATCGACATTTTAGCCATTAAACTTTACCGCCTACTTTCCGCACTTTAATCTGCAAATACTGATGCCGCATATCAATATCTTCAGGATCACCTGCAATTTCATATACACCTTCAGTATCACAAATATAAATGCGGCAATCTGCCTTTATATCAGGTCTGTACCATGTATCAATAGTAGCTGTATTGATCAACGTGTATACACCATCCTGAATGTTTTCAACGCCACCAAAAGTCCTAAATGATCCATAAAACAGTTCACTGTTTTCAGGATCACTGAAACCTTTTTTTAATGCACCCTGAATCCGTTCAGAAGTAGGCACTAACAACTTCATAGCAACAGTGAATGGTACTTTTGGCTTGAATTTTTTAGCCATTAGTACCACCCACTTTCAATGCTAACTGTGCCGCACGCACTTTAAAGTATTCAGATAACTTACCATCACCTGCACCATAATTCCAAAGATCAGAAACGCCACGTGCAATGATTCCGCTTGTGATGTTTGCATTCTGTACACCTGCATCAATCAGAAATTCAACTACTTCATTCACATAAATCTGTAATGTAGCATCCTGATATGTACCAGTAACGCCCAATGCATTTTTAACATCATCTAATGAATAAGCCATTGCCATGCCGCCTTTCTTTGTTTATTAGAAACCTTCCTGTGTAATAGTAACTGTGCTTGAACCAAACACTGCCTTATACAATGTATGCCCATCAGGATTTACAGTTACATCATTATCAGCAATCGTAGCCGCCACGCCATCAACCGTAAATCCTGCATAATCAAATGCAGGTACAAAGAATACTGTACAAGCAGAAACACTAGATGTAGTTGCATCAATATCAACCGATTTAACAGGCTGATCTGCAATAAGTACACCATTGTTTGTTTTAACAGTATAATCACCATCAACTGTATCTGCCGCAAGTTTTGCAAGTGAAGAAAAATTACTATTCTGAAGCAGAATAAGCGCATACATACTGATCAGATCAGTTTTTGTAATCGGTACAATTCTATTTGTATTAATCATATTAATTTACCACCTTTCATTTATCCTGCTGTTGTTTCATCCGTACCAACAGCCCACTTGCCATCAGCAACTTTAAGTACACTGCCATTATCTGTTGCAGAAACTTCAGGCAGTTCAGCTTTTACTGCTTCTGCCGCCTGTGTAGCAATGGCATTGATCATATCAGGAATGATGGTAATATCTGCAACATCATCAGCATCACCACCAAGCGCAACATATAAGCCCTGTAAAGCTGTAATTGTGTTATCCATAATTACACCACCTTCTTAATTAAGAACTTGCTTTCTTTTTAATGAGATAGTAGCCAACAGGATTAAGAACCTTACCATCAACAACAACCAGTGCTTTATCTACCCATTCATTTGTTTCATCATCCCAATATCTACGCATTGTAAAACCAAAGTTTTCATTGATTGCGTATTCTTCCGGTTGCCAAAAAATACCGATTACATCACCATTGGATGCCGCATCAAAATCAGGCAGAATATCAGGTTCAACAAGCGCAATTTCTCTACCAAAGAAACGCCCATTAGGATTACGTGAATCACCATCATTAACTTCAAGCCCTGTTGCCTGTCTGAATACAGGATTGTTGTTTGCATCAGCCATTGTTTCAAGATAGGTTTCAACTGTAGAAAGCGGAAAAATAAATTCACCTGCACGATAACCAAGCGGCAGTTTTGCAAAAAATTTCTTTCTCCATGCAGTCCAGTTATTCAGATCAGATGCTGTCATTTCAATAATGTTTCCAGTCTGATTTGTAACTCTAGAATCATTAAGAATTCCAAGCGGCATGCCTTCACCAGTACCATTAACAATTGCCTGATCCATTGCTTCAAGATATGCAATAGCAATTACTTCTGCAATACGTGCTTCAAATGCTTCAAGCGTTACAATGCTTGCAAGAAAAGTCTGCGCAATGCGAATTTCAGCAACATGGTAACTAAACATGATCTTTGCAAGCGGATCAAGTTTCTGTCTAGGTGAAACAGTGCTTTCATTGATCCATTTGAATGTTGCTCTAAGCGCACCAATAGGAAACTGCACACCACCCTGAACATTAAGATGCCGCACCTTGTTATACAGGTTTCCATACCGCAGTCTTACAGTATTGATAACCTGATTCATGATAGTAAGCGGAATAGCAGGGGCAGTATCAGGTGTACTAATAGCATCACCTGCACGCATGATAGGTGTACCATTCTGCACATAATTCATGAACGCCTGCCTATATTCCATAGTTTCAAGCGGATTCACGTTTTCACGCTGTTCCTGTACATTCTGCGCAAACGTACCTGCAACACGCCCATTAACAAGCTGTGCATTTGCAGGTACTGCACTGCGCTGTTCAGCAGGTGCATTTTCCTGTGTAGCCGCATTCTGTTCTTCAGCTTCAATTGCCGCAAGCTGTTCTTCAGCTTCTTTAACTTCATCTTTCAGTTCTTCAGCTTCACCTGTAAGATTACGCACTTCATTAACATCATTGGATGCCGCAATAAGGCTTCTGATCTGTTCAATGCGTGCATTCTTACGTTTAATTAACTTCTGAAAATATTCCTTATTCATTTTCCATTACCTCACTTTCATAAACGCTTCAAATTTGGCTTTTGCCAATTCTAATTCACTTGCACTTTCATTATCCAATGCCTGTGCCTGTGACCGCTTCGCACTTTCCAGTGCTAACTTTGCATTCTCCAATGCTTCTTTATTTCTAACGCTGATAGATGTACTTTCATACGCAGGAAATGTAACTGCGCTTACTTCTACCACGTTTGAAATCCTTTGTACATATCTTGTGGGATGATCAGATTCAAGGTTTTCCCAACGTTCATCATCAATTGCAAACATAAATGACATACCACTAATATCACCACGTTCAACCGCTGAATATAAATTTCGTGCTTCACTGTTATTCTTCACATCCAATTTAACACGAATTTCCATACCTTGATCATCAACTGTTAATTGCATGGTACTATTTGCATTGTTATTTCTTGATCTTGCAAGCGGTATTTTTGAAAGATCATGATTTACAAGAAATCTAACATCACGCAAATCTGCACCATTCAATGCACCCTGTTCAATGACTTCATCAAAATAACCAAGATCAGTGCGGCTGTTATACACAATTGGTCTGCCAATGATAATACCAGTTCCATCAGCCTGTTCTGTTCTGATTTCAAAGTTATATGATCTTTGTTCTAAACCTTCATGCATGTTTTACACCTCACCTTCAATGTTTTCATTTTTATCAACAACATCAATATTCACTTTGCCTGCCTGATACTGATTTGCCATATCTGCATCTACCCAGTTCAAAGACATATACCGTTTACCTTCTAATTCAGGTAATGGAATCAACCCAAACATTGTGCGCTTTTCATTTTCAAATATCGCACCTGTAGGTGATAACAGGTTTACCAATTCTAGCTTCTGCGCATTTGTCATAAAAATTAAATCTTTTGGATAAAATTTAATTTCATTTCCAAATGCTCTTTCCCTACTGGTAAACATCTTTTTTGTAAATGCCTGCGACATTGCCGCAATCAGCGGTTCAAGCGTTTTCTGATAGAATGCTTCATACTGTTCTTTTGTATAATCGCCTATCAAAATATCTAATGGAATACCCCAATTGCGCAAAATCTTTTCATCTACAAATTTCAGTGTAGCATCATCTATAACTTTAATATCTCTAGGTAAAGGCGTGAAATCTGCCTTTAAATCTAATGGCAAAATACCGCTAACGCTATTCTGTAATTTCTGTTCAAATTCCTTAATAGCATTTTCTGTTGATCCATTATCAAGCATGGTATTGTATTTGACCGTACCATTAATTGCATATGATGCATTCATTGCTTTAGCAATGCCCTGAAGCAATGTATTATTCAATTCAAGTGTACTAAGCAGTGCTTTATGATCAGGTTGACCTAATTCATTACCACCCATGTATTCATTGATTGAATAGTTATATTTGATATGTATTACATCATCATATGGAATTGTGGTTGTTTCTCCATTCCAAAACCAAAATTTTACGAATAATCTACCACTATCATCTTCAATGAAATCAACCTGTGTTGGATTGATGGGATAAAGTGAATCATAGTATCTTCTTTCTGCACCTGTTTTATCATCAATCCATGTGTAATAAGTAGGAATAATGAAAGCGTTATAATTCATCAATAACAACCAAACAACCTTTTCAAGAAATTCAGTAGTAGTCATAAGCTGATTTGGTGAATTCAATATATCCTGCACATTGCCCTTAACAGGTACAGGATCATTGCCGCTGATCCTAACATGTGTAGGTCTTAACTTTTTCATTTCATCCACAATGCACTTTAACGCCTGCTGAACCACATCAGATGCATAAATGTTTGTACCAAACTGTGAATAAATGGGCAAAAAACCATTCATAGTAGGTGCAAACTTTGAATTTTTAGGTTGTTTTTTAAATAATTTATCAAACCATCCCATTTAATCACCCCAATGCATTCATCATTTCTGTTCTATATCTTCTTAACATTTCATAACACATGATCAGTGATAGTGTGCCATCAATCCTTTTTGAAGATTGATTTTTGATTTTGATAGGCATCATATGCCCTGTATCCCACATCTGCACTGCTGTATTACTCAAACACCATTTATCAATTTCGTTATCATTATAGCTGATTAATTGATCTCGTAAATCAGCTTCTACTAATCGCATAGGGCTTGAAAGCACATACCTGTTCTGATAGATCATTTCATATTCAAAACCGTATTCATCCATACGTTTCAGAAATTCTTTACTGAATCTCTGATCATATCCTGCTTTCAATAAGCGTATACCATATTCTTTGTACAGTTCTGCAAACCAATCTGCAATCAGTGATACATCAACTTCATTTCCATCAATAATTCTGATCAAACCATTTTTAGCCCATTCAACATATTTTGCACCTGCTTTTTCATCATCACTGTTTTCAAGTTTTGATTCAGGAATCCAATACATCTGATGAATATATTTAGTTTTATCATTTGGTTTCAGCAGTAAAATTTTAGCACTGCACATATCTGTTGTTTCAGCTAAATCCACGCCACCCAACACAATACTATTCCTAAAATCTTCTAAATCAAATACCCTTGAATACTCCAAAATTTCGCTAAATAACCACGCCTGACTATTGCCCACTTTAAAATTGAAATCCTTTGAAAGTGTAAATGCTCTATCAGCTTTTGATTTTCTAGCTTCATCAACTCTATCTTTCAAATATGACCATTTTTTAATAACGCCTATTGATGGGTTTGCTTTTTCCCATAATTTATTGATTCCGTTTTCATCCGTTTGCCAAACTTCATTTTCATCATCCATTGAATAAATCCATGGCAATTTTCTTTTAGATGCATCACTGTTATCTTCCTGATAAATGATCTTGGTGTATTCATCACGCTTTTTATCTAAGAAACCGCCATCAATGAAACCTTCTGAACCAAACATAAATATTTTGAAACTATCTTTTGTACTGGTAGATTGCTGAATAGGTTTATAGATACCATCATCAAGTAATGACCATATTTCATCTATACCTGCAAAATCAATGTTTCTACCTTCTTTCATTCTTGTACTATCAGAAAGTTTGTAAACATGATTATTATTTGCAAAACATGTGATGCCCTTTTGATTTCTCCAAGTATCAACAGATTTTGGATCAATCAGCAGGCGCATTGTATCAACAGCGTTGTACGCAAGATCAGCAGTACCATCATTTGTACCACTGCACACAATATCTGATCCCTTTTTACCTAGAATCAATTCAGAAAGCTGTAAAGCCGCTATCAGTTCTGTTTTTCCGCACTTTCTTACAATTAACAACAGGATTTCCTGAAACCTATCAACCCATTCACCTGAATCAATTGAAATCATCTTAAATGAATAAGCAACTTCAATTAATGCTTTTTCCCACAACAGCAGAATCATTGGTTTACCGTAAAAAGGTGCTTTTGTTAGGCGCACGCAATTTTCAATGAAATCAATGCGCAAATCACCATCATATGTATCATAAATGAATTCATCACTATAAAAATCTTCAATCAGGTTTTCAAGTTCAGTGATCATATCACGCCCTGCAATGATATTACCCTTTTGAATTTCCTGATAGTATTTGTACAGCCACGTTTCTTCAAGTTCTTTATTTTTTTTCATTAAGTTCCCTCAATTTCAGGAATTCTCTTAAAGGTGAAACATCTTCAGGTGAATCTTTCCGCAAAATGCTGATCAGTATCTTAATGCAATTATTATACTGCTGTAACAGTTCTTTATACTGCTTTGCGGCAGGTGTTAGTTTTTGCTGTGCAGGATTTTTAGGATTAACTTTAATGAATGGCAATCTGCGCAGTTCATCCAAACGCACTTCCAAAAATATCACATCATCAATCATTGGTTTAATGATGCCCTTTGCATCATCCACATTTTCAAATATCTTTTTTAGTTCTTCACGCCTTGTCATAATCCACCTTCTTTTGTTGAAATTATAAATCAATCATGCTGAAAAATCATAAATGTTACTGGTGTTACTGGTTTGTTACTGGTTTTCAGTACATGCATGCATAACTAGTAACACATTAAAAAATCGCATAAATAAGCCATTTTCAAGCATTTTGAAATGCGTTTGTTACTGGTGTTACTGGTTTAAATCAACTAATATATAGAATTTTAAAACAACACACTGCTACTATATATAAAAGAAAAATTAGTATATAGTAACAATATAAGAATATCAGTAAATACTTATAAAAAGCCTTTATTTATGCGGTTTTAGCGTGTTACTGGTTGTTACTGGTTTGTATAAGTATTACTGATATTTTTTACTGAATCAGTAACGAAAAACAAAAAAATCAGGTTCAAAACCTGATAATTTTCCTTTAAAAATTGATCAAAATCATGAATTTTGGATCAAAAATAATGCAAAATACCTAAATTTAATGGTCAAAATCTCAAAATTAAGGGCAAAAATTTTTAAAAAATCTCAAAAAATAACCTTCAGTGCCATTTTAGG
>JAEIGA010001056.1_pt1 | contig 41719 bp, 36 predicted proteins | sample 9270691 | NCBI WGS metagenome assembly JAEIGA01 (sample SAMN17057246, study PRJNA624740) | gut metagenome | biome: biome; isolation source: fecal sample | host: Bos grunniens | place: China: Xizang | collected 2019 | reverse complement strand
TCTGTATTTGAGTGGTCTGGCTACCACAAGCTCTTGCTTGCATCTGATATCGCGATTATCCTTCAGCCGGATATCAAGCAGAAGCAGCAGCAGATTGAGTATCTGCGTCAGGTAGCTGTAGCTTTAGGCGTTGATACCCCTAAGGTTGGTTGTGTAGCTCCATCAGAACAGGTACTTCCAGCATCTGTTTCTTCTATTGAGGGTGCTATGCTTGCAAAGATGGCAGATCGTGGTCAGCTCGGTAATGTTGTTGTTGATGGACCGCTGTCACTTGATGTTGCACTGTTTAAGGAGGTTGCAGACCATAAGAAGGTTAAGGGCTCGGCTATCGCAGGTGATGTAGATGCACTTCTGTTCCCTAACATTGAGTCTGGAAACGTATTTTTCAAGTCTGTATCACACCTTGCAGGTGGTGAGATTGCAGCGATTGTTATGGGTGCTAAGGTCCCTTGCGTGCTCACTTCACGTGGTGACTCTGCTGCATCAAAGAAGTTCTCTATCGCACTGGCTTGTCTGCTTGCACGATAAGGAATAAACTCTCCGCCGAAGTTGCACCTACACTCGTAGTGGCACTTCGGCGGACTTTTAATATGCTAGAAAATGAAGATTCTGATTCTAAACGGAGCAAACCTTAATCTGCAGGGTAAGCGCGATAGGGGAGTCTATGGTTGTGAGAGCTTTGATGAGTTTATTCCACGCCTTAGAGAGCTATATCCTGACTGCACTATCGACTACTACCAGAGTAATATTGAGGGGGAGATTGTTACTGCACTTCATAACGCTGAGGGTAAGTATGATGGTGTGCTACTGAATGCAGGAGGCTATACACACACCTCGGTGGTTATCCGTGATGCTATCTCGGCGATAGATACTCCGGTTGTGGAGATTCATATCTCCAATATCGCGGCTCGCGAGGAGTTCCGCCATACTACTCTTATCGGCTCGGTGGCAATAGGTAGCATAGTAGGCTTCGGACTTAACTCATATCGCCTCGGCGTTGAGGCGCTCAAACTACATTTGCAGCAATAGACAATGGCAACGCAGTTGAGAGATAAGGTGACAACCGGCGTGGCATGGAGCGTGGCTGAGAAGCTGGGCTCTATGCTTATGCAGATGGTTGTGAGCATCGTTGTGGCGCGACTACTGATGCCTGAGGATTTTGGCGTTATGGCAATCCTTACCTTCTTCACTGCGCTTTTGGTTGTTGTTGTTGATAGTGGATTCTCACAAACACTTATTCGTAAAACAGAGCCCACGCAGAGCGATTATAAGTCTGTCTTTGTCTTTAATATCTCTGTCTCATTGCTGCTCTATGGCATTATGGTAGCCTTGAGTCCGGTGGCTGCATCCTATTATAACCTGCCTATTATCAGTAGAATAGCACCAGTGCTATTTCTTTTACTGCCGGTTAATGCTCTGTGTGTTATTCAGAATACGATATTGGCTCGTCAGTTCCGCTTTGCAACCATCTCGCGTATAAATTTCACCTCTTCGGCTGTTGCTGGCGTTATGGCTATAGCTATGGCGTGGTGCGGATGTGGAGTGTGGAGTCTTGTAGGTCAACGTCTTGCGCAGATTGCATCTAAGGCGGTGCTTCTCTGGTGGCATGGCTCATGGAGATGCGAGGGCGAGGTTAGTCGTAAAGCATTAGTGGCTATGGCTCCTCTGTCACTCTCTCTGATGGGTACTGATATTATATCGTACCTCTATAATAATATCTCGCAGTTATTTATCGGAAAGATATACTCAACCACTACGCTCGGATACTATAATCAGGCTCAGAAACTCAAGGAGTTGCCTGTAACCTCTGTCGTGCAGTCATTTCAAAGTGTTACATATCCGGCCCTTGCAAGTGTTAAGGATGATAAACAGAAATTTGCTGATAGCTATCTGCGTGTTCTTGCAATTACAGCGGCGGTAATAGCTCCGATTATGGTTGGTATGGTTGCCGTGGCTGAGGATATGTTTAGTCTGCTTCTTGGTGAGCGCTGGATGCCAACTGTGCCCTACTTCAAGATACTCTCTCTGTCTGGACTATTCTATCCAATATCTATGATAGCATACAATGTGCTCAAAGTTGCCGGAAATGGAGGGGTGATTCTTAGACTTGAGATTATTAAGAAGAGCATTATGACAGCCATTCTCGCCCTTACTATCCCGCACTCTGTTGTGGCGATTGCTTGGGGTATGGTTGTAATGTCGACCGTGGAGTTTGTGCTTAATGCCCTCTGTTCTCTTCGCTTTGCAAATCTTAGAGCATTAGAGTTGTTCCGTACTCTGATACCGATAGCTCTGCTTACAACAGTAATGTACCTTGCTGTGCGTGTTGTGGGCTATTATTGCGCTGATATGCAGTTGTTTGCAAGGTTTGTGGTGCAGGTTGCAACTGGTGCGGGGGTCTATGTTGCGGGGGCGTTAATTTTCAGAATGAAATTCCTCAAAGATATACTTCAAAGTATAAGACGCATTATTTGATCTTATATACCTGCTCGTTAGTGCGCTGCATGTTGTACCTTTCACGGGCGTACTGCTCAAGATACTCGTCATGCTGAAGGCGGTGAAGTAGCGTGCTATCAGCAGCAATCTGCTCCTTATAGCTCTTTTGTAGTCGTGTTAGGCGGTTAATCTCTCGCTTTGAGAGTATAATGCTCCACGCTGACTGCACGATAATGAAGAGGGTGATGATGGATATAACAATGGTAATGATGCGCCAAAATAGTAGTGACGCATCAGGCGCAAATCTGCTTAGTAATCCACCCTTTTTACCCCTTGCCATTATGGTATATGCATAAATTTATGACTCTGGATAGATATGCTCCACTTAGGGTTGCTCTTGGCATACTCCACAATTGAGCTCATCATCTCCTTAGAGCGACTCCACTCTGGCTGTAGGTATAGCAGACAGTGTTCAGAAACCTTTGCAGCATTCTGTTCAGCCCACTCAAAGTCCTCCTCGCTCTCAATGACAACTTTCAGCTCATCAGCGCGACTAAAGGCCTCCTCTAAAGGTGGTTGTTTGCGCTTTGGTGAAAGACAAACCCAGTCGAAATATCCGCTGAATGGATGTGAGCCCGAGGTCTCAAGAAATATCTTTAGATTCTCAGCCTTTAGGCGTGAGGTCAGTGGCTCAAGAGGGTAGAGCAGAGGCTCTCCGCCAGTGATGACTATTGACTTGGCCTGACACTCAACTGCACGTCTAACTACAACCTCAATATCTGTTGGAGGGTAGAGCTTTGGGTTCCAGGTGTACTTTGCATCGCACCATTTACAACCCACATCGCATCCGCCGAGGCGTATAAAATAGGCGGGCTTACCTGTATGGAAGCCCTCACCTTGGATTGTATAGAAATCCTCTACTAACGGAAGCAGTTGCCCGCCCTGTAAAACTTCGTTATTACTCATTATCAAGGACATAAATATCTTTAAGTCCGCGACCAACCTGGTCGTAATCAAGACCATAGCCAACGATAAACTCGTTGCCAATCTCCATGGCTACATACTTTATCTTGCGGTCGTAGAGGTGCTTCTCTGGCTTGTAAAATAGGGTGCAAATCTCAACACTTGCAGGGTTCAATGACTCCAGATAGCTGACCATATGCTCAATGCTGTGGCCAGTCTCAACAATATCCTCCACAAGGATAATATCACGACCGGTAATATCAAAGTCGATACCCAACTTTTGCATTACGTTGCCGGTAGACTGCGTACCCTGATATGAAGAGACCTGCATGAAGGTCATCTCATTGGTAAAATTGACCTTACGCACAAGGTCAGAGAGAAATACAACCGCTCCGCAAAGCACACCTACAAAGATTGGAGGCTTAGAGGTTGATGCGTAGTCTTTGTTTAGTCGCTCTGCCACTGCCGCTACAGCCTTGTCAATCTGCTCTGCAGGAATCATCACCTTGAAGGTGCGGTCTAATAGCTTTACCTTATCCATTTGGGTTAGATTTTTTTGTTATTCGTATCTGCCTGACTTAAGACGATTTACCTCATCTACAGTGAGGAATCTCCATGCTCCGCGCTTAAGGTTCTTCTTTGTCAGACCTGCATAGTATACACGGTCCAACTTTGTCACCTGATAGCCGAGGTGCTCAAACATACGGCGCACAATACGGTTTCTGCCTGAGTGAATCTCTACGCCTACAGACTTCTTGTCATCCTTAAGCCATGAAATCTCGTCAAAGTATGCCTCGCCATCCTCAAGGGTCACTCCCTCGGCAAGGGTCTCAAAATCTGCGCGAGTGAGTGGCTGGTCAAGGGTAACCTCGTAGACCTTCTTCTTCTTGAGTGAAGGGTGGGTAAGTGTACGGGTAATATCGCCGTCGTTTGTGAATAGTAACAAACCGAGTGAGTTCTTGTCAAGGCGACCTACTGGATATACGCGCTCAGAGCATGCACCCTCAATAAGCTCCATAACGGTCTTTGCCGCGTGGTCATCCTCAAGGGTTGTAACATAACCCTTTGGCTTGTTGAGAAGTAGATAGACATGCTTCTCGCCCTGAATACGCTCACCATTGAAACGAACCTCATCGCCTGGTTTAACCTTTGAACCGAGTTCGGTTACAATCTCGCCGTTAATGCTTACAAGTCCTGCAGCAATCAACTCATCCGCCTCACGACGAGAACAGATGCCCGATTGTGCTACAAAACGGTTTAGGCGAACCTCACCAGTCTGCTTATTTGGGTTGAACTTTGGATAGCTGCGACGCTCTGTTGAGCGTGGACGCTCGCTACGAGACTCAGTTGAACGAGGACGGTCATTGCGACCCTCGTCGTTGCGCTTGCCGTAAGGCTTTGCAGTGCCGCGACCCTGCGGCTTGCTCTTGAATCCACCCTCTGTGCGCTTGCCAAAAGGTTTTGCAGAGCCTGGACGTGCAGGGCGTGCAGGACGTGCAGGGCGTGCTGGACGTTCGCTACGCTCACCCTGAGAGTACTCGTCACGCAGACGATTATCCTCTGTAAAGTGAGGGTTGTATGATGCACGCTTTGGGCGTGAGAAGTTGCGCTCACCGCGCTCTGTGCGCTCCTTTGGAGCAGCTGTGCGCACGCGCTTATCTTTTGCAAAACGCGAAAGTGTTGTCGAATTTTCTGTGTTAAACTTTGCCATAGTACTATATTTTGGCTGCAAAGGTAGTGAAAATTCCCAATAGCAACCTATTTTCTATGAAAATAACCGCTTAATTGTATAATTAAAGCGTAAGATGTGATTTTTTACTGCTTAGCGTTGATTGTAGGTTGACGCAAGATAACGCTCTTGGTGTTGTTAAAAGAGCCAACAATAAGCGAAGCGGTACGGTTGGCAAGGGTATTGTTTGGCTTAACGTTGAGCTGTATGCCTGAACGTCCCCTCATAAGAGCGCGTGACTCTGGGTAGTTAGGTATTACCACAATGTCAATCCAGCCTTCACGAGGAACCATGTTGCCATTTGAGTCAAAGTCCCAAGCATCCTCAAAGGTGTAGCGAATTGTTGCGTAATCAACACCCGTTGAGAGTACCGGTATAATAACCTCACCACCCTCTGATGGCAATGTGTACTCCTGCTGCTCAAACTCAACGCTTGGGATATCGCTATCTGTAGGGACCTCCTTGTCGCAAGATGTAAAGATAGCAGCACAGCAGAGTGCCATAAATATAAACGCCCTTTTCATAAAGAATTTTTTATTAGGTCTATTATCACACAAAATTATAAATTTTGTTTCGGATTTCCAAATTTTAGGTATTTTTGCACTATGAATCGTGAAATTTTTAGAATAGCAATACCGAATATTATCTCCAGTATAACAGTTCCGTTAATGGGAATTTTCTCGACGGCGATAGCTGGTCATACGGGCGATAGTGCAGCGACTATTGGCGCGCTGGCGGTTGGAGTTTCAATCTTCAACTTTATATACTGGAACTGCTCGTTTATCCGCATGGGTACGAGCGGAATTACTGCGCAAGCCTTTGGTGCTCAGGATTTTGATACAACAACGGCAATGCTTGTCAGAGCTGTCGGTATCTCGGCAGTTTTGGGTATTCTGGTGCTCATTTTGCAGTATCCTCTCGGTGAACTTTCGCTCTGGATGATGAATGGCTCGCAGATGGTCTCAGACTACTTTTATGCCCGCATTTGGGCGGTCCCTGCGGGTATTATGCTCTTCGGTCTTAATGGTTGGTTTACCGGTATGCAGAATGCAGTGATACCGATGTGGACATCTATCTTTATCAATATTCTGCATGTGCTGCTGAGTCTTTGGTTTGTCTTTGGCTTTGATATGGGTATTGTCGGCATTGCCTATGCATCTGTGGTTGCACAGTGGAGTGGTATGCTGCTGTCAATACTTCTGCTGGTGCTATTTTTTAGAAAAACTCTGCATCGTGTTGATATCGCTAAGGTGTTGGATATGAGTGCTCTAAAGGAGTTCTTTAGGGTTAATGGCGATATTATTATCCGCACCTTCTGCATCGTTATGGTCTATACATTTTTTACAGCTGCATCGGCACGTATGGGTAGCGAGATTGTGCTGGCTGTAAATACGATGTTGTTGCAACTTTTCACCCTCTTCTCCTATATGAATGACGGCTTTGCATATGCTGCCGAGGCGCTTACCGGTCGCTTTGTCGGCGCAAAGGATGAACTGTCGCTTAGAAAGTGTATTAAACACTGTGTTGTCTGGGCACTTGGTACGGCAGTTGTCTGTATTACGATATATCTATTTTGGTGGCAGGATATTATGGCGCTGTTTGTGGGTGAAGAGTCGGAGCTCCCTCAGATACTGGATGTTGCATCGAGGTATATCGGTTGGGTTATAGCTATCCCTATGGCTGCTGCACTGCCGTTCCTTATGGATGGCATTATGGTCGGCGCTACGCTTACTCGCATACTTCGCAATTCGATGTTGCTCTCTACGGTGGCATATTTTGTTCTTTATTACTCGCTCTATCCGTTTATCGGCAATAATGCTCTGTGGCTCGCCTTTACAGCCTATATGGCACTGCGTGGGATTGCTCAGTACTTTATGTCGGGTAGGCTTGCAATGGTGTATCAAAAAACTATTTTATCGTGATAGTGGCGCATTTCCATCGGCTAACTAAAAATCCAACAAAGAGGCTGACTTCAAAGCCTTACAGACTTTTTAGTCAGCCTCTTTAATACGCTGTTCAACTTAACCACTACTCCCACTTACAACCCTCGGCAATTGTGCCATCGCCATTCAGCGTCAGCTCAGGCAAGAGATAAGCAGCCTTGCCAGACAATGCCACGAAAGGATTTGGAGCATAGCTATAGTAATAGACTTTACTCGTTGTATTGTTCTTCAAAGCAAAGAGATAGTTTGTTGTAATTGTACTGTTCTGGTTGTCAAACGTTCCGAAGAAAGATATATCCTCTCCATTAACAACGCCTTGTGCATAAGCCTTAGACGTTTTACTAATCATAGCATATGCTGCACTATAAGGGTATATCTGGATACTACCATAATTATACCCAGTCCAAGGAGAAACCATATCAGAATCAGAATATCCATTCTCCTTTGTACGATCATTGTTTACATATAGAGTCCAATCACCTTCGACCGAGGCCAAGTTCTTTACCGAAAATTGAACTGCAGACGCGTCTAATTTTAGAGTCAATTCGGGGAGTGTAATCACATTATCAGCAATAGTATATTCACCACTTGCACTCAGAATCACACCACCCTTGTAGCCATCAAAAATATAACGACCTGTCGGCCACGAAGCCTCTTCTATACCGCTCCACTCACCATCGTAGTGTACGGCAAAGAAGTAGCCACTGGCAGATGCAAGAAGCTCATCGCCAATACTATTTGCACGAGCACTCCAATTGCTACCATCGTATGTGAGGAGTACATTATTTGCATTGCCATCTGTCAAAAGCCACTCGGTGCCTGTTGAGAAAAATACTACAATTTTATCGCCAGCTCCCCATTCCGTTTTAACTGCGCGAGTAGCACCCTCAAAGCCATCTTTGTCAGCAACGCTAAACACAACCTTTATATCGTTGTTTGTATTCTCTGTCAATGTGTCAAAATCCTTTGTACAACTGCTAAATCCTGCAACCAACACAAAAGTTACAGCAGCCAATAAAAGTCTCTTCATAATAAATTTCTTCTCTTTTTAAGTTCAACATCGAGGTTTAGAAGAGCGACTGCTCTTCGCCAAGCGAATCATAGTTGCCAACTGTAATAGTATTTTCCAAATCGCCTGAGAGTGCAAATCCATTCTCAGTAGCTACCTCCTCGCACTCAATCTGAGGGGTTTCGTAGCTCAAAACATCAAGTTTCTTCATACGCATAAAAATTTAAAATTAGTATTGATATTATTGTTAGGATTATTATGTTTCAATATATTCTTATGTGTTTAATTATCAACAAAATACCCCCCCCCATTGACTGGGGAGGGGTATTTCTACCCTCACTATTGAAATATTCTGTTCATTTCACTATTATTATGGTGCAAATATAGTAAGTTTTTTCTGAAATAGAAAAATATTAGGTAAAATTTTAAATTTACAAATTATCTCAATTAACCTACATCCATTATTGAGGAGTGGGGGCGAAAAGGGAATGACAAATTTACTTTTTAGTCATCCCCTTCGTTGTCTTTTTAGCCGAGCCTTGGCTCGCCTATGGCGACCCTTCACTGCTTCGCCTCGGCATAGTTCAAACAAGTTTGACTCTGCCCTCGGCTTAATCGCAGCGTTGGCTCGCCTTTACAGCCTATATGGCTATTTGTGGTGTGGCTCAGTACTTTATGTCGGGGCGATTGGATATGGTCTATCAGAAGAGTCGATAGATTGTTTCGGAGCATAACTTTTAGGAGGCTGTTGCCTCCTTTTTTATTTGTTATTTCGCAAATTATTATTATCTTTGCATGATTATAGTATAATATCAAAAGATAATGGAAGAACAGAGATTGATTGAGGTGATTGCTGAGGCAATTCAGGATAAGAAGGGTAAGGGTGTAGTATCGCTTGATTTGAGTGGTATGGATGGCGCTATTTGCTCTCATTTTGTGGTATGTAATGCTGATTCTACAACTCAGGTGTGTGCTATTGCAGACTCTGTTGAGGAGGCTGTGTTCAATAAGTTTGGTGAGTGGCCTTGGCGTGTAGAGGGTAAGCAGACCGGTCTATGGGTGGCAATGGACTATATTGACGTTGTTGTTCATATTTTCCAGAGTGAGTTGCGTGACTACTATCGCCTTGAGGATTTGTGGGCGGATGCTCCAATGGTGGAGTATGAGGATGTAGATTAGTGTGCACTATTTTTGCTCCTTTGTGCAATTTGTATGGCGAATAGTCGTTGTACATTGTAGTTGTACAATAATGATTGTGTAAAAATGGCAAAGAAAAAGAAGAATAATGGAATGATTAACCTACGCCCCAACATGATGTGGTTGTGGACGGTGGTGTTTATTACTATCATTGGCTTTGCGCTCTTTGGACAGAGTCCTAAAAAACCTGTAGAGAGTGATTGGAGTGAGGTTGATACTCTGATTGAGCAGGGTCTGGTGAGTAAAATAGAGATTGTAAATCGTGATAAGGCTCTGGTCTATCTCACCCCTCAGGGTGTGGCGTATCTGGCTTCGGATGAGCACTCTAAGTATGCTTCATTGCCAGAGCAGGGTCACCATCTTGAGTTTCAGATTGGCTCTGTAGAGACCTTTAGAGGCGATTTTGATAAAGCTGTGGCTCAAAGTCCAAATGCTGTGGCTCTGACATATGACAACCATCGCAGTGGTTGGATGGACTCACTGCTTAATTGGTTGCCATGGGTATTCTTTATCGTTATCTGGATATTCATCATGCGCGGCTTTAGTCGTGGCGGTGCCGGTGGCGCCGGTGGTGGGATAATGAATGTGGGCAAGGCTCGCGCTCAGGAGTTTAACCAGGATGATCCAAATCGCAAGGTGACCTTTAAGGATGTTGCAGGTCTTGAGGAGGCAAAGGTTGAGATTATGGAGATTGTAGACTTCCTCAGAAATGCAGGCAAATATAAGGAGCTGGGTGCGAAGATTCCAAAGGGCGCACTGCTTGTAGGCCCTCCGGGAACTGGTAAGACTCTGCTTGCAAAGGCTGTGGCCGGTGAGGCAAATGTGCCATTCCTCTCTATCTCGGGATCAGATTTCGTTGAGATGTTTGTCGGTGTGGGAGCATCGCGTGTGCGTGACCTCTTTGAGCAGGCGAAGCAGAAGGCTCCATGTATCGTCTTTATTGACGAGATTGACGCTATTGGCCGTGCACGTGGTAGAAATGCAGGTTTCTCTGGCAATGATGAGCGAGAGAATACACTCAACCAGCTACTTACAGAGATGGATGGTTTCCAGACAAATGCTGGCGTTATTGTGCTTGCAGCGACAAACCGTGCAGATATTCTTGATAAGGCGCTGATGCGTGCGGGTCGTTTTGACCGCCAGATTGAGGTTGGTCTGCCTGAGATTCACGAGCGTAAGGAGATTTTCGATGTACATCTGCGCAAGCTCAAGTTGGACCCAGATTTGGATAGAGAGTTTCTTGCTAAGCAAACCCCTGGTTTCTCAGGTGCGGATATTGCCAACGTTTGTAACGAGGCGGCACTTATCGCTGCACGTCATAATAAGAAGTTCGTCTCAAAGGAGGATTTCCTTGCAGCTATAGACCGTATTATCGGTGGACTTGAGAAGAAGAATAAGGTTATCTCTGCTACCGAGAAGCGTACTATCGCCTTCCATGAGGCGGGACACGCTGTGGTGAGTTGGAAACTCAAGCATGCTAATCCTCTTATCAAGGTGACTATCATCCCTCGAGGAAAGGCCCTGGGTGCAGCGTGGTACTTGCCAGAGGAGCGACAGATTACAACCAAAGAGCAGTGGATGGACCAGATTGCCTCTACACTTGCAGGTCGCGTTGCGGAGCAGATATTCTTCGGACACCTCTCTACCGGTGCGCTTAATGACCTTGAGCGTGTGACAAAGCAGGTATATGCTATGGTGGCATACTACGGCATGAGCGAGAAGGTGGGAACAATTAGCTACTACGACTCTACCGGTCAGAGCGATATGGCATTTACCAAGCCATACTCTGAGCGAACAGCTCAATTGATAGATGACGAGGTGAAGGCAATTATTGCCGAGGCATATGCTATGGCAATGCAGACAATTGTTGATAATCGTGATGGGCTGACTGAACTGGCCGAGCTTCTGCTTGAGCGCGAGGTAGTATTTACTGAGGATGTTGAGCGCATTTTTGGACCTCGTGAGCCTAAAGTACCTAACACAGCAGAGGCGGAAGCATAGAAAACGAACCTAACCTAAACAAACCTATATGGATAAAACTAAACTTAAAAACCTTACTGTCCGCACGCTGAGTGGAGCTGTGCTTGCAGCACTGCTCTTTGGCGCAACACTTATCTCTGGCTACGGATATGTAGCACTGATGGCTGTTGTGGTTGCTGTTGGTGTGTGGGAGTTCTATAACCTCTGTGAGGGTTGTGGATATAAACCTCAGCGATATTTGGGACTCACTCTGGCACTTGCAATCTTCGCCTTTGCTACTTTGGCATTTTTAGAGGTGGTAATGAAGAGCTGCTGCTGGGGAGATAGTCTTGTTTTTGCAGTGCTTGTACTTATTCCGCTGCTAATATTTTCAAGTTTTATCCTTGAGTTATTTAGGGCATGTGATAACCCTATAGCCAATGTTGCTACGACGCTTATGGGAGCGGTATATGTGGCTCTTCCGGTCGCTATGATGCTAGCCGTTCCACAGTTGTTGAGCGGTGCGGGTAGTTGGCAACCGTGGTATGCTATCTGCTACATCCTTATTATCTGGGCAAACGATGTGTTTGCATACCTCTTTGGAATGACACTCGGTCGTCACCGTATGTGCGAGCGCATCTCACCAAAGAAGAGCTGGGAGGGCTTTGTTGGTGGAGTAGTTGCAGCTATAGGCTTTGCCGCGCTCTTTGGCTATTTACTTGGCGGAAATATCGCAGTTTGGGCAGGACTTGGAGCAATTATTGCCGTGACGGGTGTTGCAGGCGACTTTGTAGAGTCACTCTTTAAGCGTAGCGCAGGTGTTAAGGATTCGGGTGCAATAATGCCGGGCCATGGTGGAATTTTAGACCGCTTTGATGCGTTGCTTATCTCCGCACCATTTGCGATGCTTTATTTACTTTTGACTAACTTATAAAAACCATACAACCATGAAGATTAATAAAGAGGGATATAAGATTATTGCCATCTCTGGCGTATCTCTTGCCGCTGTTTGGACGCTGCTCTACTATATGATTGAGGCGCGTGAGAATATCTGGTTGCTCTCGTTTATCACAGTACTACTTGTGATGTTCTGGTTCTTTATCGTCTCATTCTTCCGTGAGCCACGAAGAATCAAAATCCACGATGCAGACCTTGTATTTTCACCTTGCGATGGACGTGTTGTCGTTACAGAGGTTGTTGAGGATGATGAGTACTTTGAGGGCAAGAAACGCCTTCAGGTATCTATCTTTATGTCTGTGACCAATGTGCATATCAACTGGTTCCCTGTAGGTGGTGTAGTGAAGTACTTTAAGTATCACCCGGGTCGCTTCTTGGTGGCTTGGCATCCAAAGTCATCCGCCGAGAATGAGCGCACAACAACAGTCGTTCAGACCGCTAAGGGTGTAGAGGTGCTTTTCCGCCAGATTGCAGGCTTTGTGGCTCGTCGTATTGTGAGCTATGTAAAGGTAGACGAAGAGGTTCATCAGAATGACAAGTGTGGATTTATCAAGTTCGGCTCACGAATAGATATTCTACTTCCAGAGAATGCTGAGTTGCTTGTAGAGATTGGTGATAGAGTAGTAGGTACGCTTACTCCTATTGCACGCATTGGCGACTTTGGTGTTGAGGACCATGACGAGTAGGGGGGGAGATAGACGTTAGGCTATTTTTGTGAATATAAGGTTGGTATAGTATGGGAAACAATCAGAGTATAGCCAAGTGGGCAGCGGGTGCAGTTGCTGTGGCGCTGATAGGTGCTCTGTTGTGGTACTTCAGCTCTACGGTTCTATACATCCTTATCTCGGCTGTGTTGGCTATTATTGGCCGTCCACTTGTCCGCATAATTACTAATATCAAAGTTCGCAATTGGCACGTACCCCGTTGGTTGGCGGCACTATTCACACTGGTGGTTATGTGGATCGTCCTTATCGGCTTCTGCCTGCTGGTTGTGCCACTTGTGATGGGTAAAATATCATCACTCGCCTCGCTCGATTTGCGTACTGTGCTCTCAAATATCCAACAACCTTTAGAGCATGTGCAGCAGTTCTTTAGTAGCCTGGCTACAGATGCCGAGCAGAGTGTTTCGGTCTCTGAAATCATCGTAGGTTGGTTGCGCAAGGTGCTCAATTATCAGACTATCAATACGGCATTCTCGTCAGTCGTAGATATTACGCTAACGATGGTTGTGGCGTTCTTCTCAGTCTCGTTTATTACCTTCTTCTTTCTTAAGGAGGATGGACTCTTCTATAAGATGGTGACATCACTCTTTCCTGATAAATATAGTCAGAATGTAACCAGAGCATTGGATAAGGTTACAGTGTTGCTGTCACGATATTTTACGGGTCTGCTCTTTGAGAGCCTGATTCTAATGACGGTTATATCGGTGGTGTTGATGCTCTTTGGTTTGGCTGTTGAGGATGCATGCTTTATCGGCGTAATTATGGGTGTGATGAATGTTATTCCGTATGCAGGTCCTCTGATGGGAGGTATAGCGGCTATGTTTGTGGGTATAGTAGCTCCAATTGAGGGTTGTACTATCGGCTACACAATTGCAGTTATTGTCGGTACACTGCTCACTGTTAAGGGCCTTGATGACTTTGTTATCCAACCAACACTATACTCCGAAAGGGTCAATGCACATCCACTTGAGGTCTTTATTGTCATCCTTCTTGCTGGCTCTGCGTGGGGTATTCTTGGAATGTTACTTGCTATACCTTCATATACAGTGTTGCGCGTATTTGCTAAGGAGTTCTTCTCGCAGTATGCGCTAGTAAAAAAACTTACAAAGGATATATAATGGAGGGCATTGAGATAGTGGCAGTGGTCGTTTTGGGAAATCAATTGGGAAGAAAACTCGGATTTCCCACGGCGAACATGGATATTTCTGATAGAGGGGATATTGCAAATGGTGTCTATCGCTCACAGATAGAGATAGATGGCGTGTTGTATAACGCTATGTCAAATGTTGGTATTCGTCCCTCTGTCGTAAGCACTGGTCGTTGGCTCGAAACCCATGTCTTTGATTTCCATGGGGATTTATATGGTAAGGTGCTCACTGTACATCTGTTAGAAAAGATTCGCGATGAGCGTAAATTTAGCTCGGTCACAGAGCTCCGCCAGCAGTTAGAGCACGATATGGAGTATTGCCGTGAAAATTGTTAAAAATAAGCATATTATGAAAAAGTCAGTCGTTTCTTCTTTCGATGTAGACCATCGCACACTTGCTGAGGGGCTATATCTTCGCTCAACATATACAATAAACGAAGAGCTTCAGGTGCTCTCGTGGGATTTGCGTTTTTGTGCACCTATGGCTCGTCAGCCACTCAGCGCTGGCACTGTGCACACTATTGAGCACCTTATGGCTTACTACCTGCGCCTTGACGAGAAGATTGGTAGCGCAATTGTTAGCTTCTGCCCAATGGGTTGTCAGACAGGCTTTTACCTATCAACAATGAATAGCGTAAATGCCGAGGATATTGCAGCTGCACTTACGCGCGTATATAGTAAGGTGTTCCCTATCCACTCAACTGAGGATATTGTAGGCCTTAACGAAATACAGTGCGGTAACCCATATCTATATGATATTGAGGGCACTAATGCAGCTATGGAGAAGTATATCAACCTGCTCAATAACAAGTAATTATGAGAGTACTTATCGTTGCTCCTACAAGCAGGGAGTATAAATATATGCGCACAACATTGGAGGGCATTGACTCGCCAAAGCACGACTATACACTTATCTGCTCAGGTATCGGAAAGGCTGGTGCTGCGGCTGGTGTTGCTACGGCAGTGGCAAAGGCTGCGGAGCCTTTTGATGCGGTGGCTGTTATCGGTTTTGCCGCAGGTAGCTTGGACTTTAAGCAGGGCGATGTTGTTGCTCCTAATTGTGCTGTTTACCACGATTGTGATGTGCCAGAGGGCTTTATTCCTGAACTTACGGATGCTTATAAACTTGGTGGAGATGATGAGGTGACAGTTTTTACTGGCGACTCGTTTATCAATGCTACAAGCGCTACGGAGATTATGCAACGCTTTGATTGCAAGTCCGCTATCTTTGATATGGAGATTATGGCGGTGGCAATTGCTGTGCGTGACTATGCTGGCGCAGTGCCCCTGTTGGCGGTAAAGTATATCTCGGACGTTCCGCAAAGCGGACATACAGAGCAGTCGTATGATGAGTTTGCAGACTCACATTCTGACTTTACGCCACTGCTGAATCGCATTGAGAAGTTACTATAAATAAAAAGAGATGGTGCAAAATAAACTTTTTTGCACCATCTCTTTTTTATCACTTGACTACTTGTTAATCTTGAATCCTAACTTGCAGATAAGCTTCAGCGTCTGCAGTGCGGTACTACGGTCGTACTCGCGTTCAGATTCGGGTAAATCCTCATACGGAATTAGACAAGGGTGCCATTTGAGCGCATCATTTCGCTGCTCACCATAACTCCAGCCCTCACGCATACGACTCTCAGCCCACACCTCGTGGACATTCTTCGCCATCTGCTCAACTAACTCATTCAACTGTTCTGGCAACTGGATATCACTTGTATCCATCGGTTGCGGTACATAGCTATTTTTCATCATAAATCAATTTACTTCATTTATATAGAGCAATCAAGCCCCAAAATATATCAGGATATGAAAATTTTACTCCAAATAGTACTCTCTGCGCTGCTCAGTATGATCATCCACTATATCGCTATTCAGAGAAATAGATTTTACGCTCAACATCTGTAAGTTCTCTACCTTGTAAAATATTTTTTGCCTCTTTTAGCAGAGCGTTGTACTCCATAAAATCATATATTTCACACTTTTCATTATCATAAGCGGCTATTTTATTTCCTGCTGTATTAAAGACAATAGTGCGATAATCATTATCCTTTATATAGTACACTTCTTTCCCCGTAAACGCATCACATATTGCAAAATAGTTTTCTCCATTAACATATCTTTTTTCAACACGATACTTATAAGGCAAACGAATCGGTAGATAAGGGCAATCATCAACCATAGAAACTGCAAGGTTAGGACTTTTCCCTTTGGGTTTTAATTTATTATTAAAAATTGTTTGTGCGTATGTTTTATAATGATCTACCCAAAATATTGAGATTTGATTATTATCAATAACATGAGAACCATTTACAACATTACGTCCTTTAATTTCAACATACTTCTCCTCATTAGTTGTCAAATCTCTCAGATATAATAAATGACTAAATGTTGAAACTGATAAATATCTACTATCAGGAGTAAATACACAAGTTCCAGCATGTTTTTTTGGTCTAACATATTGATAATTTCCAGTCTCCAAATCCCATAAGTGAATATAGCTACAAAACTCTACACTATTTTTTATTTCATCGGATACCATAGCGACATGTTTACAATCATTGCTTATTGCTATTGATTTAATTAATGTAAATTTATCATTTCCCTTATTACGTTTAGCTGATAGCCATCTATGCGTACTCGACTCTAAATCAAATACTGTAATGCCATATTCAGATCCTGCTATCAACAATTTATCATCAGGGCTAAATGCGACCATACTATATTCGTTGATTTCGTAAGACTGATGTCGTTTGGGTTCTAAGTCTGTCACCACAGCTGTACCGTCATAAGAACTTGACACTAAATACTTTCCATCAGGGCTAAAACATATTTGTTCAATAGGTTCTGTATGAGATTTATAAGAGCCTATCATTTTTGACTTCTTTTTATTAAAAATAAAAATTTCTCCTGCATCACCTCCTACAGCTATTGTATCACCTTTTATTCCTATTCCACTTAAATATTGTTCACTAACATATAGAGAATTTACAATATTCCCATGCGCATCATAATAATACAAATACCCTTTGGAATCATCTCCTATTGGATTAAGAATAAATTTTTCCTCATTTGGAATTACTTCAAGACATCTAATATGCCAACCATTTATATTTATCATGGTAGTCTTTAGATTATCTACATCTAGAATTGAAGAGGATTTACCTAATAAGTCATAACATATAATTTTAGAGTTAGATAACCACTTTAATTTAGATATAGATATCATAGGATGGGACATTTCTATTGTGTGAGTACTTAAATTGTAGACATGACACATATAGACAGATTCCTCATGATTTCTAGATATAAATAAGAATCTATCACCAGCTTTATTAAATTGAACGCCATCTAAATTCCCTTTTATTGAAGTAAATCGTTTTTGCCTACCATGCTTTAAGTCTATTATCTCAACAGTATCCTTCCTTAATGAAACCATTGTCTGTAAATCAGAAGAAATTTCACCACTCGCCTCAATACCACTAATTACCTTAGCTTTCCAAAAATCTTCATTACTATATTGTAGTAAACCAGTATAATTATCATTAAACGAAGCATAGCATAGGCTATCATTTACAAAACGTCTAACACGACCTTTAATTGCAACTTTCTTTCCTGTTTCTGTATTTATACACTCTTGTAATGTCCCTTGTTGTGCATAATCATTATGAGGAATAATGACAAATTTACCATTAGGGCTAAACAAAATTTTACCATCATCCCTATCTGCATAATAATCGCAGAAAGAACGTCGTTTTGCAAAGTTAATGCTATCTATTGCCGTTCTGATTACCCTTTCAACCTTAGGAACATAAGGATAATTATTTTCTGGGGACACCTCTAACAACAACAAAAGTGCAGTCTGGTAATCACTTTTCTCAATCAATCTCTCTGCTTCTCCCGCAATAGCTAATCCATGATTCTTTTTAAGATGGGTGTTCTTTGTATAAAATGATACCCATACAAACAGCGAGATAATGATAAACACAAACACGCCAATGTATAACAAGCAATGCTTCGTCTTCTTCTCTCTATTGTATCGCTGCCAGAGTGTGTCAAACTGAAGATTAAACATGCGGGCGACGGTCTTAATGGCGGCGGCATCGCGACCCATTTCGTTGATATTGATGCCCAGCAATTCGCGGCTACCTGAGAGTTTACGCAGATTTTCAGGGAAGCACTCTACAGCTCCATCTTTAGAGTTTGGCTCGCCATCAATGATGAATGGGATAATATACTGTTCCCTGCCAGAGTCAATAAACTCCTGCACCTCCTTACACACCCATGGTGATTGTGCTGCACGGGGTGAGCAGATAACAATCAGATACTTGGAGCTATCAAGTGCCTGCTTAATAGCCTGCTCAAGTACACCGCCACTAAGATCGGTAGTATCACGAAACACAGGGCGAACCTTCTCTGGCAGAGTTGGGTTGCCTTTTCTAGCCGAAAGGGGAAATTTGTATCGCTCTAACCTATTTTGGAGCCACTTTGCCCACCGTTCATCCTCGCGCTTGTAGCTGATAAATGCTAAGTATCTATGCTCTGGTGCCATGCAATACTAATTTACTAAGTCCAAGAATCCGACAATATCCTCTCTGCCAGGGACTGGGATGGTCAGAGGTTTAAGTTTTGCATCCTCAAGGCGCAACAATTTTACCCTACCAGTTGCCGATTTTGCATAAGCAGTCTGTAGCTGGCTTAGGTTTTTGACGCGCTCTCCGTTCCACTCAACAATTATATCGCCCACCCTATAGATATCGTGAGTTTTGCCCTCAGCAAACTGAGTAATAAGCACGCCGCCCATATAGTTATCCTCTGCCAACTGGCGATAGAAAGCCCTTGCGGCATCAACATACTGAACGTCGCTATAGTAACGGCTAAAGTCATCAAGCAGTCTATTCATATCAACTAAAACCATCTGCGGAGTGAGTGGGTTTGGCTTATCTCCAGCAGCCAAGTCATCCCTACGCATCTCTACAGAGAGTGCCAGCGCTGAGGCTTGGACTGTTATCCTATACCAATTATAGCCCATCTCCTCCTCTGGATTGATTGCCAGACGCTTAACATTAGCGCGGTACTTATCAACCATGGCGCGATAGACAGAGTCTATCTGCTGCTCTTGAACAAAAATTTCATCCTTCACTTCATCAATACTCTGCTTAAGCGTATCCATTATGCGTTCAGACTCACCTTTTCTTCGCTCAACCTGTTTTGTGTATTCTACACGATTGCGTCCCAGACCCGTATCTGGCATATTCTCAAACATTGCAACCACCTCATAATACCCCTCACGCGAAGAGTCTGGAAGCTGGTTTACAATCTGCAGATAGGTGTAATATAGGCTCTCGCCATTTAACTGATAGACCTTAAACAGTTTTGTAGCCATATCGTAGTCCGACGGCAGAATGGTCTTGCGGGTGATAAGTTGCCCTACAAGATCCAAATTGCGCCCAACCTCAGAGTACATACTTTGGAGATAGATATCTACACTCGCAACATCCGTATCATGCACGCCATAGAGCGAGAGCAAAAACCGTTGCCATGCCGAGAGGGTGATTGTAGGCTCAACACTTGGAAGATACTCAGCAATATTGTTGCGGACAATGTTCTTGCAAAGAGCAATATTCTCATTGTCACGGTTCTCAATATCATACTTACTCCACTCCTCTGCCAAAAGTTTATTATCAGCGAGCAACAAGTCCGCCACGCAGACCTTGAGCGACATGTGGTCCACCACCTGCTTACACACAGGCTTTGCCAACGTTCTAAAGATCAGCATAGCTGCACAACATAGCACAATGAGAGCCATAGCCACAAAAGCACTCCATCGGGCTGCTACCCTTGCCCTTGTGTACTTTCGGCTATTTAGATAGCTCTCTACGCGCTCCATTGCCAGATCAAAGAAGTCAATAGATGCTGCCACAGACTGATACATCGCAAGTTGCTCCATACCCTTTGGCATCACCTCTGGCCACTTAAATCCATTGAGAAGTATTGGGATAATATTCTTTTTATGCTTCATGGCATGTAGCACCTCCTTACGCACCCAATCCTCCTCATTATGGCACCTATCAAGTGCATCTGGCGGCAATACCAACACAACATCTACACAACCCTCTATCACACTAAATAGCTGCTCATTAAATGGTCCTGAGCGCATGGTCTCCAAGTCAAAAAAGACCCTATATCCCGCCGCCTTTAATCGGGTGGCTATCAAATTTGCAGACTCATACGAACTGCGTCGGTAGCTGATAAAAACATCGTACTTCTTCATGCTATTTTACTCCGTTTGGCGTTGTCGTAATCAACTGATTATATGTAAGTTTAATAGTCGTATCCACTACATCACAATCGTAGGATTGTTTCTCTTCATTAAGTGCATCCCACAAGCAGATGCATGGATGGTGTTTATGCACATAGTCCTTATGCTCGGCATAGGTGTAGCCCATAAGTCTATGCGCTGCAATCCAACGCTCATGCTCCACAATCGCCAAAGTTAGCAGTAACTTCGCTTCAGCGTCTCCATATGTGTAGTTTGTGCTTTTTTTTGCGCGGCTATTGATACATTTCATATACAGCTCTAATCGCTCTGCTTGCTCAGGGTTTATACCTAAGAGAATCAGTTTGGTGTTTTTGTGCAGCGAGTTGGAGATATTCTGTGAAATTTGACGATTTATCTCACATACAGCATGGTAGCGATTTATTCCCTTTTCGTTCATTAATTCTGCTATCGCTTCATCTCCAAAATCTGCCTTCCACCGCTTTTCTGCAGAGTCGGCATTGTTGTAGACTCTATTAAACTCCATAGCCTCGCTATTATTCACATCCGACTCAATTAGACTGTAGTTATATACAGACCTATTGTCGCCAAATATAGCAATCTCGACCTTTGAACCTGCAGCGGCTTGAGTAAGAGCATTGACAACCTCCTGCATGCGTCGATAATTACTACTCTGATAGCATCGAACCATAATCTTGAGTGTCGGAAGAGAGTTGTCTCGTAGGCGAAGGGCACTCTTAAAGAGGTTCACGGCAAGTGTAAGTGCCTTGTTGTCGTTATTGATAGCGATAACGGCATAGTTGAGCGTTGGAAGTAGATTATCTACCTTATCCCAAAACTCTTGTGTTCCAGTGTGGGTCTTGATAAGCGAAAGTTCACTATCCCCAATGTCTGGCATCTGAGCCTTCACCGCGCCAGCAAATTTATCCATATTTTCATCCACAGCGTAGCAGTGGAATGGTATTCGTTTTAGGTCTGTACCCACAAAAGCGGAGAACTCGTACAAGAACTTAAATGCCTCCTGGCCTGTAACGCCAAAGCCGACAATCAGCGAGTTGAACTCCGAGCTGACTGTGCCGGTGGTTGTATCAAGATCGACACACTTTACCGGCAGGGTAGAGGTCCCCATTTTGAGCGTTTTTACAGCCAAGTATGCGGAGTCTACAATCCTAATATCACAATGCTGGGCGTCGTTATTATATCGTGAGTAGTTGTTAAGTATCTCATTACTTGCATTTTTGCACGCATGAACATAGATATTAAACTTGCCGCTTGCTCTGTGTCCAAGGCTGATGTCCTGCTGTAGTTTCAATGCTCCCGAGATATTTGCCGACTCATCATCTGACAAGAAGTAGAAGTTTGCAACATCGCTCTTAGCGACTATCTTGCCAATATTTTTTAAGCGTAGAGCCTTGAAGATGCTCTTTGCAGCCTCACTACTAACCGCCATGGGTCCACCATAACAATGGTCTACAAGTGCCCCTATTTTATTGATACGAGCAATGTCGCTATTGCTTATGGTTATCATGTTGGTTATTCTGCTAAAAGAGTTCTTCTTTTGGCTATTATCGTCGGTGTCATCATCAACATCTATAAATATTATTCTGTCAGCTGCATGTTCTTTATCAGCTTTTATGCTCTCGGCAAGCAGACAAGAGGCATCATTAACACCCCAAAATAGATGAATGTTACCACTACCTGAACGGCTGAATCTGCACATTAAGATGTTGATATAGGACTTAATCTTATAGCCAACCATCTTAAAGATAAATAAGAAGGTTATAAATGCCGCGGCAAAGTGCACAAATGCGAACATTAGCATGTACTGAGCATCGTGCTGTAGTACACCACTTACGCGAGCCAGGTCATTCGAGACCGTAAACATCTTGAACGAGGAGATAATGGCACGCAGAACCACCGATAGCCCATTGACATGCTCGTTGTAGAAACCAACTATATATAGCAACGCTCCCCAAATCCATATTATGGTAGCCAAAAGTAGCACACGCCTTGAGAGCCACTCGAAGATTTTGGTTTTACATAGCAGGTATATCATTATACCCGAAAGCATAATAAAGAGTACATTCCACGACCAAACTGCACTCATGGAGATTGCCTCGCCAATGCTATCCCAATTTGACGTTGAGCTCATCTTGAAACTATCGTTCAGAAAACATGCCAGATAATTGAGTATACTATCTATATTCATATAAGTTTAGTTTTGGATATTTTGAATAAACTTTGCCAGCGCCTAAAATCCTCTAAATCTCTCTAACGGCCTAATAAATTCAGAGGAGCTAATCATGGTTTTATAGTTTTAATGAGTAGTATTATATTGCTGTTGTTGTTGCATTTGCTGTACTTGTTGTAGGTTAATGCCTTGATTCTCAGCTTTTTTATACCATTCTTTAGCTTTTTTCATATCCTTTTCTACTCCCCAACTATATTCATACATTCTGCCTATAGCTATTTGAGCCATCGGATATCCCATTTCAGCTGCCTCTAAAAATAGTTCCATAGCCTTATTATAATCTTGAGGGATATCTTCTATCATTCCAGACCAATAGGCCTGTCCAAGGTCTACCAAGGCAGGTGCATACCCTTGTTCCGCAGATTTTTTCAAATAATCAAGAGCTAATTTAACATCAAAATCAACACCCTTCCCATTTACATAGCAGACAGCCAGACCATATTGTGCTATGGCATTATTTTGTTCAGCCAACTTTTCAAATATGTACACGGCAGTCTCGTAATCATGTAGATGCTTAGGACCATTAATGTAAAAATTTGCCAATGCCAACTCAGCCATAATATATTCCTGATCAGCGGCCTGCTCCATCCAATATATAGCTTCATTAAAATTGTTTTGCATTCCATACCACCAGCCGAGTGCATACTGTGCCTTAGCACAATCCTGCTCTGCGGATGTGTTTAACCAATTATGAGCGTCAGGATTTTTATTTATGCATGCGCACATTATACCATAGTTGCATACAGCATCTGCTAATCCTTGTTCTGCTGCCTTAAGACACCACTCCATAGCGCGCTCTACATTAACCTTGACCTCAACGCCATAGTCATAAAATACGCCCATGGAATATTGTGCTGCAGCATTGCCGTCGGTTGCAGCATTGGCGATGTGTTTTTTAGCCTTACTTATATCTGTAGAACATCCATAACCGAGCAAATAACAGAATCCAAGTTTTAACTCACCCTCTGCGCCATTTTCGTTAGCCCAATAATTCTTTGCACTCACTTCATCTGTAAATCCATGTGAAGCAGCTTCGTCGTCTATGATCTTTTGGGCAAACTCTTTTAACTCCTCTAAGTTTGTAGTATGAGGACTCATAGGGTCTATATACCCAATATCCTCTTGTGAGTTTAGCGTTAATAGTAATAGTGCAATAGCTACAATAAACACTATAGGTAGTAGTATAGTAGCTAACTTCTTTTTCAGGCTCCAGGATTTCAAAAATCTAGAGCGTAACTGTTTATAGAAGTTGTCAAAGTAATATTTGTTATACTCTGGACCGTTCTTTTTGGTTACTCCGGCCACATCTTCTGGTAAATTTTTAGGGAAGCCTGAAACGCCAGCAAGAAATACTGGTATTATATTTTTATTAAGTTTAAGCGCATAAGCTAACTCACATCTCAACCAATCCTGATTATGATCGGAGGTTTCATCTAATGTTCTATCAAAACAGTTTTTATCAACTATTAAGACAAAATCTTTACACTGCTCAATTCTTGTAAGTAGCTGAGTATCAAAATCACCATTGCGTAATGTGTCAATGTCAAAACTAACATTATATCCATCTCTTACAAGAAGATCGTATATGTGTTTGGCTGTGTCGTATCCGCCTTCTCGCCTATAACTTATAAATATATCGTATTTCATGATTACTCAAATTTTATATCGTACTGTTCTACTATCGGTTTATCTGTCAAAAGTCGATATCTGTTCAAATATTTGTGGAATAATTTGTATAAATCCTTCATCATACAGTTTTACTAGTGGATCTATATCTTCAAGTCTATCGTAGCTGCAAATATCTAGGTGTGCCATACTATCTCCCTTTAGGAGATCCTTTTCAACAATTCCTCTGATAACATCAGATTGTTCTTGTTCAGTGAGCGCTCTAAATCGCATAAGCAACTGCTCCATAACCCAGCGGTTATGTTCTGTGCGAGCCAAAATATCAATATCTTGCTTGCTAATCACACCTGTGGTTGTGTAGTCAATGCTTCTAACCTTCGTCCAAAGTGTATTTGCATTGTAGATATTACTCCACAGTTTGGCTGCATGACTCTTACCTCGCTTATTTTTACGACTATTTTCAATAACATTATTATCTCTATTAACTTGTTGATACATAACGTAATATTGGTCGCCCAACTCCTTGGCAATCTTATATGATAGCTCTGCAAGCTTGTCATCATAGGCCTGCTGAACCATTCCAAACGCTTTGAGACGTGTGTAGTACTTATTACTATTTTCAGAATAAGAAATGCTATTGATGATAGCTGCACTATGACGTTGATACACAAGCACCTGAATAGCATTCTCATAGACCTCATCGGGTAGATAGAGTGATGCTGCAACACTTTGATTATCTTGTGGCAGGCAGATGGATAGTGTAAAGCGAGCGTGCTTATTCTTTGCAGCGCACCTGAGATATTGCTGAACAATTGTACTCTCAATACCACCTTCGATAAACTCCCACTCTACATCTATAAAATCGCAGCCAAGATAGCTCTTCTGAGTGCAAATATCTTCATTATTCCACTCTGTAGACTCATATAGCTCGATACCACTCTTTATGTCATTGTTGCATGTGCGCAATCTCCACCTTGATAGTTCAAACATACTCTTAAAGCGAGCTTGAAAATATGACATCTCCTTTGAGCACTCAGTGTCTATAAATGTTATGCGTGTTCGGAGGGTCGGGTCGTTATTAAAATTTGGATAATGGGCAAGATGTGCAGCCTCAATAGCCATAGCAACACCCATCTTAGACATGCCAACAACCACTAGATGTACAAAATCTTTACTCTCTACTTTGATAGGCTTTACACCCTCCAGAGGGAGGTATCCATTATCACAACCATCAGAAAAGGTGAGATTCTTGTTTACAAATACGCGCTGTGCCCACTGCTCGTAGTAGTTGAAAGGTCTGAAGTCAATATACTTTTTAATCTTATCACTTATATCGGCAAATTGGAAGATGGAGAATGAGGTTTGATACTCAAACATTACTCTACATACCAACATCTCCCTTCTTGGCGGAGATTGACGTAACTGTTCAGAGATAATCTGCAAACAACTCATGTTTAGTGCGTCGTGGTTGCTTTTATATGCCTCATCCTCTACGCTGTCACCCAGGATAAAGAGCTCCTTTGCCCACTCTAAATGTAGGTCAGCAATATCATCTGCAGAGTTTTGCTCACCATAGTAGAGAACAACTCTACTCTCATCCTCATACGACAAAAATGAGGTTAAGAATTTGCGTAGCGACTCAACGTCACTATTTGTTTGAACAACAACATAATCGACACAATCTTTTCTATCAAAAATCTGCCTAATTAGGTCGGGGATAAGTTCATTGTTGCCCATTATAACTATAAAAGAGGACTTTTTTAGCTCTCGGTGATACCTGGTCAAACCCTTCTCCCATCTGTTTATATACCTCTCATATAGGCTGACGATTGATGATACAAGTACACCGTTGAACATCACTATGCCGAATAGCGCCAAGAGAAATGCTATAACTCTGTAAGCTGATGAGTCTACTGCGCTCAAATATCCAGGGTCAACACTGTGAAATAACATTGCCCAGATGATGTTAACATTGCTACCTGAGGTCTCTGCAAAAAAATCACTGCCAGTTAATTCTAAGCAGTATAAAATAGCCGATAGTGTCAGCGGTACTAATACAACAAAGAGGAGTATAAAGAGCAGGGTCTTAAACTCGCCTTTTGCCAACATTCTATCAATCTTTATACTGCGTCTAAAGAAACAACTCAGCATCAGTACAACAAGGATAACACCTAAGACGCCTAAGGAGCCTATTACAATATTTAACATAGTAGCCATTAATTAGAGGATATATCTATGCAAATTTAACAAAAATATTTTATTTGGACGAATATTTGTCCAATAAAGTCGGTCGCTGATGTTGGCTGTTTATTAACAAACTATTTAAGTAAATATTTCGCTACTCTTTTGATTTTAAGGATTTTTTTGTAATTTTGCCGCGAAAAATTAGGAATTAACACTTAAACATATAAAAATTATGACAATTACTGCTGCTGATATCAAAATCGGTATGTGCATTGAGATGGATGGCAAGACTTTCCTTGTTGTCGATTTCCAGCACTGCAAGCCAGGCAAAGGCCCTGCTTTCGTTCGCTCTAAGCTCAAGAACCTCGAGAACGGTCGCGTTCTTGAGAACACCTTCTCTTCTGTAGGTCAGAAGATTGAGCAGGTACGTGTTGAGCGTCGTCCTTACCAGTTTACTTATGAGGATGATCTTGGTGCTCACTTCATGCACTGCGAGACTTTCGAGGAGATTAACATCGAGAAGAGCCTTATCAACAACTATGACCTTATGGCTGATGGCCAGATTGTAGAGGTTATGTTCCACACTGAGAAGGAGACTGTTCTCTCTGCTGAGCTTCCTCCAATCGTAGATATGGAGGTTACCTATACCGAGCCAGGTATCAAGGGTGATACTGCATCTACAAACTCACTTAAGCCAGCTACTGTAAACACTGGTGCTACTATTAAGGTACCTCTCTTTATCAACACTGGTGACCGTATCCGCGTTGATACCCGTACCCGTGAGTACTATGAGCGTATTAAGTAGTTTTAGCTATAGTGTGCCACCTGGCACATCAAAAAAGTGGCGGATAGTATAGCACTATCCGCCACTAATTTTTTGCGTATCTAACACTTAAATGGCATTATTGGCAATAAGCCACTCTGCAATTTGTACGGCGTTCAGGGCTGCACCCTTTTTGATTTGGTCAGCAACGCACCAGAAGCTGAGCCCCTTCTCGTCAGTGACATCCTCGCGGATACGACCTACATATACAGGCTCTTTATGTGCGATAAATAGTGGCATTGGGTACTCTTTCTTCTCTGGATTATCTATTACGACAATACCCTCGGCAGCCTCAAAAGCAGCACGCGCCTCTGCAGGTGAAACAGGACGGTCAAACTCTACCCAAATAGCCTCTGAGTGTGCACGCATAACGGGTACACGAACACATGTTGCACTAACCTTGATGTCAGAGTGCATAATCTTGCGGGTCTCGTTAAACATCTTCATCTCCTCCTTAGTGTAGTCGTTCTCGGTAAAGACATCAATGTGAGGGATGACATTAAAAGCAAGCTGGTGTGCAAACTTCTCAACCTTAGGCTGCTCACCATTAGCTATTGAGGCGTGCTGAGCCTCAAGCTCTGCCATTGCTGTTGCGCCGGCACCACTTGCGCTCTGGTATGTTGCCACCTTTACGCGTACGATGTGTGCAACCTTCTCAAGGGCAGCAAGAGCTACGACCATCTGGATGGTTGTGCAGTTGGGATTTGCAATTATGCGACGTGGAGCGTTAAGTGCATCGGCTGCATTTACCTCAGGCACAACAAGAGGCACATCGCTATCCATGCGGAAGCAACTTGAGTTGTCAATCATCAGCGTGCCGTGCTTTGTGATTGTCGGTGCAAACTCCTTAGATACTGAACCACCGGCAGATACAAGGGCGATGTCCACACCCTTAAAGTCATCGTTGTGCTGTAGAAGTTTAATCTCTATCTCCTTGCCACGGAATGTGCGCTTCTGACCAGCACTACGTGCTGAACCGAAGAGCAATAGCTCATCGCATGGGAAGTTGTGCTCCTCTAAAATTCTCAAAAACTCTTGACCTACGGCGCCACTTGCGCCAACAACTGCTAATACCATATGCTGTTTTGTTTTATATATTTTTTACTCAAAAAATTCATCCTCAAGCTCCTTCTCCTCGACAGTCTCGTCACATACCTGCTCTGTCCAGAGTGCAGGACGAGGGAATGTGTCGTCGCGGTTGATAGCTATGTTCGGGTCATTGTATGTGCGTACAAGGAAGTCGCCGACAATAGGCAGTGCCATCATAGAGCCCTCGCCACGACGGCGCAGGTGTATCTGCTGGTCCTCACCGCCGACCCATGAACCTGCGACAAGATTTGGAGTGATACACATAAACCAAGCATCGCGGTTCTCGTTAGATGTACCGGTCTTGCCGGCAATCTCAACATCGCTAAGGCCAAACTGCCAACCCATACGGCGACCGGTACCGTTGGTGATTACATTCTTGAGCATTGTAATCATGGTGTAGGCGGTCTGCTTGCTTACGGCATCTTGCGATGTGGATGAGAAGTTGGAGATAAGGTTACCCTGACGGTCCTCAATATGTGTTACAAAGAGAGGAGAGTTGTACACACCCTCATTTGCGAATGTTGAGTAGGCGCTCACCATCTCAAATACATTACTCTCAAAAGTTCCCAGACAGAGGGCATATACGGGGTCAATATAGCTTGCAATACCCATGTTGTGGATAAAGTCGGCAACAGCCTCTGGCTGCTTTGCCTGCTTCATAATCCAAGCCGAGTAGTTGTTGCGGCTCAGTGCAAGTCCCCACTTAAGCGGGTGCAGAACACCGTCATACTCTACATTTCCAGCCTCTTTAGGTGACCATGCTGTACCTACTGAGGTCTCAATAGTCACCGGTAGGTTTGGTACCATAGTGCATGGGCTCATGCCAAGGTGGTCGATAGCAAAGGTGTAGATAAATGGCTTTACGGTAGAACCAATCTGTCGCTTGCCTTGCTTTGCCATGTCGTACTTGAAGTACTGGAACGATGGACCACCCACATAGGCCTTTACATGACCAGTTTGAGGCTCCATAGCCACAAAGGCTGCACGCATAATGCGCTTGTGATGCAGAATGGAGTCCTTTGGTGTAAGTAGTGTATCTCGCTCGCCGGCAAAGGTAAAGACCTTCATGTTGCATTTACGCTCAAACGATGCATAGATATCCTTCTCCGAAACACCATCTTTCTTCATGTTGCGGAAACGGTCAGAGTTGCGCATAGCTCGGCGAATAATCTTGTCTACCTCCTCCTTCTCAGTGTCGATAAAGAGTGTACGAGTCTCACACACCTGCTTATCCATAGCCGGCTGGATTACAGTCTGCAACTGCTTGTGCAGAGCTGCCTCGGCATAGCTCTGCATTGAGGCGTTGATGGTTGTGTAAATCTTCAGACCATCGCGGTAGATGTTGTACTCGCTGCCGTCAGCCTTGTGATTCTTGTGACACCAACCATAGAGAGGGTTTTCATTGTACTGCTTAAGCGCCTGCTCATAGTCCCACTCGGTGTAGAAGTTACGACGCTTAGGCTCGTCGGCTGTCATTACAAGACGTAGCATCTCGCGGAAGTAGGTCGCCTGACCATAGTTGTGCGATACTGGGCGGTAGTTGAGTGTTATTGGCAGAGCGCAAATAGAGTCGCACTGTTCGCGAGTAATAGCTCCGATATTTTGGATACGATTGAGCACAAGATTACGGCGCTTAAGTGCATTCTCAGGGTTGCGAACTGGGGAGTAACGGGTAGGTGCGTTTACAACACCCACGAGCATTGCTGCCTCCTGTAGGTTTAGCTCTGAAGGCTGTTTGCCGAAGAATGTTGCTGCGGCAGACTTGATTCCGTAGGCATTTGAACCATACTCGACAGTGTTTAGGTACATCGCCACAATCTCCTCCTTGGTGTAGTTGTGCTCAAGCTTTATGGCGGTAATCCACTCCTTGAGTTTATTGCCTACAAGGCGCAATGTGCGGGCAATCTTGCCGTCATTGCCCGAGGTGTTACGTGGAAAGAGGTTTTTGGCAAGCTGTTGAGTAATTGTACTACCACCACCCTGCTTTTGACCGAGTAGGAGAGTCTTAACTCCCACACGGGCAAGCGAACGGTAGTCTATTCCTGAGTGGCTATAGAAGCGCTCATCCTCAACGGCTATAAGAGCAGCCGCAAGAGGTGGTGTTGGTTGCCCAGCAATGTTGTAGATGGCTGTAGAGTCAGTAGGGTAGAGGTCTGAATACTGTACATAAGAGCGGTTTTGCACAAAGAAACTTCCAATAACCTTGCCATTGTCTGCATAGATTTCAGTGGCGAGGTTGCTCTTAGGATTCTCAAGCTCCTCAAATGATGGTATGCGACCAAATGCTCCAACGGCTGCGAGGGTGAGCATTAGTGCGGCGATAGCGACCGGAGTCATTGCAATAACCCACATCCAGCGGATTACTTTGCTCTTTGTTGTTTTGGTTGTATTTCTCTTTTTTGCCATAGTCATACTGTTTTAGAATGGAAGTCCCATGCCTGCCGAGAAGTAGACTCCCTTTTTGCCATGAGGCTTGTAGAGGGAGAGTGTAATCGCGGTAGTTGCCGATGAAGGCAATCGGAATATGTTTATATCAAAGGTTATATCGCCTCCGTAAGCATAAAGGCGGTTGCGTGTAGAGATAAGGTTTACCTTCTCAATCTCTGGGTAGGCGACAAAGAACTGCTTACCAAAAGATGCATAGTCAAAGCCGATATTTAGGCGTATACGCTTGAAATATAGCACAGTTGGTATACCACCCTCAGGATAGCATAGAGGGAATTGGTAGTTTATGCTCGTAGCTACATAGTCACGATTCTCAACCTCGGCAACCTGAAATCCTCGAGGGATAAGGCGTGAGGAGTGGAATGTGAAGTTTGAGGCAAGGAGTTTAGACTCAAAGCCGCCAATGGAGTTCTGGTATAGAGCTGCCACGCTAAGGGAGTGGTGAGGCAAAATGCCTGGAATATAGCCCTTACCGTAGATGGAAATTAGCTGGCCAAAGTCGGAGTTGGCAGGGTTAAAGGCGTAATTTGCAGATATTGCATATCCAAAGCGTGGTAAAAAGTCCTTGTGTGCCAGTGCCACCTGGTCCTGAAAACCAATTCCTGCCTGTAGCAGATGTAGACCCTCTGTGTAGCCAATAGTGGCGAGGTTGGTAATCTGCCCACCCTCCATAATTAGCTTATCGAGCTTAGCAACCAGACCATTGGAGTAACTCCATGCTACATTTATACCCAGCATACGGGTGTGATAACCACTCTGTAGGTATATCGGTAGTGAGGCTGAGGCGCTGATATTGTAGTAGCGCTTCTGCTTTGGAGCCTCAGGAAAGACAATCTCATACTTGCCCGTCTCTGGGTTTAACTCGTAAGTGTAGGCGGTGTACATCTGCTGCTGACCGCCATAGGAGCCGCTAAGCGAGAGATTAACGCCCAGACCATAATAGCGAAGGGTGCCCTTAAAGAAGTGTCCGTTGCTCTTGTTCCACCCCCATGTGGCAAAACCCTCTGTATTTGAAAGTAGGCTCTGTGACATAACTGTAGCTCCAAGGTTGAAGTTCATAGCACCCTCTTCTGTAAGCTCAAATGGATCATAAGATGCTGGCGCCCAAGAGTGTACGTTAAAGAGGTGGGTGAACTTAGAGTAGCGACGCGAGCGGTGAGAGTTGATACAATGCAGCGAGTCTGCACCCGCAAATCGCACGGTGTCCAGATTGATGACGTTCCACTGCTTGCGAGCAGGGTTGAGGATATTCTTTGGAGTTTTTGTTGGCGCAACTTTTATAAGTTTCTCCTTGTCAATCTGCTGCAAAGCAAGTTGATAACCATTTTTGTCGTATGTAGTCATCACCACGCCACCGTTAAATGTTGGCGCAGGGGAGAATGAACCGTAGATTGATGTCGAAATTTGGTACTGTTTGCCGGTTGCCAGGTCAAGGCAGTGGACCTCATCCTTTCCGGAGGCTATAGAGCCGAAGTAGAGAGTGCCGTTGTCCGCACGAAGGTCTGAAATGGTGATGTATGCACCCTCTGTAATGTGGCTATATGTCTTGTCGCTATTTACACGACCAATCCACATGCCGCTATCATCCGTAGCGATAAAGTATAGAGCCTCGGTGGCGTTATCATAGGCAAGCGAGTGTATCTCAATATTTGTTGGCAGATGTAGTAGTGTCTGCTTACTCTTGCTATCACCTCGGACAATGGCATAACTTCCATTGGCATAGTACTCTACCCAAGCAATATGATTTTTATCACCGATAGGTGTTGGATATAGAACGTTGCGATAACGCTTTATTGTGCGAGGAGTTCCATTGTCAAGGTCTACATAGCATAGGCGAGAGTTCACCCTCTGCTGATATAGACATGAGCGACGATACTCTGTCCACCATATGCGCCCACCCTCAATAGCTGGACGGGTGGATAGTTTTCCGACGTGGCAGATGCGCTGCTCTTCGCCGGTGTTGATATTTGTGCGGACAAGTGCAGCGGGCTTATCAATAGACTCCTTAATGGCAAAGATGCTGCGACTGCCAAAGAATACCGGGTGAGAGTATTTGGTATAGCTGCGTTGCTTTGGCGTTTTTACCATTGTCGAGCTATTCTCAACCTCTGGCAATGTAGACCAGTGGCGTTTAAGGTCTGTGAATGTCTCGCGTGTAAGGATTGATGTTTTGGTGTTGTATATCCTCTTCATCGACACCAAATGGGTTGCAATGACATAAGGGTGGCGAACAGAGTAGTCAACAATCTTGTCCCAAAAATTCTCGTTGTACTTTGTGTTGGCGTAGCTAGTGATTTGATAGCCAAGCTGATAGTGGTCGGGTATAAACTCGCGATACGAGCCACTGAACCACTTGTCATAATTCGTACGACGCAAAATATCATCTACATGGGCACGATAGTAGAGCGAAAATGATGGTTGCAGTGCGCGACCAAAGGTGCTCATGGCAGTTTCAGATACTACGGCATCTCCCTCAATACCCCATAGTGGCATAAAGAGTAGTCCGATAGTGGAACTCTGCTGACCGAGTATGTAGCTAAATGCCTTAACCCAGCCATGGTTGAGGTTGTTGTACTGCACGGCGTGGCGATACTCATGGGCAGCAAGCTGCTTGAGCCACGGCATTGAATAGCTCTCAATAGATGGCGCACTGATAATCTCCACACGCTTTGGTAGCCACATCACAAGACCATTTGAGAGCATATTCTCTGGGTGGATGACAAATGGGATATCCATCGGGCCATGTCTGAACCCAAAGTCTATTGATGGCTGTACTGCCTTGACATAGTGCATCATCTTGTAGGCCGGAGTAGCTGCAGTATCGGGATAGATAACAGAGATTTTGTTGCTCTTGATTTTACGCCATGACATACTCTCAGCATCGGCACCCCAAGAGTAGAACTGCGCCGAGGCGTTGCCACAATAGAGTAGTGACATCGCAAAAATGAGTATGTAGAGTATCCTTCTCACTATTCAAATGCAATATATCGCCAACCATTTGGCGTGTAACATCCAACTTTACCTATCTTGGTGTCGTAGTATAGAGTACCTACAGGCACGGCTGTAGATGGTAGTTGAGTGTTGTGGTAATGTGTTGATGATGGTGCTTTGTCAAAGGCTCCGAGGGTAAAGGGAACGAATGATACTGCCCAATATCTACCAAAGTCTACACCCTGTCGGGCATCATCCGAGCCGAGTTTTACCCAGCCGAAGTGTCGTTTTGGTAGGTATAACCCCTTGGGAGAGTAGACCTGTATACACGCAATGTCTGGAGCCTGTTTGCCTATAAGCATCGTCAGGCGGCAAGTCTCAGTGCCGTTCCAACCCTCAAAGAGGTGCCCGCCATCTACAAAGGTGGTGTATGGCTTGCTTGTGCTGTTATTCCATCTTCCTTTGCCACCACGTACAGAGAGCATAGTTGTACTTTCAAGCACGCCCTCTACGGTGTTGAATATCGGTTGCTCAGAGGTGTTAAAGCCGTAGTTGTAGCGCACATCCTGCCACTTATCCCACGAAGGATCTACGGGCTTAGATACGCGTACGCAACTGCTTACGACATTTTGCAGTGAGTCTACCTTTGCAGATAGCGCCACGACCTGCTCCATCATCTGCCTGCGTGACAGCCTTTGTGCCGTCGCTTGAATAGATAACAGTGCTAGTAGTGCAACTAATATTCCCCTTGTGAATCTCATAATTAAACCTTTTTCGACTTGCTATACCCCTCGTCAAGCAGAATCTGTAACACTCGGTCACGATTCTCGCCCTGGATGATTATCTCGCCATCCTTAACCGAGCCGCCCACGCCAATCTTGCGCTTAAGAGTCTTGCCAAGCTCTGTAAGGTCATCATCGCTGCCGACAAAGCCCTTAACCACAGTCGCAACCTTGCCTGCACGACCATGAGTGTCACGCCAGACGCGTAGGTTCTGCCTATCTTTTGGTAGGGTAGCAACCTGCTCTTGCTCGCCGTTATCGTATTCAAAATTTGGGTTGGTAGAGTATACCACTCCCAATCTCTCTTTCCAATCCGCCATAATTAGAGTTTAATGTGTAACATTAACGCCACAAAAGTAATCAATATTTTGTAGATTTCGGGGATATTTACTATATTTGTTTGCAACAAAATGTAATAGTATGAGCAGAAGAGCCGAAATTAGCGCCGAGCGGCAGCAACAGAGGATTGAAAAGATGCGCACGCGTGCCCTTGCATCTGGAAAGGTAGACCTTGCGACGTTGCCTGAGCCGCTGAGGGTTGAGGATAATAAAACGCTGGTGCGAGTATTTGTTGAGGGGTATGAGGATGTGGCATTTTGGCGCTGCATATTTGACAACTTTACCAATCCATATCTACGTTTTGAGATTTCAGTCCCTACGCGTGAAGATTTGCCAAAGGGTAAGAAGGTGCTGATAAATAATGCCGATAAGGCTAACCAGACATTGTTGCTCTGTATGGACTCTGATTTTGACTATCTGCTCAGCGATGACGACGAGCAGAGCCGTCTGATTATCGAGCATCCATATATGTTTCATACCTATGCATACGCTACTGAGAACTATCTCTGCTATGCCCCGTCGTTGCATAATGTCTGCGTCAAGGCGACCAAGAACGATACCCGTATTTTTAGTTTTGAGACATTTCTTGCTGACTACTCACGAACTATCTATCCACTCTTTCTGTGGTATGTCTACTCGGCAAGTAGGCACACAGAGAATGTCTTCCCATTGGCTGACTTTAAGTCATCGGTGCGTCTAAACTATCTGGATATTCCAGACAATGGACGCAATACAATAGAGTGGCTTGCCCGTCAGGTTGCTCGCCGAGAGCAAGCCCTTGAGTATCAGTATCCTGAAATCGCAAAGGAGATACCACGCTTCGGGGAGTATCTGAGGACAAAGGGTGTAGAGCCGGAGCTGACATACCTCTTTATGCACGGCCATACGCTGATGGATAATGTGGTGATGATTGTGTTGCACGATGTATGCGAGAAGCTACGCCAGATGTCGCTTGCCAAGATTGTCGCATCGTCAAAGGAGGGTATAGCACTCAATAACGAGATGAGCAACTACAAGAATTGCCTCCGCTCTATCCGCGACGTGTTACTTGATAACGACAACTACACCTCCTGCCCACTTTACAAGAAACTCAAGGCAGATATACAACGCTATATAGACTCTACCATTGCCACTCTTGGCGTAGCTACTGAAAAGTAGTACGCCAAAGTGTTAGCTAAACTTAATCACCTCATCAAGTCCAAGCTCTTTATACTGAGCTTGTAGCTCCTCATTGCGGTCAGACAGAATAAGTAACTTGTCGCCTACGTTAAGGATAGTGTTGCCTTGCGGAACGAAGTAATCACCGTCGCGGCAAACCATAATTACTAGTGTGTGCTGTGGCAGGTTAATCTTGCTCAGCGTGTTACCGGTAGCAAGCAGTTGCTCGTTCACATCCACCTCGGTAAATGCCGACTTCATACGATCTTGAAAAGCGTCACCAAATGAACTCTCGCGCTCTGTGCAAGCTACGCCGAGAGTGTTTGCCATGCCACTTACAGTGGTTCCCTGCAGGGTGAGCGATATGATTGTGACGATAAAGACAACGTTGAATATAAGCTCTGCGTTTGGTACATCAGCCACGAGCGGATATGTCGCAAAGATAATAGGCACAGCTCCACGCAGACCTACCCAACTCACATATGTTCGAGCCTTAAGGCTGAACTTCTTGAATGGCAACATGCAGAGTTGAACAGCTATAGGTCGTGCGATAAGGGTCATAAATAGTGCCACAGCACCGCCAAGAATCAGGGTTGATGGTTGGAGTAGTGAGCGTGTATTTACCAGCAGACCGAGCATGATGAACATGATGATTTGTACAAGCCAAGTCACTCCGTCAAAGAATGTTACAACGGTACGCTTATGGGCAATCTTCATATTTCCAACCACCAATCCTGCGATATATACAGCAAGGAAACCGTTACCCTCTACAAGTGTTGTAAATGAGAAGGTTAGAAATACAAAGGCGAGCAGAAGCACAGAGTATAGCGATGCATTTGAGATGTTAATCTTGTTCATTGTCCAGACTGCTGCGCGACCAAATCCGTAACCGGCAATAGCTCCGACAATCATTTGCACAAAGAATAGCACTATACTTGCACCTATGTTCATGCCCTCTTCGTGTGGGGAGAGCATTCCGACAAGTAGCAAAACAAGTATATATGCCACAGGGTCATTTGAACCACTTTCAAGCTCAAGGAGTGGCCTGAGGTTCTCTTTAAGTCCCTGCTTTTTTGTTCTGAGAATTGAGAATACAGAGGCAGAGTCTGTAGATGCCATTGTTGAGGCAAGGAGTAGGGCGAGCGGGAAGCTCAGCCCTACACCAAGCAATGGAGATATTCCGTAGATAAGTCCGCCAAGTATTAGCGCCGTAAGAAGCACGCCTACTGTGGCAAGGATTATTCCGGGGAGCATAACAGAGCGAATCTCTGAAAATTTGGTATCCATACCACCGGAGAAGAGGATGATGCTCAGCGCAATCATACCCATAAACTGCGTCAGCTCGGGTGAGTTGAATGAGAGTATATCGTATCCGAAAAATATACCCACGCCCAGGAAGAGCAACAATGCAGGTGTACCAAGTCGATAGGCTACCTTACCGGCAAGTACAGCCACAAAGAGCAGTATAGCTCCAATTAACAGAAAGTTCTCAGTTGTTATCTCCATCATCTTTTCTTAATCTCTATTTAATCACTTTTTGTTTTCTATTTTTTCATTATCGTTACGCCACAGAGCTCTTTATACTCTAACTCAGCATACTCAAATGCCTGCGCGGCTGCGAATGATTTATCGTGTAGCATTGTTATCATAACGCATAGCGCCGATACTTCGCATGTAGGTATAGCGAGTAGGCGGTTAATGTCGCCACTGCCGATAGCGTTGAGAACCTCCGAACGACGAGAACGGTCATATGAGAGGGTTTTAGTCTCAAGGAAACTCCTCTTTGCGGTGTGATATGGCTCACCAGTGCCGACCAATCTGCCAAGCAACCATATGCCACCGCCTACAGCTAGGGCGATACCTATAAGAACGATTGATGAATTGAGGTCGTCAAACTCCGGACCCTCAAAAATTATCATGCTAATCAGTGGAAGTGCTATGCCTAAGGCAATAACAAGTAGTGGTAATGCAATGCTCTTACGACGAGCTACAATATCCGAACACGAAGCATAGAGTGCTTCGTAAAATTTAATCCTATTCATTGGTTTTAATGTTGTTTAATTTGTAATTAGGTAATCTTTTTCTTCGTTTTGCAAAAATATTACCCTAATCACAATCGTAAACAACACAGAGTGTATAGATAGTAATCTATAACCCTGCTACAACAAATACGATAGAGAGAAGATTGTACAGAAAAATTTGGCTTTGAAGCAGAGCTTGCAATTGGTGTGTTGCCAACCTCAAGCCTCTGATGCTGAGCCCTTGCGCAAGATGTCGTAGAACTTGAAGCAGGAACTGTGATGCTATGGCTACTCTCGGCGGTGTTGTTGCACCTATGTGCACACTCTAACTGCTCTGTGTAGCGGTTTGCAACAACCTGTTGCTCATTGTGCTCGACATACTCCGTGCGCTCAGTGACAACAAATGCCCCCTGTCCGAAAATAAACGTACAGAGTGAAATGAAGAGTATGTGCACCAATCTTAACATCAGCGCAAAGATAATCTATCTCAAGAAAATATCCAAGAAAAATGTTACTTAAAGACAAAAAAAAGGAACGGCTCCGTCGGACCGCTCCAGAGGGGTGAATATTGTAGTACAATATCACGATGCCGATGCCACTTTAATTAACTAACTCCATATTCATTGAAAAACGATTTTCCGTAATGTGTGACGGATCATCGGCATTGCAAATATACTTATATTTCATATTTTCTGGAATATAATCAGAAAATATGATAAGGGGGGGGGTAAAATAAGAATTTCTTATAGTGAAACTGACCGTTTTTCAGTGTGGATCTATAAGCTTTTCTTACTTACCAAAGTATTTGTTAAGCAGGTAGGCAAGACGGTAGCCAGCGTACTGCATCTGCTTATTTACCAGCTCTGTAGAGAGCTCAATTGTGTTATCTTTCAGAACAGGTGTGTTGTGTGGATTCCACTGGTAGATAACCTTATTATCGTTACCAATCTGGTATACCCAGTCGTGAAGGTCGCCCTTGACAATCTTCTTAATCTCACCCTTCTTAAGCACATCAAGCTCCTCGGCAATCTGGTTGTCCTTCTTGCCCTTGTGAATGAGCTGTGGCATCTTGTCATATAGACCGTGGAACGCCTTATACTTCTTACCATTGAGTGTGCAAGGCCAGAAGCAGCGAGGACCTGGAACATATGAGTGGGTAGGGCAGTGCATATCGCCAACAAAGTGTAGGAGCATTCTAAGGTTCATCACAACCGCGCTGTCAGTTAGCTGCTTATACTTGCTAAGGTTGTAGTCGGCAATCTTGAGTGCGTGGATACAATCGCCCTTGTAGAGGCGTGGATTTGGATCGTAGACGCCCTGCTCGTCAACATTGTAGACATGCCAAGCAGTTGTGTAGGCGATAGGCTCATCTCGACGGTGAGTGTCCATCCATACCGCCTCCTTCTTCAGGTCGTAGTTCATATACTTAGAGATGTTCTCCTTAGCCTTCTCTGTCAGGTTGCGCTGTGCAATCTCTACAATTACGCGGTGACCTACGCCACCCCAACCAAATGCCTCAATTGAGAGCATTGCAATGGTTGCAAAGATAAAAAATTTCTTCATGGTCTATTTGTTTTAGTTATTGATTTTAGATTATTTCAAAAGCAATCTCCATCATATCTGTAAAGGTCTTCTCGCGCTGCTCGGCTGTAGTATCCTCATGGGTTACAAGCGAGTCGGATATTGTGCAGATACATAGCGCCTCGTTACCACTTCTTGCAGCATTCATATATAGCGCCGATGCCTCCATCTCAACTGCAAGCACGCCCATCTTCTGCCAGCTCTTCCACGCCTCTGGGTCGTCGTTGTAGAAGATTTCGCTAGCAAGAATATTACCTACGCGGAAGTTGATGCCCATACTCTCAGCCTTCTCAACAGCTGCGCGGAGTAGGTTGAAGTCGGCGATTGGGGCAAATGTGCCAGGGAGACGGAACTGCGCTGCAAAGTTTGAGTTGTCACACGCGCCCTGGGCAATAACAATATCGCCGACATGCAAATCTGGATGATAAGCTCCAGCAGAGCCTGTGCGGATAATGCGTTTTACACCATAAAAGTTGTATAGCTCGTGAGTGTAGATGCCAATTGAAGAGATTCCCATTCCGTGTCCCATAACTGAGACTTGCTTGCCCTTGTATGTGCCTGTATAGCAATACATTCCACGCACTTGGTTTACAAGTGTCGGATTTTCAAGGTAGCGCTCAGCCATAAACTTAGCGCGCAGCGGGTCGCCCGCCATAATCACCTTCTCGGCAATCTGTCCATATTCAGCACTGATGTGTGGTGTCATAATATTTGTAGTTTTTTAGTTATTTTGTTCTTGTTATTGTATTCAAAACCTCACCCTTGCTGTTTATCATATGCAGGCAGAGGCTCTTTTTATCTGCAGCAAGCACCGAGAAGCCTGGTACGGGGCTACAGAATTTAGTGCCCTCAATAGCCTTTACACTACGACCTCGTGCTGCGGATGAGTTTACGATGTAGTCTATCTTGCAGTCGCTCCTTCGGATATGCTGGAAGTTGTGAATATGTCCACAGATGTAGAGGTCTACCTTCTGCTCATATTTGCGAAGTGTCTCTCCTACACGGTTCTGCATATCTCGGCGCTCCTTGCTGCTCTTACCCGTATCTGCATATATCGGGTGGTGACCGACAACAATAACCCAATCCTCAGTTGCGCTGCTAAGTACAGTATTAAGCCACTCTAACTGCTCTTTGTAGTCCTGCTTTGCAACATCGGCGTAGTATGCATCTTTGCTACGACGGTATTTCTCAATTATTGGTGTGGTGTCTATCATTACAAGGCGAAGAGTAGCACCCTTAACTTTATAGACCTCAGTATAGTATCGGTCTGGCATACACCAGCGACGACTGATATCAGAATACTCAATAACTGCCTTGGTATTACCACGATACTCGTGATTACCCATTACAGGCAGCCACGGAATCATCAACTTCGGATGGCTGTATATAAGCTCGTAGTTTGTCATCCATAGAGGGTCCTGCACGCTCTGTATACCATCAAAGTGGTGAACATCGCCCGCTGCGACTACACAACGCGGAGATATCTTCTCGGCCATCTGTCCCATAACCTCGGCAATAGGCTTCTGGTCGTAGTATCCATTTCTACCAGAATCACTGATAACGAAGATATTGATATCTTTTTTCAAAGATTTCCATACCTTTGAGTTGCTTGATACAGCGCCAAACCAGACAAATAGTAGAACGGTAAATGTTATAAATTTTCTCATAAACACTCTGTTTTGTATCCTCTTAAATCGTACAAAGATAATAAAAAAATCAAAATTTTCTATTTTGAAATTGCAATTTTTTTAGTATCTTCGTGCAAATTTATTTGCAAAAACTATGGATGTTCGCATAGCAGAAGATTGGAAACAGATCCTCTCAGAGGAGTTTGATAAACCATATTTTGAGCAACTTACGGATTTTGTTCGTGCTGAGTATGCCGCGGGCGAGGTCTTCCCAAAGGGGAGGGATATCTTTCGTGCCTTTGATAAGTGCCCATTTGAGAAACTGAAGGTGGTAATTATCGGTCAAGACCCATACCACGGTGTGGGTCAGGCAAATGGACTCTGCTTCTCTGTTGGCGAGGGTGTGCCATTTCCGCCATCATTGCAGAATATCTTTAAGGAGGTCAATGCTGATACGGGTGCACCTATCCCCACAAGCGGAAACCTTGACCGCTGGGCAGAGCAGGGTGTGCT
>JAEIGA010001055.1_pt1 | contig 41737 bp, 73 predicted proteins | sample 9270691 | NCBI WGS metagenome assembly JAEIGA01 (sample SAMN17057246, study PRJNA624740) | gut metagenome | biome: biome; isolation source: fecal sample | host: Bos grunniens | place: China: Xizang | collected 2019 | reverse complement strand
GCTGCTAACATATTTAATTTATAGAGAGTTAACAAGGGAGGAAAAATAAACATGATCAAATTACAAGCTAAAGCGGGCGCTAATTGTAGCGCCGGCCTTCAATTAATAATTGATACGGAAAATAAAACATATAAAACCGGGTACTTTTTAGCATCTTTTGACGTTGTGACGGTTGGATCTAAAAAAGCGCTGCACGGCATTGTAGATCAACTAAAAAATAATGGCTTTGAAAAAATGGAGGGTTAAAAAATGAAATATTATAATTTTGAAACAATGTTTAGATCACTAAAGGATTTATTAATTAAATATCTAAAAGAAAATAACATTTATTATGAATTATCCGGGGCCGCTGCTGGCTGGCACTTTGAAATTAAAACGGATCCGGCCGGAGCTGCTGCAATTGATAAATTTTTAGATAAACATATTATAACGGAGGATTAAAAAATGGAAAATATTTTAACTAAATATATTAAAATCATTGAAAATAAAAAGGATCATAATAACAATTTAAAAATTACTTTTTATTATGATTTAGGCGGCTTTAATTATTTTACACATAAAGAAAAGCCCCGCGGTTATTATTTGAGCATTGCGCCTGTTGAACGTTCGGAGCGTAACGGCGTAAAAATAGAAAGTGTAACAGCATTTACCGGGTTTTATGAGCTTTTGGAGCCCTGCGCCAGAAAAAGCAAAAAGGCGGAGGCTGCCGCGCTGGAAAAGCTACCGGCATATGAAAAATTAATCATTGATCATATTTTAAAAAATACCGGTTATATTTTGGAGGGTTAAAAAATGGATAAAAACGCAACGGATTTTATAAAGGCGATCAAAACAATAGCAACAAAAGAAAAAAATCTAAATAATTTGGAGTGTTATTTATTGCACCATTTCCCGGCATGGATTGAAAAATACGCAAATACGCCCGAAAAAATAACGGCGGAATTAAAAGCATTTGCGGAAATGGAGATTTAAAAAATGGACGATCTATTATATTTGATTTTTGTTATAACGTCCATTTCGTTATTGTTTGGCGTTGTATACCCGGCGATCATGATTTTCTATCATAAGGCCGTAAAACATAGCAAAAAATCAATTAAAACTATTTTAGATGAAATATAAAAAGGGGGTGCAGCGTTGATATTAATATTAATTTTATTATTGCCGATCATGATTATTTTAGCAGCTGCTAAGTAAATATGTTATAGATCCGTTCCGGGTGAATCCGGGGCGGGTCTTTTTTTGCATTTATAGCCGCGCTGGATCTATACCGGGGATTATATCATTATTTTTATAAAATGCTTTTTTTGGTGTTCTATGATATAACCATTGTATGTGGTACGCCCTTTAATGGCTTAAAATTGAGTTTTAACGGGTTTTATATGTTTAGCCTATAGTTTACCCTATTAATAATTAAAGCACCTTTAAAGGGCATTTTTGAGCCATATATTAATATTTTGGTTGCACCGTAACTATACCGGGGAATAGATCGCACCCCTTGACGATTTAGTACATTAAAGTATTAAAGTACTAAAGTCCAATGGGTCGGGGCTGCTCTATATGCGTTTTTTGGTCAAAATTTGCCCCCTTTATGCAAATTCCGGTCAAAATCAGCCCTATATATGGCTTTTTTGGTCAAAATCACCCCCTAAAATAGAACAAAATCACCCCTTTTTTATGGCAGTGTTCATCAAAATTCTCGCTATATGCAATTTTCCATCAAAATCAAAGACACCCAGCAAAAGCTGAGTGCCTTAATATTAATCTTCCACAATATCTGCATCAATATAATTTGCAATTTCCTCAGGGGACTTAGGTTGACCAAGCAGAGAATCGGAAGGTTCAAGAATTACCTTTGTTGCCTCCACATAATCGTGTTGAGTTTTCAGGATAAACATAGCAGAGATATTATTCACAGCATTTACAAGTGCTGCTTGTTCAAGATTATCCTTAATAGCATCGCGGATCTGATCAAGGTATTTTCCCTCAGGGGATTGTTTATCAATGATTTGGTATAAGGATCTATAAGAATACCCAAACCAATTCGCCAACCTACGGAAGGAAGGCATTACTCCATGTTGAGCACAGAAATCAAAATACTCACAAGTTGAATTTGCCAATTGATCCAAATCATGAATATTAATATTATGCCCCAGAGATTCACGAAGCATCACATTGGATTTTGTTACGATCTCAGATATTTTAGATTTATTTGCTGTAGAATATAGCGCACCGGGATTATCTGTTTCCGGTGGTAATATGTCTTTAGGATTTCTCATCAAAATCGCCTCCTTAAAATTATCTAAACAAAAAATACAATTTTCTCTACAACGTTTTTTCTCTCAAACCCTGATGAATACTATAGTTTTGACCGTTTTCTCTAATTCTCTACACTTTTTTGAATACATACACTTATATATAGGGTTATATAAATATCCTTATATATATTATATTTTGTAGAGATTGTAGAGAAGTAGAGAAATGTTTAAAAAAGTAAGTAATATCAAGGTTTTTTAATTCTCTACACTTTCTCTACAATCTCTACAATAAACTTAAAATGGCACCTTCATCTACCTTGTATCTATATTTGCCGCAACGTCGGATGCCTTTTAATTCCAATTTTCTTTCGAGTTCGCGTCGATCTCTCCAATAATCAGGGGTTCTCCCGCACACTCTTTCAAAATACAATTGGAGCAAAAGGTCAACAGAAATTATTGCAGCTTGGTTTCTGTTTGCCGGTTTAAAGATATATTCCTCAACAAATTTTCCAATAGTCATTATAATTACCTCCGTTTTTACTCAATTATAAACTCAACACATTTGTTTTTTTCGCCTTGGACGTTTGAAGTAACGGTATATGCTCTACCGTGCATTTTAATCCAACCACGATCTGCCCATTTCTTTTTCACAGCATTTAATTCAAACCCCGCCATTCTCATATGTTTTTGCAGAGTTGTGCAATCCACATAAAGAGAGTTCCCATCTCTCGAAAACCTTCCCCATTGTTCACCATATTGACTTTCGTAAAATTTCGACTTATTGGTTGATCTCCAACTGTTAAACCAATCATAAGCCCTAACAGAAACATCGGTTTCCTCATTAGATTTAATAAATGGTGCAATATCGGAGACAGACAATGGGGTATCACCTTTAAAAATGCAATCACAAGCAAGTTTATCTGCAAGTAGGATAAGAGCTGCTGCCATGGCCTGCTTATCGGTGGTTTCAACTGTATTAAGGACCTCACCCAAAGTGGCTTGATATTGTTCAGTCAGGTTATCCGGGATACTCTCAACAAATTTCTTGCCTGCTGTTCCATAATTTTTTGAAATAAAATTAACGATAGCATTACCTTTTCTACCGAAAAATTTATTATCAACCTCAACCTCAATGGTACGATTTTTAGTACCGCCACCGGAATTTTCTGCTGTAATAGGTTCTTCCCCGGTAGATATAAAAGCACAATGCCATTGTCTTGCAGGGAGGATCTTATTGTACTGCATGCGGGAACGTTCCTTGCCCTCTGTCAGTTTCATAATTATTTCATCATAAGAGGAATAATTATTTTTAATAGTTTGCAGTTCATCAATACCCATTGGTATATTAGATAAAAAGGCAACCGTTGACATCAGGGCATTTGTGGTGGAATCGAAGGTTTGAGTTAATTTTCCGACTTTAGGATCACCCCAAACAGACATTGCACCCATAAGGGCAACCGTTTTACCTGTTCCGGAAGTTCCCCAAAGGTGAAACCAAAAAGGCAGACAGCCGCATAATTGGATTAGGGGAGAGGCAAAGCTTGCGGCCATAATTAAGCGGAAATAATGGTTTTCACGGATAGGTCTCATATAATCCACCCAATCAGATAGATCACCCATTTGTGTAATGGATTGATAAAGTACCGCATTTTCTTCCTCACCATCAAATTTTATGTTTCCATTATAGGGAACAAAGTTTTTTCCATTCCAACCAACATGAGATGTGGAAACATAATGGGGAATCATTTTAGAATTAAGGCTTTCTATATCGGCAAAATATTTAGTGAGTTCATTTGCTGATGCAGAGGTTACATTAATTCCCTTGTTGGCAAGTTTTACTATTTTGGTTTTATTTAGTACCGTTTCCTTATCACACACATAGGATCGCTGCTGGTTATTATACATATAGTGGATTTCAACTTTGCAATCTCCGGTTTCGGGATTTTCAAGATAGGCAGCTGGTGCGACCTGAGTTGATGTGACCACATGGGTTTCCGTCTCTCCGGTTTTTTTATTTGTAACCACGGTATGAGAAATGCCGTTGCCATCAACGGTCCATGAATCGGTCAGCAGGTGCGGAACATCAAGTTTATCCCATATTGTTTGCGGTTTGTATGGGTTATAAGTTTCGCTGCAAGAGTCAATGGCTTTGCTTATGGTGGTTGTGCGGTAATCATCACGGAGCCATTTATCACGCATTAATGCTGAGGATCGGAAAATACTATCAATTTTATTAAAATCCTTTCCGGTCCAAAAAGCCAGCATATTGCATAATGCAAGGTCAGCTGAGGAATGATCATTATTATATGCACTCATATCACCATAAAATAAAGAACTGAAATTATGGTTTCTCATTGCTTTTTCAAGAATTTGATCTTCTGGAAGATCGGTTACTATATGCGTTTCCGTGTCAAATTTTGGCTTAGAAACCTTTTTTACAGGTCGGAGCATATATTTATCAAGGATAGCCCTCAATACGTCATCATTTTCAACAATAGGATACCCATAAACAGTATTCCCGGTCATGGTAACAAATCTGTTGGTTACTCCATCCATATAAATTTCAATGCCGTTATTTGGGTTTTTGATATAGTATTTCTCTTTATCATAGGTAAAGTTTGATGTTTTAAAGATAACACGTAGCCCCTCACCGGATGGAGATCTTTCTGCATAACTTTTCATTGTTGTGCAAATATCAATTGCTGCATCAGATAAAAAACCATCAGTTATGCAATGGTCAATATCGATAGCAGAATACCCCTTGCTAACACGAATACCCATGCCATCGACATACCCACCAACATAGGCATCCTCGGCAAAATAAAATTTTTCAAAAGTAGATGGATCATCAGATCTTGCATTTTTCATTGTTTTTGGATTGTATGGAACCTTGGTTTTTCTACCATCTTTGATTTCATATTTCCAAACACACCACTCTGCATTTTCTTTTAGTTCCTCAGGAATAGGCATTATACATACACCTCCCCATTGATAAATGCAGGCGATTTTTCACTAATGCAATAATGCCAATTTAATACTTTTTCATTAATTGGGTAAAAACCACACATCAACATTGCATCTTTAAATTGATTGTTGGTCAAATAAATGTGAAATATCCCCTGAATCCAATGCTTAATACTATAACTTGTATAATTATAGTTTGGAGATTTACGATGAACGATATTCCCTTTAATCCAACCAATGACAATTTGTTGTTGATGTAATGGTAAATCTGTTAATAATGCCGTATCTCTATCGGTATATGCTCTACCATTAATAATTTTTGAGGTTCTATTTTTTATCACATCACTCACCTCCCACTCTTGATTGCAGCCTTAATAGTTTTTGTTCGATATATAAGCGTACCTCAGGTTCATTATCAAACATCATAATAAGCTGTTCCAGCATAATGCATACATCAGCAATTTCTTCGGCAATATGCTTTTCATTTTCTGTTCCTCTGTTGTATTTTACCAACTCTTTAATAAGTTCGGACATTTCTTCAATTGCAACCATCTGTTGCATATGATTGCCATATTTATTTATGGCAGCATCATAAATAATTTTGCGAGTTTCATATAACACGGCTGCACCTCCTAAAATTCAATTTCAAAATCATACTCCTTATTGATAACCTTGCGGATATCGCAGAAATTGATATAATCCCTTACCATACTATCTGCAACATCTTGGATATCTTCAATGATTTTCTTTATCTTTTCGGGTTCATATCCATGCTCCAAAAGGACATAAGCAATGGACGTCACATAGAACTCATGAACCTTATTCAAACTTTGCTTACTCATTATTATTCACCTCCTCCGGGATCTCAGGTAGTTCCATCCAATGGGTAACATTATTCACAAGGCTATAACCCCATTCACTATCGTAGTTATAAAAGCCACCGCCACTATCTGATGGAAACTCATATTTATCGAGCTTATAAAGATCTGTTGAATAGTTCAGGGTCTTAATTCGATCAATCCCAAAAGCGTTATAATAGCACAAATAAGTGCCATTTTTGGTGGGGTAGCGCTCCTTAACAGGTATCCACCCAACGGTGGGGATCTTGCTCAGTAGCGATTTAACCCAAGCAACACCTACTGTGCCTACAATTGCTTTCACCTTTGGGCTATTTAATTTTTTAAGAAAATCTTCCTTATTAATATAGTTAGGCATTTTTTGTCACCTCCTTTTTTGCCTTAAAGCATTTACATCCTTTAGTCTCAGGGAAGGTTTCATCTTCTGTAACATATGGTTTACATCTTTCAAAGTGAATACAATCTCCACACTTCCTCATTCCGCACCATCCTTTCTTTCGCCACAACTACAATAATCATAAGGTTGTGTATGGTTTTTCAAGTTAGTTCCTGACCACCTTCTGCATACTTGACCAAATGTAACACCGCCCCAATGTATGCACTCATTACACCGCACAACCTCAACCACATCGGCAGCAGGGGCATTGGATATGATTTTTTGAACTGATGAATTAAACACCAATTCGGGGTGAAAAGTTCTCGGCATATTTCTGATGCTTTGTTTCAACGCTTCCCTCTCAATATACTCAGCCATTACCCTCACGCTCCTTTAACTTGGCCTCTGCTTCCTCTTTGGTGAGGAATACCGTTTTGCCGATTACATCAAAAACCATAGAATATGATTTATAAAATGTTCCATCTGCATAGTTCTCAACGAAATTGAAATGAGAACATTTTTCATCCGCCGAGATTCCAACAAAAACAACCTCGCATTCTTTCACTTTGTTTCGGTTAATTTTATAAACCTTACCACCAACCCTTACAGGCGGCGCAATGATACCATTTGCAAGAAGGTGGTCGGCAACATACTCTTCTCTTGTAGGAACATCAATCAACTCCTCCACGGTGCAACATAAAACCAAAGCCATTCTTTGGTTTTCTGCACCTTCTATCAACTCTATCAGCCTATCTCTATCGGTCATTTTTCAGCCCTCCTGTTCCACTCTCTAATGATAATACCTTTGTTAATGTGTAGACTTGTAAACGGCTGAAGCATACACTTGTCATTGTTGCACTCTATACACCATTTTTTGAATTTATCTTCATAGGCAAGTGTTGGTATCTCCCCACAAAAAGGACACGGCTTCAACTCATTCGGCATTCTCAATACACCCCCAATGTGCATCTAACTCCAATATAATGACCGCAAGTGCTCCGTCATAACTATGTTCAGGCAACACTTGAAGCAGGTGATATTCGGGATATTCTTCACCAATGCTATTCAACCAATTTTCAAGGTGGTCAAAATCTGTTTTTATCACCACATATTGCTTCAACTCATTCGGCATTGTTGTTACTCCTTTTCTTCTTCGGGCAATATTGCGTATTTTCAAAATCAGAAAAACTGTGATATGGCTTTACTGCCCAATTTATATGGCATCTATTTCTTTTGCACTTTTTGTTTTTGCAATCACGCTTTGAGCAAAAGGTTATGTCTTGGGAAAAGTATTCATACATTGTTGTTACTCCTTTCAATGTTCTTCCAGATCCTCAATGTACTTCCAATACTTTTTGTGGGGCGTATAATTCCAAAATCGCTTCCCACAAATCAAGCACTTATAGTGAAACTCTGTCGGATAAATGCCAACGCTAAACGAAATACCTTTGCGAAGCCGATGCTTTGTGAGTTTGCAACATAATCTTTGAAGCCAATAAATCATCACACATCACCCACCATTTCTTTATCAAGAATTTCTTGGATAGTTTCTACCGCACCGATAACAACATCATACATAGCACTTTCTAATTTGAATGTTATTCCTTCTATAACTCCAAGTTGCCTTTGAATGGTTGAATAATCTTCTCGTGTCATTCAGAATCACCCACCATTTCAGCATCGGTATTTTCCCATTCTTCAAATTCTACCTCATAATCGTCTCTTGAAGTTTCCATTGCTTCATCAATCGTATCCGCTTCAATGAGGTAAAAACCTTCGTAATGTACTTTATAAAGAGCCATTACTCACCACCCCCATTTCTTTTAACTTGTCATTGAGCATAACTCTCATATCCCGCCGACATTGTTCATAACCATTTAACCAAGTTTGGCTCACATCTATGTGCTTATTCCAAAACTCATCGTGTATAATTTCATACTCAAATTCACTTACAAACTCTTTGATGGATTCGGCTTTGGCTTTCTTTCTCACAAACTTGTAAGTATAATCAGAATGTAACATATCAATCTCTTCCTTTTGGCAGGTGATGATGATTGATTGTTGTTCTATGGTTTTTGCTTGAAATTCACTCGTTGCTTCAAGACATTCCTTTTGATATTCCAACCTCTCAATCTCTGCCTTTTGGCGGGTGATTAGGTCAAGCACCATTGATAATGTTTCAATATCTTCCACATAACTTGCAAACTTTATCATATCTTCCAAAGCCTTAATAATCTCGTTATCGGTCATCTTCTTTTCTCTCCTTATACTTGCTACAATCAGATCCTACACAGGATTCAAGAACTGGCATTGCTCCCCACTGGCTAAACAACACGCAGCAATCCAATTCGCAATCATAAAAATTGCAATTATTTTCACCCATCGTTTTTTACCTCACCTTCAAGATATTTTTTTATCACCTTTAAGGCATTTTGCTTTGCTTCATCTGAAACTTTATAATCAGGATCAATCTTATTAACTGCTTTCTCAAATGCTGTGCTTTTAATTTTCATTAGCATATTTGCCATTTCATCAATGCTCATGTTTTTAATACGTTCATAATAAGTCATTATGAATACCTCGCTTTGCGGAAAAATATGTTCTTTTAGGCGCATTTTGCTCTTTCCGGAGTTTTTCAAGGATAAGGTCTGCCATACCAAAGCACAGCAGATCCCCATAATCGGAATTAAAAAAACGTTCAATGTTAATTGCATCTTGCGTCTTACAATTATGCCTATTGGAAATTTTAAGTTCTTTTCTATAATCAGCCGCAGCTTGATTTACAATGGCAATAGCAAGAAGCTCATATCCGGTAATGCGGGAGTTCCCTGAAAAAAGATTTCTCCCAAAGGAAATGGGATCATTCAAACGTTTTGTGACCCTCTTTTTGTTATGTTGTGATTTCAATTTTTCTCCTTCCCCATAAAATGGTTTCCTCATGCGTATCGAAATAAATGTCTATCATATTGCCTTTGATATCACCACCCGTGTCCTCGGCCACATAAGTGTTACCATCGATAATAACCTCTGTGCCATAAGGAATTACCTTTGGATCAACGGCAATGGTACGTCCTGCTTTTGCAATAGCCCCGGTGGAGGTTTTATTCCCCCACTCATCAGAACATTCTTTGCAAGGGCAATATGCTGTTGCCGTAACCTCCATGACATTAGGTTCAGGCTCAGGTTCGGCAATGTCGGGTTTCGGTAATACTACCGTTTGGATTTCAGTAATCTCATTTGGTTCTTCTTCGGGTTCGTGCGAACATGAAACTATAATCCATAAGATGAATAACAGTATCATCAAGAGAAATGCTATAAAAATTGTTGATTTCTTCATTTAATTTCCTCCAGTTTTACATAACTAATGGAATTCGCTTTAGGATCTTTAATTACAGCTTGGTAATATAATTCACCTTCATCGTTCTTTTGGATAACACTTGCTTTTAGGATATATGTGCTGCCATTATAGGTAATAGGCTTATTTAGGTTAGGTATGATTTCCTTAACCTCCATCTGAAACACCTATAATTCTCAAAGCATCTTCCGGTGAGCGGGCAACACCCGCTGCATAACCATATTCCTTCATAAGTTTAAGGAATCGCTCTTGCTCAGGTCTTAACTTTCCTTTGGCATCTTTGCACTCGATCCATGCAACCTTGCCATTCGATCCAATGAACATAAGGTCTGAGGTCCCTGTTGGGCAGAGGGCAATGGTTTTAAGGTTGGTGAGGATATACGCATTTCTGCGATTATCCCACACCCTTTGACCACCATAGGCCTTGCCGGAATTAAGTCTCAATACAATGCCATAAGGGGAGAGAGCAAGGCGAATTGAATTTTGAATATAATGCTCAGATTTATTCATCCTTCTACACCACCCTCTAACATCAGCTCACATTTAGCCATCATAAGCCCTTCAATTGCTCTATTCATTGCATCACGGCGGCTTTGCAAGTTATGGATAGTTGCCGTGATATCTTCCGGTGTAGTTGCTATGTAGTAGCCGTGCCTATCGCTGGCAATCGGCTTCCCCACTGCACGTAGATTATTTACCTCTTTGCGAATGGTAGATCCTTTGAGCCCTGTTAGTTTTTCAAGTTCTCTGCTTCGGATAGTGTGTTTACTACCACGGTGCAAAAAATCAAGCAAATTAAAATCTTTCATTTATCCTCAACCCCCATTTCTTATGTAATAAGAAAGCAAATCAAATTCAAGGCCATTGTCGTGGAGATATGCTCTTGTGATTTTTAGTTCTTTCTGCTGATGAGCAATTAAATCTTCGTAGTTTTTTGCCATTCTGATAATTTCCATAATGGCCTCAACGTCTTTATCTCCCATATAGTAGGCATGATCTACACCAAGAATGTTATCCAAGGCATCGATGTATTTCTGCACATCGAGTGGTTTTATTAATTCGATACTACTATTCATCCTCACCCTCCATAATGATTTTCATTTTGGTTGTAATGGCATACCCGTATTCAAGCATTGCACCATCAGATTCAACATAGCCATTTAATAAATAAATGGCATCACAGCGCATCAGTTCACATAAGCCCATATCGATATATTCTTTATAGGAAAAACCAAGGTTTTTAACCGGGTTAATAACGGCATGACCTTTTGCGAGTAATCTTTCCTCAGCTTTTGCAAAATGCTCTTTATAGTTAATGTCTTTTGTTATCGATCCTGCAATATAGATTTTCATTTTTCACCTCATTCTCCAAAATCCAACCTTTGCCCACAATTTCCACAGTAATATGTGGATTTATAAAGGAATTTTTCACCGCACTTACACTCACCAGCATAACCGGGATAAGGTTTAGGTTTGTACGGAATTTGCTTTTCAAGGGCGGTTATAACCAGTTTTATCATGTCGATTTTTTCTACTTCTTTAAGTAGTTTGGAAATGTTTTTTTCGTTCATTTGTTACCTCCTATCCAATATTTTCTTAAACCCTTTCTTTGCTCCCTCAACATCACCCGAAAGGCATTGCCCCTTTAGAGTTCGCCATTGTTGTGGGGTTAATTTATGTCTGTTGTTTTTGATGTATCTCAGAGTTTGTTGCATTGCATCATTCATGTTGCATCCCTCATCGGTGCATCAAATACACCGCTTTCAATTAATCTTGTTACGATTCTTTTAATCATGACAGGAGGGACCGACATTCCGCAGATGTATGCAACGTCATTCCAACTGTCAGACATAAAATCATAATCTTCAGGAAATGTTTGGGCGTGTATGATATCCTTTTCTGTAATCCTTTCTTTTTCAACGCCACGCATATAATCGAGTTTTGCTGTTAATGTCTGGAGTACATTGTTTTCCCATGCGATCTTTGCCCCGAAACACTTTTCCTTCATGCCAAGACGGGCAAAGATGTCGGCTATCCGCAAATCGTCTGTTGTTGCTTGACACAACATTTTATATGCTTGAGTGTTTTGATTTAACGGTTTGCCATTGCCCTCTTTGATTTCCCCATATGTAATCGGTTCATAGTTGAAAGACAGATCAAGTCGGTCGAGTTTAAATAAAACATCGCTTCGCGTAGCAATGAAAAAGACGCGATGTCTTGTTTGTGGTACCCCCATATGTTGCCCCTTCAAAAGCCAATGTTTTACTTGATAGCCAATGTCGTTTAATTGTTTGTATATATTTTGAACATAGCTCCAAGCCTCACCACGGATCAAACCTTCGACATTTTCCATAATCATCACCTTTGGTCTTAACTTGGCAACTGTTTCGATGAATACGAAAGACAAATCATCAAGCGTTTGTTCGGCTTGGCCTTCTCTAAATTTCTTTTTCTTTCCCCACGATTCTTCGCGTTCACCGGCCATGGAAAATGTTGTGCAAGGCGGAGAACCATCCAAAATGTCAAGGTCGAACAATTCTGTGGGTAATTCGTTATTAGGGATTTTGTTAAAGTTACGAATATCCATTGAAAAATTATGTTTGGGGTTATGGTTCTTTACATAAACCTCGTTCATCTTTGGATCGATTTCACAACACCCAATAACCTCACACCCCGCCAACTTATAGCCCATGGTGGAACCTCCACCACAGGCAAAACAACTAAATACTTTCAACCCATTCTTTTCTTTGGGATAATCCGCAAAAGACCATTTCCAATCCGTACTTTTAATGGGTTTAAATTTTTCTCCATCAGGAATAAAATCAAAAATACTTGTCTGTTCCACTTATTTTCTTCCTTTCATAATAAAATAGGCCCATACACTCGGATTTTTGTACCCGCGTTTTTTGGCAAGTTCTAATAGTTCTTGGTATGTTTTACATTGACCTTGCTCACGGCGGGCTTCTTTCTTTAACTGTTCCTGTTCCTCTTTCTGAACGGCCTCTATTCGTTTTAATTCAACGTCTTTAATGCTTTTTAACTCTCTGCCCTTAACCTTGTATTCATATCCACAATAAGGGCAAATAGGAGCAGTTTTAAAGCATCTGAAACATTTCTCACATTGCCTAATGCTTAATGATCCATCAGAATTAAATTCCTTGCGTTTTGTAACAGAGTGTGATAAACTCCATGTATGTTCATCGGTGGGCATCCCATGGCGCTGAACATTATTTACATAATCAATGATCACGGCCCTTTTGCCCTCAACCGGTGTTAATACGCGGCAGGATTGCTGAATAAACAACGGTAATGAGCAAGTCGGTCTTAAAAGCAACGCTACGCTTGCATTTGGCAAGGTAACGCCCTCACTTATGAGATTGCAATTACAGAGGATCTGAACCTCACCCTTACGGAACATATCCATTCTTTTGTTACGTTCTTTCAGGCTCATGCCTCCATCAATGCTGATCGCAGAGATCCCATTTGCATTGAACATATCGGCAGTCTGAATGCTATGTTTTACAGATGTGCAATACGCAATTGCTTGTCTGTTTTCACCTAACATGCGGTAATATTTCAACACATCGCCATATATGGCAGATTGGCACATGAGGTCACTTAATTGCCCATTGTTATATTCACCAGCAACCATATCAATGCTTTCTGTATCGATACCAAGATCAGGGGCATAATAGTCATAGTCTGATATTGCCCCACGCTCGATTAACTCTTTTGCGGTTATGCCCGTAATCAAAGTGTCAGCCAGCGTTAATGGTTTGCCATCCAACCTACTGGGGGTAGCTGTGAATAAAACCTTTTTACATTTGTAATATTCACAAACCTTTCTGTAAGATGCAGCCTCAGATAAATGGGCTTCGTCAATTATGATTAAATCAATATCATCAGGTGCATATTGCCCCAATCTGCTTGCCTCTGTGAATACGGATTCTACTCTCACCTTATCTGTTAAAATTCCCAATTCATTAAGCAATTCTTTATGCTGATCAATGAGGGAGTGACGGTGAGCCAAGACAAGTACATTACCTTTTGCACCCTTTATCATTCGTGCCATTATGTATGATTTTCCGGATCGGCAGGGGAGGACACAACAGATTCCTTTTGCACCATTGCGGAACGCATTTGAAGCCTTATCGAAGATGTCCTGTTGGTAATCTCTCAGCATCAACCATCAACTCCCTTTCATTTAATCAATCTTATTCCCAAGGAAGGGTGGGGATATTGTCAGTTGCCGGAGCAGATGTAACGGCGGCTTTATTAGAAGGTTCTGCCCAAGCATCAAGTTTGTCCTGTCTATCCTTGCCGATAAAGTAAGCAATTTTAGGCTGAGTTTCCCCATCGTACAATTCGTGCTTCACCTTTGCAGCACCAACCTTACCAACCCAAGATTGCAAGTTAAAGTTACCTTGCTGAATATCAAAACTGTTCCACAATTCACCTAATTTTTGATTGGTGAGTTTTGCATTATCGGGCATAAACACAATGTAATGCCAAATCGTTGCATTATGACCGGAAACATCCAGCACCAGCTTAATCATCTGATTGCCGGATTTACTTGTCTGTTCCTCAGCAGATGCAATTCTCATTCTGTGATCCCCAACAGGGATCGGTTTAAAACTTTGTTCCTCGTAATCGTTGCTATCGAAATTCCAGTTAATCATTAATAAATTCCTCCAAATTAATTATTTTTTCATTTTAAAAAATGCCAATACAACTACTGCGATCATTTCCAATGCGAGTGCCGCTAAAACACCCAAAATAAAATTAACCATTCTTATTTCCTCCTGAGAAAATATCCTCCGGCATACAGGATTTTCTGCAATAAAGTTGATCCTTTGCGTACATGGTCGGGTTACCTTCAAGTACATAAAACCAAACCTTTTGCCCATCCTTTTCTGCGGTTGTAACGTAAGCACAGATGTTACACATTCCAATGAAATCATCCATGATCTTCATAGGCAACTTAGGCGTAATTCTCGTTGCCATTTTGCCCTCAAAAGTTGTGAAATCCTCGGTGTTATGCCAACAGTTGAAAATCACATTTGTATTTGCCTGAGCAGCTTCCCAAACAAGTCTGCGCAATCCGTTATAAATTACGCTATATGCCTGACGCATATCCTTGAACTTTCCGCTATCATCCATTTCGATAATGGCATTATTGAAAATGCTTGTTACGTTATCTACAATGATGGTATCGTATGCATTGCTTTCGATAGCCTTGCGGAATTGTTTATTGAAACAATCCTGATCCTTGCCTGTCTTATCCTTATCAAGCCAATTCCAAGTTGCCTCAATATCAAGATTTTTTCTATCGAAATTTGAAAGCACGATAGAGGAATTGTCAGAGCAAAGCAATTTATTCTTTCCTCTTGCTGGATGCTGTTTCAGCTTTCCATTTTCAATGCCAACATACCCTCCTTTCACCAATGTACTGTTTGTTGTTTTTCCGGACCCAGCCGGTCCATAAATCAATGCTACGGCCATTTTTAATTTACTCCTCTCCAATGTGGTAAAACCATATCAAAATCCTAAAAAAATATCATAGTTCTCCTTGGGTTGCCTTTATCTGCTTAGTAGACAATCCCAACAGGTCACTATCAATCGGTTCTGACAGCATTGTGGTTTCCGCACAATAATCACATACTCCACAATGCTCAGGTGCCATTTCACCACTTTTAACAGCGATGATTCTTGGCAAGTGCTTTTTGCAATCTTCAAGGGCTGCATCAAGATTCCATTGTTTAACCTCACACACCGCAACTCGCGGCACCGTTTCTTTGGTTACGATTACAAGATATGTAGGTAATCGCAGTCCGGTGTTCTGATAAACAATTTCCTGATAGACAGCCATTTGAGTATCGTACCCCCAATACTTAATTGCACTTTCAAATAAGTTCGGGGATCTTAAATCTTTGAGATACTTTAAATCTGCGATAAATTCTCCGGGCTTGTACGAATCCATTTTGATCTTCCATTTGATTCCACCAATTTCTCCGGTCATAATCTTTTGGTGTTCGCCACCCAAATATTCCATCATCAATGGCTGTTTTTTTACTCGCTCCACAGCCTCCATTGCTTTTGCAACATCGACATATGGTTCTCCATTTTTCTTATATAATTTGGAATAGTTTTCTTCGATAAATTTCTCTCTCGATTCCTTTGTTCCGGTTAGCATTTCATCAACAAAGCTACCTAATAACAAAGCAGATGTTTCGGGTCTTATGTACTCACCATTGAGTTCGGCCATTGCACAGGCCTCACACTTGACAAAACTCTTATACTGTGATACAGATATAAGTTTTTGGTTCATTTGCTGGCTATAATAGTTCTTTTCATTAAGCTTCATTATTTAACACATCCTCCGGGTCTTTTGCTTCAACACAATTCTCGCAGCCGATCACATCACCATCGGATGTCACATAAACTGTTTCTTGAACCTCATCACCACAAAGAGGGCAATAGTAAGTTATGTCAGGCTGGCAATCCATACAACCATCACATTCCCTTGAATGGTTTTTGCAACATCTATAAGCCATAATTAATCACCCCTTTCCGTTTCACCCTTTCTTTCAATCTTAAATTTGATCTCAACATTTTCTCTTTCACCGATAATTCGGGCTAAGGTTTGATAAAGTTTCTCAATATCCATACTACCCTTTCCTCCATAAATGTGGTAAAACCATATTTTTAGGACAAAAATTTAATGTCATTCAGGCTTACCGGGAAACCCTTTTCAGCGAAGAAATTAAGTACTTTGACCATTTGAATTGCTCTCGGTGCGCACTTACCACTTTCCCAATTATAGATCGTGTCCTCAGTAACGCCAACAGCTGCGGCCATTTCCTTTGCACTTGCTTCTACGTTTACTCTGCAAGCCTTAAGCGAAAGTTTAAATTGCATAATTTCTCACCTCCTTTTGCGTCCATTTTACTATGGTTTTACCACATTGTCAACAGGTTCTTGGTAAAATTCCGAAGTTGTGTCAGTTTTACCATCATTTGCCCTAAAATTTTGTTCACTTTGCACAAACCAAAATACTTGACAATAATTCGGTTTTACCTTATTATATTTAGTAAAGGAGTGAATTTAAAATGGGAACAAATAACAATGATACCAATTTGGCGAATATGCAAGTATTCGCTGAGAACTTTAATTACTACCTCGGACTTAAAACCGAATTGAAAAAAGATGTTGCTAAAACAATTGGCGTAAGTGCCAGCACAATCTGTGATTGGGTGAAATGTCGCACTTATCCTCGTATGGATAAAATTGAAAAGTTGGCTGATCATTGGGGTATAACTATGTCTGATCTCGTTGAAAAACATAGTATGGATAATAGTTACTATCTTACCAAAGAGGCCAAAGAAACCGCCGATGAATTAATTAACGATCCTGAATCGCTAAAAATTTATCAATCAATAAGAACTCTATCTCCGGAAAACAAAGAGATAGTTTTATCACTTATTAACAGTTTAAATGGAGGGGGCAAAAAATAATGGGAAAACTTAAGAGGGTCGCGTGCTATGTGCGTGTATCCACAGAGGAACAAAAGAAAAAAGGCTATTCCGTTGATACACAACGAGATAACCTTAATGATTATATTGCAAAGCAAGACGATATGGTTCTTGTAGATTTTTATGTTGATGATGGTATTTCTGCCGATAAACTACCTAAGCGTGAAGGCTTACAACGATTGCTTAGAGATATAGAAGCTGGTAAGATTGATATGGTGCTTTTCACCAAATTAGATCGTTGGTTCAGGTCTGTGCAGAAATACTATCAAATACAAAAGGTGTTAGATGATAATAATGTTGTGTGGAGAACTATCCACGAAGATTATGAAACAATAACATCCGGTGGAAAATTCAAAGTAAACATTATGCTTTCTGTTGCTCAGCAAGAACGTGACAGATGCAGCGAGCGTATCAAGGACGTATTTGAATATAGAGCCAAGCAAGGGTTTGCTATAACAAATAAGGTTCCCATTGGATTAAAAATTGAGGATCACCATGTCGTTATTGATGAAGATAGATGTGACATAGTAAAAGATCTATTTAACAAATTTGAACTGTCTGGTTCGATTCATAAAGCAAGACTTTATATAAGGGATAAATATGATATAAAAATCGGCTATACAAGTGTTAAAAATATGTTATCTCATCCATTATATATTGGAGAATATCGTGATAACAACCACTATTGTGAACCTATTATAACTCATGCTCAGTTTGATCGTGTTCAGAATCTTCTTAAAATGAACATAAGAAAAAAAGCAAACAATAGAACTTATGTTTTTAGTGCTTTGTGTGTATGCGGTCATTGTGGCCATAAGCTTGTTGGCAATAGTACAACAAGAAGCTCAACCGGAAGACCATATATGTATTACAGATGTAACCACGCTTATATAGATAACCAATGTGAAAATAGAACTCCAATGCCGGAGAAAAAAATCGTATCATATCTACTTGAAAATATAGATCGTATTGCAAATGAGTATATTGCATCCGTAGAAGAAATTGTTGAAAAAACAGCACCGAAAAAGAGGAACAATAGAAAAACAATTGAAAAGAAAATGCAAAGATTGAATGATCTATATATTAATGGATTTATCGATATGGATAAATACAAAGTTGATTACGCCGAACTGCAAAGTCAAATAACCCCTGAAACAGAGGATGCTCCCAAAGATGTTGAAGGCTTGAAAAAGTTCCTTAATAGTAATTTCAGAGAAATATATGAAACACTTAATGAGGAAGAAAAGCAATCATTATGGCGTGGAGTAATAAAACAAATCAAGATATTTAATGGCGCTGTAGCAGACGTTATTTTTTTATAAGAAAAAGTTGTACTAATCTACATTAACCATTTGGCAAGGTACTGTTAGTACAACTCTCGAAACCCTTGATATATCTACATTTCTAACAAAAAGTCACCCCCATGTATTACATGAGGGTGGCTTTTCTCTTGCTTATAATCTTGCTGTAAAACCTTTTTTAGTTCCACTAAGGTAAATTATTGGTGACGTAGTATTGCTCGGCTTAAATTCATATGTTTGACCGTAGCCGCCATATTTTAACCGAGCAGATGTATTCACAAATAATTTCGATACTTCTGCAACAACACTATTATGAGTATCGATGCGATAAAAGTTCTGTTTCATAACCATGGGCAAATGCGTGTGGCTATGAATATAAATATCGGTATCAACGATTGATGCCATATCAGCAAGCCGGATTGCTTTCGCACCTTCCTTGCGACCACCACCACTACCATGAGTGCAGTAAATTGTGTAACACAAATGCCTACCGTGGTTATGTCTATTTGTTTCCCCAAATCTCAGGAATAGAACTCCACCTTCACGGACATAGCGATCATACAAGCCCAATTGCTTGGATAACAGAGCTGTAAGATCAATCCCATCACTACGATAGGTTCTTGCCTCGTGATTGCCCTGCGTAAGCATTAAAATTTTATCTCTAATGGGTTCAAGCAATTCTACCAATGTTCCTAATTGCTCCATGGGCGGAATGGCCTCAGCATAGCAATCTGATACGGAATTCTTGGTTGCATTATTCATTAAATCTCCATTGCAAATAACATATGCATTGGGAGTGTTTGAAATGTGCGAAATTTGCTCCTTAATGGCTTCAATGTCACACGCCTTATCACCAATATGCCAATCGGAGAAAGTGTGGATTTCCACACTTTTGAGTTCTTTTGACAAAGAGATTTTTATTGTTTTCATAGGCATTTATTCTTTCGTTGCCTGAGTTCCAAAATAGAAAGCAATTACTGTGGTAAAAATGGTCATTACCTCTTGGGGGATATTGCCCCTAATGGAAACAAAAACAAACAACAAGGTAAGAATAATGGTTACAATCGATTTTACAGTCAACAATTTAATCAAGCGTTCTTTCATTTTAGTCAACCTCCATTATTTGATTAAAATAAGATCTGATAATTTTACAGCAGCCACAACAACTCCACCATAAGTAATGACAACTCTATCACCTTTGATTTCTTTTACTATATGATTTCTGTTATAAACAAAAGTGGCTAATGATCCTCCGGTGTATGTCTTAGCACCGAATTTTAATTTTACAATACTGCCAACAACAATTTTATTGCCAAGTGCGGCATTTACCTTTTCAACAATGTATGGAAATTTACCTTGTAAATACGGGCCGGGGACAAGCGGTAGCTGCAAACATATTGTGCCTTGTGAGATTGCCATTGCTATTTCCTGTATAAACCAATTTTGCAATCCCATTTCTCTTGCAAATGTCAATGCACAATTCTATTAATTTGTCAAGCGCCTTGTCATTAACGTGCCAATCAGGACCACAGCCATCATTTGCAACCTCAATTGTGATTGCCTGATGATCGTTGTTTGCGTTGGAACTACACCAAGAACGGTTCTTTTCTTCCACATACATTCCAACTCTACCTTTGGAATCAATGCCATAGTTGGCACTTGCTTCTACGTATTGAAAAAGCTTCCCGCAAGCCTCAACGCTTAAATCCCCAGCCATGTGGTGAATCGTAATTTTATTGATTTTATTACATCTTGGGTTGGTACTGTTGGGTGAAATTTTTGTGTAATTTACTAATGGACTATTACTCAATTTAATCCCCTCCTATTATTATATTAATGAATAATATTAACCACCCCCTTTTTTACCGCTATAATTTACAGTTTCTTTGCTCTTGCAATGATTACTGCTGCTTCTTCCCTTGTGAGATAGGCTTTGGGGTTGAAATTGCCTTTTGCATCACCAACCATGATGCCGGCATCAGAAACCTTTTTTACATCTTCTTTTGCCCATGAAGAAATTTTTGCATCATCTTTGAACTTCATATTATCCTCTCCAATCTGAAAATCTTTGCTGTTATAAGAACCTTTTTTGTTCGGAACTCCAAGGTATTTACAGGGGTTCATCGGCGCATTATTTTTATCATTCATTTGAAAATGAAGGTGAACCCCGGTGGAATTTCCGGTGCTTCCCATTGTGCCAATGATGGTTGATCGGGTTACTTTCTGCCCATCCTTAACCTTAACGCTTCCTTTTGCAAGGTGACAGAAAATATGTCTATTCCCATTGGCATCTCCAATAGAAACGTACTGCCCCCAACCGATTTCATCATATGCCACCACACGAACTGTTCCGTCGCAGGTTGCATAAATGGTTTTATTTTTCGCGGTGAAATCGATGCCCTTATGACCATCAGCCCAATAAGGACCTTTCTGCCCATAAGTTGCGGTGATATTAAATTCACCTTCAATCGGTAAGTTTGTCATTTTTGACCTCCATTCTTACTGATGTGCCCTTTCATTAAGGTACTTGTCTAATTTTTCTTTAGCATCAGGGACAGTATGATTCGCCCCCAATTGCATAAGACCATCCAAAGCAGCAGATAAAGCGAAGCAGATAATGGCATTCTCTTCTTTGATATCAGATATTTCCTTATCCTGTTTCTCTTGCTTTAAATACCATTTGTGACCCTTCAAGATATATCCAACAACCGCAACCACAGCAGCAATAAAACTCGCAAGGGTAATGATAGATTGTAGCGTTAAATGAATGTGCATCTGATCACCCCCTTATATATCGGAGCCTTTGGTGAAGGCGCCTGTTCCCGCATTCTCAAAAAATGCCTTTGTTACGGTGTCATACATACCAATCACCCCATCGGCCTTTCGGTAGCAAGGGATAAAATTACGGAGAGGATTTCTATTTGCATCGTCCATCTTGAATCCGTAACAATTTCCCATAAAACCTACATTGGTTTCATACCCATTGGCATTGAATAAATACATATTATATGCGGGCATTAAACAAGTTGCGTCGTGATATGTTCTGTAAAGCGTTATTAAGTTATTTTCGGGTTCGTCCGCCAAGCATAAAAAAACGCTATCGGTCGAAGAAACTAAATCGTTTGAATTGCAAAGCATTTTTAAATATGCCCTTTTATTTATCAATTCGTTTATTCCACCCGTAAATATTGCCCTTTGCCCTTGCCCGATATAATATCTATAATTCCCCGCGCTAAAGTTGACCGCTAACGCACCCGCATTATGCGCTTTCTGCCCTTGACCGTAAAAATATTGATAAGTGTTTCCGCCTCTTTCGGTAATCATAAAATCCATATCGCAGTAAAAGCCATCTTGATGATCGGCGGCATACACTCCTGTGTCAATCCATTGATAGCCATCGGTAGTAATATATTCAACCTGTTGGTATTCGGAAGGCAACCCACCGCTTTGCTTTTGCCAAAGAACTTCTCCGTCCTTTGCGATTTTCACAACAGTACCTTCTGGAATGGTTAAGCCTTGTAAGGTTGAAAAGTTCATCCGCCAACCACCATCCTTTTGGTAACAGTGGAACCGTTCTCAAGGGTAAATTCCCACTCCTCAAAAGATATACTTGCAGATTCACTGCCATACAGCGTATCCTCATCCAGTTCAAATACGATTTTAAAAGGATCTTGGGTACTTGAATCCTCAAAGTAGAATATAACATCCAGGGGATCGTCTCCGTGCCAATCGAGGATGTCCGCAAGGGAAAAATCCCCCTCGTATAGGTTTTCGAGAGTGTATTCACTGTCACCGTCAATATATAAAAGGACGTTTTCATTCAAGTTGATGTATTGCGGAGAACATCCCGCAACACAATCATAACAATCGGAACGGATGGTAAATCTATAACCATCAACTTCAAAATAATTCGGGATACCCAATTGTCCATTAAGAATTTGAAGCGTAATTTTGGTATTTCTACCATAAGGGCTTGTGGCATGCACAGAGCCATCCCCGGCATCCACTTCCGCTTCAACGACGGTCTTCCCGAAGCCAAAATAATCGAACTTCTTTTGCAGACGTTCAACTTCTTTGGCTTTTTCATAGCAATCCTTCACATCTACCTTGTTAGGGATTAAAACGGAAACGTCAAGATTTTCAACGGCATATGCACCACTAAAGTAAATTACGCATTCTGCTCCGGCTTTCCACAAGTCATAGGTGTTCTCTGCATTTTCTTCGGTAAGGCGGAAATGTAACGGTTCACCATAATTCAATGCTTGACTTAACCAATACTCTCCACCATCCACGTTGATGTAATCAATGTATTGGTATTCATTGTTATTATTAACGATGGTCACACCGCTCTTTTCGGCTTCCTCACTCACAACAAAATGAATGGATTCCACGCCTGTGCATCTGACTTCATCGTTGTATTCGTAAATGTTGGCTTTGCTATCGAATTGCTCAATCAAAGAAACAAGGATATCTGCATCAGGGTTGGCGGAAATATCACCACTTGCCGATTTTTCAACCAATACAGTAAAAGATGTACTGGTAAGTTTTCTGCCCTCGCTATCAATGATTGTAACGTCACAATAGAGATTGCCCTCTAATTCCAACATCCACGAATTGATGGGTACAGTAGCGGTGCCATCACCATTACTTACACCCTGATAACTTTTCGATACACCATCAATTCTGTTTGCATTAATTACAGCCTTGGATGTTTGATGAATCTCAATTTTCTCCCCATCATTAACAAAAGTAACTTTTAAAAAACGGGAATCATCATCATATTGCTTTGCGATAATAGCCTGAAATCTATTGGGTTTTGCAACCTCAAGTTTAATATCTTGAATTATTTTTGCCATGTAAAATCACTCCTTATTTCCATCTGCCAACCACCCTAAAATGCACCCACATTTGATAAGTTGTCGCTTGCTTGGCGGGGGATGTTATGTAGTATGATATTTTTCGTTCTGCCTGATTATAAGACGCTATTGATACATCTAATATCTGAGCCTGTGTCGATTGAACAGTAGCATTGATTACCGGGAAAGCATTATCCAAAAAATCCGGGGGTAAATTAATCGACAATACAGCGCCATTATAATACCCATTCCCATATGCTGTTTGGACCGATGTGTTGTTACTTACACTTCTATATGCTTCAATCTCACCACTTACATACTTTTTAAAAGTCCATCCGATATTTGACCCCTGCCAAAACTCAAAGTTGTTTAAAGGATTGCCCTTGATTTTCACATCCCAATCGATATCAAGCAGATCTTCTTTCTCTGCAACCTTACCAAATGCAACACCTTTACCACTATGGTGGAAATCCATTGTTACATCAACGGTTGGTAGTACAACGGTCTTTGTGGTTGACGTATAATAGTCAGCTAAATATGCTGTACCTGAAAAAGAACTATCTGTGGGAACGTCGGTAAAAGTGGTTGTCCCATTTATGGTATATTTACTTGTTTGAACTGGTTTAGTTACACCATTTAATGTAACTTCAACCAATTGACCATTTTTTTCACCAATGGAAGCAATGTTACCTTTTACAGTTGCAACAACTGTAGTAGGAGTATTTTCATCTCTCGTCAACGTAAACTCTGTTATATTGGGTTTAGCATACGCATATACTGTAATGGAGCTTGATGTTTTTTGTGCCGTTTTCCCTCTGCTATCCGTAATATTAACGGTTACGGTTTTGCTACCGCTCGATAACACAGAGGATGTGAATGGATTGCCTGTATATGTCTTTCCATCAAGTGTTGCATAATATGATTTTATCGTTGCCCCATACCAATTTTGTGTATCAAACGTGGTATTGACAGTAACGGTAGATTTTCCCTGAACATATGCACCATCACGCAAAGCATTACCATTTAATGTAATGGAACTGATCTTTGGGGTGTATGTGGGAACATTTAATGTCACTTTTTGGTCATAAGAACCAATTAATTTTCCCTCGGCTGTATAAGTGTAGCAAGTAATGGTACAAGTGCCACTCATACTGTTGGGAATTTGGCTGCACAAACTCACAGGGGGGGTAAATTTTGCCTCTGCATATCCCGGCATCGTGAAATCGGCAACCATTGGTGTAATGCCCTCAGCCTTTTGCGTTAATGAACCAAAGGCATATCGGATTTTATGGATAAATGTACCACTTGCGGGGTTCATTGTAATGGTAATGGAATCAGATCCATTCATGGTGCAAGAGGTTTTACTGAATGTAGGCTTTGTTACTCTCGGAATAGTAGGTAACGTTGCGGTGCCCGTAACCGATCCACTAATACCCCAAGGAGTAGAAGTCCAACCAGCTGTTACAGAAATAGATGCTGCACCAGCAGAATTGTGAGATACTGTACCGGAGATTTCACTTAGGGTTGTTTCGCCCAAGTTGTAGTTCCCAACAGCACTCCCGCTTGTGGCTGCTGCTCCTGTACCACTTAATGATTTGGTTGTTGTTGCTCCGGTATAGAAATATGTACCGCTGCCTTCAACATATAAAGTGGATTTATAGGATACGGGGCTTTTATTATTAACGATATCCTGTGTACCATGCTTTGCATAAACTCTCAAATATACACTCTTGGTAGCAACGCCGGATCCCGAAACCTCACCGATATATTTACTTGCAATTAATTGATAGCTTGTAGTTAAGGTTGCCACTTGCTCACCACCTTTATAATTTCGTGAATGTTAAATTACCTGATGCTCTCGGAATAAAGCCAAAGTTTTGGAATCGGATTTTACCATCCGTCAAGTTTTCGATCTCAAAACTGTTGTTGCTAAAATAAGCAATTCTTGTAGCGCCGTTATAAAACGCCACTTGGTCATTTTCAAGTTTAAGGGTTAAGGCACTATCACCCTTACCGAAAGTCATTGTTCCATTGCCAAAATGGATATAATCGGTAATCTTGGTAGGATCATCTGCATCGAAATTTTCAACGGCAATTCTCTCGGCACTTAATGTCCCGGTTGTAATAAAATCTGCAACAATTTGACCATCTGCCGTAATAGCGGTTTTGTACGGTCCCATGTAAGCATTCCCTGCGGCATTGAATGAAAATCCAAGTCCCTCTTTATTCCAACGCCATACCTTGGTTGCCAACGCTCGATCCTCTAAATCCATAATGATAATCTCATCGGGTTTGCCATCGTCATTGGTATCAAGCATTTCCACATACCCACCCTTATTCCCGGTAATGGCATTTGTGGCATCCAAAATTGCTTGTTCAAGTGTGCTATAAACACGCTCGATCTTCTGACCCACAGATTCATGACCATTGGAAAATTCACTTTTGGTTGTACCATTGCCTTTGCAATCGATAGTTGCATTGCAGCCTCCACCAATTTTGATGGTTTGGCTCATGACCAACACGGTATGGGCAAGGTTGTTTTTATCGAATACCTGAACAATATCCCCAGCTTGAATAGCTGGATTACCACGCCATTTTACCTGACATGGTGTATAAGAGAAATTATTAACAGCACCATAGATGGCATCTGCCATGGTATCTGTCATATAAGGATTTTCAAAGTTAATGGATGTGCCATTAGCACCATCACCACGAACTATGGGATTTTCCTTTGTGCCGGTGGCAATAGATGTTACATTAAGTTCCCTTTCGGTAGTTCTCTTTAAGCCACTCATATATTGCATATCGCGGCCAATCGTTTGACCACTATCTTTATACCAAACCATTTCAAGATTGCCTTCTCGATTGAACCTTGCCATTTTACCCAAACATCCGGCAACATATCCAATTGCCTGAGTATAGGTAACGTCTAAATAAGGGAACTCTGTAATGGCGTATTCGGGTAGAATTTCTTCTTTTAAGATGATTCCACAGTTCTCTCTTAGTTGTACTCGCAAATCATCATAAATGGCTTGTAACGTGGTTTCTGTGGGTACTGTGGCATTGTATTTACCCGTCATTTTACAGAACCCATCGTAGGCCGTTAATTTAAGATTTTTAAAGTCATTATTGGTTTCAGGATCGGCGCCATAAAACTTACCAAGGGGAATCCATTTTCCATCTGCACCGCCACCGTAGGTAATCGGTCTATCATTTAAAAGTAACCCAACCTCTGCCGTAAACTCTGCACCATCATATGCAATATTAAGAGGCGGATTAATGAGATTCACGGTCACCTTATTAGAACAGGCACAACCTAAAGTCAGCGTATCAGATGAATTAATGATTTCATCCAACGTAATGTCCTGCAAGGTTGTGCCTGTCAGTACGGTAGATGAACCCACGAATGTAAGTCTGATTGCAAAAGATCTATTATCAGAAATAATTTTACTTGCATATTCTTTACTTACTGGATACATTGGGTTCACCTACCTTTCAATAAAGTTTGCGGATAATCCTTCCCAAAGGAATTTTTGCTTTTCATCATTCCATACATACATAGGGGTTGATCTGTCACCCACGTAAAACTCACCCTCACGATACATACCATCATGAGCATCAGGATATCGAATGGTGAAAAATATATCATCCATTGCTTTAAGTAATATTGACATATCTGCCGGTTCCATGGGAGGCCATGTGCAGTTAAGTTTTCGCTTAACTGCAACACGGTCTCTGAACATAAGTCCCTCTTGGTTTCTGCCAGCTCCATCCTCAGAATCAAGATCATAAATATCCCAAGTGAGAGTGTTAGGATCGGCTATGTCGATTTTATTAATTTGTAAAATTGCCATATAACAGCCTCCTTACACTAACAGCGGGCTTTCACCTGTCTGCATTACTACACCATTGTGATATTTAATAACCTTTCTGCCAACAACCTCACCATCCATTTCAATGGTCGCATTAATGGTAACGTTTTTGCCACCATTACCGGAATTAGCAGCCATCATTGCACGATATACACCGCTTTCAATACCGGAAACAATTTGATCATTGTTTGCAACAGCGGTTTTATTGCCAATCTGACCAACCAACTCAGGTCCTGCTTCTCGGGCGATGAACATCTGCCCTGCATCCACAACGCCGCCCTCAGCCAACAATGGGATTTCGGGGATATTGACCATTTTAATATCTGCGAATGGTTGTAGCCCCAGTATTTCTATATCTCTTATCCATCCTAAAATTACATTGATTTTTTCGAATGGAATGCTTAATACAGAATTAAGACCCTTTATAAGTCCATTTACAATCCATTTAAATGCAGAAACTATTCCATCTTTGATATCCACAAAAATATCACCAGCAACAGAAAATATCTTTACAATGCCTTCCCAAGCATCTGAAAAAATATCTTCAAAGAATTTTGCCACATTGCTAAATACGGATTTTATGCCATCCCAAGCCTTTTTCGCACCCTCTTTTAAATCTTCCCACATTGGTGCAAAAAACTCTTTTACTGGAGTGATGACCTCCTCATTAAACCAAGTTGACACCTTTTCCCACACGAGTTTTATAATTTCCCAACACCCGCTTGCAATTACCCCAATGTTGTAGAAAACATCAGAGATTGTTTGCCAAACACTATCAAACAAATTTGAGAACCATTCGACAGCTGGGGTAAAAAACTCTTTAATTGATACCCAACAATCACTTGCAACTTGGGTTATTCCAGCCCATAATCCTGAGAAAAATTCAGAAATGGGTTGAATAACCTTTTCATCAAACCAAGTTGCAACGGGTTCAAAAAATGCGGTTATTTCGTCCCATTTTTCATAAATAAGAATACCAAGATCAGTTAATGCACCAACAGCCAATCCAATCAATGCACCAATCCCTGCGCCAATGGGGCCTCCAAGCATACCGATTATTGCACCAATGCCAGCACCAGCCATTGTTGCACCAGCCGGAATAAGAATACCATTAAGCCAATTAAGTCCATTCATTATGGCATCATAAATACCGGTAAAATACATCGGGATTCCTGCAATAATGCCGCCGATGCTCGCAGCAATCCCAGCTCCCATACCGGCCGTTGTCGCAAACCCTAATTTTTTGCCCAATTCTGCCATGGCAAATACAAGTTGTGTGCTTCCAATTTTCCCGATCCAAGTTGTAATTGAAGATCCAAGAACTGCTGCACCACCAACACCAAGCAATCCACCACCTAAAATTTCGGCAAAATTAAACCCGTCAAGACCCTCTTGAATGGCATCTTTTATGCCGGAAAACTCCATCGAAAACCCAGTTATGGTCAGGATTAAACCCAACGTAATGGCATAAGATGGTTTTCCTGTAATTAAAGCATTGAACATAGCGATTCCATCAAGGAAACTTTTAGATATTTTCCATGCAGCTATACCCAAGCCTATGAATGAAACCAAACCTAAAATATCTTTCATTTTTTCTTTGATTTCATCTATTTTGCTTGTATCAAGATTTTTCAGGAAATCATATTCTAACGGTTTCATGCCATTTAATGCACCACCGCTTGTTCCACCTGAACCACTACCACCACTATCCGTATCAGGATTACTGATGATGTTTAGTTCATCAAAGCCCATTAGCTGCTTTTTGATTTTTTTAATAGCATCGGAAGTACCGCTAACGGCATCTTCCACATTCTCCAAATCATCTGCAAAACCTCCGGTATCAAGACCGGAATAATCAATCTTCGGCAATTCAAATCCAAAAAATTTAGCAAGGGCATTTGCTGCATCTGTGACAATTTCCACCATTGCTTGAACATAAGGTATAAATTGTACGACAAGCACGCTAACAATGTTACCCAAAGCACGGCGCATCTGCGTTAATAATCCAGTTAGGATTCTGATAGAGTTTGCAGGAGTGGCAATGGTTCTTGCCATATCCCCCTGAATCAGCACAGATTTCTCCATGATGTAGTTATATCTCAGCAAGGATTTTTCGGCTTGTGACATGGATCGAACTTTTGTATCAATACCTTTTGCAAGAGCATATTCCTGCAAGGAAGCAACGGTAGTATCAATACCAAACTCACGTAACCCTTTTACCTGACCCGCCATAGCAGAGGATAATTTATCAAAGGCTGTTTCAACATCGGTGTTGAAGAAAGATGAAAGATCATAAGACAATTGAGTTAGATTTTGGGACATTATGTTTGCGGATTTCTCGGCAACACCAAAACCACTCGTTAACTGTTTGAATGTACCTTGATAACTCATCCATTCCTCAATGTCGATCCCAACCAATTCTTGTACTTTTTCGGCATACTTCGTTGCCGCTTCAGCACCATCCCCCATCGTCACATTAAACAAGTTTAAAGTTTCAACATAGTTGTTGCTTTCTGTGAACCAACCGGCCATTGTATTTGCAACAGATTTAACGGCACCCATTAATGTGTGATATTTTGAGATTTGCTGGGCCAATTTATCAGTAAATTTTTGTGAAGATTTAGTCGCTTTATTGGAAGAATTGCCGTATTTGTTGGTAGCGGCTGCCGCTTTTTCTGCACCGGCAGCCGCTTCTTTCAAACCATTTCCGGCACTTTTTCCTGCGCCACCCATACCCTTTAACCTTGCTTGTAATGTTTCAAGTCTTCCAATCAAGGTGTCAATAGCGGATGTAGCCTGTTTGCTTTCGGCCTCTATCTGTATATTAAGTTCATCAATAGTAAGAGCCATAGACAGACCCTCCTTTACTTGTTGGCTCTGGCTCTATGGCTCTGGCTCTGATTTATTCGGACAAAATTTTCCATCCAAGCGGCGGCTTTTTGTTGCTCGACCTCAACCTCTTTTGCCTTTTCCGCCTCTGTTTTTTCTCTATTTTTAAAGTCATATGGTTGCTTTGCATATTCCCTTGGCCTTGTATTTTTGCCACGCAAGGAGTTGTGTAATGCTGTTGATACTGCATCATAAATATATAGCCCCTGCAACCAAGCATTATTATTTATTTCCTCTTGCTTTATCTGATATGCCTTGCGGTAGTATCGAACGAGTGACGGATCACCCGTCCAATACTCCGCGAAGGACATACCGATGGCAAGATAAAATGGGAAACTCTCATCAAATATTTGAGCATTTGTTTTCTTTTGCGTGGGGGTTCCGTCTGTTAGAAGTTCGGATCCCACGCAATCGCGTTTCCCTCGTTATTTTCATCATCAATCATTTCTTCCATGGGATATTGATACATATCAAGCAACTTGGAAAAAAGAGCCTGTTTGTTTGAAAACTTTTCAAAGATTTCATCAATTTTCTTTTGCTTTGTATCAAATTTGTGATGTGCTTTAAAAGCACCTGCAAAGAAAATCGGAAGTGTCAACATAGGCTTTCTTGCCACATCTTCCAACACAAAACCTTCTCTTTCCATTTGTTTAATACTATCTCTCGTAAATTCAAGGATGTATTCTTTTCCTTCATATTCAAAGTTAATTTGTTTGGCCATCAGTATGTCCTCCTTTTAATTATTCAGCAGCGGTAGTTTTAGTTTCCCAAGAGGGAGCATTGGTCGGGGTGATGAACAGATTGGTTTCCAATACAGCACCCACACTCATGGCGGGCAGACCCATCGCAGAGGGCTGACCGGTGAAGAAAACGGATTTAGCAAGCCCGGGATGTTTAACTTCAAACCACACAGCCTTGCCGGTCCCCTTTGCGTCCTGATATTCCTCAACCAGCGCAGACCACGCGGTTTCCAACTCGGTAGTATAGTTTGCAAGGAAACTCAATGCACCACCAAGATCTTTCAGACCCTCGATATAGGTCTTATACTCGGTTTCTGCGAGAGTGGTGGTTTCAAGGGTTTCGGGTTCGGGGTTCATCTCGGGAACCTCTTTGATGTCCGGGATAACTTTGTAACCCGTGATCGGTCTGGTGCCGGCGGTTGCCTCAACAGCATACCCAACGGTTACACCAGCGGTAGACAATGCAATGCCCATAAGTTTTACCTCCATTAAATTACATTATTTTTTGTGTATCTTGATAATCTGCGATTTACCGTTGCATCTGCATTCACAACAGGCTCGCAGAATATTCTTTCGTAGCCAAAGCCACTCATAACATCGGAAATAACACCTGTAATTTCTTTTGTTTGAGCCTCTTTTCCTTTTTGAAGGTTGCTACATACCTCCGCCTTATAATCTTCTCTTGCCACATTTTCAAGGCTATTAAATGTGGAGTATTCATTCCTGACCATGTTATTTGTCTGCACAAGTGATACAGCCGGAAATTTAGGTGGGGTAGAGGATAGTTCAGCTCCGATCACATAAATATCTTTAAATTTATTATGCAAAGCCTCAGCTACTGCTGCGAAAATTTCAGATTCTTTATCAATCATTTGCTAAACACCTCCTTTGCGATTTTAGGGAACTCACGTTGCAATTCCAACGCGGTTTTATACATAAAAGGTCTGCTTTCCATACCTTCTGTAAATCGGAATCCGCCATCATCTGTGGGATAAATCCAGCCCACACGTCCATCCTGAGTGGTAAATATCTTCGGTCCGGTGGCATATTGCCATGCAGCCTTAGATAAATATTCACCATTTGCATGAGGATTGGATTGACCCACAACGCCAGTACCAAATTCCACAAAGGCAACATGGTCATTGGTCACTCTTACAAACCCGGTATTTAAAAGTGGAGAAAAATACCCATCTACACCGGAAAGCAACTCACCGGAATAGTAAGCACCCATCTCAACAATTTTTACCCTTGCAATATCAGCACCAAGGTCAGTTAATCGTTGCACCAATAATCTTGATTTATCCTCGATTTCCTTTTTATATTGGTTTAATTCCTTAACGGCTTTCGCAATACTTTTAGGATCAAGGCTAACTTTTATTGTTCTCACGATACATTCACCCGCTTAATTGCATATCGAATACAATTGATGGATTTACTAACGGCAACAACCTCATAATTGTGTGTATCAGAAACTTTTCTGCCATCCAACCACAAATGGGTATATTCATCAATAGGACAGTTCATATCATGTGTTGACATTTCACGGTCATATTGCAAATCGTTGCCAAATGCCTGTGCAGATGCTTCACCCTTATTTGCCGAAATAGAAATGCGCATTTCCTCAGGAGAACCGTGTTCTTTGATATCAACCGTGTTGCCCCATTCGTCAGCCTCAGAAGAAACATTTAAAAGAGAATACCAAATAGTCTGTTGATTTCTTTTTAAATCTCTCATACAACACCCGCTTTCGGTGTGATCTCTCTTAGTAATTCTTCGGATACGCTGGCACTTGAGTAACTACGGCTAACACCGTTTTCACTATGGGATGTTTCACCCTCAGCACCCCTTTTATTAAACATTTCAACGGCAATGCGGATTTGAAGATCTTTATATCGATCCTCAATTTCCGTGGGCTGTTCTCCAAATGGGAAGCGGCGTGACAGAATAACCGCCTTTGCACTTTCCAACAGATCTTCCAGCTCAATATCAGTTGTGTTTTCTGTGATTCTTATTTTCAAGCGTTCAAGCTGTGTCATTCTGTCACGCCTCCTTATAATTTAATTAGGCTTTTACCATCTTAACAACCTTGGTTGCGTCGGTAAGAGCGGCAAGATAATACTTGCGGGAAATGATGGTGTTCTTACGGATGTTAGCATCTTCAGAATCACGGGGAGGTTGTTCAACCTCAGTACCCTTCTTATTGAACAGGGTAACGGCATCCTTGGTGCCGATTACAATAGTACCGGCCTCTGCATCCTTCTTGGTATACAAATGTACGCCAGCAACGGTGCCAACATAACCATTCTTTGCGAAAGCTTCAACATATTTCAGATCGTCTTTCAAAGCCTTACGCACACCGGCCATATCAGCGGGAGCAACGAAGCCAAAGATGGTTACATCTTCGAGGTTTTCCAAGTTCAGTTCAGCCTGAGCATCCACAAATGCCGCGAAGTCAAAAGCGGTGGGCGTGGTAGACAGAGTTGCTTTTTTGAACTCAGCAAAGATATCGGCATTAACAGTATTGAACATATCAGTACCCATATGGCGAGTACCAACAGGAACCAAATTGGGATCGGTCATAGCCTGTTCATCATAATATTCAAACTTGTTCTGAGCCAGCAGGATTCTATATTCTTCGGGAGTATAGGAAACCTCAATGCTCTTGGTGTTGCCCTCGCCCATAGCGAGTTTTTCGGTACCGGCGGTTGCTCTATATACATTGATCTTGCGAACCATACCAGCGGTGCCTTCCAAAGAATTGTCAACAGTACAGAACTGTTGCAGGTCAAGGTGAGAATTATATTGATCCTCTACCTCATTGGACAAATAAAAATTGTCATAAATGGTGTGTGCCATTATTAACTACCTCCATAAATTTTTTTGTATTCTTCCGGGTGATTTTGAGAGAACTCAAATCTTTCATTAGGTGACATTTCTCTCAGTTTTTCTTTGGTCATTTCCACACCACCCGCACCCGCTGCGGGAGGTACGGGAGTTTCCTTAACAGCTTCTGCAAGTACAGCTTTCTTTTGTGCGTCCACAAATTTTGCCTGTGCCTTGATTACCGTTGCGGAATCACCATTAAAAAGTGCGGTGGCTACTTCTGTGGCAAGATCTTCATCGTAGCCAATAGCAACAAGCCCTTTCGCATTTTCTGCAATAATTTTTTCTTGCTTTAATTGATCGCGTTCTGCAACAATTTTTGCAAGTTCTTCAGCATCGGCCGCAGCCTTTTGCTCTGCCTCCGACATATTGGCTCTTAGCTGCTTTTTGTAATTCGCAGCCTCGGATGCCACTTCATCGAATCTCTTTTTGAGATTGTCATATGCCGAAGTGTCAGCTTTAGGTGTTTCGACATCGAGGCTCATGATTTCCTCAATAGTCATTCCCTCTTTGTACTTGTCGCCAAGTAACGATTTTAAATCTGCCATAGTGTACCTCCTGTGCTTTAAGTCATCTCCGACTATGTGTTTTGTTTGTGTTTTATTATTCTCGCTTCTCTGCGAGTAAACTTGTCCTTATTTACTCCCCTATAAAGGGGGTTAAATAACATCTGCAATTGTAATGCTGCTTTGGTGGAGCATTGTCTAACTTAAATATTTGCCCATCCAAATCATTGCAGATACCACAAGTTCTATCATCATCCTCTGCAACCCACATTACCTGCTTTACACTTGTATCCTCATAAACAACCCTTTCAATTGAATCTTCCAACTCAATTGCATATTGCTCTATTTGGGTTGTAATCAATCTTTCTGCATAAACATAACTTTTTAAGCGTTCCAACTCATTAGATACCAAAGCTTCAAACAATCGTGATTCTTTTCTATCTATTTCGTTGGAAAATACATATTTTGTTATCGGATTATATTTATCGAAAAATTCATCAATCCACGCTTCATCTAAGTTTCTGATATCGCCATCGAAGCCCATATCAACAGCTTCATCATAAATTACTTGATATATTTCATTTATAACCTTTAGAAACTCTTGTTTGATGATTTTATATATGAATTTATATAGCCTATGCACATGCTTTTTGATCTGCACAATGCTCATTTCATCAAACAATGCAAGGCGATTATGCCTGAACTCTTTGTGAACTTTCGATGTTATCCTCGCCGCCGCTGCGTCTGCTATCTGATAAGGTTTCCTCGCCATCTACATCACCTTCCTCTGCATCATAAAGCCATTTCCCCAAATAAGGCTTGGAATCGTTGTAAACACTTTGAGGATCAGAATACAAACCGCAATTTTTAATAGCAACCAACGGATGAATACCAGCTTGTAATTGGTTCATAAGACCCTGAGTTTTAACCAGCAAACTATCAGTTCTATTACGGCTGAATTTAACATCAATATCCGAAAGTTTTAAATCTGCCACATCACTTGAAACAAAGCTGATTATTTTTAGAACAACCTTCAACATTTCTCTTTCACTATCCGTAAAGATCTGTTCCAAGCTTCTTGCATGTTGTTCTGCAATTTGCCAACCATTACTCAGCATAATGGCTTGACCTGTATTGCCACCCGTACTTTGCTCTCTACCGGGAACACCAGCAATTTGTAACACCTGCTCATACATATAATCAATCAATGTCTGAGTTTGAGCCTGATCCAAAGTAGCGGTCAGATATTGCACACTTGCAGGATTACCGGGTTCACTCTTGGTAAGCAACCCCAATTTATCTTTGAGTTTCTCCATCTGATTTGAATCAATCTCACAGTTATTCATCCACAAAATGGATTGAACAAACTGAGCAAGACCATTTAATCTATCAGATGTTGCCTCATTCAAGGCATCCAACAATGAGATAACCCTTTCAAAGCATCCCATTCGCTCATTGTCATTTCTATATTCAATAATGGGGATAATGCCCATTCTATTGGGTTGAACATCGACCACCTTAAAGTTTCCGGCAACATCACCCTTCATCTCGAAATACCATTTATCGGTATATGCCCCAAGATTGATAGTTCCATCTTCGAGTACTACATAAGAAGCCCCAATGGCGGTTCTTTTATAAATGTCATTAAACTTTACAACAAAGGTGGTTTGCGGGTTCAATCGGAGCATATCAAATACAGATACCCCAACCTTCACCTTTTTGGGAAGAACAATACGATATCCCACACCCGTTACAGCGATATCTTTACCAAGTTGCTGGTCCTGAGATGCCTTTCCTTCCTCGAACATCATCTCATTCAGGATGGCAATCTTTTTATCATCAACAGCACCATTATTTCCGGTAATATCGTTACTCGCTCTCTGAACAAAGGTAATGGGTGACCCAAACACATATCCAACCTTAAATGCCGTGATTTCGGCAGCATGGTTTTCAACCGCCTTAAAGTTGATTTCCGGTCTAACATCCTTGGTTCTTTCAAGAATGGGTTGGATACCCCTCTCATATTCTTGCAAGTATTTAATTTCAGTTGCATTCTCTCTATGCACAGAGAAAGCATCAGTTAATACTTTGCCAATATTTTCTTTTGTGATTTCTTTAACATCCGTAAAGATTTCTCTGCGCCCTTTAAGAATCATCAAAACACCCCTTAAAAAGAAAATGAGCCAATTATCCTTATCAGATAATCGGCTCAAAGGCTCTAAATCGTTATTTGTATTTCTCTCTTACATTTTCTACACCAAATGTATATTGCCCCGTGAGTGTCCGTTCCAACCGAAAGCAGCCACTTCCTACAAATAGGGCAGTAGATTTTTCTTCTCATTGCACACACGTCCTTTATAAAAGGAGTTCCCGATATTACCGCCTCGGGAACGGGCGGCAAATGAAAAAAACAAAAAGCATTTCCTGAGTATAATATACCACACAAATTAGTATTTGTCAAGATTTTATTTTAAAAATATGTTTTCTCCATATCGAATGATTAAAAAAATCTTTGAAATATCTCAACTTTATTCCCGGTAAAGGATTGTGCATACTCAGATAACATTGCCATTCCATCAGGCACGTCATCGTGCTTATTCTTACCGGCCACAGTATAGGAACATAGCATATCCATCATTTTCCCATAATCATCTTTTTTCTTATATTGGGAATTATCCTTAAATAAGCAATGTTCCTTAACCCATGCACTCGATAAAATAATCTTGGTTTCTTTATTGCTTGTGGTGAACTTGGTGGTGATCTTGGTGATACCACCACGCTTCTTGACTTCCTCTTGAATATCCTTTGCAATACGGCCACCGGCGTTATTATGCTCAAATCGTGACATTTGCACCTTGTTTTGCAACAGGCAATTCACCAACCTTGGCTCAACCACATCGGGCAACCCATTATCGCACACGCAATCAGCAATGTAATAATCCTGACCATAGATGTAGGCCACAGGCATGAAAGCATAGTCTTTACCTTTATCCTTGGTATCGCAAATGGAGATAACACCATCAGGATCTTGATCCGGTAATTCAAAATACCTTCTCAATTCATCCTCAGCATAAAGCAAGCCTTCTCTTTCAATGGGTTGATTCAGATACAATGCCCTCCATGACACATCATCCATAATATCTCTCTGCTCGTGGTAGAAACTTGTTGAGAAACCAACACCATTCCCATAATCAAAGTTACTCTGATCATTTTCATCCAAAGCCGGCATTACAATAAATTTTGCCCTATTGCTATTGCCATATTGTTCTTCGAGCCTACCAATTACATCATGCACGCTCCATCGGGTTGCAATGTGTAATTCCTTGCAATCGCCGATTTTTCTTTGCCTCAGGTCGGTAGTATATTGCTGCCATAATTTATCCAAACGTTCCTTGCTCATGGCGGTTTCAATCCCATCCACCAAGTCATCGCAATATAATAGCGTACCCGCTCTGACCTTACCGGCATTCCCTGATCCAATAGAAGAGAATTCAAAGGTTTCAAATCTCTGCGCCAATCCCAAATCAATTCTCATATCCTTGGCATTGGTATTTACAATATCAATATTGGGGAACACATCATGCCACAAATATTCGCCGTCAGGGGAGAGGATTCTTAAACATTCATCATAAACGCCCCTGAGAAATGAGTTGCTATGGCTACCACCCAAAATTGGGCTATTGGGATTTTTGCCACCAATCCACGATAAATAGAAAATGGCAAGGGTGGATTTACCAACACCCGGTGGCATGGAAATAGCCAACAGATCCAATTTATCATCTGCTAAATCTTGCAATGCAGAAACAACCTCTCTTAATTGCTTTCTTCTTGGTATATAAAATCTCTTGCCAGCTTCTCTGTTCCACTCAATGTACTGTAAGTAACTATCAAAGTCAACAGGCGCAGCCATAAGCAATGTCTTTTTATATAATTGCCTGTATTTCTCAGCATGCTCCGGCCTGTCTTTTTTGAATTTTTTGGATTTTTCGGCACAGATCTTACGCACCGTAAAATTCAGTTCCATATCCTGTGTACTGTATGCAAGATCCCATAATGCCTGAACATTCTTAAAAATGTCATGAGACTTATTCTTTAATAGGTCTTTTTTTAATCGCTTGATTGCTTTTTGATCCATAATAACCCTCCTTTAAAATAAAATAAGCCGACTATTTTCGACAAAATAATCGGCTCAATGGCTCTATACTATAAACAAAATACTTAATAAGATCAAAGTGGCGGTAAGAACTCCAAGAAAAGCAAGGAGCGTGGTTATGCGCCTATCCTTTATTTTTAACAGATCTTTATAAATGCTTATGATTTCATTATATAATCTTTCATCAACTTGAGGAACTACAACTTGGGGTGCCTCACTAACAACGTCAACCTTTACAGTATCATCAAAGATATCTGCGGCTGTACCGCCCATTGCTCTATACATTAAAATAACGGTCGATACAGTAGGGTTGGGGGTCTTTCCTGAAAGAATTCTTGTTACGGTACTTTCGGGAAGGTTACAATCCTTTGCAATTTGAAGGCTTGTTTTACCACTTTTGACCTTCAATGCTTTCAATCTGTCAATAATTGCTTGATTTTGGTCTATCAACTTTGCACTCTCCTATTTGATGTCTAAATTATAATACTTGCAACAGAAAAAAAGCAAATTCGATGTGGAGTTTGCAAATTTGAGACCCACAAAATTGCAACATTAACAACCTAAAATGCAACGTTAATAACTATGGTGCAAACTTGATTATTGCTTCCACTCTAATCATTTGCTATATTTTTGTCACAAAGTTTTACACATTATACCACGAAAGGAAAAATAAAGTCAATGACAATTAAGGAATTAAAAGGAATTATTCAAACTCTCCCCGAAGATGCCATCGTTTTATTATCCGCTGAGGATATCTACGATGTAGAAACTGTTACCATCGAAAAGCATTCAGATGGACGGATTCACTTGATATTAAGTTCTGAGGAATAAGGGGCGAGCATTCGCCCCTTATTATTTTATCAACCTATAATCATAATCCGTCAACCAATCCTTGCCACAATTCATGCATCGGCATCTTGCTCTGTTCGCATCAAAGCCACCGGCATATCCAGCACCTTTAACACCAAACATTGCTCCCCAAAAGCCATGAGAATAATTATAACCATTGCGATAGATCTTGATGTTTGTGCTGCCACATCGATTACATTTGGAAATGTTTTCTTTGTTCGGGACATATCCTATGCAACTCTTTAGTTTTTCCCACAAAAACCTTGCGTAACACACACCAACCAAAATTATTGGCAACAACAATATTGGGCATAAAGCAGCAGAAAACGCTCCCGCAGTAAGCAATAATCCAAAGAAAATTGGCGGGAACAAAAAATTAAATATTGGCGTTCTCTTTTTTATCAGTTCACTCTCTTTTGTAACCTTAGTTCCACACCATGAACAAAAGCTTGCCTTTGCCGATATTTCTTTCCCACAATGTCTGCATGTCATTGTTACTCTTCCTCTCTTCTGCCTTTTCTCATATAAATTACTTTCATGCCGTTACCTCCTCTTTGCATAGTCTGTACCACTTCGACTTACTGATGCCTAACTCCCTGCAACATTCAATCACAGACAGCTCGCCTTTTTTTGCTTTTGAGAAATATTTTTGGAACTCAGGGACCTCAATTGTGGGTCTACCTTCAATCAATTCTCCCTTTGCTCTCTTGATCGCCTTACCCTCTGTTGTTCTTTCCACAATCATATCTCTCTCAAATTGAGCAAACGCCAATAACACGTTCCTCAACAAAGTATTCATTGAGCTGTTGTTCAGCACACCTAAATTTAGGATATTGATGGTTATATCTTTCTCCAACAATTGAGTTATCAATTCCGACGTCTTGGAAAGAGATCTTCCAAGTCTATCCAACTTACTTACAACGATTGTGTCACCCGGAGCAACCACATCAAGCAACTTGTTCAATTCAGGCCTATCTATCTTCGTTCCGGTGAAAGCGTCACAATAAATTTTTGTTGCGCCATTCTCTTTCAGCAAGTTTTCTTGCCCTTCCAAACTGTTGCCATCTTTTGCTTGTCCCGTTGTACTTACTCTTGCATATCCGTAAATCATTCGTTATCACCTACAACATATGCCCCATCGATTCTACCAGCCTTGGCTCTCGGCATTACGACCAACTCATATCCCAATGCTCTTAACATTTCGTTTAACTTTTTGACGGTCAGGTTATTTGTCTTGGGCGACTTCAATCTATCCCACATTGCAGCATTGCTGATTCCAATAGCATCAGCCATCTGAGCATTTGTTTTATTCTGTTCTTCCATTAACTTAATTACGATTTCCTTTGCGTTCATTATTAACTCCTCACTTTCTTTGACCTTATTCTATCAAACAAGTTTTAACTTGTCAAGGTGTTTCTTGAAATTCTTTTTTATTTTTGGGGATATTGAGAGGACTTAGGGAGAGCATGTGGTGGGTGCATGCACCCCCCCGGTAGATCCGCCGTTTTTCGTGTTTCTTCCTATTATATAAAGAAAAAACGTTTCGTTTCTTTTGAGTTTTGAAACGCTCTAAAATATCAAGAAACAACTTGAAAAATATTTAATAAAACTATTGACATTCAAGTTATAACTTGATATTATGTAATCAATCAAGAAACAACTTGAAAAAATAAACAGATTCAAAAGGAGGATCTAAAACAATGACATTAAAACAATTAAAAGAAATTATCGACCCGCTGCCGCCCTATTCAATTATTTTAATTGATGGCAGCCCAGATATTGAAGATCTGGAGACGGTAACGGTGGAGCACAAAAACAACGGATCAGTAGAAATTATTTTAAGTAATAAAGAATAAAGGAGATTAAAACAATGTTAAAAACAAACAGTAAACAAGCAAAGGAAAACATTAAAAAGTATATCATGGATAACTTTACACCGGAGGGGTACACAGAAACACCCCCGGAAACATGGACCGAAACGGCGGCCTTTATTATTAACACCTTTAGATCTGAAAAGTATAGCCGCCCCGAAGATTTTAAATATTATAAAAACAATGAATACAAAGCCTTTGAAGATTGGGCTGCAGGGCTGCCTTCCGTGCTGGATACCTGTTATTTTTATAATAGATCCGCTGTTGATGATTTGGGCGTTATACTTGAGGAAAGCGACACGGAAAAAAGCAAATACAGCGAAAGCGACGCGGAGCAGCTGCTAACATATTTAATTTATAGAGAGTTAACAAGGGAGGAAAAATAAACATGATCAAATTACAAGCTAAAGCGGGCGCTAATTGTAGCGCCGGCCTTCAATTAATAATTGATACGGAAAATAAAACATATAAAACCGGG
>JAEIGA010001054.1_pt1 | contig 41742 bp, 46 predicted proteins | sample 9270691 | NCBI WGS metagenome assembly JAEIGA01 (sample SAMN17057246, study PRJNA624740) | gut metagenome | biome: biome; isolation source: fecal sample | host: Bos grunniens | place: China: Xizang | collected 2019 | reverse complement strand
CTTTGCAGCCTCTAATGACACTTCAACATCACCTTTAATAAGAATTCTCCTTGCCGCTTCTGTGTTGTGTTTTTTTGCTTTTTCAAGCATCTTGGCAGCATCTTCACCTGTGACAGTCCCATGATGCTCTGCTACATATGCCATTCCCACAACTGCATCTAAACATATCTCGTCTACAGTTTTTCCATCTTTAATAAAATGAAATGGTGCATCTATGTGTGTGCCATTGTGTGCACACATACTAAATGATGTCAAATTATATACATCACCATTTGCCATTGATTTAAGAATCTTTTTCTCTGGTTTCGGGTCGCCAGGATACACTTGGCAACTAAAAACCTCTTGGGTTATATCATAGATTTTCATTATTTAATTCTCCACATAGAATTCAATTGCTTTTCTGATTTCTTCGACTTCTGTTTTATACTTTTCCAATTCTATGTTATGAAACGTCGTCATAGGGTTCTCTCCTTGTACATTTATAAAATAACTTCCTGTCTTTCTATTGTAATTGTTTTGCAAAAATTATACAATAGATTTAACGAATAATTGAAATGAGGAATTTTATGAAACTGCAACAAGTGTTAAGTTTCGTTCGAAAAGCAATCGACGATTATCATATGATTGAAGAAGGCGACAAGATTGCCATCGGTATCTCCGGTGGAAAAGACAGTCTCACTCTCCTATATGCCCTGCACGGATTAAAGCGATTTTATCCCAAGAAATTTGAGGTACATGCAGTCACGGTGGATTTAGGATTTAACAATGTGAAATTTGAAAAAATCCAAGAATTATGCGACGAACTACAAGTGCCCTATACCATTGTAAAAACAGATATTGCCAAAGTAATCTTTGATGACCGCAAGGAGGACAATCCATGTTCCTTGTGTGCAAAGATGAGAAAAGGCGCATTAAATGACGCCATGAAGGAACTAGGCTGCAATAAAATCGCGTATGCACATCATAAAGATGATGTGGTAGAAACCATGCTGATGTCATTGATTTTTGAAGGTCGATTACATACTTTCTCGCCGGTGACCTATTTAGACCGAATGGATTTGACCGTGATTCGGCCTCTGATGTACATGAGCGAAGTTGATGTTATTGGATTTGTAAATAAATATGAGGTTCCTGTCATCAAAAGTCCCTGCCCGGTGGACGGCTATACCAAACGGGAATATGTAAAGAATCTTTTAAAACAGTTAAACAAGGAAAATCCAGGCGTGAAATCCCGGATTTTTACCGCCATCCAAAATGGCAATTTGAAAGGTTGGGAAAACTACTTTGGCAGTCATAAATAATAATAACTACCACGATGAACAAAACAAACAGAATATTATCAAGCTACGTGGCATATTAGATAATTTGCCGCCTTTTTGTCGTACATACTTTAGAGCTATTGAAAACTACACTTCCACACGTACAAGGCTCGGATATGCTTATGATTTGAAATTATTCTTTGAATATTTACATGAAAAAAATGTTATGTGTTCCAAAATGGAGATTTCTGATATCCCATTAGATTTATTAGACAAGCTAACCAGAATCGATATTGAGGAATATCTGGAATATATGTCCCTATACCAAAAGGACGGCAAAGACATCTCAAATGCAGAGCGAGGAAAAGCAAGAAAACTATCTGCACTACGCGGGTTTTATAACTACTTCTATCAATCTGAGGCGCTGAAAAATAATCCCGCCTCTCTCGTACCTATGCCTAAGCTTCACGAAAAAGCGATTATAAGGCTTGAACCCAACGAAGTGGCATTATTATTAGACCAAGTGGAGGATGGCACCAAACTATCAAAAAAAGAGCTTGTATATCATAACAAGACCCGTGTGCGGGATGTGGCACTGTTGACATTGCTGCTTGGTACCGGAATCCGTGTGTCTGAGTGCGTTGGTTTGGATATTAAGGATGTTGATTTTGAAAATTTAGGCATCAAAGTACGCAGAAAGGGTGGTTATGAAACCATTGTATACTTTGGCAACGAAGTGGAAACTGCACTGTTGGATTATCTTGATCAGAGGGACCATATCCTCCCCATGGAAGGGCATGAAGATGCACTCTTCCTCTCCCTACAAAACAGAAGGATTACTGTACGTGCCGTAGAAAATCTTGTAAAAAAATACGCTTCCAGAGTAACCACCTTAAAGAAAATTACCCCCCATAAACTTCGAAGCACCTACGGAACCACATTATACAGGGAAAGCGGGGATATTTACCTTGTAGCCGATGTATTAGGACACAAAGATGTAAACACCACCAGAAGACATTACGCAGCTCAGGAAGATGAAAGAAAAAGAAAAGCCACACAATATGTGCAGCTTAGAGAACATACAGAAAATTAAAAACATCAAAACAGAAAATCACAAACAGAAAGATGCAGGTTATCAGCCTGCATCTTTTCATATACAAACAATATATGCAATGATTAATAAATATATTCTTCATCATAGTAAGGCAAAAACAACATTTGACCACTGTAGATGGCTTGATCCATATCAATATGATTCATTGCACACACTTCTTCCAAATAGATCTTTGTATTCTTATAGTATTCATAATCAATAAACTCTTCTGCGATATCCCACAGAGTGTCTCCCGGTTCTACATAATACTGCGTGAAGTATTTGAATCCGGAATTTGCATTACTCTTAATTGCGCCTTGAGATACTGCAAAACTAAATACCAAAGCGACTGTAAGAAGTAATGTAACAATAGCTGTATACATTTTCTTTCTTCTCTGTCTTCTTAACTTTAAAATTCTCTTATATCTTCTCAACTCACGTTCGTCCATGGTATGTAATTCATGTTTTTCTACTCTCATATCAAACCTCCAAGCAAGAGAACATCTGTTCTGTAATTTGAATATATCATACGAACAAATGTTTGTCAACACAAAAATCGAACAAATTTTCGGAATATATGTTTGCTTTTTTTTCGAACATATGTTAGAATACAAATATAAAGTTAAGGAGGACATATCATGGCATCAGGAAAAATTACAGCAAAGCAACAGGAAATCCTCAATTATATTAAAGATGAAATTTTGAAAAGGGGCTATCCGCCTACAGTAAGAGAAATTTGTGAAACCGTAAATTTAAAATCCACCTCTTCTGTCCACTCTCATCTTGAAACATTGGAAATCAATGGCTACATAAAAAGAGATGCCACCAAACCCAGAGCCATTGAAATTTGTGATGACAGTTTCCAAATGGTGCGTACAGAAATGGTCAGTCTTCCGGTGCTTGGTAATGTTGCAGCCGGCATGCCGATTCTGGCAGAAGAAAATATCCAGGACTACTTTCCTGTCCCTGCAGATGTTGTTCCCCGTGGGGATTCCTTTATCTTAAACGTACGTGGTGATTCTATGATCAACGCCGGCATTTTTAATGGTGACAGGGTTTTTGTCAATGTATGTAACACCGCCTCTAACGGCGATATGGTGGTAGCTTTGATCGATGATTCCGCTACTGTAAAAACTTTTTATAAAGAAAATGGTCATGTTCGTCTTCAGCCCGAAAACGACTCCATGGAGCCCATCATTGTAGACGATTGTCAAATTCTTGGTAAAGTATTTGGCGTGTTCCGTTTCTATAGATAGTATTTCCTATTTAACGGTTATCTTCTATCATAATAGAGATTATTTTCTTTTAATTTATATTAGTTTAATGTATAATGTACATGATAGTGTTTTATCATGTACATTATTTTTTTTACTTATAAATACTATTTACAAAGGAGAACTTCAATGGATGTAGCAGCAAGTTGGGATTTTACACTGGCGAATTACAGTGTTGTGTGGAGTTTTATCGTTCAGTTTGGGCTATTGCTTCTTTTTATGTTATTGGGAAATATCCTTCGAAATGTCGTACCTTTCTTCCGTAAATGTCTGATACCGTCTGCAATCATTGGAGGAACACTGTTATTATTGTTTAATATTTTTATGAAAAACATCGGCTTTCCTATCGTTAATATGCGAATGATGCAGGTGTTTACCTATCACTGTCTGGGTATTGGTTTTGCTGCGTTAACCCTAAAGACAGAAAAGGCCACAGTCAAAGCAGGAAAGGGGCAAGTATTAGAATTTGCTGCTTTACAAGGTGGTACCTATATGTTGCAAGCATTTGTTGGACTTGCGATTACCATTTTAATGTTTTTATTTACAAAGTCAGGTCAAAAGGTAATATCATATATCTGTGGTCTTATCCTTCCTTTGGGATATGGCCAGGGTCCTGGAAATGCGCTTACTTGGGATATTAATTTTACAAACATTCCTCAAACACAATTTGCAGGCAATGGTAGCTTCGGACTATCCTTAGCATCCATTGGCTTTATCGTTGCCTCTGTATGTGGTGTGTTGTATATTAACATTTTCAAGAAAAAAGGGCAGATTAAATTACGTGACAATGTATGCCACGCCACTTCTTTACCAGATACTGAAGATACCTCCAACGAAATTCCTGACAGTGAATCTGTGGATAAATTTACCATTCAAATGTGTATGGTGGCGCTCTCCTATGCTATCGCGTTTGCTATTATGTGTATACTTGCTGTATTATCTGACTTCACAAATAGCATTGGCTGGGGATTTAACTTTATGTGGGCTGCCATCGGTGCAACCTTAATTAAAGTTTTTGTACGTAAATTGCGAAAAAACAATGTGATGAAACGTGATTACATCAATAACTATCAAATGGATCGCATTTCCGGTTTCGCATTTGATTTAATGATTGTTGCCGGTGTGGCAGCCATAGAAATCAATGATATCAAAAACTATATCTTACCCGTTGTTGTACTTTCCGCTGTTGGTTGTGTCATTACCTATATTTATATTCGTCTTGTATCAAAACATTGCTTCAAAGGATTTGAGCATGAATTTTTCCTGATGAGTTTTGGCACAATGACCGGCACTGCATCTAATGGTATGATTTTAATGAAAGAAATTGACCCTCATTTAGTTACACCTACATCCAGTTTGTATATTTTATCTACCTTTCTGGCAATGTTATTCGTTGCCCCCTTGTTATTCTTGTTGAAATTTGCAGGCTCATCCTTTATGAATGCATGTATTGCCTGCGGTATCTTCTTTACTTTGTGGGTTGTGTATTCCTGCATTCTTTTCAGAAGAAAAATTTTCAAAAAGAAATATCAAGATATTCCTGAAAATATTTGGACAGAAAATAAATAATTTTTCAGATATTGTATGTTTCTTATTTCTTTGTAAATACTATCAATGCGGGTTTTTCATTCCTGCAGAAACGAGGTAGATATGGGAAACAAAATTTTAGATGCCACAGCACTTAGTATTGCCATAATTGGTGCCATCAACTGGGGATTGATTGGATTATTCCGCTTTGACTTGGTTGCATTCCTGTTCGGGGATATGTCATGGTTATCCAGAATTGTATATACACTGGTAGGTATCTGCGGACTTTATTTGATCAGTTTCTACATGAGACTGGATGGTCGCGATGTGGCATAAATACCAAAAAGAAAAGAGCTGATTTTATCAGCTCTTTTTCATTAAAATTCTGAGATGTCCATGCGCTTACCATCACGCCATATTCTTTCTAAATCATACAGCAATCGATTTTCTTTATCAAAGATATGGACAATGATATCGCCAAAATCAATTAAGATCCAGTTGGCAGTATCATATCCTTCTGTCTGTTTTGCTAAATATCCTGCACGGCCCAGTTTCTCCTGTACATTGTCACACAAAGCCTGAATCTGAGTACGATTTGACCCTCCCGCAATAATAAAATAATCTGCCATCACAGACACTTCCTGAATATCAATAATGCTGATATCTTCCGCTTTCTTATCTTCTAATCCCTCAATTGCAAGTTTTACCATTTCTTTTGAATGATTCATAATACCAACTCCTATCATTAACAATATTTCTTCATCAGTGCCTCTGTATTGGGAAGAATATCCGCTCCGGTATCTTTCAAATAGGAATAAATTTGTCCCATAATCAACCCGACGCATTGGTCGATTTCTGTTTTTGCCAATACCCGAAGCATTTCCAAATTGGGCGCCTTATCTCTGCCAGGCTCTATATAATCAGCCACATAGAGAATTTTATCCAGCAGGGTCATATTCTCCCTTCCTACAGTGTGGCAGGCAATGGCATCTAATATTTCTTTATCCTCAATACCATACAGTTCCTTCGCTAATATGGCACCTACTCTATCGTGTAGTAAATATGGATTTCTTTCTTCTACAGAAAGAACCTGGAGATGATGTTGCTCTGCGATAGAAAGTAACTCCGAAGGGGTAAGACATTTTGCACAATCGTGCATAAGACCTGCCATCCTGGCTTTCTCGCGATCATAACCATAGCAATCTGCAAGTTCTATACAAGTCGCTTCTACACCAAGTACATGCTGAAATCGATGTTCTGATAACTTCTCCCGCAAAACGGTTCTAACATCCTGCATACAAAATTTACTCCTTATTTGCCTTTGGCAAAATGATCTTAGGATTCTTTTTATCAGGCTTGTACAATACAATCTTCTTGCCAATCACCTGCACCAATTGAGCATGGGTGCGCTCTGCGATTACTTGTCCTATTTCATTGGGGTCATCGGCGCAGTTCTTCAAAACAGCAATTTTAATCAATTCGTTATTATTGAATGATTCTGCAATTGCTTCCGTGAGTTCCGGTGTGATGCTGGACTTACCAACCTGAAATATAGGATTCAAATTGCTTGCTAAACTTTTTAAATATGCGCGTTGTTTACTTGTCATTTTTTGTTCTCTCATTCTTTATTTATAGTAGTCAAATACCAGGCCATACATACGGACAGTATCTCCATCCTGAATGCCAAGTTGTTCCAATTCTTCGAGTATGCCGGAATTTTTCAGGAAATTTTGGAAGAACGTGAATCCTTTTTCGCTGTCAAGGTTCGTGTATCCAAGCATTTTTTCAATCTTAGGACCTTCGATGACGTATTCCTGCTCCTCCTCGTCAAAAGTGACGGTATATGCTTCATCTTCTCCATTCAGCGCGTCAATTTCAGGGAAGAATTCTTGTTCAAATACAGTCACATCTTCACCAATCTCTTGTAACATTTCATTGACCCTGTAGAGAAGTTCCTTTACGCCCTGACCACTAACTGCCGAAATAGGAAAGACGTCAATTCCTTTGGGTTCAAATTCCGCTTTGATTTTCTGAAGGACTTCGCTGTCTTCTTCATAGATGGCATCAATCTTATTTGCTGCAATGACAGTAGGTCTGGTGGCAATTTCGGGGTTATATGCCTCTAATTCCCTATTGATGGCATAAATGTCCTCAATGGGGTCTCGTCCCTCTGTGCCGGCCGCATCCACAATATGAATAATGACCTTGGTACGTTCAATGTGGCGCAAAAATTCATGTCCTAAACCAACACCTTCACTGGCACCTTCAATCAGCCCAGGGATATCTGCAATCACAAACCCTTTAGTGCCTTCCAAATCTACTACTCCTAAATTAGGATTTAAGGTGGTAAAATGATAATTGGCAATCTTAGGTCTGGCATTCGTCACTCTGGAAAGAAATGTGGATTTACCCACATTAGGAAATCCTACCAATCCCACATCAGCAATGACCTTCAACTCCAACATCAGCTCCAATTCCTGTGCAGGTTGTCCTGGTTGTGCATATTTAGGTGCCTGCATGGTACTTGTGGCATAATGCTGATTTCCGTTGCCGCCTTTGCCACCTTTTAAAATAACAAAACGACGATTATCTCCGGACATATCGGCAATCACCTTGCCGCTCTCTAATTCTTTAATGACAGTGCCCTGGGGAACCTTCAGAACGATATCCTCACCATCTTTTCCCCTGCAGTTCCTCTGACCACCATTTTCGCCATCCTGCGCTTTATATTTCCGCACATTTCGATAGTCAATCAGTGTATTAAGCCCCTCGTCTACAACGAAAATAACATCGCCACCACGGCCTCCGTCGCCGCCATCAGGGCCACCGGCAGGAACATACTTTTCTCGGCGGAAAGAAACATGACCGTCTCCGCCCTTACCACTTCTTATATATATTTTTGCTCTATCTGCAAACATAATTTTCTTTTCCTTATAATGAAATATAAAATTGACCTTCAAACACGATTCGTTTGAAGGTCAACCAAACTCGAATTATTGCTCTACGGGATAAACAGAAGCCTGCTTCTTGTCTCTACCCTTTCTTTCAAAACGAAGAACACCGTCAACCAAAGCAAACAAGGTATCGTCTCCACCGATGCCTACGTTAACACCAGGATGAATCTTGGTTCCGCGCTGTCTGTAAAGAATGTTACCAGCCTTTACAAACTGTCCGTCAGCTCTCTTCGCACCTAATCTTTTAGATTCAGAGTCTCTACCGTTCTTGGTAGAACCAACTCCCTTTTTATGAGCGAAAAATTGAAGGTTCATATTTAACATGGTCTACACCTCCTCAAATTTTACTTGTAAATACTTCTCTCCATACTCTTTACTTAGATTCTGCAATGATAAAATCATAGAATTCAGTAAAAGTACAGATTTCTCTTGCGCAATAAACTTAAAATCACATTTCAGGAAACCATCCTCAGGATTTGATATCACTTCCATCTCCTCGCCGACAAGTTCTTCCATAGCATTTATGGTGCCGAGCGTTAATGCCGATATGGCTGCACAGAGAATATCCGGTTTCCCGTGCTTAGCAAATTGCGCATGTCCCATACAAAGAAATCCTTTGTATGCATTATTTTTGTCTGTTTTAATAATCACTGTTGTCATAACACATTATGCATTGATCTTATCAATCTTTACCTGAGTGTATGCTTGTCTGTGACCGTTCTTTTTGTGGTAGCCGGTTTTTCTCTTGTATTTGTATACAATAACCTTTTTACCCTTGCCCTGTTCCATAACAGTTGCGGTAACAGTTGCGTTTGCAACGTCAGCGCCAACCTTCAGAGCACCGTCACTTACTGCGATTACCTGGTCAAAAGTAACAGTATTTCCAGCTTCTGCGTTCAGTTTTTCAACTTTAATTACATCACCTTCGGAAACCTTATACTGCTTTCCACCTGTTGCAATAATTGCGTACATAAAAGGCACCTCCTTATTCATGGATAAATCCACTTACTCGCTGAACTTGGTGATGTCCATCATTGGACATACTTCTACCTATTCATGCGGCATACCATAGAATAATAACACGAGGTGCCTTACTTTGTCAACACTTTATGAAATATAATTATGAATACTTTTTAAAGCATTATCTGTCTCTTTTTTCAAAATCTTCGACATACTGAGCAATGAGTTTTACAGTACCTTCAACGCCCAGGACACTGCTATTGATACAGAGATCATAACTATCCGCGCGCCCCCATTTTTTGAAGGAATAATAGTTATAATAACTCTGTCGCTGCTTATCTTTTTTAATCAACATATCCTTTGCCTTCGCTTCAGACAATTCATACTTTTCGATAATTCTCTTTACCTTGCATTCTTCATTGCCATAGATGAACAAATTGATCACATTATCAAATTCGCTGAGGGCATAATCCGCGCATCTGCCAACGATAACACAGGGGCCTTCCTTAGCAATGTTCTTGATTGTATCAAACTGTGCCAAGAATACCTTATGGCTGATTGGCATATCTACATAGGAAGAATTATAGCCGAAGGAATAAGTATCCATTACCAAATTATAAAGGAAGGAATTGGTCGTGCGCTCATCATGATTTTGAATCATCTCCTCACAAAAGCCACTTTCCTGTGCAACTCTGGTCAACAATTCTTTGTCATAAAACTTGATGCCAAAATACTCTGCAACCTTTTCTCCAATTTCATGTCCTCCAGAACCAAACTGTCTACCGATGGTAATCACTGTATTCATAGACACTCTCCTTTACAAATAAAGTATAAAAACAACTAAATTATATGTTTTTATCTGATTATATTATACAACAGGGAAAACTTTTAGACAATATTTATTTTCCAAACCATAAAACACATCAATTTATTCTAATACTTCTAACAGATGTTTGAAATAATCCGGCAAAGGTGCATCAGTTTCGATATATTCTCCGGTGAGCGGATGGAGAAATCCTAATATTTTTGCGTGTAAGGTCTGTCCTTGTAAGTGAAATTTGGATGTGCGGTTGGAATATACTTCATCACCCAACAAAGGATGCCCAATACTGGCCATATGCACTCTGATTTGATGGGTCCTTCCCGTTTCCAATTGACATTCCACATAGGTATACTGTCCAAATCTTTGTAATACTTTATAGTGGGTAATGGCTTCCTTTCCATTGCGCTGATTGATAGCCATTTTTTTACGTTCCACGGGATGTCTTCCGATGGGAGCATTGATGGTTCCCTCCTCATCCTTCAAAACCCCATGACAAATGGCATGATACTTCCTTGTAATGGAATGTACTTTTAACTGTTCTGCAATGGAAATATGGGAAATGTCATTTTTACATACAATGATGGATCCTGTAGTATCTCTATCAATGCGATGTACAATCCCCGGCCGCATCACTCCATTGATCCCGGAAAGATCTTTCCCACAATGAAACATCAACGCATTCACTAAGGTTCCGCTATAATGACCCGGCGCAGGATGAACCACCATTCCCTTAGGTTTATTGATAACAATCACGTCCTTATCTTCGTATAAAATATCCAGGGGAATCTGCTCCGGTGCAATATCAGGCAGAGAAGTATCCGGTAATTGAAAGGACACCATATCTTCTATTTGCACTTTATAACTGGCTTTTACAGGTTGGTCATTCACAAACACAGCACCATCTTTGATGATCTTTTGGATATAGGAACGGGACAAAGTGTCTATCAAAAGGGATAGGCATTTGTCTATCCTCAGTTCTTCATATTCAGCTGTAATTTCAAAAGTAAATTTCTCCATACTATTTTCTCTTAAAACTCAAAAAATCCAATTCATCATCCTTATAATAGAATAAAAACAAGCAAAACATCAAAAATGTTCCAATGACAATATAACAATCGGCCACATTAAATACAGGAAAATGAATCAATACAAAAGAGATGAAATCTACCACATAATCAAACCGAAACCGGTCAATCATGTTGCCAATGCCGCCTGCCACAATCAGCGTAAACAAAAGATGCAACCATCGGAATTTCTTTTCTGTAGGAATCCGTAATAAAAGAAAACAAATCGCAGTGACAAATATAAATCCAACACAAAGTAAAAATATCTTCTGGTTTTGTAACATTCCAAAGGCAGACCCTCTGTTTTCAAGGTAATCGAATTCCAACACATTGGGAATAATCACAAATGGCTTTGCCCCCTTCAAACGAAGAATGGCCAAATACTTGGTAAATTGATCAAACACAAGTAAAACGATCGCAAGAATAAAATCAAATAACAATATCCTTCTTTTTGCGTTAATACCGGTAACGTTATGCATAGGCATCCTCTTCACTAAAATAAATTTCGTTGATGGCGTCCAGAATCTCCTGATCAGTCACATCTGTTTCAATGACTGCCTTCCCTATTTTCTTCAATAGCACCATCTTTATATGAGCATTTTCCATTTTCTTATCAGATTTGGTGTATGCAAGAATCTGCTCCGGTTCGATATTGTCTACAGAAATAGGAAGATAGAAGGGAACAAACATATCTCTAATTTCATAGTACTCTTCCATCTTTAGCAGATTTCTTTTCCAGGAAATAAAAGCAGCTGCAACAATTCCAAGGGCGACACATTCGCCATGTAAAAGTTCAAAATTCTTTGCTTTCTCAATGGCATGTCCTATGGTGTGTCCCAAGTTCAGCAACGCCCTGACGCTCTTTTCTGTGGGATCTTTTTCGACAATGACTTTTTTGATGTTGCAACTTCGCAGTAACATTTCCATGAGTACATCGGGGTCTTTTTCACATATCTCATACATGTTTTCAATGAGCCACTCATAAAAGGTCAAATCACTAATAAGTCCATGCTTCATGACCTCAGCAAATCCTGCAAAATACTGTCGCTCATCCAAGGTATTCAAAGCTTCTAAATTGATAAAAACAAGACGGGGCATCTTGAAACAACCGACCATATTTTTATAGCCATCAAAATCCACACCGGTCTTGCCTCCGATACTGCTGTCTGTTTGTGCCAACAAAGTGGTGGGCACCTGGATAAAATCAATTCCCCTTAAATAGGTGGCTGCCACATACCCGGTAATATCGCCTACAACGCCGCCTCCAAGGGCCAACAAAACATCTTTACGCTCTATTCTATGTTCGATTAGAAAAGAATAGATGTTCTTTACGGTGTCTAAGTTTTTTGACTGCTCTCCTGCCTGGAATGTATATTTATACACTGAAATTCCCTTGGACTCTAGCAAAGAAAGCATATCATTTCCATAGATGGCATCCACATTAGAATCGGTAATAATCACGAATTTTTGATTCAAATATTGCAACAATTCCAGTTCTTCCAACAAGGAATCAAATCCCTTATCAAGAACAATATCATAACAGGGCTTCCTTTGGAAATTAACAATCACTCTTTCGCTCATGAATAACTCCTTTTATCTAAGAAAAAACTTCCCCCTTCAAAAAGCGAGAAGTTTTCGTTTCTTAAATTATGTAATAAAATTAGTTGTTGATCGGCATCTCGAAGGAGCTACCAAAAATGTCTTGAAAATCACCGGAAATATCTACACTTGCAGGGGTGATGATAAATATGTAATGTGATATCTTCTGAAGATTTCCACGTATTGCAAAACAGGAACCACTGGTAAAGTCAATAATTCTCTGTGCAACCTCCACATTCAATCCCTCAAGATTTAAAACAACGGTACGATTTGCCAGAAGGGTTTCGGTAATTTCTCTCGCTTCCTCAACAGAGTTCGGCTTAATCACGCATACCTCCATACCGGGGCCAAGAGTCTTTCTTCTGCTGGTTCCCTGCTCAATATTCGTAACACCTAAATTTCTCTTGGGACCGGGAATTCGAATATCATTAGGCGCATAGTCGCGATTCTTTGCCTGCACTCTCGGATTTACTCTGGGTACCTGTTCCTGTATGGCCGGTGTGGGAACCGGTGCGGTATCTAATTCATCTTCATCCAGATAGTCATCATCCAGATATTCGTCTTCATCTTCACCATTTAACTTCATGTAATTGAGAAACTTATCCATTACACCCATTTCAATACCATACCTTTCATTCTACATGGTTTACTAATTATTGATACACACGATTTCCAAAAATATCAGAGCCTACTCTTACATAAGTGGCACCTTCTTCCACGGCAACCTGATAGTCACCGGACATACCCATTGAGAGTACATTCATACTTACATTATCAATGTTTTTTGCAGCTATGTCAACAGACAATTGTTTTAATTTACGAAAAACCATACGGGAATCTTCGGGATTTGTAGTAAATGGAGCAACTGTCATCAATCCCACCACCAAAATGCCCGGCAATTTCGCGATACGATCTATCATTTCTTCTGCAGATTCATATGGCACACCGTACTTGCTCTCTTCTCCGGAGACGTTTACCTCAATTAAAATCTTAGATGTTACACCGCGATTGACGGAATACTTGCTGATTTCTTCAGCCAATCTTATGGACTCCACGCTATGAATCAGTGACACTTTGCCAACAATATATTTCACTTTATTGGTCTGTAAATGTCCAATCATATGCCATCTTACATCCTCCGGCATCTGTGGCATCTTGTCCATCAGTTCCTGCACTTTGTTTTCACCAAAATCTCGCATCCCTGCTTCGTATGCCTCCATCAGCATGGATACCGGCTTTGTTTTGCTGACAGCGATGAGGGAGGCTTCCTCTTTTGACCTGCCAACAGAAAGTGCACTATTTAGGATATTTTCCTTTATGATCTTAATATTTTCAGAAATCATAGATGCTCTCACTTTTGATTGATAAATTGATTGTCTTTTACATTATCTGCATTCAAAACAATGTAATCATACACTCTCAAACCATACTGACTGTCTGATTTTACAATCGCATATTCGTCATTCTGATATAAAATATGAATTCGTTTAAAGTCAGCATAGCCTTTATTCATATTATAAACGCCAACCAATGTCGCTCTTTTGCTTACAGTAAATACAGATTGCCTATCCGTAGTGTTAAGCACATCTCCAACGCTTAAATAGGTATCATTGACATAGTACTCTTCTGTCTGTGCATTATAATCATAGACATCAATTTCAATTGCTTCTACATGAACAGTGCCATCATCATTGTACACCTGTTTCATAATATAGTGTTTAGAATTGGAGCCGGTCTGCTCTACCTGACCTGTGGTGGCTGCATTTTCACCTGCAGGTTTGATATCATCTAATACAAATTTTTTAGGTAAAAGGAAAAATTCCTTTTGAACAATGGATGACACGGGTATCTTCAAGCCGATTTCATCTTCTACAATCAATTCCACATCTAAGAAACGGTCTTGTATAAATGTAATCATAGAATTGGTAAAGGACAATCTCAAGTATGTTTTGCCATCCGGATTATTCAACACATCCACTTTACCCCAACATTCCACCTGGTTTTTAATAAAACGAACCTTGATATACTCTTCTTCCAAAAGTTGGGCGGCCCTAACAGGGTCCATGGGGAGAACAATAGACCAGTTCTCATTGGTGGATAATTTATAAGCAAAATCTCCTTCTGAGACAAGAGAATTGCTAATCATCCGCTTTTTCTCATAATTGGACTTATCAAAGGTCGACGAAGTCACTTCTTCGGGTTTGAGATTTTCCAATCCATCCTCCCAATACACTGCAATTCCGGACTGAGGAGAACGCACGTATTGAATAGAATTCACACCCAAACGGTTTAAATCTTCGATACTTTCTAACATGTTGACCGTGGCCAATTTTAAAACTGAATTTTGAATGGTCGTTTTAAAATCATATGTGGAACCATAGAACTTGGTGGAAAATCCATGAGAAAAAGCTTCTATATCACCACGAAAATCCATCAATTCTGTTTTTGTCAATACCGTCTCGCCCTTATCTAAACTTTCCAATTCTTCATTTAAGCGTCCGGTCTCATCACATACATAGACCAAATCTTCTTTGGCAACCCGCTCTCCTTCTCGGGCATAATAATTAATGTATCCATTGTGTGTAGAATACACAGGAACTTCATCCCTGATGCACACACCATTGTATACATTATCAATTACCAAGGAACCTTCCTTTACCTCATAACGTACAATATGACTGGTCTTGAAATAAATTACAACGCAAACCGCCAAATAGAGAAAGATAATACCAAAGATAATCATACCGATATTTATATTTGCAGGCTTTTTAAATTGAATGGTGTTCTTCTTGCCCAAATTACAATGCCTCCGAATAAAAAGCCCCGGTAATTTCCGAGGCTTTTATGTATATCTTTATTATATTAATCTGATTACAGAGAAACGATGATTTTTTCCTTCAAGCCACCGGGAAGTTCATCTGCATCCATAGAAACGCTCAAAATGAAGTCAACATTAAACTTCTCACCAAGTTTCTCTAACTTTGCAATCACATCTTCAATTCCGTTCTCTTCTGCACAAGCAACCTTTAAGAAGCTATCTAAATATACTTGCTGCAAATCATGATCCTGTGAAATAATACCACTTACAAATCCCAGGAATTCACTACTGTTTTCAATCATGCACTCAGACACATCAATGAGGCGAACTTTGTTGTTCAGCTCATACATATGTTTTGTACTCTTGTCAAGGTAAACGATGTTTCCGGAAATCTCTTTGATTTCACTATTCACCTTATCCAAAAGAATTTTTGTCTTTCCTTTTCCTTTTTTACCTACAATCAAATGAACCATTGGCGAACCCTCCGTAAGTAATTATAGTAAGTACAAATTCATTATACAACTAATTCACAATCTCTTCAAGTAAATCTTTCATTTCTCCGTAAAGAGAATCCGAATTTGGAGCTCTCAAAACAACCGAGATATAGGGATTACCTGAAACATCTCTGGACAGCAATATCAATGAATGTCCGGCGGCATTCGTCGTACCTGTTTTCCCGCCCACCACAGTGACTCCACCGGGTGCTGTACGCTCTCCCCGAAGGTATAAATTAGTGGTGCTCTTGTTGAAATTCTTCACTCCACCACTTTTATTATAATACTCTGTCTGATAGGACGTCATATTAATTATTTCCGTAAACACATCATATTTGATGGCTTCATTGAACATCAGGTACAAATCATATGCTGTGGTATAATGCTCCACATGATTCAATCCGTGTGGATTGACAAAATGCGTGTTTGTGGCACCTATTTCTTTGGCTTTTTTATTCATCATATCCACAAATTCTTCTACGCTTCCACCGATATTCTCAGCAATTAAAACTGCAGCATCATTTGCAGAATGAAGCATCAAAATACGCAGGGCCTGATTTAAAGTCATGCTGTCCCCGGCAGTAATACCACAAATTTGTACCTTTGATTCCTTAAAATAAATAGGCTTCGAGCAAGTAAGCACCTGATTTAAACTGCCATTTTCTAACGCAACCAAGGCAGTCATAATCTTAGTCAGACTTGCAGGATACATTTTTTCATGAACATTTCTTGCGTAAATAGCCTCTCCATTGCTGATATCAAACAGGCCGGCCGCACCTGATTTTTCCTCAAAAGCATCCGCATGTTCCGTGATATCTTCTGACACAATACACAAATCCCCGGAAAATCCTTCTGCCTTTGCCATGGTCAAACCGGAAATCAGACCCAGGTGATTTACAGCTGTATTTTCATGGTAAGAAAGGGGGATTTCCCCCGTCCCACAGGAAGTACAAACAAGTGCACATGCCAACAAATATCCAATAAAACGAACTTTATTTGTACATCTCACGCCAATCAAGGTCTCCTCTATCCAGTGATTTAATCAACAGTTCTGCACTTGCCAGATTCGTAGCAAAAGGAATATTGTGCATATCGCACAACCGAAGCAAATGATTCAAATCCGTCTCGTTCTGCTTCGGCGCAAGGGGATCTCTCAAATAAATCAATAGGTCGATTTCATTTTGTTCAATCTGAACTCCCAACTGCTGACAGCCACCCAAATGCCCTGCCAGATATTTATGAATGGTCAGATTCGTCACTTCCTCAATCAACCTACCGGTAGTACCAGTTGAATACAATTCGTTTTTACTAAGTATCCTTTTATATGCGATACAGAAATTCTGCATTAGTTTCTTTTTTGAATCATCCGCAATCAAAGCAATATTCATAGTTTTATCCTCGTGAATTATTTTTTTGCCTGTAGTCTGACATTTAAAACAAATCCCATACCGATAAACAAACTCAAAAGAGATGTCAAACCATAGCTGACAAAGGGTAAAGGTAACCCTGTGTTGGGCAAAAGAAAGGTCGCCACACCAATGTTAATAAATCCTTGAAATGCAATCAAGCCGCCCATGCCTGTGGCGATCAACATACCCGCATCATCCTTCGCCTTTCTTGCCACCGAAATACATTCCATCACAACCAAAAGCCACAGAATAATCACAGCAGCACAACCCTTAAAGCCAAATTCCTCGCCAATGATTGCAAAGATAAAGTCTGTCTGCGTCTCGGAAATAAAATTTCCATTCTTCACTGACGTGATTTCGTTGTTTTGATACCCTTTTCCATCTAGCATGCCGGATCCGATTGCCATCAAAGAATTCAATTGCTGATATGCCTCTTGAGTGGCATATTCCTCCGGATTAATAAACGCAAGAACTCTGTCTTTCTGATACTCTTTCAGAATATTATTTTCAGGATTTAAAGCAAGGGTAATAATAATCGCAAGTGCAGGTATGGTAACTGCTAATAGTGTAAATACGATTTTCAGGCTTATGCCGCCTGCAAACATAATCACGCAAAACAGTACAACAATCACGATGGTAGTAGACAAATCAGGTTGTAGATAAATCAGAAAGCAAGGCAGGCCAATCAAGCCAAGACAACTTGCAAGGACAGGAAGTGTATTGAGTCTTCCTTTATTTACAATAATAAACTGCGCAAAGAATAAAATCAATAGAATTTTGGCTAATTCTGATGGCTGGAAGGTAAGCCCACCTATCTCCAACCAACGTTTTGCGCCCTTTGCGTCATCTCCAAAGAAAATAACAGAAAGCAACAATACAATATTCCCTGCATAAATCAACCAATACAGTTGTAGTATTTTGGTGTAATCCATCAGAGAAACAACTATCATCACAACTGTGCCGGCTATCACGCCAATTAGCTGTTTGTTGCGCAAAGACGGCTCTGCGCTTGCGATGGCAACCACTCCAATACCGGCAAGTGCCAGTACCAAAAATATTAACTTAAAATCATAGTCTCTAACCTTTAAATTCCTGAGCATACGACACCTTATCTTCTTTCGTTACGTCTACTTCGCACTTGCAACCTGATCTAAAATGGGAATATTGGCATATAATACAGGCGTTCTGCCTCCCTTTCCCGGCAGATTTCCCTTTGTCTGAATCTGTATTTCCATATGTTCGGTATCAATACAAATATACTTGGAAATCACTTTTGTTAAATCAGCCTTTATCTGTTCCATCATTTCAGGGGAACAGTTCACCCTGTCTGATATCAGCAAAATTTTCAGTCTGTCTTTGGCCACCTGGCAGGATGATTTTCTTCGAAATAATCTCATATCTCACCCCTCCTCTATGCCTTATGAAAAATCCCTGATATTTTCATCCAAAAGGACATCCCCCGTTCCGTACATAAAAATGGAACTTCTGCGCCGAGAATTCTATCCACCACATTGGAATATGCTTCTCCTGCCGGGGTCAGACTTCCCACCAAGGGCTCTCCCTGATTTGTGGAAACCACCACCCCTTCATCATCGGGAATAATGCCAATCAACGGGACAGACAAAATATCTACCACATCCTGAGCCGACATCATATCTCCCCGTCGCACCATATCAATACGCATACGATTGATAATCAAATCAATTCTGCTAAATCCTCTGGCTTCCAGCAACCCAATAATGCGGTCAGCATCCCGTATGGCAGAAACCTCCGGAGTGGTAACAACTAAAGCCCTATCCGCACCGGCAATTGCGTTCTGGAATCCTTGTTCGATTCCTGCGGGGCAATCCAGTATAATATAATCAAACTGTTCTTTGAGATGCTGCACCACTTTGATCATCTGTTCCGGGGACACAGCACTTTTATCCTTTGTTTGAGCGGAAGGGAGCAAGTACAATCCGGGATGTCTTCTATCCCGGATTAGGGCCTGTTTAATACGGCAGTTACCCTCCACCACATCCACAAGATTGTAGACAATCCGATTCTCCAATCCCATGACAACATCTAAATTTCTGAGGCCAATATCGGTGTCAATCATACACACCTTTTTCCCCAAACGCGCAAGACCTGTACCAATGTTTGCAGAAGTTGTGGTCTTTCCAACCCCGCCTTTACCTGAAGTGACGACAATGACTTCGGAAAGCTTCTGCTCTCCAGGAAATACGTTTTCCATCCGAAAATCCTCCTTAAATTTGTCGTCCACTGAATCGATTAGAAATTATCCAGCGTTTCTTTGGTAATTTCTTCAAAGGCAATCTTTTTATTCCTTATCATTGCCATTTTCGGTTGTATTTTTGTTTTGCCCTTTCGTTTTTTACTCACATATTCTACATCCGCTATCTTCAGAATTTCAGGTGCCATTTCCAGCGCAATGACGGAAGCGCCTGTATTTCCCTTTGCACCTGCATGTGCAAATCCATACAAACTGCCCATAATAAAGATATTTCTATCGCTAATGACAGAACTGCCTTCCTGTACATCGCCAAGAATCACAATACTCTCTTCGCTTTCCAGAACTTGAGAATGTTCTAAATTACATCTGTAAAACATCTTCTTTTCCACAGGTTCCTGCTTCTGCGCCAATTGTCCCAGCGCCTTGACAAAGGTTTTATTTGTCATTTCATCCTTCTCTACAATACAGACAATGTGGAGTTTACTATTGTTTCGTATCTGCTCTAATACGGCCTTTGTCTCCTCGGCAGAAACCACTCTCCCTACAAAAGAGAGGGCCATGCTGGCATTGCCAAAAAACGAAGCGCCATCTCGAAACTTTTGTCCAATCTGGGTAAGTATATCTTCAAAGGGAGCCTGGGCATCCATATGAAGAGAAATTCCATTCGGAAAACTTTTTATCACAACCAAATCACTCATATCAAAACCTCATTTACATTTCATTAGAAATACCTGCATCCGGAGCATCCGCCACACCGGTAATCAATTCTTCTTCCTCAGCCAAACCATAATAATATTTGATGATGTCTCTGGTTGCCTGGGCTGCATGGTCAGAAGAATATCCAAATGGAATTCTTGTGGCAATGGCAATTTCCGGTGTCTCGTAAGGAGCATAGCATACAAACAACGCATGGTTGGGTCGATTCTTGGTCTGCTCTGCAGTACCGGTTTTACCGGCAACATTCACTGCCAAATCGCCAAAATAAGATTTATTTTCCACCACTTTTCTCATGCCCAAACAGATCGCATTCCAATAGCTTTGGGGCAATTGTACAGTATTCCGGATGCTGGGTTCACTTTCCTTCACAACTTTTCCCTTTGCATCTGTAATTTTATCGATTAAGGTTAGGTTAAAACAGGTACCCTGGTTTGCAACTGTAGTAATGTATCTTGCCAGTCCAACGGTAGTGTAGCTGTTGGTACCCTGTCCAATGGAAGAACGGACCGGGTCTTCTTTCGAAACATCAGGAGCGGTTTCTGTAATTTCAATACCGGATTTTTCTGTAAGACCGAATAAATCCGCATATTTATAAATGGTATTCAACCCTTCCACCTCGTTGTAGCTGCCATTCCTGGAGGATAACATGTATCCCAAATTATAAAAATAATAGTTACATGAATCACGAATGGCGGTTGTCACATTCTCACCACCGTGTCCGTATACATTCCAACACTTAGGAGAAGGCTTGATTTCCGTAAAAGTACCAACACAATTTACAGAGTGATTCAATCCGATCACACCTTCCATCAAGCCGGCAGTTGCGGTCACCATCTTAAAGGTGGATCCGGGCGCCGCCTTATACTGGGTGGCAAAATTATATTGAGGACTGGCCTTGTCCGTAATCAACTGGGCATAATACTCCGTATCAATGGAATTGGCCATCTTATTATTATCATAGCCGGGGTAGGTTACGATGGCCAAAACATCCCCTGTATGAACATCCGTGACAACCACCGATGCATTACATGGATCCAGTGCCAATTGAGCAGGCGTAATCTCCAAATTATCAATTCTGTTTTTCATAAATTGATAAGCAGATAATCTTCCACTATAGATGCCCTCAATATCTTCTGTTGGAATATCCACAAGATTCTGCTCGCATAACACCTGGCAAACCTGTCTGCCGCTAATCACATCATTCAAAAGCATATATTTATAAAATCTCTTTTGAAATTCTGTATTTTTGTCGATAGCAGCAATGATATATTCTGTCAGCTGATGGAATATCTGTGCTGAATCGGAATATTTTTGATCTAATTCCAGTTTGCTCACATCTATCCAGTTCTTGGAAATACAATACTCTAAGTATTCGGCCAAGCTAATGACTTCTTCCACAGCCCATGCGATTTGAGTTTCATCTTCATGATTTACTGCTTCCGTAATAATCACGCCATTCTTATTTAACAGGCTCACAATATTACTCTGATACACCTGGTATTCCTGAGACAATCTGTTATAAGGAGTCCGTTTTACATTCAGCTCCTGACGCAAGCGCTCATATACCCCTTCACGATACTTGCAATGGGCTTGATATACTGCTTGCTCAGCAGGGCCGGCATCAGGCTTTGTAAATTCCTTTGTCTTGATGATGGAATTGTTAAACATGGTATAATATACATCATAAATAGGAATTTTAATGTCGGAACTTCTGGTCGAAAAATCTTCTTTTTGATTGATAATTTTTCCTGAAACAAGACCTGCCAATTTTTGTTCCAAAATATGATACACCGCCTTGGTCAGTTCCTTGTCAATGGTCAAATAAACATCTTGCCCTGCTTTGGGATCTCTTCTTTCCTCTACGGAAATCACTTTACCCATAACATCAACAATCACTTTTTCATAGCCTTTGACGCCTTGCAGGGAAGTCTCCAAATAAGACTCTATACCGCTTTTACCGACAACGTCATTCATATCATAAACGGAGTCCCCTCGGCCGTTGGCCTTCATTTCTTCATTTAGTGAAGACAATTCATCAGATGAAACTTTGCCGGTATATCCTAACACATGAGCAAAATATTTGCTGTCCACATATTTTCTGACGGTATCTTCCACGATAGAAACACCGGGGAGATCATTTTCGTTTTCCATGATCACAGCAACCGTTTGCTCACTCACATTCTGTGCCACAGTCGTTCCCAGATATTTTCTGTAGGAAGTCAGACTCATGGCATATCGGATAGAAACAAGCTGCAACCATTCCTTCTTATTATAGCCCTTGCCGGGAACAAATTCCGTCTTCTTATCCTCAGGCACCTGATAATCACCGATGGAAAAACCGGACCCTTTATTTCTGCTTAAGTGCTCCATAATTTCTGTGGCCGACATGTTTTTTTGATCCTCTTCCAATTCCTGGATGGTCTTCTTTCCATAGATGTCAGCTAAAAATCTGAGACGCGCCGTACCTTCCACAGTGTAATCAAAATCGCCGTCTTCATTGATAAATATTTTGAAATCTGTGGAACAATGGTCGCCGCTCTTTTCGATCATTCGGATTAAACTCAGGATGGTTGAATTCATTTTCATATTCTTTTTGGAGTCAGACTCAAATACATCTTCCACCTTCACAGAATAAGCCAACTCATCATAAGCTAACACTTCCCCATTTCTGTCGTAAATAATTCCTCTGGTACTGGAAATATCACGGGTCTTTTCTATGCTAAGTACAAACTTGTCCAAATACTCCTGCCCATGCACAATCTGTAAATCAAAGCAACGGTACATGAGAAGTCCGGCAAGCACGCAAAAAAGACAGTTGAACACCGTCAATCTGCTGAAAAAATTCCGAATTAACTTTTCCCTTAATTCATCAAACAAATTTGTATGCTTCCTTTCCTTCCAACCGTTCTATAAAACGATTTAACAACAAAGCCACAGGATAAACTGCCAAAGAAGCGATAATTGTATACAACATCTCAGGCAGAATAATATGTATCAGATAATATCCAAATTGAAATTTGCCTCGTAACATAAAAGTCAAAATATAGCATATAATACCATAAGTCAAATCACTGCTTAAGATTAAAGCCAAGGGCAGTTTAATATCCTCCGGATAAAAAATACGATAAAATTTTCCGTTGATAAATCCAATATATGTCAGTATCAATGCATAGAAACCAATCATATTACCAAAGAAAATATCACTCAGCAGTCCACAAATAAATCCAATAAAAATACCTTCTTTCTCACCCCTCATAAAACCAAATGAAGCGGTAAGAATTAAAAGTAGATTGGGCACAATGCCTGCAAAAGAAATACTTTGAAACAGAGTGCACTGCAATACAAAACATATGAAGATGTATAGGGCTACGATACTCTTTCTAAGCATAATCTACTCCATTGCTTCTATGGTCTGCTTCTTGTCGGTAATCACCAACACCTCGCTTAGGTGTTCAAAATCCACAACCGGTAATAACAACCCTGATTTGGTCAGGTTATTAGAATCTCTCTTTATCTCACTGATATAACCAATTAATATATTGGGCAAAAACTTATCACTGATATTAGAAGTCACGATTTTGTCGCCAACTGCAACCTTATTTTGACTGTCCACCAGTTTCGTAAACGTAATACAACCATCTGCCATTTCTTTTAAGTCACCGGAAACAATAAGATTGTCCTCTGTCGCAAGGGTCATCCCACTGACGTTGGAATCATCTGAAATAATGGAGGTCACTCTGGCCCAATTGGGGCCAACTGTCGTAATGCGGCCAACAAGACCTCCGTCGGCAATCACATTCATATCCACATCCAGTCCATCCTTCGTCCCTTTGTCTATCACAAAGGAGGCATACCAGTTCCCGGAGTCCCGTGCAATGATTCGCGCGCCCACTTTTTCATATTTGTTGTATTGTTCGTCCAATTTAAATAGCGCCTGCAATTTATGTAATTCATACTTGTCCTGTTGCAAAACAGTGTTTTCTTCTGTCAAAAGGGCAACCTGGTCTTTTAGTCTGGCGTTTTCATCTAAAAGAGTACGAATTTGAACAATTTCATCTCTTCTCTTTCCGATCCATCTGCCCATACTGCTGATGCCTTCCTGAAAGGGGACAATCGTTACTCCTACCACGCCGTTGATTGGCCCTTTGATTACATTTGCACCAAAAGTGATAAGCATAGTCAAGCTGCAAACAAAAGTGATAATTAACAGCACATACTTTGCAGGCATTTTATATTTTTCGGGTTTTTTCTTTACTATAGGACTCATTTACTCATTCCTTCAATTGTATATGTTACAGATTTATACTTGTCATCCTTGAGAATTTTGGCAAGGCCGTTTACCACGCTATGAATGGGGTCTTCAGCAAGGTTTACCTTTAGCCTGGTGCCATTGGCTATTTTGTTGGCCAAGTGACTTACCTGGGACGCGCCACCGGTCAGATAGATACCATGACGATAAATATCTGCCCCCAGTTCAGGAGGAGTTCGTTCCAAAATCAGTTTAATATGGTCCACAATCGTATTGAAATGATCTTCCATAGAGGCAATCACCAAATCCACGGGAACTTCTTTTTCCATAGGCAATCCGGTTACAATATCCCTTCCGTAGACAATCGCAGGGCGGTTTTCTTTTTCATATTCTCTAATTTCCATCTTTAAGATTTCCGCAGACTTCCCTCCTACAATCAGCCCAAATTCCTTACGAATAGCTGCTCGGATTGCATCATCAAACTTCAAGCCTCCGGTTTTAATCAGACGACTAATCACAATTCCCCCTAAGGACAAAATGGAAATTTCCGTTGTCTCAAATCCCACATTGACCACCAGTACGCCTTGGGATGTCTTTACATCAATTCCTAATCCAATGCCGTCAGCAATAGCTTTCTCCACCACTTTGATCTTCTTTGCCTTCACATTGGCATCTTTCACAACATCAAAAAATGCTCGTTTTTCCACATCCGTCACATCTGAAGGAACGGCTACCAGAAAGTCCGCAGTCTTTGATTTGCTGCGTTGCATATCTGTGATGAAGTATTTGATGATGGTCTTCATATTGTTAATGTCTGCAATCACACCACTGGACACAGGATAGGAAATTTGAATATTAGCCGGTGCCTTTTCAAACATATCATAGGCGGAATCGCCGTATGCAAGCAGAGTGGTCTTATTTTCCAATGCAATCATATTCTTTTCTAAAAGAATAGAATCCGAATTTTTATTATATATTTTCAGGTTGTTGGTACCAAAATCAATACCAAATGTATTATGTGCCAAATTCATTAGCCCCTTTCCATTATTAAAGCAAACCTGCTTCTTTAAAACTGTAATACTTATGTTCCCCAATAATCACATGATCCAACAAAGGAATATCCATCCATTCCCCGGCTTGTTTGACTGCATCTGTCAACTGCTTGTCCGATATGCTGGGTTGGGGGTCACCGCTGGGATGATTATGCACTAAAATCAAATTCACAGCATTCATCCGAAATGCCTCCAAGAATATTTCTCTGGGAGAAATCAAAGCCATTCTCACGGACCCTTCAGAAATCCGTTTCTCTCCAATCAGCTTCCCTTTGTTATCCAACCCCAACAAATATACCGCTTCCGTGGATTTATGTCTCAGTTGCTCCATAAAATAATCCGCCACATGACTGGAATTGGTAAAACTGATACCCTCTGACACCTTTGCCCGACTCATACGGGCGCATAATTCGGTCAAACATTTTAATTTCACCGCTTTCACTTGACCGATCCCGGGGATTTGCTGTAATTCCTCCAGGGACACATGATGAAGTCCCAACAATCCCTCTTTGGGGTATTTGGCCAGCGATAAAACTTCCTTCGCCAAATCAAGAGCTGTTTTATTCCTCGTTCCCGTTCGAAGAATAATCGCCAAAAGTTCAGCCTCTGTCAGATGTTCCGGACCATGGTCCAAAAATCTTTCATAGGGCAATTCCCGTTGTAATACGTTTTCTTTTTGCACGCTGCATCTCCTTCTACCTTCTCCGACGCAGCCACAGATGACTCTCTCAACAGAATATCACAAATAGAAAATACTGTATATAAGAATAAAAGGTTTTATTTCTTAGATTTTCAACAATTTATTTCAGTAATTCCGGCATTTACAACATATTGCAACGCCTTTATTATGCCAAATTTCGCATGAGGCCATGTTAGTCCTCCCTGGAAATAGACTGCAAAGGGCGGTTTGATGGGACCATCTGCTGACAACTCTATGGAAGAGCCTGATACAAATGCACCGGCCGCCATAATCACATCCGCATCATATCCGGGCATGGCCCAAGGTTCAGGCACCACATGACTATCCACTGGAGCTGCCGCCTGGATTCCCCGGCAAAATGCAATCACACCTTCAGGCGAACCAAAGGTGATGGCCTGAATAATGTCATGTCTACTCTCTTGTCCTCCGGGCACCACAGCAAAGCCCAAACGCTCAAATATATTGGCCGCAAAGATCGCGCCTTTCAGCGCAGATGCTGTAACGGTAGGAGCAAGAAAAAGTCCCTGGTAGAAATCTTTTAATATCCCCAAGCTGGCTCCCACTTCTTTTCCTAATCCAGGGGAAGTCAAGCGATATGCCGCATTCTCAACACACTCTTTTTTGCCTACAATATATCCGCCAATGGGGGCAAGTCCACCACCGGGGTTTTTGATCAGGGAACCAACTGCCATATCTGCCCCCACATCGGTGGGCTCAATGGTCTCCACAAATTCACCGTAGCAATTGTCCACCATACAGATAACATCGGGTTTAATCTGCTTTATAAACCGTATCAATTCTCCAATCTGTTCCACGGAAAAGGTGGGTCTGGTTTGATATCCCTTGGATCGCTGTATGGTCACAAGCTTTGTGCTAGGACCTATGGCTTTTTGAATGTTTTCATAATCAAATTTGCCATCCGTTAATAAATCCACCTGTTTATAGGTGACACCATACTCCGCCAAGCTGCCCTTAGAAGGTCGGATTCCAATCACTTCTTCTAAAGTATCATATGGCTTACCCACAGGTGATAACAATTCATCACCGGGTCTTAGGTTGCTCATTAGCGCCAGAGCCAACGCATGGGTGCCACAGGTGATCTGGGGGCGTACAAGCGCATCTTCTGTGTGAAACACTTTGGCATATACTTCTTCTAAGGTATCTCTTCCCAGATCATTGTACCCATATCCTGTGGTCCCCAAAAGGCAAGCCTCGCTGACCTGACACTCTTGCATGGCACGAATCACTTTCAATTGATTGTACTCAGCCACCCTATCAATTTTTTCGAAGCGGGGTTTCAAATCCGCTAAAATCTGCTCCGAAAATGCATATACATCAGATGTAATTCCCATCTTCTGATAAAACGCTTCTGTGGTAAATTGCATTAGTTTCTATCTCCAATTCCTGCTTCTTTTATTTTATCCATCATAAAGTGTAGTATTTTATGATTGTCGTAGTCAAAATCCTGCTTGGATATCCAAATAACATCCTTTTCCCTGCGAAACCAGGTCAGTTGTCGCTTGGCAAAATGTCTGGTATCTCTTTTCAATATGTAAACTGCTTCTTCCAAGGAAATTTCCCCCTCCAAATAAGCAAGGATCTCTTTGTATCCCAGCCCCTGCATGGAAATCAGGGACCTGTCACAGCCCATTTCCTTTAGTTTGCGCACTTCCTCAATAAGGCCTTGTTGCAACATATGCTCAATCCGCTCTTCTATCTTTTTATACAGTTTTTCTCTGTCATCATTCAGCACAAAATAGCAGGATTGATATGCATTGTCCTTGTTCCTTTCCCGACGATTATGGTCGGATATTTTTTCACCGGTCATGCGATAGAATTCCAACGCACGAATCACTTTTTTCTGATTGTTTGCATGGATGGTCTCTGCAGATATGGGGTCTACTTCCTTTAGTAGTTTATGGATATACTCCGCTCCCTTCTGTGCAGCCAATGTTTCATATTCTTCCCGGATAGAAGAATCATCCTCATTTTCAGTGAAATCAATATCCTTCATCAATGCCTGAATATAAAACCCTGTCCCCCCCGTAACGATGGGAATTTTATTTCTAGAATAGATATCCGCAAGGCAATCCCGACACATCTTCTGGAAAATCACCACATTAAACGGGTCCCAGGGATCCAACACGTCAATCATATGGTGGGGAATCCCCTGCATTTCTTCTCTTGTAATCTTTGCCGACCCAATGTCCATATGCCGATACACCTGCATGGAATCCGCAGAAATAATCTCTCCATTCACCGCTTTTGCCAGCAAAATAGAAAGTTCCGTCTTCCCTACAGCTGTGGGGCCTGTCAATATAATCATTGGTTTTTGCAATGTGGAATCGTTCATTCTATTACTTCCTGTTGACTAATTCACAATTCGTTTGAATTTCTTCTCAAGTTCCGTCTGAGACATGGATATAATGGTGGGTCTACCGTGGGGACAATGGTATGGATTATCAAGAGTCATAAGTTCATCTATCAGTACATTCGCTTCTTCCTCTGACATTCTATGATTTCCCTTGACTGCACTTTTGCAGGCCATGGACGCTATTTTTTCTTCAATCCCCCGCAATGCTCCTGTGGTGCCCTTTGCAGAAAGCTCGCTCAAAAGTTCTAAAAACATATCCCCCGCATTACATCCGTACAAGTCGGAAGGAATGGCACGTAGCGCGTATTCTGCCCCTCCAAAAGCCTCATACTCGAACCCAAACTCAGCAAACTGTGGTTCATATTCCTTCAAAACCGCTTCTTCTTTTGCACCCAGTGGCACGATAACCGGCGGAAAAATTTGCTGGGACTGGATGGTATTTTCTCTAAAACGCTTCATCAGGCGTTCATAGTATACCTTCTCATGGGCCGCATGTTGATCTATCATCAACAATTCATTCTTATACTCTGCTAACCAGTAGGTGGCAAACACCTGACCGATGATTCTCACACGATTTCGATTTGCTTGTGTCAGTATTTTTTCTTCAAACAATTCTAACTGTGTAACTTCAACAGGTGTTGTCAAGGAAGATTCCTGTAATATTATCTTTTGCGCTTCTGTGGTATTGACAGATTTCGTTTCCTCCTTGCCTTCCAGTGTTTCTGTGAAAAATCCATCCTCTTCCACTGCCGAAACCTCTGTTCCCGGCAAATGGCTTGCCTGGGGCTGATCCTCCTTTTGAAGCACACGGTTCCAAACAGGAGATTTTATAAAGTTCTGTTTTTCCATCTTTTCTGTGGAATATCCCGTGTCTTCCATCATGCGAAAAACATCTTTTCTTTGCAGTTCAAAAGGTTCAGGCGCATGGGAAAAGTTTTGTTGCTTTTCTTTTTCTTCCTCCAATGACACTTGAGGTATCATTTCCGCAACAGCCAGCGTACTTCTTATACATCCGCTCATTATTTCTGATACCTTAAAGTTATCCGAGAAACGGACATCCATTTTCGTAGGATGCACATTCACATCTACCGAGGACGCTTCCATAGAAATGTGCAAAAAGCAAACAGGAAATTTATGCTGCATCAAATACTCTTTATATCCTTCTTCGATGGCATTTGACAGCAATGTACTCTGTACATATCTTCCATTCAAGAAATAAATTTCAAAATTTCTGTTGGCCCGAACTAACAGGGGCTTTCCCAAGTATCCTTCCACCCGGATTCCCTCATTTTCCACCTGAATAGGAAGCAAATTGGATGCCATTTCCTTGCCGTAAATCCGATAGATAACCTCTTTTAAGTCGCCGTTGCCGGAGGTGTAAAACTTGGTTTGATTTCCAACAATCAATTGAAACGAAATATCGGGCCGGGACAGGGCAAGATGTTCCATCAGTTCAGAGATATAACTTGTTTCTGTGGCAGCAGTTTTTAAAAACTTTCTCCTGACAGGGGTATTGTAAAATAAGTTTTTTACGATAAATGTAGTACCCTCCGGTGCCCCCACTTCCTCAAAACTGATTTCCTTGCCGCCTTCCAAATATATCCTTGTACCGGTCAATGTGTCCACTGTCTTAGATATCAGTTCCACCTTACTCACTGCGGCAATACTGGACAATGCCTCTCCGCGGAATCCTAAGCTGGAAATACGCATCAAATCCTGCGCATCGCTTATTTTACTTGTTGCGTGACGCAGAAATGCATTGCGGATCTGATCCCGCTCCATACCGCAGCCGTTATCAGTGATACGGATAAACTCAATCCCGCCCTCTTTGATTTCAACGGTAATGGACGTAGCTTGGGCGTCAATGGCATTTTCCACCAACTCTTTCACCACACTGGCAGGTCTTTCCACCACCTCGCCTGCAGCAATTTTATCAATTGTTTCTGAATCCAAAAGATGTATCTTGGCCATAAAATCCTTCCTACCAACGATTCTTCAGTTTGTTCTGTAACCTGTACAACTCATTTAATGCATCTATTGGGGATAATGCATTCAAATCCATATTTTTTAATTCTTCTAAAATATCCTCATCCTTCACGGCAGCAAACAGGGACAGTTGAGCCATATCAACATCGTCCAACCTGGCCGTCTTCTTTGACTTTCCATCATCCTTCAAATCAATAGAAATATCCTGTATTTTTTCAATGATATCGTTGTCTGAAAGCTGATTGGCAATCTCTTTTGCTCTGGCAATAACCATATCCGGTACTCCGGCAAGTTTGGCCACTTGAATACCATAACTACGGTCGGCACCACCTCTTACAATCTTACGCAAAAATACAATGTCATCGCCACTTTCCTTGACGGCAATACAATAATTATTGACATTGTTCATTTTGCCTTCCAATTCTGTCAACTCATGGTAGTGGGTTGCGAACAAGGTCTTTGCCCCCAAAAGTTTGCGGTTGCTGATATGCTCAATCACAGCCCAGGCAATGCTCAATCCATCAAAGGTAGAGGTACCCCGCCCAATTTCATCCAGAATCAGCAAACTGTCTGCAGTGGCATTTCTCAAAATATTTGCCACTTCATTCATCTCCACCATAAATGTGGACTGGCCACTGGCCAAATCATCGCTGGCTCCCACTCTCGTAAAGATACGATCTACAATACCGATATTGGCTTTCTTGGCAGGAACGAAGCATCCGGCCTGTGCCATCAACACAATCAATGCAGTTTGGCGCATGTAGGTGGATTTTCCGGCCATGTTAGGACCTGTAATAACACTGATACAATGGCTTCCATTGTCCAAATATGTGTCATTGGAAATGAACATATCATTGCTGATCATCTGTTCCACCACAGGATGTCGGCCATCCTTTATGTCAATGATTCCCTTATTATTTAGTTTCGGGCGAACAAAATGATTGCGTTCCGACACCAAGGAAAGAGAAGCATATACATCCAATCTCGCCAAAGCCTTAGCCGTGGTTTGGATGCGTTCAATTTCCATGGCAATGGAATCACGGATTTTGCAGAACAAATCGTACTCCAGCCCGGTCAATTTGTCTTCTGCATTGAGAATCGTATCCTCCAACTCTTTTAGCTTTGGCGTGGTATATCTTTCCGCATTTGCCAAGGTCTGTTTACGGATATAATCTTCCGGAACTAATTCCTGATAGGAATTGGTCACCTCGAAATAGTAACCAAACACCTTGTTATACTTAATTTTCAGGTTCTTAATACCGGTTCTTTCCCGATCCTCTTCCTCCAGCTGAGCCAACCACTCTTTTCCGTCCCGTTTGGCTGCCCGCAAACTATCAACCGTTGGATCGAAGCCTTCTTTGATCATGCCACCCTCACGGATTGTAATGGGGGGCTCTTCCTGGATGGATGCTATAAGTAACCCATATATATCCTGCAAGTCATCTATTCCATCCAGAATAGAATTCAATTCGGTTTTTTCGAAACCGGTCAACACCATTTTAATTGCAGGCAACATCTCCAAAGAATTGCGAAATGCAATCAAATCCCTTGGATTTGCAGTTTTATAGGTTACCTTGCTGAGCAGTCGCTCCAAGTCATAAATGGAATTTAAATATTCCCGTATTTCATCTCGTGAAACACTGTCTCTACAAAGTTCTTCCACCGCATCTAAACGGGATTCCATCTCATTTATATCCACCAAAGGCTGTTCTAACATTGAGCGGAGTAATCTTCCGCCCATAGCTGTCTTCGTCTTATCAAGAACCCACAAAAGGGAGCCACGCTTTTGCTTTTCCCGTAAGGTCTCTGTCAATTCCAAATTCCTTCTGGTAGAGCTATCTAAAAGCATATATTTACTGGTCAAATAAGGATAAATATGGGTGAAATGGGTTAATTGTGTCTTTTGTGTCTCATACAAATATTGCAACAAGGCACCGGCCGCCACCAATCCCACAGGAAAATCTTCTATCCCTAATCCAATCAGGGTATTGACCTTAAAATGGCGGAGAAGCGCTCTTTTACATCCATCATCATCGAAATAGTGAGGCTCTAACGCATTTACAGAAACACGGTATCTCTCACGCATTTCCGTAATATCATACCCGCTTACTAAAAATGCCTCGTTACAAATCACTTCACTGGGATCATATTTGATAATCTCATCCTTCAGTTTACGCAAATCTTCCACTTCCGTAAGGTAATAATCTCCTGTGGTCACATCTGCGATGGACAAACCGATACTGTTTGTGGTATAAGCGATGGACAGAATATAATTATTTCTGGTTTCCTCCAGGGACTGCATATTGAGATTGGTTCCGGGAGTGACAATACGGACCACCTCTCTTTTCACCAGGCCCTTAGCTGCCTTAGGGTCCTCTACCTGCTCACAGATTGCCACTTTATATCCTCTGCTCACAAGTTTGGTAAGATACCCCTCTGCAGCATGGTAAGGAATACCACACATAGGCGCACGCTCCTCTAGGCCGCATGCTTTTCCCGTAAGTGTAATTTCCAATTCTTTTGATGCCGTTAGTGCATCCTCAAAAAACATTTCATAAAAATCACCAAGGCGATAAAACAGAATACAATCCGCATACTGTTTCTTGGTCTCCATGTACTGTTGCATCATTGGTGTCAAATCTTCCACCGCAATCTTATCTATCACAGTTTTTCTCCTACTTCTCTACCGCATGTCCCATGTAATAAAATCCACAACACTCGTCAAGAGACACTTGGCAAATTTGTCCTATCATATCTGCCGTGCCGGGCAAATGCACAATCGTATTATTTGATAATCTTCCTGTCACTAAGGAGGGATTATTTTCATTGACCTCTTCTATCAATGCTTCCATAACGCTTCCCCGGTATTTGGCAACCTGTTCTCTGGCGCATTCCTGTACCGCTTTCAGCAATCTATCAAACCCGTCCTTCACTTGCTCTTGTGGCACCTGCTCCATGGAAGCCGCAGGTGTACCTGTCCGTTTTGAATAGATGAAGGTGAAGGCATTATCATATTTCACTTGTCGAACCACATCAATGGTTTCTTCCAGATCTTCGGGTGTCTCACCGGGAAATCCAACAATGATATCGGTGGTAATCGCCATATCCGGAATCCGGGTTCGAATTTTGTTCACCAAGGCCAAATATTGTTCCTTAGTGTATCGACGATTCATCTTTTCCAAAATCTTCGTGGAACCGGACTGCAAAGGCAAATGCAAATGTCTGCAAATCTTTTTGGATTGCTGCATCACTTCAATCAACTCATCGGACAAATCCTTGGGATGAGAAGTCATAAAACGAATCCTTTGAAGTCCCTCAATCTGTTCTATTTCTTTGAGAAGTTTAGCAAAGGAAATCGGTTCTTCCAGGTTCTTACCATAGGAATTCACATTTTGCCCCAGCAACATAATCTCTACCACACCGTCTGCCACCAAATTTTTGATTTCACGGATAATCTCTTCCGGGTGACGGCTTCGCTCCCGGCCTCTTACATAAGGCACGATGCAATAACTGCAAAAATTATTACAGCCGAACATAATGTTAATTCCGGATTTAAAGGGATATTTACGCCGCTTGGGTAAATCCTCCACAATGGTTTCTGTATCCTGCCAAATATCCACAGTCATTCTATCGTTTTCAAACATGGTGCATAGCAATTCTGCAAATTTAAAAATATTGTGGGTTCCAAAGATCAGGTTAACAAAAGGATAACTTTTCTGAATCTTTTCAATAACCGTAGGTTCCTGCATCATGCATCCGCAAAGTGCAATCTTCATATGGGGATTGTGTCTTTTATGCCCGTTTAACTCTCCCAATCTTCCGTAGACCCTTTGATTTGCGTTGTCCCGCACAGTACAGGTGTTGAAGATGACAAAATCCGCGTTTTCGCTTTCAATCATCTCATAGCCCACGGCCTCTAAGATACCCACTAATTTTTCTGAATCTCGAGCATTCATTTGACAACCAAAAGTCGTGACACAGCAGGTGGGTTTGCGGTTCAATTGCCTGGATACTTCTTCTACATATCCTTTGGCCTTCTCTATATATGAGAACTGTCTGGAAAGTTCCTCTGTATTTTGCCTTGATTTTACTTCTCCCAAAATATGCCTCTTTTCCCTATTTTGAAAATGTACTGTATGTTTTCACAAGTCCTAATAAAATCTCTACCGTTTTCTCCATAGACTGTATGCTGATGTACTCAAAGCGACTGTGGAAATTCGCTCCACCGGTACATAGATTCGGGCAAGGTAATCCCATATAGGAAAGTCTTGCACCATCGGTACCACCTCTGACGGGGAGGATATGAGGGGTAATATCCAACGCTTCCATAACTTTGCAAGCGTTTTCTACAAGGTGGAAATGAGGCGCAATGGCTTCCTTCATGTTATAGTAAGAATCTTCCACTTTCGCTTCTGCAATATTTGCGCCATATTTGCAATTTATAAACTCAGCACATTTCAAAAACAATGCCTTTTTTTCTTCAAATTTCTGCCTGTCATGATCACGAATGATGTACTCCAGAGTGGCAGATTCCACGTCCCCCTCCAACTTATCTAAATGGAAAAATCCTTCGTACCCTTCTGTATACATGGGATTCTGTTCCACAGGCAGCAAATCATGGAATTCCATTCCCACTAAAATGGCATTGATCATTTTATCCTTGGCGCTTCCGGGATGCACACTACGTCCTTTTACCAGCAATCTGCCGGATGCCGCATTGAAGGTTTCATGTTCAATTTCTCCTAAGGCGCCGCCATCTACCGTATAGGCAAAATCTGCACCAAAATGTTTCACGTCAAAGAAGTCTGCTCCTGCTCCGATCTCCTCATCCGGAGTAAATGCCACCCGAATCTTGCCATGGGGAATTTCAGGATGCTCGTTCAAATAAGCCACCAACGTCATAATCTCGGCCACACCCGCCTTGTCATCTGCGCCAAGTAAAGTGGTGCCATCGGTAAACACAATATCCTGTCCTTTCAGTTGGAGAATTTCAGGAAATTCCTGCACCGGAAATACAATATCCAAGGCAGGATTCAAAAGCACATCCTTGCCATCATAGTTTGATACAATTTGCGCCTTCACATCTTTCCCGCTCACTGCAGGGGAGGTATCCATATGAGCAATGAGCCCAAGCACGGCTGCATCTTCATAACCCGGTGTGGCGGGGATGCTTGCATAGACATAGCAGTGCTCTGCGTCATAGGTGATTTCCCGGGCACCAAATTCCCCCAGTTGTGTCAGAAGAAGTGCTGCCACATCCGTCTGTCCGGCAGTACTTGGATGGCTCAATGAATTCTCATCTGATTTAGAATCAATGGCAATATATTTGAGAAACAAATCCAACACTCGACGCATAAAATTCCTCCCATTTTTGCGCATAAATATACATCTAAAATCATACCACAACGGGGTACATTTCTCAATTGATTTTTCTGTATTTTTTAACATTTATTTGCATTGTTCATAACCTATATCAAAAGACATTTTGAGAGGAAAATCCTATGGAAGACAAAACCAAATATAGCATGGTCGGAAAAAATATTGACCAGTATCCCATTGCCATGGCATATGTCCCCTGGCAGGAATTCGGTAAAATATACGAAGACTTAGAAAAAGCGTACTCCTACGGCACAATATTTCAGGAATTAAACAAACCTTTTGTTGGAAGGAGATGCGTATCATGAATCAAAAACAAAGACTTTTAAAGGACATTGGAATTGTCAGCTTTATCATTGTTGAGCTGACCCTCTTCCTGGATACCCATCCCGAAGATTGTAAAGCGCTGGAATACTATCGGCATTATAACAATATTAAACAGCAGTTGATGAAGGAATTCTCCCAGAAATATTATCCTTTGACCTTAGATTATGTGGATTGCGACAAAGAATGGACTTGGGGCATGGCGCCCAATCCATGGGAAGGAGTATGTTGATATGTGGAATTATGAAAAAAGATTGCAATTTCCTGTAAACATTAAAGAGCCAAATGCAAAACTGGCGCAGGTAATCATCTCCCAATATGGCGGTCCTGACGGTGAAATGGGTGCAAGTATGCGATATCTTTCCCAAAGATACTCCATCCCTTACCGCGAAGTGGCAGGCGTCCTTACAGACATTGGCACGGAGGAGCTTGCGCATCTCGAGATGGTGGCCACCATCGTTCATCAGCTGACCCGGAATCTGTCCATGGAAGAAATCGAACGCAGTGGCCTGGCAAATTATTATGTGGATCATACCGTTGGTGTATGGCCTCAGGCTGCCGGCGGTGTTCCTTTTAATGCATGTGAATTCCAGGTAAAGGGGGATATTATCACAGATCTTCACGAAGATATGGCTGCAGAGCAAAAAGCAAGGTCCACCTACGATAACATCTTACGACTGATCAAAGACCCGGATGTATGCGAACCTATTAAATTTTTACGCGCCAGAGAAATTGTGCACTATCAGCGATTTGGAGAAGCACTGCGTATGACCCAAGACCGTCTCAATGCGAAGAATTTCTATGCCTTCAATCCCGGCTTTGACATGAACGAAAAATGCTGACATATACTTGAAATAAAAGAAGTTTCCTTCAAAAAGGAAATCATAATTTATGAATATAGATAGTATCGTCAGAAAAATAGATGATTTTGTATGGGGTCCACCGCTGCTGATATTACTGATATTCTCAAGTATCTATCTTATGTTCCGTCTGGACTCCCTCCCTTTAAAAAATTTAAAACATGCTTTCCGGTTAGCATTCGCCCCGGAAACCAAGGCAAAGGAAGCGGGTAAACTGTCTTCCTTTGCTTCTTTGATGACGGAATTGGCAATCACCTTAGGAATCGGCAACATATTAGGTGTGGTCAGCGCCATGCGTATTGGCGGTCCCGGAGCCCTGTTTTGGATGATTATCACTTCTCTCATGGCACTGTCAACAAAGTTAGTAGAAAGTACTCTCTCCGTAAAATATCGTTCATCCAATGATTTGGGCCATGTGGCCGGTGGTCCCATGTACACTTGCTGGCGCGCCCTAAAGAACAAAACACTGGGGACCATTCTGGGCACTATATTTGCAGTATTTGCTGTCTTTGCTTCTTTTGGAATGGGTAATATGACACAGTCAAATGCTATTTCCAACGCTTTATACTATTCTCTTGGAATAAAGCGGGAATTGACAGGGCTCATCGTATGTATCCTTACTATCCTTGTAGTATTGGGCGGTGTTTCTGCAATTGGTAATGTGACCAAAATCCTAATTCCTTTTGTAGGTGGTCTATACTTGCTTTCTACCTTTATTGTCATAGCATGTAATTACAAAAACCTTCCCCAGGCACTCCTCACAATATTCCTCTCCGCTTTTTCTCCGCGTTCCGTCAGTGGAGGTATCTTCGGCACTGTTACGGTAAGTTTCTTCCAATCTCTAAGATGGGGTGTTTCAAGGGGTGTATTTTCTCACGAAGCCGGCTTGGGCGCTGCGGGTATCACGGCAGCCACTGCCGATACGGAAGATTACATAAAACAGGGGTATATCAGTATGACCAGTGTTTTTCTTGACACTGCAGTTGTCTGCACATGCACAGGCTTAGCATTTGTATGTTCCGGTATCATGTGCTCATCCGAAATTGGAACAAAAGAAAATGATATGTCGCTCACCCTAACAATTTTCGAAAACGCCTTGGGAAACATCGGGAAATTCACCATCAGCATCTGTATCGCTTTATTCGCCTTTGCAACAATCATCGGTTGGGCTTACCAAGGGGAACGGGCATTTGAATTTCTTATGAAAGGCAAAACAAAATACAATATTATTTATCGATTTGTTTATGGACTCATTACATTTGTTGGATGTACGTTTTCTCTAGAAACAATATGGAACCTTGCAGATATAGCAAATGGTCTTATGTCAATTCCAAACCTAATTTGTGTTCTGATATTGGCACCATCCATATGTAAAGAAATTAAGAACTATTCTCTCTGAGCATTATGTAGTACTTGTGAACAAAAAACCTCTAAACTGTCTTCTAAAAACAATTTAGAGGTTTTTAATGCTATCTTATGTTATCGATTCTCACCCATAAAGAACAGTGCCAAAGTACCACAACCTGAATGAGATCCAATGGTAGGACCAATGTTATTAATCATGAAGTTTTCAAATCCAAACTTCTCCTGAATCATCTGCTGCAATAATTGCGCATCTTCCAGACAGTCACCATGGCTAATGAAAACATAATCTTCTTTATTCTCCTGCACCCATGAGCCCATCTGAGCTTCCATCATCTGTACCAAAGTGGCAATGGATTTCTTTCGACCACGAACTTTATTCACTACGATTAACTTACCTTCATCATTTACATGGATCATGGGTTTGATGCCAACCATGCTACCGACAATGGCGCTGGTCTTGCTGACGCGACCGCCTCTGCAGAGATGAAACAAATCATCTACCGTCACAAGATGTGCCAAATTCAAGACATGGTCCTGCAACCACTGTGCTGTTTCTTCTAAACTTTTGCCTGCATCACGCATTTTCACTGCTTTATGCACCAGCAAGCCCTCTCCCATGGAAGCGCACAAAGAATCTAAAACAATAATCTTCACATCGGGATGTTCTTCCATCACTTCTTCTGCCGCCATACGTGCACTATTGTAAGTGCCACTCATACCGGAGGTAAATGCAATGTGAAGAATTTCTTTACTGTCCCGGATATACTTTTCAAAATATTCTTTTGCATCTGCAGGATTAATTTGAGAAGTGGTGGGCATCTTCTCCTCTTCTCTCATCAAGCGATAAAACTCTTTCCAATCCAGCTGATTGCCTTCCCCATATGTTACATCATCAATGATGTAGGGAACGGCCATACAATCAATGCCCTGTTCTTTTAGATATTCTAAAGATAAATCCGCTGTACTATCAGTAGTAATCTTAAACATACATATCCTCGCTTTATTATTATTTGGTGGTGCTACCGAAGCCGCCATTACGCTCGCCGTCAGCATCGTCATCCACTGTGATGCCGTACTCAAGGAAAATCCCCTGTGCAAATCCGGTGCCCTGTGCCACATCCACAGTTTTACCCTCATTTGAATCATTGGTCAATTTAATAAAAATATGACCTTCATTGTCAGAGTTATAATAATCACTGTCAATAATTCCAACGGTATTATTCAATTGCAGTCGAAATTTGAATCCGAGTCCGCTTCTGGGATAAATCTTAAGCACCCAATCTTCATCCATTTTACAACGGATTCCGGTAGGAATTTTAATCGTGGTTCCGGGTGCCAAAGAAAAGGAAAAGGGAGCATAAAAATCATACCCTGCACTTCCTTTTGTAGCTCTTTTGGGGAGCATCAGGGATTGGTACATATCCAATACATCCGCATCAGAATATTCGGGAAAATCATCTTTTATAGCATCACAAAATGCCTTTTCACTTACTTTAAAAAATTGTGCAACTCTCTTCATGCCGTTTCTCCACTAATCGCAACAGGAACACATATTATCGGGCTTGTCTGTATGTACATATACCTGTTCATAATCTCTTGCATGTAATACCGGTGTAAGGGGATCGGGTTGTGCAAGAGTACGTTTTACGTCTATTACTCTCTGGTTTTTACTGCCTTTCCAAAGCAGTTTCACATCCCGTTCCTCCAGGATAAACTCTCCGTCCACCACAACATCCACATATTTCATCATAGAATAATACAAAATATTATCCCATTTATCTCCGGTGTAAAGCCAAATTGTTTTCTCCGGATATTTTTCCTTAATTTCTGCCATCAACTCTCTCACTTCTAACCGATTTGCCGGATGAAGAGGGTCACCACCGGAAAAAGTGATGCCGGAAATATAAGATTTATCTAATTGGTCAAAGATTTCCTGCTTTGCATTTTCATCAAAAAGAAGTCCACCGTCAGGATCCCATGTGATAGGATTCTGGCAGCCCTTGCAACAATGATTGCAACCTGCCACCCAAAGAACGACCCGCAGTCCATCGCCGTTGAGCATGTCATCCTTAGTAATATTATGATATCTCATGATTTACATACTTTTCCTTTCTGCGATTTCTGCCATCTTTGCATCGTTTAATCTGGTATCGCCATGCACACGGGAATAAGAAAGATAGCCGTTCATACGATCAATCTTGGTCAAATTTTTGCTGCCACATTTAGGGCAAACATCCATCTCTAATTCCTGGTGGCCGCAATCATCACAATATGCCAAAGACATATTGACTCCCTCATAGAAGCCCATATCCATCGCACGGTGAATCAACGTCTTCACTGCTTCAATATTGTAATCGATGGGGTATTTTACATATTGAATCTTACCGCCATTCATCAAATCCCAGAAACGATTTTCCAAATCCTGCTTCTGGATAGGTGTAATATCCTCTGACACATGACAGTGGAAACTGTTGCTTACATACTCTCTGTCAGATACGCCCTCAATAATGCCGTATTTTTTACGAAACTGTTTTACTTGAAGTCCACAGAGGTTCTCTGCGGGAGTACCATACATTGCGTACAGATTGCCATCTTCTTCTTTGAATTCGGCAATACGATTATTGATATACTCTAATACCTCTACTGCAAATTGTCCGTCTTCTACCAATGACTTGCCGTTGTACAACTCCTGCAACTCATTCAATGCAGTGATACCAAAGCTTGCTGTTGCAGCTTTCAAAAGAGGCTTAATCTTATCGGTCAATTTCAAATTACCACCCAGGAAACCGCCTTCGCAATATGCCAAAGGATTGGTGGATGCACGCATTTCCCCTAAATATGCATAGGTTCTGATATGGAGCTGACGGATCAAATTCAAATAGTAATCCAGCACTTCATAGAAATCTCTGCTTTCTTTTCTTGCCTTTGCAAGAATCATAGGCAAGTGCAGGGATACAGCTCCGATGTTGAAACGGCCGACAAATACAGGCAAATCCTGATCATCTGCAGGATGCATACCGCCTCTCTCATACCAAGGAGAAAGGAATGCACGGCAGCCCATAGGTGATATGATTCTTCCATACTGCTTGTACATGCTCGCAACATAGCCTTTTCCGGTAAGACTTAACCAGTCAGGATACATGGTCTTGGTAGAACATTTCACGCCTGCCTCAAATACATCCTCCAAGGGTTTGCCGGGTCCATGGAGATTCTCGTCATACAGGAATACAAT
>JAEIGA010001053.1_pt1 | contig 41762 bp, 25 predicted proteins | sample 9270691 | NCBI WGS metagenome assembly JAEIGA01 (sample SAMN17057246, study PRJNA624740) | gut metagenome | biome: biome; isolation source: fecal sample | host: Bos grunniens | place: China: Xizang | collected 2019 | reverse complement strand
TCGTCAACACCCATACCTACCATAAGAGAGGTGGAAAGAGGCTGAACAAAGGTAAACAGACCAAGGTTTGTGCCGTTTACATTGTTTTTAATTGTGTTAGCAGAGGGAGCATAGATAAACTGATAGCCCTCCTTAAGAAGCGCCCATGCTTCAAGGTCATCACAGAAGGTATCAACAAACCAGTTTGCCGCAACAGCCACCATTTCATCCTTGGTTGCAGTGATGCAGATTTTATTCCCAATTACTGCAACGATAAAGTCAGAAGCACTGTTTTCACGGTTATCGAGAATTCTCTGCTTGGCTTCAGCAGATTCTTTTCTTTTTGTATCGCCTACAAGGATTTCGAGATTGCCCTCAAAATCCTCATAAGCTGTATCCTTAGTAATGGTAACGCCCACGTCAAAGTTATCTTTTATAGCGGCACGTACAGCCTTTGCGGCATCCTCTACTACAGGGATGGTCTTTTCGCCCGAACGAACAACGGTGTAAACAAAACGTCCATCCTCATTTACGCCCGAAGCAACGGGAGCAGCATTTGTACCTGCACAGGCAGCCAGAGAGGCAACCATAAGCACAGATAATATAATAGCAATAATTTTCTTAATATTCATTATAGTCACCCTCCTTTTATGCCTTAGCCTTTTTCTTCTTTTTCACAAGGATAATTGTAACAACTGCTGCAGCGGCAAGTATAATCACGCCACCTGCAATGCCGATAATTATCCAGAGCATTGAGCCGTTATTATCAAGATACAACGATACGTCAATTATACTTGTAATATCTACTGCTGTATCATCCTTCTCAATAATGTTGCCCTTTTCGTCGCGTTTAACGGGAACATATTCGGTGAAAGCAATAGGAGTAGAAAGCGGAACAGATTCATCAGCAATAGAGAATGTAAAGTCATCCATAAACAGCTCTACATAACCCGGAGTCTGAACACAAGCAAAAGCCTCAACCGAGTTGAAGGTATAGCTTACCTCATGCCACTCTCCGTCAAGCAGTTCCTTAATAGAAACAACGGGATAATAGTCACCTGTTGTTGTCCAGGCGTATCGACTGCTTCTGCCTGATACAACCTTAATTGCACCATCGGTATGATAGTGTTTTCCAAGCTTAACCTTAAAGGAAACGGTATACTTCTGAGAAGCGGCAATCTGATTGCCGAGAGTGAGAATTACAGCATTTTCAAAGTACATTGTGTTACCCTTGCGGTGCAGACTGTAGTTACCGCTTGTAACATTGTTCATAGAATTGCCCTCAAGAGAGCCATCATAAATCTCATAGTCGAAGTCATAAAGGGTATATGAATTCTTATAGTTTTCCACAAGGGACAGATAATTACCGTTATCAAAGCTTTCGACTACCTTGTAATCGAGGAAACGTGCATATATTGCAAAAGGAGCATCCGCGAATACCATTGCTTCTCTTTCGAGCTTGGTATAGGTTCCGTCAAGTTCCTTTGTGAAATAACCGCTGAAGAACATTCCCTCCACCTCGGGATTTTCGGGAAGCTTGCTTGCAAAGGAGGTGCCGGGTTTACCTACAATGGAAGTAGGTACGCTGTCACAACCGCCGTTTTCAACCGAAACAGCGCTCATACCCTCAGGAACAGTTCTTATTGTAATATCGTCAAACCATACTTTCCATTGGTCTGCACCCTTTACAACAAGGAAAAGCTGAGTGTAATTTTTATAGGAATCTTTAATAATACTTGTGTCAAGAACAAAGGTCTTGCTCATCCACTGACCTATATTCTGTTTTGCTGCAGATGCGGTTATACCAACGGAAGCACCTACATAAGTCTTAGCATTAATTCCTGTCCAGGCATTATTAAGGCCTGCACCAACAAAACTAAGATTCAGCGAGCCCGAAGGTGCAGACTCTACATAATAGTAAACTGTTACTATATACTGCTTAGTCGGGTCAATTGTAAACAAATCTCTTCCCTGTGCAACAGCAATAAAGGAGGCACCGTTATTATGTTCCTTTGTTCTGTCAAAGAGAACTGCCTTCTTACCGCTTTTTGCCTTGGCAAAATCAAGAACCTCAGCATCGCCTATGAACCAGTTTCCTCCGTTAACAAGACTGAACTTCTCATAAGAGTAAACAGCCAGGTCAGATAGATTCCACTTTGCATAAGCAGTTATTGCTGTATCGGCAGCAAGGTGAGTGAGAGTAAAGGGAACGGTACAGTCAACATCAGAGTACCAACCGTCAAATTCATAACCAACACGCTCAGGTGTAGCAGGATAAGTTATCTTGTCCCCTACCTCACCTCTTACAATAGTGCTAGGCTCGCTGTTGTTAGGCTCGAAGAAGATATAGGGAGCTGTAACAAGCTCAATGGATACATTATCTATACGAACATCTGTATAGTTGGTAATATTATTATTGACAGTGTTAAGGATAAGATAGAGTCTATCGCCCACAAGAGTACCGCTTTTAAGAACATTAACAGAGATATAGAACTCTGCCTTGGTCCACTCACAGCCGCCCTTTTTAATGGTGGTTGCAAGACCGTCAAATTTCTTACGAACAGAAGACCACCAGATGTTAGAGCCACCTACAATGGGAGTAATAGTAACATCAACATTGGTATCCTTAGTTGCCATATAGTAATAGGAAACGCGGTAAACGGCGCCATCCTTAATAGGATTTTGGATAGGTGTTATGTGGTCATACTGAGTACCGCGGGAGGCGTGTGTTACAAGGGTATCGCCCATATAATAGGTTTTGGGACCGTCAAGCACCCAACGAAGTGCGGCATCATCGTTATAGCCAACGCCCTCGCCCTTAAGAACGGAATAGAATTCTCCCGAATCAACCTTGAATTTTTTATAATCCTCAACGATAGCCTTCCACTTTACATAAAGGTGGGTTATTCCCTGGGGAACTACATCTGAAGTGAAGGGAACGGTTAATGCCTCGTCAAGATAAAGACCTGCTATAACAGAATTGGTTTCGGTAAAGGACTTAGGCAAAGTCAAAGGCTCTCCTGCCTTAGCTTCAATAGCATCATCAAGAATAACGTCGTTTCCTGTATGGAAGTAAACAATATCGCCTGCTAATTCTTCAACAAGAATGTTATCAACAAGTGCATTTACATAGGTTTTCTGGGTAGCGTTTGAAGAGGTAAACTCAATATAGAGGGTAGTACCCGAACCTACAATATCAGCAGTAAATATAAAGGTATACTTTTGCCAATCATTATCGTCAGCAGCCACCTTTAACATTGGGGTCTGAGCATTCCAGGAGCCACCCCATATATTACTGTCAATACTGGTTACAAGGCGGATATTATATCCGTCAATGCAGTCGCTGTCTGACTTATAATCAAAGCTCACACGGTAAACAGAACCGCTTTTAACCTTGCCGATAGTAGCAATATGGTCTCTCTGGCCAGCACGTTTATAATATAATTCTCCATTATTATAGGCTGACGGCATATCACCGATAAGCGTCCAACGAAGAGCATAATCGTCACCGTTGCCTACTCCTGCAGAATTTTCAACAGAAAGCAATTTACCGAAATTATTACCCGGTGTTGTATTATAAGGATAATCCTTAAAAGTAATGGGAGCGCTGCCCCAACGAGCATAAATGGTTGTACTGTTTCTGCCAAAAATAACGGTTTCAACAGGGGTTTTATAAGATGCATCGGCATACCAACCCTTAAACTCAGCGCCCTGTGGGTGAGTGAGGGTAGGAAGGGTAACAGTATCACCGCGTCTGCCAACAAGGTCAATATCCTGCTGACCGTTAATACCTGTAACAACGGTTACTAAGGATTCATAGGGCTGCACAACGGCTTTGATTTCAATATCATCAAAATAGAGAACTGTATCTACGTTGTTCTCCATTCTGACACCCAGATACATTGTAGTAGCACTTGCCGACTTATAATTAGTGGTAAAGGCAAAGGAAACCTCCTGCCACTCTTCGCTTTGCTCATAGGTTTTATAACCGCTCTGGTATCTTACGTAATTTGCCCAAGCGTTATCAGAACCCGCAGACAGCATATAGAAATCAAGCTTTGAGCCAACCTTTTCAACCTTTACCTTAAAGGTAACGGTATATCTTGTGTTATTTTCAAGACCGTTTCCAAGCCATATAAAGTTATCGAATTCATAGTAACGACCTGCAGCATTATACGCATTTATGTCGTCTTTATCGCTTACCATCTGAGCATCCCAATCGAACTTTACAGCATAATTACTATCTGCAGAAGCGGTAACCTCGCTTTGCTTAGACATAGGCAGAGCGAAATAAAGGTTGTTGCTCTTTGTCTTATTACCGCTTGCCTCGGTTTTAACGGTATATTCATTCTTGGTATAATTTTCAAAGTCCTGATTTATTCCCGGAACCTCGCTCTTCCAGAACGAATAAAGGGTAGCACTTGCAAAGCCGAACTTACCTGAGGTATGCTCCTCGGTATAGCCCTCGGTTGTGTACCAGCCCATAAACCACTTTTTACCCTCACTGTCAACAGGGTCAGCGGGATATTCAAAGGGTTCTCCTGCCATGCCGTCAAGTACAGTTTCGGTGTTATCAAGAGTATTCTTAAAGGTAAGGGTTACAGGAGCCTTCCAGCCTGTATAAACTACAGTTTTGGTTTTTGCAAAAGCAACCTTTTCTACAGCCTGTGTACGCTCTTTATCGAGGAACCAGCCGCTAAATATATGGTCAGCCTGCTGAGCCTTATCTGATACATCGGGAAGGGTGTATTCAGTACCGATTTCACCTTTGACAATTTCGGTTGTTCCCGAATATTCATCAATAAGAACAATTACACCTGTGGTATCAGCAAGCTTTGTTACAGAAAGGTTATCAATTTCTGCACGGAAGCCTGTTCTGGCCGTTCCGTAAAGCGCAAGAGCAGTATCTGCTCCCTTAAAATCAGCGGGAGTAGTAAACTGATATGTAAATTTCTGCCACTCTTTACCGCAAGCAAAGGTCTGAGTACCCTCCTGAGAGGCGACGGTATAGGCACCGCTTTCAGCCTTGGTGGAAATAATCTTAACAAGGGAAGTACCTATTGTACTGCAGTAGTTAGTATCATTTGTGGTGAATTTTGCACCGTAACCTAAAGAAACATAACACTCATAAGGTGTTTTAGCATCATCTGTAAAAACAGAAGAGGAAACACAGCGAACATCCATAGTTACAATATAGGTGGTGTTTGGAGCAAGATTATAGGTCTTATACTCATTACCCACCTTTTTGTTAAGACGGATAGCACCTGAGGTTGCCCAGGTCTGAGTTTGAGTACGGGTAGACACAAGTACCTTATTAGATGAATTATCGACTGCGGCATCTGTATATATACCCCAGCCAACAAAGCCTACACCGGTATTCTGAAACTCGGTTTTGTTCGCGTCGCTGTTTGAACTACCCAATGTATCGTCAAAGGTGAAGAGGGTTACTTCATCCTCGACAACATCAAGAGGGTTAGCCGCACTTGCGTTGAACACAACAGGCACATAAAGGGCGCTGACAAACATAGTCAGTGCGCAAAAAATGCCAAGTACGCGACTTAACAGCTTGTTTTTGTTATTTTGCATACAAATTCTCCTTTTCTCTTTTGTACAAACAGAAATATATTGTTATACAATGTGATATTAGCACATTAAATCCAAAAAGTAAAGACAAAAACGATTATTTTTTGGACATTTGTTGATATTTTTAGATGAAAAAGGGGATTAAACGGCGGGAGTAAACCCCCTACTACGTTGTAGCCATAAAATATTATTGAACATTCGTGGAGCGGTGCCTTGGTGCCGCCGTAATACAACGGGAGGATAAATTATCCTCCCCTACGCAGTAGCCGTAAATATGTATTGAACGGTGTAGGGGCGGATAGATTATCCGCCCGTCAGGGCAAAGGTATAACACACGTTCTTTATACATATCCTAAAAATTGATCTTCTTTCAAAAATGTTAATATATTTGAAAAATATAATTTTATGTGGTACAATGCTGTTGGAATAAGGTATGCCTTAACGGTAGGCGGCTAACCCTTTGATGTTTCAGGGGGTACATACCCCCTTGAAATATAAGGGGGTGATTCTATGGAACAAGAAACATTTATCATAATTCTTATGGTGCTTGTGATTGGGTACATTTTTAGCATAAAAAAATAACCGCCCCTCTACCAAAGTCGCGGTTATTTTCAACTAAAACTTAGGTTAACCGTCTATACGGCGTACCTTATTTCATCTATATAATACATCATTATTGTGTATTTGTCAAGCACCGTCTTCGACGGAGCTTCTCCCAAGGGCGAAGCCTATTAAGCCTTTTCCTAATCCCTAATCCCTAAATCCTAACCCCTATTCCCTAAAAAAATCACCCCACTCATAAGAGTAGGGTGTGATTTTTTTAATATGCTCCGTTAATCGGATGGTCAGGATAGAATACCTTTCTTGTTCCTGTTGCCTGTTTTTCGGGCCACATTGTTATCATCTGACAGTTATAAAGGTCAGACTGATAAATTCTAACATAGTCAATTCTATGCTCGTAGTAATCGCCATGTTCATTTTTATCATAGGACAGTCCGTAGGAAGCTGAACCCATACCTACCTCGGTAATGAAGTAGTTCATAAGGCAGTGAACTGCAACAGACTTGTTATCCTCATACTGATAGTCAAGATAAACCTTACCATCAAAGCAGAATTTCATACAGCTATCATCCCAATAGCAAGAATAGATATGATAGTCATCGGAAAGCACTCCGCCGTAGCGTTCGGTATCATAAGTCTTTTTCTTATTATTAAGGCTCTTACCGGAATAAACCGCGCTACCATCAAGTGAGTTATGGGTTGAACCTGTATGACCACCTTCACTATCTACCTGACTCCACCAACGGTGAACGTTACTATGGAACCCTTTATCGCTACTAAAGTTTTCAAGAATATCAATTTCGGTCATACAAACTCTTGTGTGGTCCTGACCGTGACGTTTAAGACTAAAGTTAGCACCGTTTACCCAATAACCGCTGTAGGCAGGGGTAGGAGCTAATTTACCGTGAATTTCCATAAGACCGTAACGATAGGTCATTGTAAAGTAGGTAGAAATTCTCGGCATCATAAAGTCGATGTCATTTACACGCTGAGTACCAAGAACAAGGTCACCGTCAGCCTGGAAAATAAGCTTTTTAAGGTCACTGCCCTTATAGCCTGTTTCACCGTAAAGGTCTATCTGATACTGAGTACCGCCAAGATTGGAGGGAGCAGTCGCACTACTGTTGTTATTGTAGTCGCCCCATTTGGTTAAATCAATGGTGGTGGACTCAAACTCATCATACCAGTTAAGAGTATATGCACCCTTTTCGGTTGCATCATACTTGCCGTTAAGGGTATAACCGTCGCTCCAGTTAACGCCCTTACCCTCAGCCATCTTTTTAACTTCGTCAAGGAAAGCCTTTACACCGCGGCTTGTTGCAAGTTCGTTACCGCCCTTGATAACAACCTTATTGCCGACAACCTTAACAATATAATTGTCGCCCTCAACAGAAATGCCCTTTGAAGCTTCTCTCGATGTATCACCGATAAGAACCTCATAGGTTTCTTCCTTATCAATATCCTCAACCTTACTTAAGGAATAACCGTAAGCGTTATAGAAACTAACAAGCTCTTCAGCATACATACCCGAAAGATAAGAAATCTTTACAGGGAGAACTATAGTGAAGTTACCAAGGTCAACTCCGTTTATAATATTGGAAGACAAGTCCTCTGAAAACTTATGCTCATAAATAAATTCATAATCGGTTGTGAGCATCTGGAAGGTTTCAGCACTTTTGCAGAAGGTGTTAACAAACCATTCTGCCGCATAGGTGATTGTATTCACGTTAGTAGCCTGAATACAAATCTTATCACCAATAACCTTAACAATAAAGTCGCTTGAATTGTTCTGACGGTTATCCATAAGACGCTGCTTTGCAATAGCGCTTTCTTCTCTATTGGTGTCACCCACAAGAATTTCAAGGTTACCCTCAAAATCCTCATAGGTTGAATCCTTAACAATAGTAACACCCATATCGAAATTTTCTTTTATTGCAGTACGTATAGCTTTTGCCGCATCTTCTACCGCAAGAGCTTTGCTTTCAGCAGGTCTTACAACTGTATAAATAAATCTACCGTCCTCATTTACACCTACAGTAAGGTTGCTTGAGGCAGAGCCACAGGCTGCCAGAGAGGCAACCATAAACACTGCAAGGATTAATGCGATAATTCTTTTAATATTCATTTTTACCCCTCCTTTTATGCCTTTTTAGCTTTCTTTTTCTTAAATACTATAAGCAGTACCACCACAGCGGCGATTAAAACAACGCCTGCAGCCACACTGATTATAATAACTGTAGCGTTTACGCCCGAATTGCCACCGAGCTTTAAGGATGTATCTACAATAGACATTACATCAATTTCGCCGGCTGTTACTTCGGTGATATTACCATTCTCGTCACGTCTTACAGGAACATACTCTGTAAACTGGATAGGTGTTGAAACAGGGGTGTTGTCTGTAATAAGCTCAAATACAACATCATCAATAAACAGCTCTACATAACCAGGTGTCTGAATAGCGAAGAAGCTTTCTACAGAGTTGAAAACGTAGGAAACATTATGCCACTCGCCATCGGTAAGGTCTTTAATTGCTACTACAGGATACCAGTCACCTGTTGTATCCCAGCTATAATTCTGGTTTCTTGAAGAAGCAACCTTAATTGCGCCGTCGGTATGAAGATTTTTAACCATCTTCACGTTAAAGGAAACCTTATAACGAGCACCTGAAGCAATGTGATTATCGGGAGTAAGCACAGCCGAAGATTCGAAGTAACGAGAATCACCTTTTCTATGGAGGCTATATTTACCGCTTGTTACATTATCTTTACTATTGCCATCTTTGGTTGCATCATAAAGCTCATAGTCAAAGTCGAAAACAGTAAGACCGGAATAAGCATTTACCGCATCAATAAAGGAGCCTTCGAAATCCTGTGTAACCTTAAAGTCAATAAATCTTGCGAATACTGTTTTTGCGGTTTCGCCGAACTTCATTGCTTCCTCTTTAAGCTCGTTATATACACCCTGTGTATCCTTTTCGAAATAGCCGAGGAAGTATTTGCCCTCTACCTTAGGAGCCTTGGGAAGCTTATCAGCAAAGCTTGTGCCAATCTTTCCTGTAAGAACGCTTGGAACATCCTTACTGCCGCCGTTATCAAGAGCTATAGCACCATAGCCCTCAGGCACAACGGTTACCATAACGTCATCAAGAAGGAATATACCGTCCTGACCGCCGAGAACTTTCATGAAAACAGTATCGTATACAATATTTGACAAATCGAGAGCAACGGTCTTGGTATACCATACGCCAACCTCTTGTTCTTTAGTTGTGAAAGAAATTTGCGGAGTAATAGCTGTTGTTCTGTCCCAACAGTTAACATCTCTTGCTGTAACGAAAGTCATACTAAAGCTGGATGTTGCCTTCTTTGTTGCACAGTAGCTGAAGGTTACAAGATACTGTCTGTTTTTGTCAACCTTAAACTGCTCGTTTCCGTTAGCAATAGTAGCATAGGAGCCGCCGACGTTAAGCACGCCGTGTCTGTCAAATTCAATAGCACCGCTACCTGATTTAGCGTATTTACTTGTTACCCATAAAGCACCCTCCATATAGTATTTACCGGGGGTAAAGGGCTTGGGAAGGAAATCGTAATCCTCAAAATCATAAGTAAACTGACTTGCAAGATTGTAGCCCGCATAAACCACAGCGGTCATACCCTCAGTATAGGTTTTTGCAGTAAAGGGAGTGGTACATTCCTTATCGGTATACCAGCCCTTAAAGGTTTTACCGAAGGCAACAGGTGCTTCGGGATAGGAAATAGCTTCTCCAGCCTTACCGTTTACAAACACATTAGGCTTGCCGTTTTCAAGGTTAAACATTACATAAGGCGGTTCAACCGTTTCAACAAATACATCATCAACCAGCACGTCTGCTACTGTAGAAAGCTCAGCCGAACCAACATTAAATACAAGGTAGAGGGCAGTTGCTTTTTCACCCTTACTGTTTGTAAGCAAATCGGTGGTGATATAGGTGGTAAAGGTCTGCCATTCAGTTGCCTCACCCTGCTTTATGGTGTTTTCACCGCTGCTATACTTAGTTGAAGTATCGGGTGCCCAGATATTCGGATAAAAACCGCTATAGGGGATTATAGAAACAGAAGCATTTGCATTAAGAACTTTATACTTATAAGTGATTCTGTATACAGTATTGTTGGCTACATTTGTCTTAATGGTAAAGATATGGTCAGGATTGGTAACACGGGTATTGTAATAAACAATTTTGCCGTCTTTATTACTGTAAACATAATCGCCCTTAAAGTCAAAGCGTACTGCATTATCACCGTCTACACCAAGACCTGATTTATCAATGCTAAGGAGCTTACCGAATCCGCAGTTATCCTTTTTAGTAAAATAAGGATAGGTCTGGAAGGTCATAGGGCCTACCTTCCATTTAGCGTAAACAATTGTTTCGCCCTCAGGAATAACGGTTGCGGTAAAGGGAGTGGTGCACTCCTTATCGGTATACCAGCCGAGAAGCTCGTTTTTATCGTACTTAACGGTAGGAATCTCAAAGGGTTCTCCTGCTTTGCCCGCAACAGCACCCATTTCCGCACCAAGAGCATTGCCGTCAAAGATAATATAGTCGCCTGAAATTTCTTCAACAATAACATTATCAACAACAACGTCGACATAAGCATCTTCGCTAATGCTGCCTACATTAAACACAAGGAAGAACTGGTTGCCGTTATTCTTAAGGTCTGACTTAACCACATAAGAAACAGTCTGCCAGCCCTCAGCATTCATATTGGCATACTGTGTTACATTGGAATATTCACGATAATAATCGTTAGCCCAAATATTAGCCTGACCGCTGCAAAGCTTAAATATAACCTCTGCGTTAGCATCGATTATTTTATAGTTATAGGTAATTTTATAATAGGTATCATTCTTTACATTCTTAGCAATGGTTGCACAGTGGTCACGATCACTTGCACGGGTAGCATAATAAACGTTCTCACCCTTATCATTAACCTTATAAACATAGTTACCCTTATAATCAAAACGAAGTGAATAATCGTCATCTATACCAAGGCCCGAGTCATCAATATGAACGAGTTTACCGAAATAACAGTTATCGGCTTGTGTAGAGAAGGGATAATCCTTAAAGGTAATCGGTACTGCTCCCCATTTTGCATAAATGGTATAGGAAAGTCTTTCGTATACAGCGTTTTCAGCAGAAATGGTACATTTTTCGTCAAGATACCAACCCTTAAACTCTGCACCCAAAGGATGAACAGGGGTGGTAATCACAACAGCCTCATTACGTCTGCCAATCTGCTCATACTCAGCATTAACGCCGTCAGAGATAATTACCTTTGACTGATAGGGCTGCATAACAGCTTTAATCTCAACATCATCAAAGTAAACAACTGCATCGGCATTCTTAGAAAGCTTAACAGCCAAATACATTGTATTTGCGCCTGCATTTTTATATGCGGTGGTAATATTAAAGCTTATTTCCTGCCACTCATTTTTTACATCGGTACTCTTAACGGTTTTTCCGTTATAGGTCTGCCAGTTACTCCAGATATTATTATCAATAGCAGAAACAGCATAGAAAATAAGGTCAGCATCAGCCTTTTCTACCTTATACTTAAAGGTAACAGTATACTGAGTTTTATCATCAAGACCTTTACCAAGCCAGAAGTACATATCCATTTGGTTATATCTGGTTGATGTGCCGTAGGTAAGAGGGTCATTAAGAACCATTTCCATAGAGCTGTCCCAGTCAAACTTAACGGCATAACCGCTACCGCCATAGGTAACAGCACTCTGCTTTTCCATCATATCAGCAAAGTAAAGACGGTTTGATTTGGAAACTCTTCCGTTTGCTGCAGTAGAAGGAATCCAAGCCTCTTTGTTATAGTTTTCAAAATCCTGTTTAAGTTCAGGAATTTCGCTCTTGAAAAGAGAATATACGTTTTTACTGGTGTAACCAAATCTGAGTTCGGTAAATTCAGCGGTACAAGCTTCGGTAGTATACCAGCCCATAAACCACTTCTCTCCTGTTTCGTCAACAAGGTCAGCTGGATATTCTATAATCTCACCGGGAACTCCGTTAACAGGAATATCCTCACCCGTAAGAGCGTTTTTAAAGGTATAAACAACAGGAGCATCCCATTTGGAATAAACAACCTGTGCATCCTGAGTAAATGTTATCTGTGTAACAGACTGTGTTCTGTCAGCATCAGAATACCAACCTTCAAAAATATGATCAGCCTGATTTGCTTTATCACTTATATCAGGCAAGGTATAGATTTCGCCAACGTTACCAATGAAAGCTTCGCTGTTACCCGAATATTCATCAATAGCGATAACAGCACCTTGGTTTGCTCCAAGCTTTGTTACGCTAACATCATCAATATAGCAACGAATTCCACACCATTTATCCAACCAGATAGTAAGAACATTATCCTTACCGCCGAAATCAGCAGGGGTTTTAAGCTCGTATGTAACGGTTTTCCACTCGTCTGAATATGGTGTATCAATTTTTCCTGCTCCTGTATTTAAGCTGTAGGTTTCAGAACCACAGGAGGAAGAAAAAATGTCAATGGGTTTGTTGGACATTCCGTTAACATAGTTGGTGCTCTGACCAGCAAAAGTAGAGTCAAAGGAAGCACCCCAACCAATCGACGCCGCAGCAACCTCACCGCCATGCATATTTCCTCCCTGCTTAACACCTGCAGAAACCTTGATTTTAAAGGAAATAATATAGGTCGAAGAGGTATCGAGTCGATAGAGGCCGTCTTGGTTATGCAAACGATAGCCACCCGGTACAGCCCAAGTGTTATCGGTTTCGCCTACCAGCATATTACCGGAAACATTAAAGCCCCAACCGTAATAACCAACACCGTCATTTTCAGCAGCGTTTTTATTGGTTGTACCATCTACACAATATGAAAAATCATACACGGTAGTCTGACTACTTGCAAAAGCATTAAGGCTTACAGGCACATAAAGACAGCCGATAAGCAGTACGATACATATAACCGCACTTAACACTCTGCACAAAACCTTATTTTTTGTCATAATGTTTTCTCCTTTTACAACGGATATTTTTACACAATGAATATATCACAGAATGTCGCTTTTGTCAATTCGATTTTTCAAAAAATGTCCATAAAAACAAAAATATTTTTCTATTTGTCCATGCGAATTTTTTAATTTATATATTTTTCGATATAAATATTGTGCTATGTATGGCGGCGTCTTGGTTATGGCACGAAAAAAGGCGGGGATAAACCCCGCCTTATAAAGTGTAAACTTTATTTTTAAAATTTAATTACTGAGCAGCAATTACATCTTCAAGAAGCTTGTTAGCAGTATTGGAAGCAGCATCAAGCTTGCTGGATACAGTTGCAAGGTTTACAGAAACCTGTGCAGCAGTACCGTCGATAAGGTCTTTAACAAGATTAAGCTCGAAATAGGATGGATCTGTTACACGACCTACACCAACAGACCAACCAACCTTATTGATATCGCCCTTCTCACGAAGATGGATATACATTTCCTTAGCCTCTTCATTCTTGAACATCTGATCTATATCATAGTGATCCTGATTCAAGAAGTAACGAAGGAAGTATGCCGCACCCTGAGCATTCTTAGCACCCTTACAGATACCATAAGCACGGGTAGAGCTGGTGTAAGGATAATCAGCATCATCAGCATTAAGCTTAGGAAGAACAGCAAAGCCTAAATCATCAACGTCCATTGTATAGAACCAACCGGGGCTCTTTCTAAGACCGTAAGCACCGCAAATCTGAACAGCGTGAGTAGCCTTAGTGATACTGTCGTCATGGTTAGAAATAATGGAAAGAAGACCTGCATCCTTACCTCTCATAAGGTAATCAATAGCCTTTTTGCTCTCATTGGTCTGAATAGCGTTTTCAAATCTGTCAGTTTCAGAATTGAATATATACTGACCACCGCCGTAAGCTGCAAGCCAGTTATCGAACACGATAGTAGCGCCGGGGCCGCTGAGACCGCAAGCAGATTTAATCTGCTGCATAAGAGTCCAGAGTGTATCGGTATTCCAGTTATTCTCAGCAACATAATCAGCAGGAGTCTTAATACCATTTTCCTCAAGAAGAGTCTTGTGGAAATAGGTCATAGCACCTGTCATAAGCCAAGAGGAATTAGCACCGTTTACAAGATAGTAGTTCTTACCAACATGGAAGAGCTCACTTGTTCTCTGATCCCAGAAAGGATCGGTGGGGTCAAGACCGTTAGTCTCTTTAGAGAGAGGCTGAAGAAGGTTAAGGGTCTTGGGGAAGTCACCATTTTCAACAACTACATCAGGGGACTGTTCTGCAGCAATAAGAGCAGTCATCTTAACAACATAGTCGGACTGGTTAACCTGTACCATTTCATACTTCATACCTGTTGTCTCTTCAAAACCAGAAAGACAGATAGAGGTATCGGTTTTTGCATGGTCAATCCATGTAGCAAACTTAACGGTAGTTCCGCGAAGCTCAGATGGCATATCAAGGAAATACTCCTCTTCTGCCTGGCTTGCAGCCGCATTGTTACCTGCGGGGTTTTTTGCTTCAGAACCGCCGTTGCCCTTACAGCCAACCATAGCACACATAGAAAGTACCATAGCAACTGCAAGAAGAATGGTTAAAATTCTTTTTAACATAGCATTTACTCCTTTATATAAAATTTGAGTATCTTCATTATAAATCATCAAGTCGCATTTGTCAAACAAAAAACGCTTTTTTCCAATAATATTATTTATCCCTCTGAATTATTTCCTCAATAAGAGTGTTCGCCTGAGCAACGGCACCATTTATAACATTGTCACAGGTCTGAAGATTAACTGCTATTTGTGCGGCTGTGCTGTCGATAACAGTTTTAAGCATTGAGCCGTTTGAGGAATCGGGGTCGGTAATCATTCTCACACCTCTGTTAAAGGTTACGGTGGAATAGTCGGTCTTTGCTCTCAGCTCCTTATAGAAAGCAAGAGCTTCTTCGTTTTTAAAGCCCGACTCAAGAGGCACATGGTCTTCATTAAGATAATAACGCAGATATATGCCTGCTCCCTTAGGGTTACGGGAGCCTCTTACAAGTCCGTAGGCATGGCCTGAAGCAACAACGGGATAGTCGGTATCATCGGCATTTATTTTAGGAAGATAGGTAAAGCCCAAATCATCAACATCCATTGTATAAAACCAACCGGGACTGGTCCTTAGTCCGTATGCACCGCAAATCTGCACAACACAGGTACCCTTTGTAATATCATCATCGTGGTTATCAATTATCTTAACAAGTCCACTATCCTTAAGCTCCATAAGCTTTCTCAGACTTTCTCTCATAGTAGCGCTTGTAACGGTATTTTTAAAAGTACTGGTGGTTGGGTCCCACTCAATTTGCTTAGCTCTATACATTGAAGTCCAGCAGTCCACCGCAACCGAGGCAGGTTCTCTGGAAAGGGATACAGAGCCTTTTATTTTTTCAAGCAGGTTTATAAAGGAGTCAAGATTCCAGTTGTTTTCCTTTATGAGCTGTTCGGGGCTCTTTATTCCGTTTTCTTCAAGAACCGTTTTATGATAATATGTAATAGCACCCGAATTATTCCAACATGACTTTACGCTTTCCACAATATAGGGCTTACCGCCTACAGTATACATATTAACTACACCGCTATCCCAAAAAGGATCGCTTAAATCAATACCTGTGGTTTCCTTATCAATAGGACGAAGTACCTTTAATGTTCGGGGGAAATCGCCGTTTTCGGTAACCACATCGGGAGCTTGGTCGGCAGATATAAGAGATGTCAGCTTTACAATATATTCAGCCTGAGGCACTTGAACAAACTCGATATTTATACCTGTGGTTTCAGTGAAATCGGAATACACCTGAGCCTTATTAAAGTCGTCATTGCTTCCCCAGGTTGCTATCTGCACCGTAGTTCCGTCAAGCTCGGCGGGAACATCAAGGAAGAATTCCTCTTCGCTATCCAGTGTAACATCAACCTTAGAGCCGCTTATCTGAGGCTTTTCCTCTTTACAGCCCACAAGAGCAGTAAGAGAAAGCACCATAATCAGCGATAAAAAAATACATATAACTCGTTTCATACATACACCTCTTTTTCTTTACACCAATATTGTAACACAGACGAAAATATTTGCAAGAAAAAATATTTGTGCATTAAAAAACGGCAGGAGATTCCCTCCACCAACGTTCGTTGGTCCCTCTCCCTTTACAAAGGAGGCTACCCAGCCCCAGTCCCTAAAAAACCGTCCGCGGAATTTCCGCAGACGGTTTTCTGTAACTTTAGAAATTTCTATTTATGGTTTCACCCTCACGCTGATAGAGTTTTATGGAGTAAATTTTATACTCTATAACATCTCTGCCGTCGCTGGTGACATCCAAAATACCATTTTCGTATATTGAATCGTAATAGCTGGAATTATTAAGGTCGCCACCCAAAGACCAGTTATAACCGTTCCATCTAGGACAGAAGGAGAAAAGAACATTTTGCTCCTTATGGAAGCAGTCCATACACCTTGCTGTTTAATGTTTTTATAAAATTACCTTTACATACTTCTTTTTACCCTTGCGGACAAGAAGACCTTCCTTTACCTGCTCCTGACTATAGAAAGTATTTGGGGCAGAAACCTTTTCATCATTTACGGTAACACCACCCTGAGTCACTAAGGTTCTTGCTTCACTCTTGGAGGCACAAAGACCGCTCTTTACCATAATATCAAGAATACCTATTCCGTTTTCGCCGAAATCCTCATCACTTAAGGTATGGGTTGGGATATCTGCTGAATCCTTACCGCCGGCAAACATACTCTGTGCAGCAGAAAGAGCCTTGTCAGCCTCTTCTTTTCCGTGAACAAGATTTGTCAGTTCATAAGCCAGAATTTCCTTAGCCTTATTAAGCTGACTGCCTTCCCATTTATCCATTTCATCAATCTGCTCAAGAGGCAGGAAGGTAAGCATACGGATACATTTAAGAACATCATTATCTCCAACATTTCTCCAATACTGGAAGAACTCGTAAGGAGAGGTTTTATTGGGGTCAAGCCATACGGCATTGCCTGCCGTTTTACCCATTTTCTTGCCCTGACTGTCGGTAAGAAGTGTTATAGTCATAGCATGAGCATCCTTACCAAGCTTTCTTCTGATAAGCTCGGTACCGCCAAGCATATTACTCCACTGGTCGTCACCGCCGAACTGCATATTACAGCCATAGTTCTGGAAAAGATAATAGAAGTCATAGCTCTGCATTATCATATAGTTAAACTCGAGGAAGGAAAGGCCTTTTTCCATTCTCTGCTTATAGCACTCTGCCCTGAGCATATTGTTAACCGAGAAGCAGGCGCCAACCTCTCTGAGCATATCTACATAATTAAGGTTTAAGAGCCAGTCAGCGTTATTAACCATTGTAGCCTTGCCCTCGCCAAATTCGATAAAGCGTTCCATCTGACGCTTAAAGCACTCGGCATTATGGTCAATATCTTCTTTTGTCAGCATTTTTCTCATATCGGTTCTGCCGGAAGGGTCGCCTATCATAGTAGTACCGCCACCAATAAGAGCAACCGGTTTATTACCTGCCATCTGCAAACGCTTCATAAGAGTGAGCGCCATAAAGTGACCTGCAGTAAGGCTATCTGCGGTACAGTCAAAGCCGATATAGAATTTAGCCTGTCCGCTGTTTATCATCTTTCTTATTTCATCTTCATTTGTTACCTGAGCTATAAGTCCTCTGGCAACAAGTTCTTCATAAATTCCCATTTTTCTTTCCTCCTAAGCCAAAGAAATTATATATTATTTATTTATTTTTGTCAACCGCAACTATTGAAGTTATGCAGGAAATATGGTAATATCTTATGTATAAGGATGGTGCAAAAATGCTTAAAAAATTTATTTCTTACTATAAGCCTCATAAAAAGCTTTTTATTGCCGATATGGTAGCCTCTCTTCTTATTTCTGCAATAGGAATGGTTTACCCTATAATCACTAATCTTATGCTTAATACACTTATTCCCGAAAAAAAGTATAACCTTATAATTGTTGCGGGGCTTGGTGTTTTAACCCTTTATGTCATCCGTATGTTACTTCGATATTTTGTTCAGTATTACGGACATCTTATCGGCACTCGTATGCAGGCACAAATGAGAAGAGATATGTTTAAGCATCTGCAGAGTCTTCCCTATTCCTATTTTGATAAAAACGAAACGGGACAAATACTCTCCCGTATTACAAGTGATTTATTTGATGTTGCAGAGCTTGCCCATCACGGCCCTGAAAATCTTATAGTCAGTTCCATAACCGTTATCGGCTCTTTTATTTATCTATGTACCCTGAATATTCCTCTGACACTTATAATCTTCGTGTGCGTTCCCTTTCTTATTATTATCTCCTCGTATTTCCGCAAAAGAATGAGAGAGGCTTTCAAGGAACGCAGGGTCACCACTGCAGGAATTAATGCCGCTACCGAAAGCAGTATTACGGGAATAAGGGTAACAAAGGCTTTTGCCAATAATGAAAAGGAATTTGAAAAGTTTGACAAAAACAACAATCTTTTTGTAAAAGCCTGTCACAAATCCTATAAAGCTATGGGACAATACCATTCAGCCTCTACCTTTGTTACCGATGTATTCAATGTTGTTATAATAATTGCAGGTGGACTTTTCCTCTACGCCGATAAAATTTCTTTTGGTGACTATTCCACATTTATAGTATCGGTAAACCTCTTTATCAACCCCGTAACCCAGCTTATCGGCTTTATGGAGCAGTATCAGAACGGTGTTTCGGGATTTTCAAGATTTATTGAAATAATGGAAGAAGAACCCGAAAAGGAAAATGACGGCGCACAGGAAATAAAAAATGTAAATGGAGAAATTTCCTTTAAAAATGTCAGCTTCTCATATAAAACAGAAGAAAGCGAAGTGCTGAATAATGTTTCCTTGGATATAAAGCAGGGTGAAAAATTTGCTCTTGTAGGACATTCCGGCGGTGGAAAAACAACAATGTGCCACCTTATACCCAATTTTTACAAGGTTGACTCAGGAGAAATTACGGTTGACGGAATGAATGTAAACGATATAACCTTTGAGAGTCTGAGAAAAAACATCGGTATTGTTCAGCAGGATGTATTTCTTTTTTCCGGCACAGTGCGGGAAAATATTATGTACGGCAGACTTGATGCAAGTGAGGAAGAAATGATAGAGGCGGCAAAGAGAGCCAACATTCACGACTTTGTTATGACACTTGAAAAAGGCTATGATACCGAAATTGGCGAACGGGGTGTAAGACTCTCAGGCGGACAAAAGCAACGCCTCAGTATTGCACGTGTATTTCTTAAAAACCCTGCTATACTTATTCTTGACGAAGCCACCAGTGCACTGGATAACACCACAGAAATTCTTATACAGGCAGCTCTTGACGAGCTTTGCAAGGGCAGAACAACTATTGTTGTTGCCCACAGACTTAGTACCATTCGTACCGCCGATACTATTGCCGTAGTTGACAGCGGTAAAATAAAGGAAATAGGCACCCACGATGAGCTTATCGCCAAAGAGGGAATTTACAAAGATTTATATTCTTTACAGTTCCGGCAGTAGATTTGTTCACATTATTATAGTAAAATAATAAAATCAAAAAGATACAGTGTTTTTTAAGTTACAGAAAATTTTAAACGGAGGAAAAATATGCCCTTAAATAAAACTATTAAAGACTACTCGGCAATAACCGATACAATAACTAAATATTCCCGTCTTTGTGTGAACGACTGTCACATAAAGCCCGAAATGTACCTCGAGCACAAGGTAAACCGCGGTCTTCGTGATTTAAACGGAAAAGGTGTTTTAACAGGACTTACAGAGGTTTCTGAAATTAACTCCCGTAAAACAGTTGACGGCAAAGAGGTGCTTATCCCCGGTGAGCTTTTTTACCGCGGCTATAAAATTGAAGATCTTGTTGAAGGCTTTGTAAAGGATAACCGCTTCGGATTTGAAGAAACAATATATCTTCTGCTTTTCGGTCAGCTTCCAAACAGCAGTGATTTAGAGGAATTCAATATGATACTGTCAGACTATAGAAGTCTGCCTAATTCCTTTGTCAGAGATATTATAATGAAGGCACCATCAAACGACATAATGAATTCTCTTGCAAGAAGTGTTTTAACCCTTTATTCTTATGACCGCGACCCTGATAACACTTCCATTCCAAATGTACTTCGTCAGTGTCTTCAGCTTATTGCCACCTTCCCGATGCTAAGTGTATATAGCTATCATTCATATAACTACTATAACCGCAATAACAACAGCTTTTTTATACACAATCCCGAGCCTCACCTGTCCACTGCCGAAAACATTCTTCACATGCTGAGAATTGACAGCAATTACACCCCTCTTGAAGCAAAACTGCTTGACCTTGCCCTCGTTCTTCATGCAGAGCACGGCGGAGGAAACAACTCCACCTTTACAACCCATGTTGTATCCTCCTCCGGCACAGATACCTATTCTGCTATAGCGGCAGCACTGGGTTCTCTTAAGGGCCCCAAGCACGGCGGTGCAAACATTAAGGTATGCACAATGTTTGAGGATATTAAGAAGAATGTAAAGGACTGGGAAAACGAAGAAGAGGTTTACGCTTATCTTAAAAAGCTACTCAGAAAAGAAGCAGGCGACCGTTCAGGACTTATTTACGGTATGGGACACGCGGTATATTCGGTAAGCGACCCCAGAGCTATGATTCTTAAAACCTATGTTAAAAGTCTTTCTGAGGAAAAGGGTCTGGACAAGGAATACAGGCTGTATACTCTTGTTGAGGAATTAGCCCCCAAGGCTATTGCCGAGGAAAGAAAAATTTACAAAGGCGTTTCGGCAAATATCGACTTTTATTCAGGCTTTGTTTATGATATGCTCGATTTACCCCATGAGCTATACACACCACTGTTTGCCATAGCAAGAATTGTTGGTTGGAGTGCTCACAGACTTGAAGAGCTGATTAATGCGGGTAAGATTATCCGTCCTGCATATATGGCTGTCCAACCAAGAAGAGAATATGAGGAATTAGGCGATAGGGACTAGGGACTAGGGACTAGGGATTAGGGTCTTGGGTCTAGGGTCTAGGGTCTAGGGAATAGGATTTAGGGAATAGCAAAGGGGCTGTCTCACTAATAAAAAGTGAGGCAGTCCCATTTTCTAAACTATTCCCTAAATCCTATTCCCTATAGCCTATTCTTCAAATCTCACTTTACATCCCAAGGCTTTCTGACACTCAGTAAGGCCTTGTCCTACAATATTTTTTGTTCTCTCAAAAGAGCCTTGAGCGGTACTCTCGCTAAGAGAAAAATCCTTATAAGAGGTGGCGTTTTCCAAAGGATAAAGGGTATACTCTGCGGTATAACCGCTTCCTGTTTTATTAACCCATGCAGGAATTATATCCACACCGCCAAGCTTTACTTTACCATCGCTATACTTATCAAATGTATAATAGAACAACATTCCGTCTTCGGTATGCCCTGTAGGGCAGCTTTTATAAAGAGCAGAAAGACGCTGATTTGAAACCGAATTACCCATAGAATAAAGACAAACCGTTTTATGAGTGCCGTCAGAGGAGGTCAGCATTTCAATGGGCTGAATAACATGGGGATGTCCACCCACAATAACATCTACACCCATATCGCACAGTTTTTGTGCGATATTTTTTTGCCAGGTATTCTCTTTAAGCTGATATTCCTCCCCCCAGTGCATATAGAAAACTACAGCCTCTGCACCCTGAGTTTTCATATCAGCTATAACAGTCTTTGCCTCACTGTAAAAATCCTCAATATGATTATAGGAAAAAGAGTTAAGCAGATTATTTGCCTGTTGATTTATAACAGCTCCGTTTATGGATTTTCTCGAAATATCCTCATTTTTATTTTCGTATGTATAACACGCCATACCGATTTTTATGCCGTTTACATCCTTGACGGTATAAATAGGCTCCTGCTCTGTTTCTCTTGTGCCGATAAAGGAAACACCCTTTTCCTTTAACACCCTTGCGGTACGCTTTATGCCGTAAAGACCCGTATCATAGCAATGGTTATTTGAGGTAAGAAGCATATCAATTCCGGCTTCTTTAAGGTCATCAATAAGGGAGTCGGGGGTATTAAAAGAGGGGTATCCCCTATATTCACCTGATTCGCTGCCGCCCAAGGTCACCTCTAAATTAGCAACGGTAAGGTCAGCGTTATTAAAATAACCCTTTACTTTTTTATAAAGACAGGAAAAATCATATTCATTTGTTTGAGTATTATACGCGCCCTTAAGCACAGGACCGTGAATTAAAATATCCCCTGTATTCACCACAGTAGCACTTGATACAATATACGGCTCCTTGGGTAATTGCTCTGTCTGAGAATACACATCTTCGGGCGAAGAGCTTGTCTGTGCAAAATCAATGAGCTGTCCTATACCAAGACTTGCAAGGCTGACAATGCCCACTATAACAAGCGCACAGGCAAAAAGAAACAAATTGCGTCTTATAATTTTTTGTTTACGAGTAAGCTTTTTTCTCACTTTTATTCACCACTAAGAGCCTTAAGCAGCTCAAGACCGTTTTGACTGCTCTTTACTGCAGTTTCATCATTTTCTATTAAGGTTCCCTCTATATTTCTACAATAAAGAGAAAGTCCCTTTGGCATCGCTATTTCCTCACTCAGCGTAACCTTTTCATAAAAATCCTCATTCAGTTTTACGCCATCGGGATTAAGCAGATTAATGTCGGTAAGTGTGTTTAAATGCTCAAAACCGCTATCGCTTGTGATAAAGAGCATAGTTTCCTTATCGCCCACAATAATGCTCTGCAATTTTTGCTGCATAGTTACCTGATACTGTGCCGAAGAACCGCCTGCCTGATAAGAACAGTTCATAATGGTGACAACCACCTTGCCATCCCCGTTATAATCCTCACAGTACTGTTCAAAATATTCCTCAATTGCTTCAAGATACATATCGGGAACAATATTACTGTCGTATATTGCGATTTTTATATCGCTTTTTTCCCTGTTTGCACACTGTGCGCATACAAAAGAAACAAGAGCCACCGCCACTATAACGGCAATTACGGGTATTTTGTAATAGTACCAGAAATGGCTTAGCTTTTGGGCAAAGGTTATAGGTTTTATTTCACCGCTATAGGCAACCCTTTCTTCGCTTTTGTCCTTGTTTTCCTGTTGCATTTTTTTAAGCTCAAGAAAATCCTTTCTTGCCTTATCACGTTGACGCAGGGTATCGCTTTGTTTTTTATTTTCTTCCATTTTTACCTCACTGTGCAGGGTTATTTACAACGCCTATAAAAACAGGAACATTGCAATTTGACTCAAGTATCATAAATATAAAAGGTCTATCAAAAACAAGGCTTTCCGCCTGACTCAAACTGGTTTTCACCGCCATTTCAGAGCTTGAAACAGCACCTGCACTTGTACCCTGATTGTCAACCTTTATATAGGTTTTCTGTATAACCTTGCTAAGATAAATATTCTGCTTATTATTCATTTTACCCATAGCAGAAAAATCTGCTTTTTTTCCGTCAAAAGCCAACTTAATGCCCATATTCGAAAGAGCATCGTTTGCTTCAAAGGAATATTCAAAGCTGAACTTAGGCAGACTGACAATTACATCCTGTTCTTTATAGTTGTTTGCCATAACCTTTATATCATCACCGCTAAGATACGCGATATAATCATTTATATTTATGTTTTGTGGAGGAAGCACCGCAGCAAACAGGTAATTTGCCATTGCATAGGGCTTAACAAATCCCTTTGCACCTTTATATTCTATATAGGCACTTTCTCTGGAGGTCATCATATCTACACTAACCTTGTTTCCCTGCAAGGTGGTGAACTCGCCTGTTGCTATGGAGCTGTCGGGATACTGATTGCTCCAAGGACTTTCAAAGGTCAAAGCATTAATAAGGTACATAACCGAATTTTCTTCAATGTTGTCGATTATGCCATTTATATTACCTGCCGAACTTTCCTTAACCCATTCGTTTATAAGATTTTTACCCTCTTGGTCAAAACTTATTTTTCTTGCAGCAGCACCATAATAATCCGCACTTGTCTGCAAAAAGCTTTTCTCAATATTTAAAGTTTTGCTATTCTTATACCAAATGGAATTGATGGACAGCAATTCCTTTCCTATAGCATTATTAAAAGTATACAAAGACTTATTAAAGTCCTCGGCGCCATTATTTGCACAGAGCACTTGGCTAATTTCATCAGCCGTTTCTCCCTTTGCACCATTTAAGACCATACCAAGTGAATTGGAAAGAGATAACGCTGACACCATAAAATTATCACTTTGAGTAGCAGAAATTTCCCTCAAAAGAGATGCAGACATATCAAACTGTCCCTTTATGAAAAAAGCGGACACATCTGCTGACGTCTGTATTTTTTGAGGCACTATTTCTACCATTAAATCGGTAGTTCCCGATGAACCGCAACCGCAAAGCAACAGCGACACACAAAGTAAAACAGCAGTTGTTTTTAACATTTTTTTCATCATTTACTCACCCCAACGCTTTCCATTTCTAGTATTTGTTCATTATAAAAAACCGATTTCTTTTGAAGCTCTTTATCAAGGGTTTCAAAACCGTATATCTCGGTAAGGGTTGGCGTAGCTGAAAACAGATTTGTGCCAAGACCAAGGCGTTCGCCCTCGATTTTAACCCCCATTGCAGCAAGGGTTGTGGGGAACATATCAAAGGTGCCGAAATTGCGGTTTTTCTCCTGAACAGGCTTTACCGCAGAATTAATTATACAGTTATAAACTGTACGTGTATAGTTTTCATCTATATCCTTTAAAAATTCGGGGTCCATTGTCAGATGGTCGCCGCTTATAACAATAGTTGTATTCTCATAAAAAGGTTGTTCCTTTATCCAGTTTACAAATTCATAAACCTGCTTTGAAGAACAGGAAACAACATTTGCATACTGTTCCTCATTTACTTCCTCGCATATTTCACATATATATCCGTCGGGGAAATGAGTATCTGAAGTAAGCATAGTAAAATTAAAGGGTTTTCCCTCTTCGTAAAGTGCGGTTATTTCCTCTTTTGCAAAGCTGAAAACCTTATTGTCCTCAAAGCCCCACCATTCTCTGTAGTCTTGTGGAAGTCTGCCCTCGGCTTTAAGGGAATTTATATCAACTATATTATAGTTTCCGTGGTCGGTAAAATAGGTTTTTCTTCCGCCAAATTCCGCATCACTTCCCACAAGAAGCGTCTGATTATAGCCGTTATTTTCCAGCACCTCGCCTATAGTTGTAATTCCCGAAAGAAAGGAATTATTCCCTCCATAACTGTCACTTACTACAGGCACCTTAATTAGCATACCCGAAGTCTGCGCTGTCATTGCGGCACTGGTCCATGTAGTTCCTGCAAAGGACAATGCACCGCCAATACCGTTAGAGTGGGAAAAATTCACATTTTCCTCAGCAAGACTGTAAAGCTCGGGAATAAAATTTTGGGTTATACCGCCCCCAGCTGAAATATCGCCATAGGTGTTTTCCATAGATTCAAGAAAAATGTATATTACATTCCTTTTATTTTCGGGAAAGGTTAATACTGCTTTATTGGGGTCAACGTAATTCGCCTCTATAAAATCAGATTCGGTAGAGGTGGTCACAAGGTAGCTTCCAACCTTTAGTCTTGCAATAAAAAAGGTCATAGAAACAAGCAAGGATGCAAGAGCAAAAGGCAGCGCTACCTCGCCAAAAAATTTACAGGTTTTAGTAGCACAGTATTTAACATATCCCTTAAAACTGCCCAATTTATTTCTCAGTCTGCCTGACAGCACATAAAACAGAAGAACTTCTATTACAGTAAGCAGAGCGCCAAAACCACCTACACGTATATAAGCGCTGTTCATCAGGCTTTTATTGGCACCTACAGCGGGAGATTTAAGCTGAAAAAGTATCTGGTCAAGATAAATATTATCGTATTTACCGAGAAGCCACAGAGTCAGAAAGAAAAGCACATTACCCAGTACAAGAATAACAAGTGCGGTGATAAGCTTTTTATTAATTGGTTTTTTCTCTTTAGCCAAAATAACCCTTCTTTCATAAAACATACACTTATATTTTATAACATTATACCTGATTAGTCAATAAAACCACTATTTAATTTACAGTTTTGAAATAAAAGATTTATTATTTTATGTTGACAACTGAACAAAATAATTGTAGAATGTAAGCATAGACAATGTGTAAGACTCGCGTATTTTGAATGTTATTATATTATAACAACTTAAAAATGCGTGTTTTTTTTACACAAATGTTCAAGAAACGCCTTAATTTCTCAAAAATGAACAAAAGAGGTGCCGTTAATGCTTAACAAAAGCGAATTTGAAGTTCTTCGTTTCCTATGCGAAAACTGTGAAAGCACAACACAACGATTAATTGCAGAGGAAACAAAACTATCTTTAGGTGCAGTAAACAAAATTATTGCAAAACTAAAAAAAGAAGGATTCATTACCGATAATTATATTGTCACTCAGTCAGGAATTGATGTAATGGCACCGTATAAGGTTAAAAATGCTATTATTCTTGCAGCCGGAATGAGTAGCAGGTTTATACCTGTTTCCTACGAAATACCCAAAGGTCTGATATCCGTAAAAGGCGATATTATGATCGAAAGAATTATCGAACAGCTCAAAGCTGTTGGAATTCAGGAGATTGTTATTGTTATTGGATATAAAATGGAAAAATTCTTTTATCTTCGTGACAAATATAATGTAAAGCTCGTGGTTAATAATGAATTTGCTTCAAAAAACACACATAGTAGCGTATATGTCGCACGGGATTATTTAAGCAATACTTATATCTGTTGTTCCGATAACTATTACCCCAAGAATATGTTTCACCGATATGAATACAGAGCTTTTTACTGTTCGGTATACATCCCCGGTATAAGCTATGTTGAACGAGCTTTTCAATTTGATAACAACGGTTTAATATATGACACAAATAAACCCTCAAATAATCAGTGGGTTATGTACGGTCACGCTTATTTTGACACTAATTTTACCAATGCTTTCAAACCTATTTTGGAAGATTATTTCGGCAGACCCGGTATTGAATATATGTACTGGGAAACCATATATGCAGAAAATGTCAAGCAGCTTCCTATGTGGATAAGACAATGCAGCAATACTGAAATTTTAGAATTTGACAGCATGGAAGAACTTAAACAGTTTGACCGCAATTATATATACAATAACAAGGTAAAAGTATTTGAAAATATTTGTAAGGTTCTTCACTGTGATATAAGCGATATAGAAGATATAGAAACCATAAAAAAAGGACTTAATAATCAATCTTTTAAGTTCATTTGTAAGGGCGATAGCTACATTTACCGTCACCCGGGTGCAAACGCATCAAGCGTTATAGACCGTCACAAGGAGGCTTTATCCTTAAAAGCAGCAAAGGAATTAAATGTTGATGACTCCTTTGTTTATATTGATGAAAACGAAGGATGGAAGATTTCTAAATTTATTTCCACCACCGAAATTTTTGATTTCCACAATGAAAAGCATATAGAATTACTGGCAAACAGTCTTAAAAAATTACATTCCTCAAATGTTTCGGTAGGCTTTGGCTTTAACTATCAAAAAGAGGCTGAAAAGATTATAGATATCGAAAAGCACCTTGACTCAATCGAATATAACAAAAGTTTACTGGAAAAGAAGCGTATGCTGCCAATCTTTGATTATCTGTCCAAAGATAAGTGGCAGGTATCACTGTGTCATAATGATATTTATGAGCCTAATCTTCTTGTCAGCAATGATGGTTTATGTTTAATAGACTGGGAATTTGCAGGGGATGCGGATATTGGATTTGATATATGTAAGCTTTTCTCAGTTATCAATCCTCCTTATGATGAAATCGACAAATGGGTTTATCCATATTTTGAAAGAGCTATCACAGAAGATGAACAACTTCACTTAATCGCCTGTGCAGCGGTAATTTATTATTATTGGTTTGTCTGGGGCGGGTTTGCAGAAAAAAACAACGAAGGTGTTTCTGCATATCTTCTGGAATGGTATGATAAAATGAATGAATACAGAGATTTAGCACTTAAGTTAATAAAAGAAAAAACCTTCAAGGAGGAGCAATAATGGAAATAGGTATTGCCGTTTTTATCGGAGTTTGGTTTGTTTTGACAGGTATTATAGCTACGATTGCAGTTTTTAAGGACTATAAAAACAAATAAAAAACAGGAGAACTTAATATGAATATTTACTTAATAGGCATGGGCATTACGTTGGTGCTATACCTGATAATCGGAGCTTTTATCAGCCGAAGCGTTAAAGATGCTAATGACTTTTATGTGGCCGGAAGAAATGCACCATCTTTTCTAATAACAGGTTCCCTGGTCGCTTCATTTATTGGCGTAGGCTTATTTATGGGAGATGTGGGCGAATCATATAGCGGTTTCTTCGCTCCAATTATGGTCGCAGTAGGCGTTTTATCGGTTGGATACATAATTGGTTCTGTATTCTTTGGACGTTATCTTAAAAGAAGCAATGTTATGACTATTCCTCAATACTTTGAAAAACGTTTCGACTCCCCAGCTTTAAAAAAGCTATCCACAATTACAGGTACCATTATAATGTTGGTATACAGTCTGTCTACCGTTCAGGGTATGGGAACTCTTATCTCTGCCGTTGCAGATATAGATTACAATTTAAGTATTGTAATTGTTGTAATAGTTTTCACATTGATAACTATGTTTTCAGGTGCAAAAGGTGTTCTTATTACAGACACTATTATGTTTGCGGTATTTTCACTAGCAACCATAATAGGTGCAGGATATATTGCAGTCAAAGCAGGCGGTTGGACTTCTGCTGTATTGGAAATGGCAACCTATGAAGCTATCCCCGGAATTTTGTCAGGCAGTGGCAACTTGGATTACTTTTATCCTACAGGCACAGAAAATATGATATGGGCCGTAGGTTACGGAATAGCTTGGATGGCTGTGCTTATGGTTGCTCCTTGGCAATCAAGCCGTTATTTGATGGCAAAGAATGAGCACGCTGTAATTCGCTCAGGAATAGTAGCATCCGCAAGTGTATTTATAATTGAGCTTCTTATGTGTATGGCAGGAGTTTTTACTCAGAAGCTAAATCCGGGAATGGAAATGCCCTCCCGTGCGTTAATATGGGCATCCTTAAATCTTATGCCGAAAATTTTAGGAATTATTGTTCTTTCAGGTGTATTAGCATCTGCTGTCTCATCTGCAACAACCTTCCTATCCCTTATCGGTTCAAATATTATGAACGATATTTTTACTATAAAAAACGAAAAAAACAAATTGCTATACGGCAGAATAGTATTGCTGATTATCAGCACGATAATTTGTGTTTTGTGCGTTTATAATCCTCCACAAATTTTCTGGATAACCTATCTTGGTGCAACCATAGTTGCATGTTCTTGGTTACCTGTTGCTTTAGCAAGTGTATGGAGCAAACGTGTTACAAAAACAGGTGCATTCTGGGGTATGCTGGTTGGCTTTATCGTAAGTGCAGTTATGAAAATTTATACTTCTGTAGCAAATGTTCTACTGCCGATTTATTTTGACCCATTCTTTGTAGGTATTGTAACAGGTATTATTGCAATGATAATAGGCTCAGCATTTACTAAGGTTACTGACAAAGAAAAAGAAGAACGTGAGTTATTATTCGTTGTTCCTGAAGAAGATAAAAATCCCTCAGAAATTAAAAAGACAAAAATTATGGTTGCCTGTACCATTCCTTTAGGCATAGTCGTAACAATTTTGATTTTAGCACTTTGGGTTATTCCCTATCTAAACGGACTAAAATAATATTTACCGCAGTTTAATCAATCAATTACGAGGTATAGAAATTATGAAAGATTTAACAGATTCATCAAGTATAGCAGAACATTCTATGGATGAAAGTACTTCTCAGTTTATTTCTGATTTGCAAAAAACAATATTAGATGTTTTTGAAGAAACAATAAGGATTTTCGATAAGTACAACCTTAAATATTCTTTAGTTGCCGGTACACTTTTAGGTGCGATTCGTCACAAAGGCTTTATTCCTTGGGATGATGATTTGGATATAATTATGCCAAGAGAAGATTTTGAAAAATTCAGAAATATAGCCGCTAAAGATTTAAAAGAAAATTTCTTTTTTCAAGACTATACTACTGATAGCGAATACCCCAGTTTGTACGCCAAAGTCCGTAACAGTCAAACAACTCTTATAGAAAACGGATATCGCAATCTTAAACAGATGAACCACGGAGTGTTCATAGACGTCTTTGTAGCTGACAAATACAAAGAAACTCTTAAAAACAAAATCAGAAAGAGAATAATTAAAATCTGTTCTTTGATTTTACTTTATCAAAAAATAGCAGGGGCAAATCCTTTTGCTAAGGTGATTGCCAAGCTATTTCCCAGAAAACCTCTTTTCAGGTTAGCCGAAAAAATCTCAACAAAAATAAATTGCGAAAAAGATACCAACAAATATATTATGCTAAACCAGTATATTATGCCTGATGGTATTTTTGACGAGTTAATTGACGTTCCGTTCGAAAATCTTAATGTAAAAATCTCTGCAAAATACGACGAGATGCTAACCGATATGTTTGGCGATTATATGAAACTTCCTCCTATGGAAAAGCGTAAACCCAAACACATTACAAAATGGTTTAGTCTTTCTGTACCATACAAGGAGTATATCAAAAACAATTTGTGATTGTTAAACCTTATTAAAAACTTTTCTATTTACAAAAATTCCGAAGAATTTTCATCCTTCGGAATTTTTATTTCTTATTATTTACAATTTTTTTATTCATAAAGCACAGAACTAACCCTTGAATTACCGATAAAAAAATAGTACAATTAAGAAAAAGTCAAAAAGAGGGAAGATTATGATAATAATGAGCGTTGACAGAGGAAAAGCACGAACAGGAATAGCCTATAGTGATATAGGCGAAAGCTTCGCTTTTCCCGCAACCGTAATAACCCAGTACAATGAGGAAAAATTAGTAGAACAAATAACCGAGCAAGCGGTTTTGTTAAAGGCTCAGCTTATTGTTGTAGGACTACCAAAGCGAACAGACGGAAGTCTTGGAGATAGCGCTCAGGAATGTATCGCCCTTGCTGAAAAGTTAAAAATTTCTACAGGACTGCCTGTTGAAATGTACGACGAACGCTTTACTACTGTTTCTGCACACGCTGCCCTTAATGAAACAAACACAAGAGGAAAAAAGCGTAAAGCTGTTGTTGATGCCGTTGCTGCTACTATGATTTTAGAGGATTATTTAGCCTTTAGGAAGAGATAAAAAATAACAGGGACAGCCCTGTTATTTTTCTTATTTTTGTATTACATAGCTTGGCAAACTATGGCCCGGTGAGTATCCCTTTTTCTTTTTAAGGAGTACGCCCCGGGTTAATTTATTCTCCCCGAAACGCTGACATATTTCATTTATTTCCTCCTCTATACGACGTTGTTTTTCGTCCTGTTCTATTGAGGAAAATATATCGGTTTGCACCGCCGTTACACCCTGTCGTAAATGTATGGCTCTCAGCCCCACACTTCTACAGGGAAAACTTGCATTATCCGAAAAAAGCCTCATTGCTTCTCTTGCAAGGGTAATTCCCGTCTGGGTACCGCAGTCTATTCGGGCAGTATATTCGTTAACTTTAAGGTCAACTCCCCGAACATTTAATGCCACTGCGTAAGCGTACATACCATAAGAGCGTAGCTTTGACGCTATTTCCTCACCGTATAGCATCAATTCTCCCCACAAATCCTCTCTGTTTCTTATATCGTGGGAAAGCGTTCTCGAACGCCCTATGCTTTTTGGACGGTCACTGCTTTTTGGTGTGCAGACAGGAGAATTATCCATTCCCATTGCACAACGTTTAAGAGCAACACCATTTTTGCCGAGATATTTCTTTAAAAGTATTTCATCACAAAGGGTTAAATCCCCAATAGTGAAAATGCCTTTGGAATTAAGGGTAGAGCCTGTGCTTTTCCCCACATAAAGCAAATCTCCAACAGGCAGATGATATATTTTTTCTTTGAAATTTTCTCTCGATATAACGGTGAGTCCGTCGGGCTTTTTCATATCAGAGCCAAGCTTTGCAAAAACCTTATTAAAGCTCACTCCCACCGAAGCGGTTATTCCAAGCTCGTTTTTTATATCCCTTTTGATTTTTTGTGCAATTTCCTCACCTTTTCCGAAAAGTAATCTGCTTCCCGTTACATCAAGCCAACATTCATCCATTCCAAAGGGCTCTACCATATCGGTATAGCGGTGATAGATTTCCCTTGCCTTTTTTGAAAATTTTTCGTATTCATCATAAAGAGGAGGCAGTATATAAAGCCCTGCACACTTCTGTTTTGCCTGCCATATAGGTTCGGCGGTTTTTACACCGAATTTTTTGGCTATTTCGTTTTTCGCAAGTATTATTCCGTGACGGTTTTCCACGCTTCCTGCCACCGCAACAGGCTCGTTAAGCAAGGTCTGATTGAAAAGCAGACTCACCGATGCAAAAAAATTATTAAGATCGCAGTGTAAAATTACCCTTTCCATTTTTGTCCTCCATTGTAGGATGTAAATTTTCAAGTGCTCTGTTATGTAACCTTTCCACCTGCCTTTTGCTGTAGTTAAGCATAGCGGCGGTTTCTTCAAGACTCATTCCGCAAAGGTATTTCTGGGCAAGTATCTCAGATTCCTTTTTATTGACAACGCCGTCAATATCCTTTTCTATAGAGTCCCTTATAAGTCTTGCCTGTTCCAAGCTTTTCTTATAGCTTTTCTTTTTATCTCTGTTTCTGAGGGTCAATATATCGTATCTTCTTATCCTCGCCTGTTGCAAGGGATACGACTCAAGATATTCTCTCTTTTCCTCTATTGTCATTTCTCTCACAGCATCTTAGCTCCTTTCAGGGCGTAATACTGTCCGTAGCTAAGCTTACATCCGTTAAGTCTGTTATACTCATCTACCTCGTTTACGGCTTTAAACAATGGACTTGTCCTTCTATGTATTTTCATTTCTTCCTGACGCGCAAACATTTTTTCGCCCGCCCGTTTACAGCTCTCGCAGCAATACTTTTTACCGGGTACGCTTACTTTTGCACCGCAATAGCTACAAAAAATGCCTTTCTTCTCCCTATAATTCATCCCATCGCAAAACGGACAAAGATGAACTCTTTCGTATCCCTGCCCCCTCTCTTCAAAATAAACCTTTACATATTCAAACTCTTTCTGACAGTCGGGACAATAATACAAAATTTTTTACCTCCATTTTTTTCTTGACTTCACGCTCATTACGTACTATAATGATTTTACGGAATTCCGAACGCGAAATATATTATAGTACGGAATTCCGTAATTGTCAAGGGGTAACGGCATTTTTTTATTTTAATTTTTATGGGGGATTTTGTAAAAATGGACGGAATTTACGAAAGAATAGCCGAATTATGTAAAACAGAGCAGATAACTGTCACCGAGCTTTGCAGAGAATGTTCAATTCCCAGAGCTACAATGTCAGATTTTAAGCAGGGCAGAAGTAAAACCCTCTCCGCCTCTGCCCTTTCCAAAATTGCTAATTATTTTGAAGTAAGCGTTGAATACCTTATTAAAGGCGAGATTTCCAAAGCAGGAAAAGAAGAATTAAAGGTTGCTCTTTTCGGCGGCGGCACCAATGTTACCGACGCTATGTGGGAAGAGGTTGTACGCTATGCACAGTATATCAAGGAGAGGGAAAATGGATCTTAATGAGCTTTATAAACTTGCAGAAGAAAAAAATGTAAGGGTTATGGATTTTTCTCTGCCTGAAAATAAATCGGTATGTATAGAGGTGGACGACGGCTGTTTTGTTGGGGTTGACCCTGCTGTGTTTTCCTCAACAAGAGAGGAAAAGGTAGTTCTTGCCCATGAGCTCGGCCATATCCAAACAGGCAGCTTTTATGCAGTTGGCAGCGACTTGGCAATTCGCTCAAAACAAGAAGCAAAAGCAGAAAAATGGACAATAAACAATCTTGTTCCCTTAGAAGAGCTTAAAAAAGCAATAAAAAACGGCTGCTGCGATGTGCAAAGCCTTGCCGAGCACTTCGAAGTAACCGAACAGTTTATGTATAATGTAATACTTCATTATGGAAAAAACTAAAAGCCGTATTCGCTATGAATACGGCTTTTATTACAGTTTTGTTACTGCTAATTACATTACAGTAACACTCATTGACTATAAAGGGATTTTTTGGTAAAATAATAGTGTAAAAAAAACAGAAAGAGGTGAGTCCGATGGGTATAGAAGAAAAACATTTTGCATTTTTGAAAAAATTAAATAAAGGAGAAAAGCTTTATGAAGTACAAAATGTATTTAAAGGTCATAAGCGTTATTCTTGTTTGTGCTCTTGTTTTACAGAGTATACCTATATCCGTTGCGGCTCAGACTCAGGATATAGCTGAGCAAACAACAGAAGAAGCATCGGCTTATGTAATAGGTGAAGACATTTCAAAGCGTGAAATGTCTGTAAAGCATTTCCGTATGAGTGACGGAAGCTATACGGCAGCTGTTTACCCATATCCTGTTCATTATGAAAATGAGCAGGGCGAGCTTTTGGATATTGACAACAGCCTTTATGATAAAACTGATGAAGCAGATAATGTTCTATCTAATGTACAGAATGGTTTTTCTGTCAAGTTTATGAAAAAAAGCAACCCTAATAAGCTTTATACTTTAGATAAAAACGGATACAAAATTAAGGTTGCTATAGAAGGTGCCCAAAAGGTATCACTTCGTAAAACAGAATCACAAAAGTGCATTTCAAACTTAGAAGATTTTGCCTTAGCAAACATAGGCAGTAAGGTGATATATGAGGATATTTTAGAAAATGCAGATATTGAATATTCTCTCGTTTCTAATGAACTGAAGGAAAATATTGTTTTAAAGAAAGAAACAGATTTTAACAGTATTGTATATACATATCATCTTAACGGAAGCCTTGAAGCAAAGCAAACCGATAGCAAAAGCATTACTATTTATGATAAGGACGGTAATTATGTTTTGGAGCTTTCTGCTCCTGTTATGTGGGATGCACAAGGAAACTACAGCGACAGTTTACACCTTGAGCTTTTAGAGGTTAAAAACAGTAAAATAAGAATTAAGCTTTACTGGAATATGCCTGAAAATGCAGCCTATCCTGTTACAATAGACCCTATTATGCGACTTTCGGCTGACAGAACAGCAATTCAGGATGTACATATAGTAGCAACCAATCCAGATGCTAATTATAATGTTAATAATCATTTAAGGGTTAGTCACGACCGATATACAATGATAAAATTCCCTATGCCTGAACTGACAAGCGGGGATAAAATTATTAATGCTCAGCTTGTACTGGCACCATACGGAGCCTTTGATAGCGATCCAGTTTACAGTAATGAAAATTCATATTCCCCGCCGCTTTATATAACCACTCATAAAATACTTAGAAGCTGGAATGAGGAAACTGCTACCTATTCAAATGTTAATCCTGAAAATAATTTTTATGACAGCACAGTACAGTCTTACCGTATAGTAGACGGTGACGACAGCTATTATACTTGGGATATAACAAGACTTGTAAACGAATGGATAGACGGATACAGTGAAAACTACGGATTACTTCTAAAATATGCTTATCCTACCAGTGACGGAAGCCGTTTTGATGCTTTCTTCTGTTCCACCAATGGCAGATATCTTTCTGCATCAGCATGTCCTGACATAGTTTATCAGTATGTTAATACAAGTGGAATAGAAGACTACTATTCCTATCATACACAGTCTGTAGGCTATGCCGGAACAGCGTATACAAACGATTTTACAGGTAATCTTACACTTGTTAACAATGTGCTGACAACAGGCGGTACGCTTAGTCCAATAAATGTTTCACTGGTATACAATTTGTCAGAGATAGGAAATGATACTGTACCCTACGGAGCAGGCTGGAAGCTTAATTGGGCACAAAAAATAGATAAATCTGTAACCTCTAATTATGATAATACTCCGTATTTGAAATATACGGACAGTGATGGTACAGACCATTATTTTAAGGAAGATACTTCTACGTCTGCTTGGACTGATGAAATAAACCCCGATAGAAAGGTTTATTACATCGAATCGTCTGAAGATTACCGAATGACCGACAGTAGCGGTACAAATATGCACTTCACTCGTAACGGTTCACTTGACGAATGGTATCTTTATAAGGTTGAGGATATTTACGGAAATTATATAGAAATAATGCTTGATGCATATAATTATAACCGTGTGTTAAAGATAACCGCATCTTCGGGAAGTGTTGTAAACTTTGAGTATAATGATTATGGCTATCTATCTGATATAGTGTATGCTGATGGCGAAGAGAGTAAACGTATAGAGATAGACTATAATAATTATATGGAAGACCATAATAATGGTATAACCGATATAATTTATGCCGATGGCACAAGGGCAAAATATCATTATCACGAGGGTACAAAAAATCTTTCAAAGGCAATAGACATTGACGGTCAGTATATTTATTATGAGTATACAAACAGCTATGTGCCAAAGGTAGATGAAATAGCAAAATATAACAGAAACGGTGACTGTGAAGCATCGGCTGAAATTTCATACAGCGTAACAAGTACAACCTTTGAGGATACTACATATAACCGACAGTATTTGTATACCTTTGCAAGTAACGGCACTCTTAAAAGCGTGGTGGATACCACTCAAAATGACGGTAACGGATACGGTCAATATTATGAGTTTAATAATGGAGACACTACCGAAATTGAGGGTATGAACAGACTGACTTTCATTAGTAAAACTCAGAAAAGTACCGTAAACCTTCTGACTAACCACAGCTTTGAAAACTCAGGGTATGTAAGCTTTACAGCCTTTGATGAAACAGTGCTTTCTGCATCGGGAACATTCAGCAGTGAATTAAGCTTTATTGGTTCAAGGTCGTATAAAATAACAAGACCTCAGGCTAGTGACAGCTCACGTGCCTTTGGATATTTCAGTGCTTATCTTGAAGGCGGTAAAACATATACATTATCTGCTTATGTTAACACTAAAGATATGATATCAGCCGAAAAAGGTGCCAGTGTAGCCGTTATCGGTTCTGAACATATCTATGAAAGTGAGTATATTACGGATTCGAAGGACAGCTGGCAAAGACTGTATGTAACCTTTACACCCTCATTATCAGAAAATGTCAATGTGGGTATGAGTGTGAGCGATGCAACAGGCAGTGTGTATTTTGATAATATTCAGCTTGAAATAGGTGGACTTTCGGATTATAATATACTTGAGAATGCAGGTCTTGAAAACTCAACAGATTTAAATCCTGATTATTGGTGTGAAGTGGCTGAGCATGGAAAAGTTACCACTGCAGATAAAATATCGGGCAGTTGTTCGACTTCACTTATTGGTACACCGAATGAATATTCTCAGTACCGTCAGCTTATTTCTATTCCTAACGGTAAAAAAGGAGATGCTTATGTTGCCTCTGCTTTTGCAAAAGCAACTTCTGCTATAGAGGATTCGTGGAACTTTTCTTTGCTTATACGGTTTATGTATGACGGAGAAAGAGTAAATGACTGCGATGTTGATTTTAATAAATATACAACCGAGTGGCAAAAAGTGTCGGTTGTTGCTAAAGCGGAACAAGATTATGATCAAATACAAATTTGGTTGTTATATTACAGAAACTTCAATACCGCTTATTTTGACAATGTACAGCTGATTAAGGATACTTTCGGTACTGCCTATACTTATGATGATAACGGTAACCTTATAAGTACTGTTGATTTACAGGGCAAGGAAGAATATACCTTTAAATATGATGGCAATAATCAGCTTATAAAAGAAACGACCCTTTCGGGCGGTAAAATACTTTATTCCTATAATAGTAGTAAAGAACAACAACTTGACCTTGTTACCGACGGAATGGGTAGTACCTATTATGATTATGATGAGTTTGGTAATGCTACGGCTTCGGCTACCTACAGCGGCGAACTTGTGGACGGAGCATATTATTACATTCAAAGTATTTATAATTCACGCTTTTTGACTGCCGTAGATTTAGGCTACTCTTACGGAAAAGATGGAAACATTGCAAAATTCGAAGCTGCTTCTTCTCAAAGGTGGAAAATTAACAATAATTCAGACGGTAGCTACAATCTTTCTTGCGAATGTGAGCCTGATAAACTACTCAGCCTTGAATTCGACAGCCTGTATAGTGAAGGGGATTTAATACTTTTCGCACCCGGTGGAAGACAGTACCAAAAGTTTGATTTGGTGAAAAAATACGGTAATGTTTATAGCCTGGTAATATATGAAGCACCTGAATGGGCAGTAGATGCATCAGAATCAGACAGCTATATAAATGATGCTCATTTCGGTGAAATTCAGCAGTTTGCGTTTATTCCTATACAAAACAGTAACACGGCTGAAAATCCTGCAATAATTTCTTCTGCTACATATAGTGATAACGGCGAGTATATGACAAGCCTCACCGATAGCAGAGGTAATACTGTAAGCTATGAATATAATGAGGACAGAGGCTATATCACAGCCGAAACAGATGTTAACGGTGTTGATACTAATTATTCCTATTATTCAAATGAACTGCTTCAAAGAGTCAGCAAGGGTGCTTCTTCGGTAAATTACAGCTATACCGCGTTTAAAGAACTTTCTTCAATAACCTCACCGTCGGGAACTGTATATAACTTTGAGTATGATGCCTCAGGCAGAAATACTGCTGTTAAAATAGGTACTACGACGCTCAGCAGTTATTTATACGACTCTAAAGGACGGCTTGATACATTAACCTACGGTAACGGACACAGTGTTAAATACGGTTATGATGCACTGGGACGGCAAACCTCAACCACCATAAATAACGTACTGAGAAGTGTTATTAATTATGACGGTGCTTTGCGTGTAGCTCAGTTTAATGACCTTATACTTGGTAAAACCGTTAAGTATGAGTATGATATTTTAGACCGTGCGGTTGGGGAGAAGCATATAGATAACAGCACAAAGCTTGTTTATGCACAGCTTATGCTGCGTTATGACGATACAAAGAATCGTCTTGCAGGGTATGATACAACGGTTAAGGGCACAACATATAACATAGATTACCTTTACGGTGAGAACGAAAATTCTCCTGAGGCTGTTACGGGAATAAAGCTTAACGGCACTAAAATTCTCGGATATGATTATGATAGCCTTAACCGACTTAAAACAAGAACTCTTAATACTACTACTCCATTTATAACCGAATATACTTATGTTGCAGGCAGAAACAAGGGCAGTGATACTGATAATACAGCCCTTACTACTACCCTTGTAAAGACGGTTAAAAACGGCAATGATACACTGGAATATACCTATGATAAAACAGGTAATATAACGAGTGTAGCGAAAAACGGAACAGTTACTGACAGCTATGAATACGATAGCTTAAATCAGCTAACGAAGCATACAATGGGTAGTGACGTATATGAGTATACCTATGATAACGGCGGTAATATGCTTACAATGTCTAAAAACGGCACTGTCAAGAAAACCTTTGGTTACAGCAGTGGGCAGTGGAAAGACCAGCTTACCACCTGGAACGGTATTTCTGCCTTTACCTATGACCAAATAGGTAATCCTCTTACCTGGTGCGGTATGACATTCACCTGGACAGACGGCAGAAAATTAGCATCTGTAAGAGAAAGTGGCAATTACCATACCTATACCTATGATGCACAGGGACAGAGAATACAGAAGAATGTAAACGGCTTTGATGTTGATTACTACTGGTTAAACGGACAGCTGCAGAGAGAAGAGGGCTATGATTACAGTATAGATTTCCGTTATGATGAAAACGGAAAGCTTTACGGAATGCGATATAATGCAGGTAGCATTGAACTCGATTTTTACTATGTGTATAATCTGCAGGGTGACGTAATCGCTATACTTGATGACACAGGCGAAATAGCTGCAGAGTACACCTATGATGCCTGGGGTAATATTCTTTCAAAGGTTGACTTATATACAGGCCCTGTTAATGTGGCTGATGAAAATCCCTTCAGATACAGAGGCTATTATTACGATAATGAATCGGGTCTTTACTACTGCAACAGCCGTTATTATGACCCCTCTGCCGCAAGGTTTGTTAATGCGGATGGGTATGTATCTACAGGGCAAGATATAGCAGGGTATAATATGTTTTTATATTGTGGTAACAACCCTGTTAACCGTATTGATCCTACAGGAACATTTTGGAAAGAAATTAGAAACTCATTAAAAAAAGCATGGAATATAGCGACAACATGGGTAAACAATACATTCGGTGCAGGAACAACAACCGTTTATGTAGCAAAACAGGAAACAGAAATTGTTCCTTCAGTTATAAACAAAATTGTTACTATCAAAACCGGAACCAAAGAAAGTAAAACATCATCGGAAAAAGGAAATTCTTCAAAGCCTATCTCAGCATACGCAAAAGGAAGAAAGGACAACATATTGCTATCATCCGCTGGAATAAAAATTAATATAGAAAGTTTTACGCTTGACATAAGTCTAGGATGTGATAATATCGGCATAAGTGGATCAATAAAAAAACTAGAGACGACCGAAACTTTTGGTGTCAAAGCGGATATTTCACAATTTAAAATAGGTTTTGAGAGTTCTTCTACTGTGAAATGGGATGAAAGTACAGATTTTACGAGTTATACCAATTACAGTGTATCTGGTTGGATAATTATTGCTGCATATGGTTATGCAAAATCTGGACAAAGTGTTTCGTTACCACAAAAGCAACTAGCTTTTTGAAATAAAAGGAGATAAATATAATGTTATTTAATTTATCTAGAATTATGTTGTGGCTGATTGTTTCTTTGTTTATTTTTTTTAAAATTAGAAAAACAAAAATTGTTCATAAAAAACTCATCTCTCTTTTGAGTGTTGTTTTGTGTTTAGTTATAATTTGTTTTTCTGCAATGTATCCAATTGAGAATCTTTTTATTAATTTTAAATATCCTGAAAGTGTATTTAATTATGCGAACCATGGTAAAATTGATGATATTTTATACGGAAAAGAGTCTTGTATGGTTATTTACTCAGATCAGAATAGCTCAGGGGGGCACTACATAATACCAAAAGTAAAAAATTGGTATAAAATACCAAACTATTTTATTACAAAAAAAGTGTCTAATAAATTTGACCGCAATGGAAGTTTTGATGTTTATAACGTTTTAGGTACGCAAGATTATTACATTGTTGGAGTTGTTTTATCAAATTTCGATGAACAAAATATTATTGATAAATATAATCAGCCGATTAAGAATATCGTTATTGATATGAATGACACTGAGACAAAAACGGTTATACTATATTCTTATCTTGAAAATTATAGTGATGATTATTATTTTGTTATTAATGGCACAAAAATAACAATTTCCGGATAATGTGACACAAGGGGACGGTTCTTTTGTGACACAAGGGGACGGTTCTTTTGTGTTGATTTTGAGTGCAGAATATGATATACTTTCATTGAGGTGATAAAATGCCAAGACAAGCAAGGCGTTTGAGTAGAACAGGGATATATCATACAATGCTCAGAGGAATTAACCGTC
>JAEIGA010001052.1_pt1 | contig 41799 bp, 60 predicted proteins | sample 9270691 | NCBI WGS metagenome assembly JAEIGA01 (sample SAMN17057246, study PRJNA624740) | gut metagenome | biome: biome; isolation source: fecal sample | host: Bos grunniens | place: China: Xizang | collected 2019 | reverse complement strand
ATCGCGTTTGTTTGCGTGGGAAAATTGCACTAAAAGCTCAACGAAAAGCAAAACATATTTTTAAAAAAGGGCGAGCAAATGTAAAAGATGCCAGACAAATAATAGTCTATGCGTCTATAACTCGCTACGCAAATGTTTATAGGTGGTTCAAAACCCATATAGACAAATATGTGGATATTAAGAAAATGCGAAAAATAGTATCTGCATATGACCGATCACATCAAAGGAGGAATAATTATGCATAGATCGCCTAAGACAATCTATCAGGAGCTCAGAAAGCAGGCCGAACATGATGGTATAACCCAGGAGGCCCTTTCCAAGACCCATAACATCAAAGATATTTACCGAGCGTACAATGCATCCGAGGATAAGAACACCAACGCTGGCACGATCCAGGATGCTATAAAGAAGAGTTCTGAAGACCCGTACGTTCCCGGTCTTACTATAGACGTAGATATCGCTGCTGACTACCCACTCTTCGACAAGTATGTTGGAGATCTTCAGGAAGATATTACCATTGGAGATTCGTTCGTTAAGGGCACTTCCAAGTGGGTCACAGGTTATGAAGCATTTCCAGGCGAAGAGGACGGCAATTTCATTGCTCTCCACATCACAGTGGATAACAGCGTTGAGAACCCCTACATCACTGTAAACGGCAAGGAACTCGATCCGAGCGACAACATCCTCGTCAAGAAGATCCGCGACAGACAGAAGGACACACTTACCATTGTCGCAACAGGCAAGGATTACCAGCCTGTAACAAAGGTAATCCGATTCAATACGCTTACTTTCGAGGATGCTCCCGACAGCAACTCGTAAGATATTTTAATTAATAGAAAGGAGTCTTTACTATGCATATCGAAAAGGTATCATACGTTGACGCAGTAGGAAATTCCGTAGAGGAGGAGCTCAGATTTAATCTGACAAAGGCAGAAATTACCGAGATGCAGTATTCGGTTAAGGGAGGGCTTTCGGCAATGATCGAACAGCTTTCCGCGACTGACGATGCTGCGGTAGTCGTTCGTATTGTTAAGGACATCATCCTTATGGCTTACGGCGAGAAGTATACTGACTCAAAGGGTATAACCAGATTCCTCAAGAATCAGGATATCCGCGATGCGTTTATGGCAACAGAGGCATATTCTGTACTGTTCATGAAGTTTATGAACGATACGGATGCTCTTAACAACTTTATTGTAGCTGTTATGCCTGAAGACATGAGAGCAAAGGTTGCGGAAGAGAAGAATCGTCTTACGGCAGCCACTAACGAAAAGTAAGGCGATGGTTTGAATGGTTGAAATAACAATTCCTGCTCAGGAACTATATAATGAGAAAGAGAATCGTTTTTTCGATATTCAAAAGCCTATAAAAGTCGAACTTGAACACTCCCTTTTGGCAATTTCAAAATGGGAGTCGCATTTCTGCAAACCATTTCTTGACAAAAAGAAAAAAACAAAAGCAGAAGCGATCTATTACTTAAAATGCATGAGCCTGAACGATGAAATTCCGGAGGAAGCATTTTTCGGCATATCTGATTCGGAATTAAAAAAGGTTATTGACTACATTGATTCGCCTCAGACAGCAACAGTAATAAATGATAAGGCTAGGAACAAAAAAGGTTCCAATGGTGAAACGACTACAGCCGAACTCATATATTATTGGATGAACGAGTGTAACATACCGAAAGAGTGCGAATTATGGCATCTCAATCGTCTCATGTCGCTTATAGAAATAACTTCTATAAAACGGCAGCCTGAAAAGAAAATGAGTAAGAGAGATGTCATGTCTAGTAACCGAGCCCTTAATGCAATGCGAAAATCTCGCACAGGCTCGAAGGGCTAATCTGTTCAACGGGGGTGGTAACATGTTGAAAATAAAAGTTAAAGGCAACACCAATAGAATCGAGTCGTTCTTGAGACGTAAACACACATTGTCGGTCGAGCGCCTGAACTATTATGGAAAACAGGGTGTGGAAGCACTTAGTAGTGCCACCCCCGTAAAAACAGGTTTGACTGCGGCCTCTTGGTCGTATGAAATTGTTGAACATAACGACTCCGTATCAATAGTATGGAAAAACTCAAACGTTGTTGATGGGTATCCAATAGCTATGATAATACAGTATGGTCACGCTACTCGCAATGGCGGATACGTAGAAGGAGTCGATTATATAAATCCGGCGTTGAAGCCGATTTTCGATAAAATGGCAAAAGAAGCTTGGGTGGAGGTGACTAAATAAATGCCTAGTGATACATCAATTGATACTCGAATTGTCGAGATGCAATTTGATAATAAAAACTTTGAAAAAGGTGCGAAAGAGACACTAAACACTCTTGACGACCTTAAGAAAAGCTTGAATTTTGACGGGGCAGAAAAAGGATTTAAAACACTTCAAAATGGAATTAATTCTATAACGTTTAAAAACCTTACTGATAACGTACAAACGGTCGCGAACTCGTTTGACACCCTTGCTGGACGATTAAAAGTTAATTTCTTTGATCGAATATCTAATATGATATTAGATACTGGAAAAACGCTTGTAAATTCAACATTTGGGCAAATCATAAGTGGCGGTAAGTCACGAGCTATGAATATTGCTCAGTCAAAATTTAAACTTGAAGGCATGGGCGTTAAATGGGAAGAAATAGCGGATGACATCGACTACGCTGTAAGCGGAACTGCCTATGGTCTAGACGCCGCTGCTACTATTGCAGCTCAGTTAACGGCCTCTGGTATACAAGTTGGCGACGACATGAAGGCCGCATTACGAGGCGTTTCCGGTGTTGCTGCCATGACGAGCTCTTCCTATGAAGAAATCGGTCAGGTATTTGCATCTGTTGCAGGTCAGGGCCGACTCATGGGCATGCAGCTCAATCAGCTTTCTTTGAGAGGTATAAATGCTGCGGCCACATTAGCTGAACAGCTTGGGCTAACTGAAGCCGAAGTTCGAGAACTCGTATCTAAGGGCGAGATCGACTTTATGACATTCGCCACGGCGATGGATAATGCTTTTGGTGAACATGCAAAAGACGCTAACAAGACGTTTACAGGCGCTCTGTCAAACGTTAAAGCTGCTCTTTCTAGATTGGGCGAAATCTTTTATGATCCGCTTTATAATCACGCCATTATGCCTTTAAACCAGCTCAGAGAGATGATTGCGGAGTTTGTAAGCTCTCTTAAGGTCGCTCATGGCGATTTGAAACCGTTTTCTGAGGCGGTCAACAGACTTCTATGGCATTTGTCAGGTGTAGCGACTCTATTGCTGCGTAAAATGAACCCCGCATTAAAAACTCTAGAAACGCACACGATGCCGATGATCGGTAAGCATATCGATTCGTTGGCTAGCAGTATACGAAAAGTTCGAATCTTTTTACGTAAAGATAGTGGGGTCTTAGATTCTACTGGATTTAAAATAGTCGCTTTTATACGACTTATATCTTCGGCATTTAATGTTATCGGTTATATTATAGACGCGGTTACAACGGCCATCTACGATTTTAGGGAAAGTGCGAATGGATTGAGTTACTTCGGTACCGTTATGACGGGTCTAGTCAATACTATTAGCGAAATAGCTAGAAATAGGGAACTGCTTCGTTCAATATTTGAGTTTTCTTATGCAACTACAACTATAATTCTACAGGCACTTAGTTTAGTATATGGAACGATCGCTAATATTATTAATCTTGTTGTATTTAACACACCGATCATAACTAATGTTATATCTATACTGTCCGGTGTTATAAACATCGTAAGTGATGTTATACTAAGAGTGGCTGATGCATTTGCCGCGATTTATAATAAAAATCCATTAGGAGCACTTAACGACCAATTAACTGCTGTAAATAATACAGTTGGTTCGTTCAGGGCTTCGGATTCGTTCATTTCTAAGCTCGTAGGTGTTCTACAGGCATTGTTCACAATACTCCAGGCAGTAGGTTCTGCCATAGCAGCGGTTGGTGGCGGATTGATATTTGGATTATATACAATCTTGTCAACAGTCGTTACGTTTATAGCTAATAATCTTGATTTATTTGCTGAATTCGGTAAAGCGTTGATATCCATCGGTAAGGTCCTTATTGATATTGTGAAAACAATTGTCAGCGCGGCAGAAGAAGTGTTCGGCATGGCTATCGGCGGTATTATATCTGCTGCGATCTATGGTCTTTTAGGTTTTGTAAAACTCTTAGCGGTTCTAGCAAAGCGAGCTAAAGTTGTAACTAAGGTTATAAAGCCTACCGTAACAATATTGGCCGGTCTGTTTTATATTTTGCAGGACATCGTTAGTGTTTTATTTGCCCTATTCGATAAAAACGCTACCACAGATGACGTTATGTCAGCAGCCGCCGAGTCAACTCAGACTTTCGGCGAGAGCATTGATAGCATAGGAAGTGCTGCACCAGGATTTAGCAAAGGGCTATATCTGATATGGGATGCGGCGGAAGCTTTAGGAAAAATCTTCGAACGTATTACAGGTCTTAGTTTCGGTGACTGGATATTCAATCTAGTTGATAAATTTAAAGAATTTCAAAGCACGTTTACTATTGAATCACTTGCTGATAAGATAATGACGGCGGTAGACAATATAAAAACGGGCATCTCTAATCTCAAACAAACTTTTGAAGATTCTGGAATAAAAACGAGTCTTGACAAATTCATAGATAACATTAAAGCTTTTAAGAACGAAATATTTGGTGAAAATTCTGATACAGTTTCAGCAACGTCTGGATCTATAGGTGCTAACAAAGACGGTGGCGGTGTTGATATCATCATGGTGCTTTCGAGCATATTTGAAGGAACACTTGAAGCCGTAAGCAACGTAATAGACGGATGGAACATGATCCTTGAATGGATTATAGATAGAATAAAAGCTTTAAAGAACTTGTTCAAAAAAGCCACTGGTATAACTGAAAAAACCGGTGACGAAGGAGACAGCTGGTTAGAAACCGTAGAAGAAACATTTGATGAAAAATTAAAACCGCATATAGGGCCGTTAGATCTTATGCGTCATATATTACGAACGGAAATTGAAAATATGCTCGACTTCCTTAATTGGGTAGTTGAAAACGTAGCTACGGCAATAGGACTTATAGCAAAACTTATTCATATCATAAACGGATTCAACATAGCTCGAGGTATTGCGCAAGCCGGTGAAGGCTTTAAGGCCATGGGTTACGGTTTTGAAAAGCTTGCCGTTCGCACCGGGTCTTTCATAGGAACACTACAGCGACTTGGTGTCAATTTGGCAAATTCATTAAGGTTTAGGGCTATTGCTGAGATTTTAGTGGCTTTTGAAATATTCCTCGTTATATTATTTGGTATAATAGCAGGACTTACAGTATTTCTTACGGAAGCAGACGATAAGACAATAGAGAATTTTTATACAGCATTGAAGATAGTTGGCATTTCTGTATTTTTAGCATTTCTTGCTCTTGGTGTATTCATCGCTACGTTGTATGAGATGTCCAAATCACTCAGCCCCGACAAGGTTGCAGCAATTTCTAAGTTGTTTAAAACTTTATCCGGTGGCCTTAGAGGATTGGTATTCTCATTCATAGCGCTGGTTGTTATATGTGCGTTGTTCGGTGACCTGGGTGCCGTAGATCAGGCAATAGGCCTCATGGCTGGGTTGTATTTGGTATTAGCAATCTTTGTTGGGTCTCTTCTTTACGTCTTTCAGCATAATTCAGCATTACGTACTAACACCGTATCAAAAGGTATTGGTGCAGTTTCAAATCTTCTTAAAGACCTTGGCAAATTTGCAGTTTCGGCCGCAATATCCCTTGTCATAATATCGTCTGCGGAGAAGTCACTAGGTCTTGATAGGGTTGGATGGGCATTCATAATGCTTTCGGGCCTCATCGGATTTGTTGGGTGGATACTTAAGGATATTTTAACATTTAAATCGTCGACTTTAAATGTTGCAACATCATTAAAAGCTCTAAGCACAATAATAACTGAGATAACAAAGCTATTTATTCTTACCGGCGCAACCTTAGCGATTATATCTCATACAATGAAGAATAACGGCTTAGCAAACGTATTGTGGTCTTTCGGAATTCTATCTGGGACGCTACTTTTGATATTTGGTTTGTTGGCCATAGGTAACAAATTTGCTAACGCTGCCTCGTTACGTTCGATAGCGCTCCTAGAGGGTATGCTCGGATCAGTCGGCAGATTGTTTGTAATGATGTCGCTTTCATTGCTTATTATTGCTGCGGCTATAAAGCTTATGCCGAAGTCTTTCGTCGGCGAAGCAGCAGTTTTAGGCGGATTCCTATTGGCTATGGGTAGTATATTATGGCTTCTCATAAAGCTGCTTGACAAATCAATGTTCATAAAGAAGAGAGACTTCTTTTCGATAGGCGCGTTATTTGGCATAATGGCTGGTGTTCTCTTAGTAGTTGCATACGCAATAAATTCAATCGCATTCTTGTCGGCGGAACAGTTGAAGGAGCGTGCACTCGCTTTGGGCGGTCTGTTCCTTGTTATAAGTGGTGTTCTTGGCGGTCTAGTGTTTATGTCTGGAAAGATGTTATTGCCTGGCTGGAAAACGCTTCTTATCGGAATCGGCGCCGCGTTCGTGCTTATGGCTACTACACTATTCGTAATAGCGAGAGCTCTAAATAGTTTAAAAGACCCCAGTACCCTTAAGGATAAGGCTTTAGGCATAGGCATCATGCTGGTTGAACTTATCGGAACACTTGCTTTGCTAGCGTTTATTTCGCAATTTACGTTTGGCGGAGCGGGCCTTATTGCAATTGCCGCGGCATTTGTGATATTATCTGGAAGCTTATGGGTGCTCGCAAAAGGCATGCAGGAGCTCGATGATGTCGATATGCAAACAATAGCCGAGGGTCTTGGCGATATGTGCAAGCTTGCTGGTGTAATGACGTTGTTTGGTCTTGCAAGCATCGTTCTTGGCGCTGGTATAACGGTTATAGGACTTGCTTGTGCAATAGCAGCGTTGCCAATGATAGGTGTAGCTATCGCTTTGAAGAAACTAGGAAAAGTAAAATATGACAAAATAGAAGACGGGCTTGGAACGCTTGCTGGACTAGCTAAATCATTAGCATTGCTAGGTTTAGCGTGTCTTGTTCTTGGAGCAGGGTTTGCAGTTCTTGGAACTGGTCTGGCAGCGATGATAGTTCCGGCTTTGATATTTATACCAATCATAAAGTCTATTTCGGAAATTCTTGATATTCTTGCAAATAAAGGACCCGCTCTACTCGACTCTATCGATGGACTCATAAAGAGAATGCCTAGTATGGCTAAATCATTCGGTAGAAGCGTTGTAGAATTCATAAAGACCACTGCAGAAGGTGTTGCTGAAGCAGCTCCCTTCGTATCCAAGGCTATATTGGCTGTTATAAGCAACGTATTTGCGACATTGTTCGGAAGCGTTGGTGTAATGGCGGATGCCTTTATACGTTTTCTTGTGAAAATCCTTGACGTCGTAATCAACAACATTGGTCCTATATTAAAAAGAGTTTGGATAATTATAACAACGAGCTTAGAGTTCCTCGACAAAAACGCAGCTCTTCTTGGATATTATGCGTATTCTATTCTAGCAAATGTTATAAAGGGTATGCTTACAGCATATTCGCAAAATATTGGCGACATAACCGAGAAATTCTTTGATGCGATTATTGCTACTATTTACGCTATTGCGAATCTGTTCAGTGGCGAAAATGTTTCAAGATTCACGGATGCTGTCGATGAACTGATGAATAATATCGTAAATGCATTTTCTTCTTGGGCGCAGACAACCGGTTGGGGCCTATACTTTGGTATTGGCGGATTCCTAGTCGATGCGATACTTGCCGCGTTCGGTGTAAGAACTTCTGACATGGCAAGAGCCGTTAAAGAACTTGTGACTGGACCAGCGACATATTTTGGCGTTGCTCCAAGTATAATAAAAGCGATAAACGATAAAGTCGCTCCTGATGAGGAAGATCCGGAAGAAGCCGAGAGAATCCTACAGGAAGCAAAAGATAAGGCTCTGGAGAAGTATCTTAAAGCACAAAATGAAGCTAGAAAAGAAGAAGAGAATCGATATAATAGCATAAACGAGTACCTTGATTCATATGGAAAAGCACAAGACGACATAAATGACAAAACAAAGAAACATAATGACGAGTTAAAAGACACAGCTAAAACATTAAGTGAAAATGCCGAATCTTTAAAGAAATATTTTAGCGAACTTGGCACTAATATTGATATTAATAAAATTAAGTCAATGTTAGCTCAGGGTTTCAATGCTGAAGAAATAAAGAAATACATCGGCGAGGGCGGAAACGTTGACGAGGCTCTTACTGCTTTGTTCAGCGGCTTTACGCCAGACGATATTATGAAGCAGTTTAAAGAAGGGCTTCCGATAAGCGATCTGTTAAATGGCGTGGAAGTACCATTGGATTATCAGTCAGTGGATTGGTCAAAAGTTTATGACACATCCGGACTTGAGCTCCCAGGAGTGCCAGAAGGTATTGATGAGTATTCCAATGCATTTAATTATGACGATCTAGTACCGAGTAACTATGATGATATTTACGATGAAAACGGTATGTTAAATATGGGCGATTATTCGGCTGATTATACACGGCAGGTTAATACTACTGTTTCTGCAGAACTTGGCGACAGAACGAACGAAACCTTGACGGCTTTACAAAACGCCGTTCAGGATTTACAGCAGCTGATATACGGAGGTACGTTTATCAAAGATGGTGCCAACATCAATGTGTTTACAAATATTGATGGCGAAACCGTTGCAAATTCTGTTACACCGTTTGTCGAAGCACGACTTGCAGCTAGTGCTGGAAGCGAGGGCCGCCACGGTTCTTGATATTTATATAACCCCGGTTCCATATCCGGGGTTATTTTTTTTTAAGGAGGGTTGATAATGAGTTTAGAAATAGGTGATGTTAGACGTATAAAATTTTCGAGATCCGAAACAAAATGGTCTAATGATCCGACTCTTGACCTTGTAATGGCTGGTAATACACCAATACCGACCGTTGCAGCAAAAACAACTGAAATAAATATACCTACCGCAGACGGTGTAATAAACACGTCGCGCGCATCTGGTAGGCTCAGATTCGATAAAGTTACTATACCATACGTGTTTACACATGAAATATCCAGATACGATGAATACGGCCAATACCGTACGATAAATACAATGAATCAGTTATGCGCTGACCATGTATCTGCGGTTAAAGAATGGGTTTATCAGCCAGAGGCATATGACTATAATCCGCAGGGCGATAAATTAGTTTTAAGGAATAACAGCCGATTATATGATACCGGTCTTTGCGACCCAACGGCGCAGACTGGATATTGGTTTCCAAATCCTAACTGTACGGCTTTTTCTAACACTAAAGTTCTTTCTGCTGATAAATGGATTATACAGTATCAAATATCGATAACCGTTGATCCTTATATGTACGAGTATACTGCAGACCCGCGTACTTTTGCAGTATATTCTGGCCCAACAACGCAAGGTGCTGGCGAAGGAAACGTACGAGTTCGAATATACACCAAACCGAGGGGAGTATTGACCCCTACTGATAACTCCACAGTTGATAGATACCTTTGGACAAATGATAATGTTCAATGGTTACTTTCATCATCTGCTGGAACACCGGGCATAAGTGCTGACGCCTGGGCTACTTGGAACTTCAGACCATCGGTAGCTCCAATCTACAAGGGACCTATTGGTGTGTATATGAATTTCTATGTGAACTATACATATAATGACGTGCCTTATCAATACCATGTATCTACGATGGGTTCCACGTGGGGCACTTGTGATTTTATCAGTTCTGAAAAAATAGTCACACCGAACGAAATGGTTTTGACGGACCATAATGGTTGTGATTTACACGCTAATATAATCGATACTGGCGACAATCCAATCGGCGATTTGATAACTGCCACTAATGGTCATATTCCAATACCATTTACGTGGGGCGTAGCAAAACACTTTATAACAAATGATGTACATCTTCAGTATATGGTTACCGGTTTTGGTCCAGCCACCTCGTTTAACAAAGTTGGACGCTCAGAGCCGATAGACTTTGGCGACGCATTTACGCTGGATAACGATGGCTATAATGAGCTTCAAATGAACAGTTCAGATTATGGTGTATACAGGCTTGAATCACCCGACAATGCTAGGAGGCGAGTATAGTGTTTGTTTCCATAAATACTCTTGGATATTCTAGCACAAGTGATGGCTCTTTGATACAGTCGAAAAAGGTTATTCGTGAAGTTAACAAATCTGATACGTTTTCGTTCTCATTACTTCCCGGCGACGATCTAATCCCGCTCGTAAAGACAAACAAGTGTAGTTTTGTTACGGCGTATGATGATGTCGGTAAAGAAGTGGTGTTCAGAGGTCGGATAGTTCAAGCCAACCCTCGGTCAAACGGCAACGAAGCCAGTGTTGATGTAACTTGCGAAGGTCCTCTTGGATATTTGCGAGATTCTATCGTGTATGGCGTGAGTATTAAAAGTACAGAGAAGGTTAATGGACAAACTGTTGAAAAGAAGAACCACTTATACGACATAATCGGCGGTTGGATGCAAAATCATAACCTATACGTCGACGATGAACTTAAATTCGATACGACTATACGATGTTACGGAGCTACCGGCGATCCATCAAATGCTGATTTTGATCTTTTGAAGAAATCGCATAACTTTGACGGGTGTACAACGCTGGATGCGTTAACTGAGCTACTTGAAGACGTCGATTTTGAATGCATGGTTACATGGCAATTGGCGATACCACACTGGACACTGCATATAAGTCCAAAGTTTGGCTATATTGCACCGGATCCGATCGTATCAGGGTTAAACCTTAAATCTTTGTCCGAAGATATTGACGGGTCAGACCTCGTAACGTCCATTTTACCAATGGGCGGAATAGGTTATGACGAAAAAAGACTCATGCTCGGGCCAGTAACAATGGGTTCATTACTCGATTATACGCCCCTCATGCCTCCTGGCGCACAAGGCGGGGACTGGTATAACGAGTCTCAAGCTTGGTATGCCAAAATGTATGTCGATAACGACGATCTTGTACGTAAATGGGGACGACATATATCAGTTGAGATATTTAGTGACATTGTTGCGAATTCAGCAAGCGATGTGAAAGCCAAACGTATTGCTTTAAGAAATAAAGCTTGCGAAAAGGCAGCCAAACTTAACGATGTAAAATGTGAATTTGATATTTCAGCATATGATCTGTATAAAGCTGGCTATGAAATAGGTGCGTTAACTCTTTATAACACATATGTAGTTCACGACACGAGCCTTGATATTACTGTAGAAGCGCGTCTTACAAAACAGGAGCTAAACTATGATAATATTTTAGATTCTGATTGTATCTTTACTGTGAAGCCACCGAAGGAGTCGAGTGTATCATGACATATTCAAAAAATGTTGCCAAATCGAACAGGAATTTGATGACTAAGACAGAAATGCTCGCGCTGCTTTTACAGCAAAACCTAAACGATCGATTGGACGGTTTGATATTTAGAGCCGTAGAATCGGAAAGTGCTTTTAATAGCGAACGTCCGCACGACGACAACGTTATATCGATAGTACAGGTAGGTTCTACAGAAATAAATTTATACAAAGGAGACACACGAATAACCCTTGGTGGAGGGACAATCATAGACCATGCCATATTGATAGGCAGATAGGAGGTGCTGTATGGCTGTTTTCTCAAAAAATCAGAGGCGAACCGAACGAGAAACAAACAACAATATTGATAATGTTGAATATCAGTCACAAGTAAATCTGAACGATCGTCTCGATTATATGAGATTTAAGAATTACACAAGAGCCGAATTCGACAACACAGCCCCACATGATGATACCGATATATCGTTCGTCACTAATACTGACAATAGCATATCGTTGTATAAGGGTGATACGTTGTTGAGCGGTGAGGGTTCCGGGTTTATTATTAAACATGCCGCCCGTATTGGCACAGGAACAGGGATTGGTGGGGAACCATACGGGAACAATGAAATAAACAATATTTGCAACAGCACTGGTGTAAGAGGTAGTAGAAACACGATAGATAACAATTCAAATCTTGGTAAATTTACTAATCAGCATGTACATTATTGGCTTACGGGAACTGTTGGAACAAGTACCAGCTTCAACAGAAACGGTGCCAATCGAACCGTTACATTTAAGGGTAGAACCGAATTTAGGACCAACACGGCTAATAATAATCGATGGGTACCAATAATATGTAACAAACGTAAGGTTTTTCTACGTCCAGGAATCAGATCGGTTGCGGATGGAGCATCAATATGTGGTAGTTCCACATCAGAACCTAGCGTTTCAGCGTTGGCATTTTCCCCTAGAGGCCATGTATATTTGTGGCGAAACGGTGCCAGGGAACTTCTAGAATGGGAATTGTTTGTTTCACAGGTATATTTTAGATGGAATGGGCAGTATGATGGTTCTGGATTAAAGCTTCGCGAATCGAGTGGTATGTATAATGCTGACTACAAAATTCGAATCACGCATTCTGGCGACGGTTTTTCAAAATCTAGATTTTTATCAAAGACTTTTACACCAACATACACCAGACGGACGCTCGGAGAAGATGATTACATCTTAACGTCGGGAATACTTTTCGGATTCGATAGAGTTGAAAAGAACAACGCTAATTTGTTGTATGGACAACTCAGAGAACCGTGCCTGTTGTGGGGAGTAAATCATATAAAAGAAAGTTCTAGTGAACCTTATGGTCTGTTCTTTGATATTTCAACAGGCGATCCCTTAACCGAACCTTTTGTTGAGTTTGCTAATACCAGAGAGCGTGACTATGCGTATATATGCGGGTTAGGAGATGATATTAATATATGAGTATACTAAAAGCTAATCGAATGTTGACCGTTAGGAACGGTATTGAGGGTGATGATGTTGATACAGAAGTAATTAAGGACGTAATTGGAAACTATTCATTTGGTTCTGACGATATGTACACAAGTTCTAATATAAGTAAATCGGGTGACTGGATCAACACTATGATTTACCCAACAGGTTTTTCTCTTGATGGAACAAACGCCATTTCCCCGATTGATATTGAAAATGCGAGATTCACATACTACGATGACGCTACCCGTGCCGTCGTTACTCGTGGTACAGTATTAACTAATATTGCGTCTAGCCCTCGAATAACTGGTGATTATTATGATCTTGATAGGGTTCTTATACGAGGTTCAAGTATGACGTTTAACTTTTGGGATCCGTCTATTTCAGATTATTCGCCAGTAACTTTGCGATTAGCTAAAAGAAATGACGTAACAGCAACTTATATCGCTCCTGCAAATGGTGCCAGTTACCCTCAAATAGTCGGTTCGTGTCCAGATTATTTTATCTGTAGCGGTATCGAAGTGGCGCCAACTAGATATGAAATAATGCAATATAGCGATCTTCAGTATACGGGGGCTAATGTAACGTGGCCATTTGCATCTTTGGACCAAAATCACACAGCATATATACGAAGTAATTCTAGCACCAATCCATATATTGCACAAGGAAACACTATGACGAATGACATAACAAAAGCTATTCATTATACGGGAAAATATTGTTTATCGCCATTTGCTAATTATATGGGATATGGTAGTTATGGAGCAAATATGCATACCGATTATCGCGCTATTGGGGCGATATATCCGGTAATAACTAATATTTATAGGAATCTTGATGATCCTCAGTATCGTTGGTGTGGAAGATTAAATCTGTATGTTAATGGAAGACCTGCTGGTCAACCCTATCAAGGCTGTAGCGCACATAGTGTACTAACACTCTCAAATGTACTCAGAGACATCAGAGCTTTAACCGGCACCAGTTCACTTCAGGTTGAATACGCTGGTGTACCAAATATTCAAATACCAGATTCTTACGGACCGTTTGGAAGTTGGTTGGTATTGCTTGATGATACATTTATATCTGATATTTCTTATCCTATAAATCCTTATGAGATTGATGAAGAAATCAACGTAATATTTGATGACCCGTAATTCAAACACGGGTCATTTTTTTTTAATTTTCTATCCTGAAAATCCTAAAAATCCTAGTTTTTTTTGCATTATTTTTTATTTTTTTGACAAATTTTTTAAAGTTTTACGAAAAAAAGTAGGATTTTTAGGATTTTCAGGATAGAAAATTATTAATTCGCACGGATTACATATGTATAATGAAGAAGCTTACAGACAACTGTAACTAATAGAAAGGACTGATTTTTATGTTAAAGAAACTTAATGACATGAAGAAAAAGGCAATGGCTAACATAGCCGGTAAGACTATGACAGTTAAGGCTAAGAAGGACTTAAAGGATAAGAGAAGAATCCGTTCCGAACTTGTGGAACAGAAGGACATATTCGAAAAGAGAATCGGAATGTACGCTGGATATAACAGCAACATGATGACGGCTCTTAGGAATAACGTTCAGGCTGAATACAACAAGCTCGACGAGATGATTCGAAATCTGGATAAGGAAATCGAAGTTCTTGACGAGATGGTAAACCCTGTAGAAGGCATTGACGTTTCGGATATTATTGAGATGGTAATATAAAAAAGTAAATTAAGTTAAATGTAAGATAGAGGCTATAGCCCGTTAAACACGGGCTTTTAGCTTTTCGTAATTAGATCATCTCTCATAATGAGAGGAGTGATTATTATATGAATATAGAATTAATGGTATTAATAATATTGCAAGCCTGGTGGCTATTTAAGAATGTATTATTGATATTTATTATTCACGAACTAAATAAAAGAAGAAAATCACAAATAGTTAGAATTTAAATAAGATCGCCCGTTGATCGCGGGCTTCTTTTTTTCGCAATCATTTCATTTCTATAATGAAAGGAGGTGTTACTATGAGCGATTATGATTGGAAAAGCATATTTGATATTACACAATGGAAACATTTAGATGCGATACATGATGAGTTCAATGACGATTTTATCGTATATAATAGTAACGATGGTATTATTTATAAGAATTAGCCCCTGAAACACGGGGTTAATTTTTTTTCGCAATCATTTCATTTCTATAATGAAGGCACACGGTGATAGTAGAATTAACTACTCTAATGGTGATGAATGGCTCCGGAAGAAAGCCTGGAAACAGGAAAGTCGGATATTAGCACGCTGTGCCATTTTGACACGGCACAGAGGCGCCCGTTCGAAGCGGGCTAATCCGTGGCTTATTTTTTTTTCGCACGGATCGTATTTTAAACATAGATATAACGAGAGTGGAAAGGAGGTGAGCAACATGACGATGATCGAATGTGTGCTTAGAACTTTATTTTACCTTATAAGTATTATATCAGCAGGATACGCTGTATATAGTTATATAAAGTTTAAGAAGGTTTGCGGCACTTCTTTTGATAAGAAGCCTGTTGGCTCCGAAATGAAACTTTGAAAAAAGCGGCCCGTTGATCGCGGGCTTCTTTTTTTTTTCGCAAACGAATCATCACTATAATGAAAGGACGGTGATATTATGCTAAATATTAATTTAGTAAGCAAATTCTGCAACAAGTTTGTTGAAATGAAACTGAATGAGATTTTGAGAAAGAAGTGCGGATTGGACATCAACGCAACTTTGGATGATCTTATTTTAGTTGAGGAAGACAACGCATTCAGATTTTGCATACAAGCAAAAGGTACGATAAGTAAATCTAGTATAATAGCTCTGGCTAATAAGAACTAAAATGATGGAGCTCTGAAACATGGGCTCCTCGTTTTTTAAACATGTCTATAATGGAGACACGGACTCGCAAACGCGGGTTCATGTCTTTTATATTTTTAAGGAGGTTTTATTATGAAAGACACGACAGTAAGAGAGGACATCATGCAGGCAGAAATTATTGATGAAATGGAGGCTGAGAAAGAAACAACGGCACTTGACAGATTAAAAGTAACCGCAAAGGATGCTTTTAACAAAAGCATTGAAGGACTTAACAAAACCATACGTTGGGCGATAGATAACCCCCAGAAGGCGCTCACGTTGTTGACAACCGTTGTGGCGGGTGGATCGCTCGTGTACAACAAAGTAAGTGATGTTCGTAAAGCACACGAACATACGTTCTACGATTATGTTAATCATAGAACTTTATATTTACGTCGAGAACTCGATTGGCATGAGCATATGCAGCTGTGCCAGTACCTCGACGATAGATCACACGGCAAACATTACGCTGCTGAATGGCTGGCAGATAGAGGTTTACTTAAAAAGTAATCCGTTTTTAAAACATTTATATAATGGAGCTGGAAACAGCTTACTTTATTCGAAAGGACTGATCTTATGAAGAAAGATTGGGAAGATCTGACGTATAAAACGTCAAGTATATCTGACAAGGACAAAGCGATGATTGCGAAGACCGCGGCGCAAGCTGCAAAATTTAATGCCGAAGCACAGGCGATTCTGGCAAAGACCGAAATTGAAAAGGCTGATGCAGAGCACAGACGCAAGATGGAAAATCTGAAGTTTGATTTTGACTGCAAACTTAAGAGAGACCAGCTCGAGTTAGAGAAAGACAAGCAGACACATACGCTTGAAAAGATTCGTGCTGAAATAGAGGCTGAGAAGAAAAAGCTGGAAATGGAAGCGAATAAGAGCGTTATTGATGCGGATCTGCATCAGCGAGAGCTAGATATTAAAGAATTTGAGGCAAATCAACAATCAAAGACCAACACGTTGCCCGTTCTGGCGGCAGCCTTAACAGGTTTAGCTACGATCGTTGGTGCTGGTATTAATGCAGCAAGTGTGGCAGCGGATAGGAAAGAACGCATGAAAATAGCAGAAAAATCCTATGACGAAACACGATATATTACTGACAAAGTTTTAAAGACGGCGGAAGAGGATATTATTCCTACAACTTCAATCAAGGCAATTAATGACCTTAGAAGAAAGTAACAATGACTATGAGCCCCTTAAACAGGGGTTCATATCTTTTATATTTTTAGGAGGTAAAAATAATGACATTTATAAAATTAGGCAAGATCCTTATGGGTCTAAAAAAGGGGGCGGCCGCAAATCCCTATATTGCGTTTGGCGCAGCGGCTATATTTGGCGTTGGTACGCTTACGATCTCAGCGTATAGAGCTGGCAGAAAGACTGAGCGTGAGCTTATTAAGGCACGTGCGGAAAAGAAAGAACCACTCACGAGAAAAGAACACATGAAAATAGTTGCAAAATGCGCTGCGATGACCGCTATACTTTGCGTAGCAACAATGGGTTGTATCGGCGGTTCAATGTATACGGCACATAGCAATATTAAGAAACTTACGGCCATGTATACAGCTGCAACAGCGGTTATAGAAGCACACGAACAACGTGAATTAGTTCGCGGCGGAACAGAACTTGCACGAGAGATCAAAAATGATATTCTACTCGAGAACGGTTTGCCTATCGCGGACGAGATTAATACCATTAATCGACAAAAGTCTGAGGATGACCTGCTGTGGTTTGATCTTTTCGTTGGTAAGTATTTCTACGCTACGCAGGACAAGATAGATCATCTTAAAGCGTCCATCTATCATTATATGAAAGATGGCGACGCAACCTGTGAACTTACATATTTGTTTGATTTCTTAGATTATGACCATCGTCTTTGGCCTAAGATGGCTGAAGACTTTCAGTTCGAGATCGAGGACACCCTCAATGGATGCGACTATGCCGATAAGGTCCGCATCAAAGAGGGCACTATGAAAGATGTAACGGGTAAGGCAATTTTGACACTTGATTACTATGATATTTGTAAATATCGTGGAAACAATGTCTCCATACCTTTCTCGTTTGACTCAATGTGATCGTTTTTCAAACACGGATATAATGGACCAGAAATGGTTACATCCAAGAAAGGACGTGATACTATGAGTATCAACATTAGCATTGGCAAAAAGGAAGAAGACGAGAAGGATTATTGGAAGGAGGCAAAACTGGCTCAGATAACCAGCTCGTATGAGGATGAAGAGACTCAGGCGGCAGTGTATGATGGACTTAAAAAGTACATCGCGGCGGAAGAGAAGCATTCAAAAGAGGAAAAGGAAAAGAAATCAGGATGGAAGAAAATCCTTGCGGCAGTAGGTATAACTGTAGCTGCAGCAGGTACGACAGCATACCTGGTGAATAAGAACTCCTCTTGCAATGACTACGACACCGAATACGACGATGAGGAATTTGAGGAGTATATACGCAGGCTTGAGTATAACAACTCTTATGCGAACAGGTTTGAGTCAAGACCCTCATCGAACCGCTCGGCGGAACCGAAGGTCAAAGATGTTGACGAGTACGAAGAAGAACTGGATTGAATGAATAATGGACACGGGCCCCTAAACAGGGGCTCATGTCTTTTATATTTTTAGAAAGGAGGGTGCATACATGGCGATATATAATTTGCCTACACCCACAAACAACACTACTCCGCCCACGGTCAAGGTAAAAAGTACCGGCGTAAAAAAGATGAAAGATGTATTTATTGCGTCAGACAAGGACGAATTTTGGGCCTCGTTTACCGATAATTTACTGTTTCCGTCTCTTCAGAGCCTATTAATTAGATTAGCCCATGGAGCTATTGATATATGGTTCAATGGTCGTAGCGGGTATACTTATAACGGGTATACTTATAACGGGTACACGACCGTAAACCCGTATCATAACGTAGGACAGTCAAGCTCATTGCTGACATCGGCAAGTTTTATACCTCAGCCGCCAAAACCAATAGGAAAAACCGGCGTAGGGTATTGTTTGGAAGAAATCACCTTCGTATCGTGGGAAACTGCCCAGAATCTCATTAATGTGGTAAACGACACTATCAGGCAGAACAAAATAATAGACGTTTACTCATTTTTAGAGTTGGCAGCACCTCACGTACCGGGTCTTCAGCCGCCAGACTATACTGATAGAGCGTACGGTTGGACAGAAGTGATGAATATCAGTCCTCAGATGAACAGAGAAGGCCGATATTTCCTTCCGATGACAAAACCCCATCTCATATCCCAAGGAGGTAAACGATGAGTAAAATAACGGTACTTCTGCCCGACAAGCAGAAAGTTGTAATTAAATCAGGCAGCATTCAGCCGGATCCTAAGTTTTTAATTATACATGCCACTGACGGCAAGTATAAGTTTCCGTTAGAAAATGTTTTAATGATATTTGAGGAGAAGGAGAAATAATCATGAAAAGAAAGAAAACCAAAAAGCAGATAGACAATGACATACGTGACGCCGCCATATTTTCCGCAGCAGTATTATGTACCCTCTACTATGCTGCATATGTAAATAACGTAGCGATAATGATAATAACAATAATTTCTGCCATAGCGATTCTATATACATCTTATCTTCGTTCAGAGGATCATAAGAGGGTCGATAAATACAGAGAGAAAATCTCAGAAATTATGGACCTGTTCGTAAAATAATCACCTCTAAGTATGGAAGGAGGTGATTAACCATGAAGTTTTTATTAATTTTATGCCTTACATGGGTGTTGGCTCATTGGTGGATAATCCCTGTAATAACGAGTGAGAGATTTCGTTCGGAAAGAAACGCGAAATCTGACCTGTTAAGATGGGAACACGATAGAGCAAACCGTTTTGAGGCAAGTTATTATGCTAATCTGGTTAACTCATAAACTTACAGCATGGACCTTTAGATCATGGGTTCATGCTTTTTTATATTTTAGAGAAAGGAGTTGCTTAAATGAACATCAAAGCAACTGTTAACAGTATTGCAAACAATGCCAAGATATTTGGCAAGAAAAACGCTCCGGTATTAATGTTCGGAGCGGGTTTAGCGGGCCTTATATGGGCAACTGCCGAGGCCGTTAAGGCTACCTTGAAGGCCGATGAGAAGATAATCGAACCGGCGAGAAAGGAGTTTGAAGCTATCGAAATCGAGCGTGACAAAGCGCTGACAGAAGGCTTCAAGTATGACGATAAAGTCTACAAAACTCGACGCCGTGAAGTTCGACTCAAGTCTTTTGGTCGTGCTGTAAAATTGTATGGTAAAGCGGCAGCAATATGGTGTGCAGCCATAACTCTTACCGTAGGAGGAATGAAGCTGCAGACAACACGCCTCACGACCGCAGTAGGACTCGCAAACGCTGCAACAACCGCGCTCAACGAGTATCGTGAACGCACAAGAACCTACCTTGGCGATGACATCGACAGGGCGCTATATACTGGACGGGGTCTGCAATCGTTGACCAACAATATAAGTCCAAACACAGCAGACGTTAAGACTTTACCCGTTGATAACCTGAAACCGGTGGGTGCATTTACCGTTGAGTACGAACGTTCTAAAATCCAGCTCGATTATAGGGATCAATTCTATGATATTGTATCCACGCCTATTGAGGCCATCGAGTATCTCCGCAGCATGGAGAACAGATTCAACAGAATTGTCGATGAAAAGGGCTATATAGAGCTTAACGAAATGCTCGATAGACTGCATCTAATAAAGAGACACGAGTTTGATGATTGGGTAATATGTCCGCCTAAGGGCTGCCGAGTACATGCGGTTGACCTTGGTCTGGGTTATTTATACCAGATTCTGGAAGAAAACCGTCATCTAAAGCATTCTGACTTGTGTCATGTTCTTAGGTCCTGCAAGATGGCCGACGGTCAGGAATGCTTAAGAAAAGTCATCATAGACTTTGACCCGACATATATTAAGCACATAAGTGACGTAACTTATTGCTGATGAAAGGAGCCCTTTTATGAAAAACTTAATAATAGCGATTATTAGCGCCGCCGTTGGCGCTGGCATCGCACACTTTGTTACAAAAAACAAAATGAACAAGAAAATGGACGCTCTTGCGGCGAAAGCATCTGGTGACATGGCTGCGATGAATAAGCAACTCGAGGCAATGCATAATGAGTTTGTGAAAAATGTGCCGACAGACGTTGCTGCTGAGAGGCAGAAGAAATGGGATGCGATTAAAGAAGAAATAAGCAATCCGAAACCTTCCGACAGCTCTTTGTTTGATATTTCAGACACAAAAGCAGCTGAGGACTTCAGAAACAACCAGATGGCCGCAATGAACAAGCAGGTCAATCAGTATTGTCCGCCCAAGTCTCTTCAAACATTCATCGAGATAACTCAGGACGAATATGAAGACCCTAACGACACTACGTATAGCAAGGAGCAGCTCGCGTTTTATATGAGCACGGATTCCCTGTACGATGAATACACTCGTCGCGTAGATGATTCCGTTACTCGAATCGGTCTTAGCGAGACTCAGCTTGCTTCAAGAGCGGCAAGATACTACGGAATAACGTCGATGTACATAAGAAACAATGAAACTTTAGAGGACTTCGAGATCACCTATTTTGGCGAAGATTGCCAGGATCCGTTAGAAGCGACTCTGTAATTGATATTTTAAAGAAAGGAGGTGGTTGCCATATTTAATTTGTATACATCTTTTCTCATGAATAAAGTTGCGACGCCTGATTCTTCTAGATACCTATGCTTATTAACAGAATTAAACAAAATCGAATTCCATTATATAATGGAAACCGATAAGAATAGATCGTTAGAAGCGTTAAAATTTAGAAACGAATTCGTTTCACTCACGAACAGTCAGGCGATCTATGCTATCATGCCCGGTCCGGCAACCGTGCTCGAAGTTTTAATAGCTATGGCTGAAAGAGCGGACGATGTGATGTATGACCCAGCAGTTGGTAAACGTCCGTCACAATGGTTTTGGTTATTCATACATAACCTAGGACTTGATTATCTGGTCGATGCCAATTGGACTTTTGATGCGAATAACTATATATTTGTGACAGTAACTAAATGGATGGATAGAAGGTTTACGCCAGACGGTATCGGGACGCCATATCCTATCCCTGGGTGTCGAGCAAATTTGCAGGAAGTCCCAATATGGGATGCCATGAACTGGTATCTTGCCGATAATTTCGAAACAATGTAAAAAGGGGGGAACAAGAAGATGAATCTTAGAAAATCGGCTCATAATTACTTAGCCTTTGAGGAAAACATAAAAAGGCTTAAACTAAAGGGATACAGTGACGCCGATATAGCAGCGAAACTTGGTACTACGGAAAACCGAGTTTCTCAAGTTCTCAAAAAGAGTTTAGAATCATCTAAGCTCTGTAAAAAGAAATTCAACGATGACCGGAAGAAGATCGGTTTACCCGGCTTCGAGACCATCAAGGTGACCAAGGACTGGAGCGCTCTAGCTAAACTCGGCGAAGCGGTTAAAAACTACACCGAAACTGAAATTAAATAATTGATATTTTCAGAAAGGAGGTGGTTATTTGCTTGACTTTCTGATGATAAGTCAACGGCATACCAGAACCGGTGTAGAGATTGTACCGTCTTTCAAAGCCACTAAAGTTAAAGATCTCATGGTGCGAGGAGGAGACTTCTACGCAATATGGGACGAGGAACAAAACAAATGGTCCACAGACCCATCAGATGCGGTCCGACTTATCGATAATGAATTGGTAAAATATACCAATGAGCATCAAATTGATAATTGTAGAACCTTGTATATGTGGGACTGTGACTCCAGATCAATCGACAAATGGAACAGATTCGTGAAAAATCAAATGTGGGACAGTTACGCTCAACTTGATGACACGATCGTTTTCGCTGGACAAGACACCAATCGGGAAACATATTCTACGTTTTGTCTGCCTTATAAACTTAGTCCAGCAGCGACGCCAGCATACGATGAGTTATTGGGTACTTTATATTCACCAGAGGAGCGACATAAGATAGAGTGGGCAATAGGCGCGGTTGTGTCTGGAGATGCACGATGGATACAGAAATTTATAGTATTCGTGGGAGACGGCGGAACCGGTAAGTCTACGGTACTGAAAATCATAAGAAAACTGTTTCAACGTGATGCCAAACAGGGTTATTGTGCAGTTATTGATGCAAAAGCTGTAGGTTCAACTAATGCATCGTTTTCTCTTGAAAGCTTGCGTAATAACCCACTTGTAGTAATACAAGACGATACCGATCTGTCACACATAGAAGATAACACTAAACTTAACAGCTTGGTGTCTCACGAACCAGTCTTGATGAACATAAAAAACAAATCCCAATACGAGACAGCATTCCACTTTATGATGTTCCTAGGTTCAAACAGCCCTGTTCGTATTACAGACTCAAAATCAGGCATTATCCGTAGACTAATCGATGTTGAACCGACCGGTAATCTTGTACCGTTCGATCGATATTTAACACTTATGGACCAGATTGATTTTGAACTCGGGGGAATTGCCGCACATTGTCTGGAGGTTTATAAAAAGAATAAAACATTCTATAATAAATATATACCAACAAACATGATGCGGTCAACGAATGTAATATATTCTTTCCTGGAAGAAAAAATGCAGCAGTTCAATTACTACAATCCAGGAGTAACCTTATCCGCAGCTTGGACAGCATTTCAGGATTATTGCAATCAATCTGATATTGTAAATCATCCTAACAAAATGAAGTTTAAGGCTGAGCTTAAAGGATATTTTAAGAATTTTGACCCCGAAACACGACTTTCGGACGGTACTCATGTGTGGAATTGGTACTCCAATTTACGATGGGACAAGTTTCATACAGCTCCACCCGAACCAGAACCCGAACCAGAGGATATTCTTGAGGAACTGGATACGTGGATATTGTTAAAGAAACAGCATTCGTTGCTCGATGATGCCCTTGCTGACTGCCCTGCACAGTATGCCGGAAGTCATGAAGGTCCTCGCAAAGAATGGGCTGAAGTTAAGACTACGTTAAAAGATCTTAATACTTCCCGATTGCATTTTTGTAAAGTTCCAGATATCTCTTGGATATTTGTAGACTTTGACATCAGAGATGCTGATGGAAACAAAGATCTAGAAGCTAATATAAAAGCAGCTTCGGCATTCCCACCAACGTATGTTGAAACTTCAAAATCTGGGGGTGGTTTACATCTTCATTATATTTACGATGGAGATGCCAATGATCTATCCGCCATTTACGCACCGGGCATTGAAATAAAAGTTCAAAAAGGAGGGAGTTCTCTACGGCGTAAACTTGTTAAATGCAATGATATGCCTATAGCGACCATATCGTCAGGCCTCCCTCTTAAACCGAAGGAGGCGAAGACTATGTTTAATTCGGCCGAAGAATGGAATGAAAAATCATTGCGTACTTTTATCCAGCGATGCATAAACAAAGAATATCCTCCACACACTACAGTATGCAATATCGATTATATTGATAAGAAACTAAATGAATTATATGATAGCGGTGTTCCGTATGATGTTACAGATCTCTACACGGCAATATATACATTTGGTGCAAATTCGACTAATCATGCATTGGATTGCGTTAAAAAAGTTGAGAAAATGAAATTGATATCTAAAACTGAAACGCCATCAGAAACTTATGAGGCTGTTGAAGGCGATATTGTATTTTTCGATGTGGAAGTGTTCCCAAACTTGTTTGTAGTCGTATGGAAACCTATGGGCAAGGATTGTATAGCGTGGATAAATCCCACACCTCAGCAAGTAGAGTCACTACGCAGGTATAAATTAATCGGATATAACAACCGAAATTATGATAATCATATCATATTTGCTCGAGCTCTTAATTACAGTAATGAGCAATTATACCATCTGAGTAAGGCATTAATATCAGGACAAACAGAGGCTAAGTTCCGTCCAGCATTTAACTGGTCATACACTGATATTTATGATTATGCGTCCGCTATGCATAAAAAATCTCTTAAAAAATACGAGATAGAACTTGCCATGTCTGGACGAGCTATAATTCATAAAGAACTTGGCCTATCGTGGGACGAACCTGTTCCTAAAGACAAATGGGCACAAGTTGTTGAATATTGCATTAACGATGTTATAACAACAGAAGAGGTGCACAAATACTTATCCGGAGACTGGACGGCCCGTCAGATACTTGCTGATTTAGCGGGCGGTAGTGTCAATGATACTACTAATCAGCTTACTACAAAAATCATATTTGAAGGTAAACCGAAAATGCAAACTGACCCGGCATTGGTGTATACGGACCTATCCGAGATGTTCCCAGGGTATACCTTCGAGAATGGAGTATCCATGTATAGGGGCGAAGAAGTCGGCGAAGGTGGATACGTATATGCTGAACCCGGCATGTACGAACACGTAGCCCTGCTCGACATCGCTTCGATGCATCCGACTAGTATTGAAAATCTCAATCTATTTGGCGATTATACTAAGAATTATTCAGACTTAAAGAAAGGTCGAATTCTTATAAAGCATAAGGATTGGGACGGACTAAATACACTGTTAGGCGGTAAACTCAAACCATACGTAGACAGAGCACTTGAAAACGATGATATGTCCATCATGAAAGACTTGTCGAATGCTCTTAAAACGGCGCTTAACTCGGCGTATGGCCTGACGTCAGCGAAGTTTGACAATCAGTTGCGCCATAAAGATAATGTCGACAACATCGTAGCAAAGAGAGGCTCATTGTTCATGGTTAACCTCAAGCACGAAGTTCAGGCACGAGGGTTTACAGTCGCTCATATAAAGACGGACTCTATCAAGATCCCGAATGCGACACCTGAAATTATACAGTTTGTAATGGACTACGGTAAGCAATATGGGTATACATTTGAACATGAGGCTACGTATGAGAAGATGTGTCTCGTGAACGACGCCGTATACATTGCAAAGTACGAAGACGGCGAACATGAGTTCAAATTGTCAACCGGTGAAAAAATCAATACACCGTGGACAGCAACCGGAACTCAATTCCAAGTTCCTTATGTATTTAAGGCGTTATTTGCCAAAAAACCCATTGTGTTTAACGATTTTATTGAAATCAAATCAGTGAAATCCGCGCTATATCTTGATATGAACGAGTCGCTACCTGACGTTACTGCTGAAGAAAAAGAATCTGTTAAACTTAACAGGTCTCTTACAAAAGCAATCAACGAGGGCAACAATGAGCTTGCGGTAAGTTTGCAAAATGATATTCTCAATTTAAAAGAACGAATCGCGCTCGGCCATAAATACGAATTTGTAGGAAGAGTTGGTGCGTTTGTGCCGATACTGCCTGGATTCGGCGGAGGATGGTTAATGCGGCAACAGGATGACAAATTCGCTTCTGCAACAGGCGCGAAGGGATATCGATGGTTAGAAGCATCAGATGTTAAGGATGTCAGAGAAGATCAAATCGACGTCGGATATTTCAACAACCTAGCTAATGAAGCAATAGAAAACATATCACAATACGGTGATATGGAATGGTTTGTGGCGTGATAAACGTTCGCATTTTAAACATGGCTATAATGAAGAGATGGTTAGCTCAATGGAAGAGCGCTACTTATGTAGAGACATGGGTTCGAGTCCCGTAACATCCCTTCATAGCTTTTTTATATTTTTTAATGAAAGGAGTTTTCTACGATGAAAACAAAGAAGACAAACAGTAAAATTTACAATGAGGCTCGCTATGAGATCCTCAAGGAACGGCAGACGGAGACAATCGACGACGAAACCAGAGAGCTTATCGAGGAGCGGTATGAATTTCTTATGAAGAACCGCCCCCTTAAGGATAAGATAGCGGACGTTCTGTCTTCTAAGGGTTTCAAGATAGCGGCGGTCATCGTAGGCGGCACGGCTACTACTGCAGCTGGTGTAGCACTCGGCTATACACTCAATGAAAGAAAGCACTCCCGCCTCGAAAGCAAAAAGAAAGCGGCCGAAGCTCGTCAGGCTCTTCTTTCGATGGGTGAACCTACAACAAACGAGCCGCTCATGCTTGATCAGAAGACCCCCGAGAACCCTCTTGGGGAAATGATGGATGCTATGGTAGCAGCCGACGACAACAATGTCGATGTAGAAGAAATCTAATTTATATTTATTTATATTTAGGAGGATAAATCAATGAACATTAAAATTTGGGAAGATAGAGGCAGCTTACACATGGGCATTATTAATGCTGAACTTTCATACAGATACAAATACCACACTAACTGGGCAGGTCATCTCCCAGGTGAAGTGATAAAAGACGGCAAAGACGTATTCCAGTTTAATAGCTTCGACCCGGTCCTCAAGGAAGGAAAAAGATACTTTACCCTTAAGATTCCAACCAACTTCCAAGCCGACGTAATCATGCCCGATGGCAGTGTGATACAGAAAGATTACACTGTTCAGGACCTCAAGGACGACGGCATAAAGATAAAGACAAATGCGGCATTCGTAACCCAGTCTGGAACTGAAGTACCGGAATCTCACACGCTGCCGGTAATAGTAAGCTACAGATTTGAGGCACCTGACATAAAAATAAAAGAAGGGAATGCGATAAAGTCTTACAGTAGAAACGGCGAGATACCTGATACATTGCCGCTGTCTGGACTGGATAACCTGGCGATGAACAATATTATCGTTGGTGTTCATTTCGGTAAGAGAGGTGGTCCCAATAATACAAGAACGGCCTACCTTGACAATTTCTTTGCAACGACAAATACAGACCCTATCCAGCAAGCCATAGCTGCTACGATCGCAAATACTGAGTCTGGCGCAGAAGCTTTTGACGCAGGAATGCCCATGGACATGATTGACCCCATGTCCTAACACATCACAACAAAAAATGAGAGAGCACGGCGTCGGAATCGGCGCCTCTCTTTTATTTTTAACAGTACGTAATTATTTAACTTAGGAGGTTAAAAATGTATGAATTTTTCATAAATAACGTATCCTTAGAAGAGGTACGAGCATTCTGCGCCGTCGCAGAACAGTTGCCGACATGGAAACACACCTCGGTAGAATGGCGTAAAACTGCATCTAGATATAGCAACGCCGTTATAAAAATAATGATAAACCAAGACGGATACGCTATATTATTCAAGTGGCTTAAGGACCGTCAGCTAAAAGCTAAGATCACAAAAACGAAAGGCGCGGTAATATTATGATAAAATACATAATACTCGCTCTCGTAATCATTTTTATAGCGTATTTTTTGGGAGTCATATCTGGATATGGCATCGGATATAAAGCTGCTATAGATGAAATCTCACAAATAATCGACAAACTAGGTGTTAACAATGATAACATTAAAAAAACATCAGGTGGAGGCCCTAGAAAAGCTCCATAATGGTTCCATTTTAAATGGCGGAACTGGATCCGGAAAATCCATAACTGGATTGTCGTACTACCTAAACAAAGAATATCCAAAAGATTTGTATATAATAACCATTGCTAAAAAGAGAGACTCTGGCGAATGGGAAGACGAGCTTATAGCTATGTCTATAAATATATCATACAAAACAAATGTTGTCATAGACAGCTGGAACAACATCAAAAAATACGAAAACGTTGAGAATGCGTTTTTTATATTTGATGAACAACGAGCTGTCGGCGGTGGTTCCTGGGCAAGAACTTTCATCAAAATCGCCAGAAAAAACAGCTGGATCATGTTAACCGCGACTCCTGGTGATACATGGCTTGACTATATTCCAGTGTTTATTGCAAACGGATTTTATAAAAACAAGTCCGAATTCATAAACAGACACGTTATATTTAATCCGTATGTGAAATTTCCACAAGTAAAAAAATATCTTGATGTTGAAACTTTGATAAAACATCGAGAAGATATTTTAGTTACTATGATATTTGAGATGCCCACCCAATGCCATGAGGATACGATCATCATACCTTTTGATGAGACAGCGTATAAAGAAATGTCTGAAAGAAGGTGGAACCCAGAGAAAAATAAACCGGTCCGTAACATTGCTGAATTATGTCAGTGGTGGCGTAAAATCAGTGGTGCTAATACTGATCGGGAAGAGCAAGTGTGTAATATTATTACAAAACACAATAGTGCAATAGTGTTTTACAATTTCACATGGGAACTTGAACGATTAAAGAAATGTCTCGAACGACGCGAAATCCCATATTCTGAATGGAACGGTCAAAAACACCAGCCTATCCCAGATGGAAAACACTGGGCATATCTAATGCAATATGCCGCCGGGTCAGAAGCTTGGAACTGTACATTAACAAATTGTATTATATTTTACAGTTTGAATTACAGTTGGAAAGTAATGACTCAAGCAAAAGGTCGAATAAATCGATTGAATACACCATTTAAGGATCTATACTATTACAGGTTCAGAAGCAACAGTGATATCGATAAGGCTATAGAAAGAGCTTTATCAAGAAAAAAGAAGTTTAATGAAACAAAATTTATTAAAGAAAGCGAAGGTTATAATTATGAAATTTTACACAAGGCATGCGATCAGAAGAGAACTATTGAAGTTGACCCAGAAAGACATTGGTAATAGATTGAAGATTGCCGCATCCACCATTTCGGTATACGAACGCGGAGGAGAAGGACTGTCGGATTTTGTCATCCAAGCGATACGGGATTTCTATGACAGACTCCCCGATGAATTAGGGCTGGACGTAAACGAAAAAAGATATTTAAGGATAGCGGAGAATGCAGTATGCCTCTTCGAAGAAAAAGCGCCGGGCTTCCGTGTCAAATACGCATCAAGCGTAATCATCGATTGTGGTCATGCAATTAATGAAGAGACAAAGCCAAAATTCGTAAACAACGACAAAACAAAACCGAAGCCCTTCGTGATGAAATAAACATTTCGTAAAATAAACATCTTTATAATGAAAGGTGGTGATTTTATGAAAATGAAGAAAATCAAAAATCACATCAAGAGCGTGAAATTTACAATGAAATTTGACAGCGCGGAAGCGATGAATTCGATGTACAAGAAGTTACAGAAAGCCGCTGATGACATGGCAATAAAAGTAACGGGCAGTCACATACGGATAGAATGCTACCCTAAAAGATTAAAAGTCGTTGTAAAGGCTTCAGGACGTGATGTGATAGATGAATTTTTCTAATACAAACCAAAAGGCAAAGGCCCTGGAAAACAGGGCTTTTTGCTTTTTATCGTACGTAATTATATTATTTTAGGTTTGATTTTAAGGTTTAATTAGGAGGTTTTAATTATGAAAAAACGAATAATAAAAAAACAGTCAAAGAGACTCTCAAACGAAGACTGGGCATGGTACTGCGCAGCTGTAATTCAAACTCTCGCTTATTGCGGAGAGTATTACACATATTGGGGCGAAGGAGATCCCACAAACCCCATTTTAACAACAGAAGAACGTTCGGTTGTTAAGATGGCGTTTGATTGCGTTCCATATTATACGACTACGAGAAAACAAGTTATTAACTGGGATAAGTTATGTTCCAGAAATATTAAAACGTTTAACAAGGCTATACGCAATGATGTAATCAACATTCATAACATCGAAAATCGCAGCGGATACAACTACTTATCAAGAATAATATGTCTGCCTCCTAAATGGATGATTGCAGACATGAAAATGTTTGCAAAACAACGAAAAGTACCTATGTGGTATATCAACGAAATCCACGGATATTTAGTAGATTAAGGAGGTTTATTATGATAAATTTAGTATTGCAATTTATATCAAATATTATAAGTACGGTTCGTGTACTAGGGCTGGTTTTTATAGGCATTATAGTAGTGACGTTAATGCTTCTTGTCCTTTTGCCAGTAGGGAGCATAGGATGTATTCTTAAAACAAAAAGCGTCAAAAACGTTCCGGGATATATAAAAAAGGTCATCACGGGAGTTAGTGATGAGATAGACAAGTTTTTCTACCATATGTCTGGTTCTTTGAAACATATATGGAGGGTTAGATAATGGAACAAATTAAAACAGGTCTTAAAATATTTAACGACCCTGATATAAAAATACCTATAGAGGAAACGCATCTTAAGGAAAGGACAAAACATATACTTATTAATTCTCGTAAGATCGCTGATATTTCCGAACTACGACAGTATACAAAGTGGCAGATACTGTCATGGAGAGGCGTCGGAGACGTTACACTCAATGATATTGTTTTTTGTATGAGGAGCTATGATCTCATGTTTAAGGACGATTATGGCGCGTATCCTATGAACGTTATTGCAGAGCTATTTCCGCAGAAGAGCTTCTGTTATAAGGAGTGTGTATGCACCAGATATGCCCGAATGTTGCGTTATCACCTCAAAATAGAGGAGCAGCTGGGCATTGAGAAGATATATAAACTTGGAGAGTACCACAAAACCGACAACCCTATTTGGGAACAGGTAAGAAGTGGTATGACCAAGCTAGGTCTGCCTCATATATTGAATTATATTCTTTATGCTGAGACAGAACGAGATACATTCACATGCTCAATGGATGGATATCGACCGACTCTCCATCCTTGCTGCATATGCAAGCACCACTACAGACGCAGAGGAAAGAGGCGGAAATATGAAAAAGCCATATTCTGCGACATAACCAACGAGTATGTGGGCCCTAGGTCTGCAGAGGAGCTCGGGTGTAACCGTTTCGAAAAATGAGCATAACAAGGAGAAAACAGCTAATGGAGAGAATAACAACAACCAACAATGACGAAATAGAAGCGAAAAAGGCTTCGGCGATCAACGATTTTGACTTTATAACCATTGCCAACCGCGAGAAGGAATACTTCTTTACAACAGGAGAGTTATCGAGATTGTTCGATGTAAAACCGGCCCATGTAACTCATTGGGTAAAGACTGGAAAACTGCGTCCGGTACCTAAGGAGAAAGTTCCGGCTTGGTACGATGAGAACTTCAAAAAGTATTCCGGTAATCTCTTCTCATCAAAAGAGGTTGCGGAGTTTCTTAAAAACAACTACAAATACAGAAAGATAGCCAAAGTCAATATAATGGCTATTGCAGCAAAGAAAATGTCGCTGTTTGATATTTGGACAGCGGTGACACTGTAGGAGGTGTGTTTATGAGCGACATGAAAAAATACGAACTTACAAACAAGCCCATAAAGTTCTATCGCCGCACATTGTATCAAATAAGGGCCTTACGGGATTTCGGAAATGTAAAAAAGGGAGACCTTGGTGGATATGTTGCCACCGAGAAAAACCTTAGTCATGATGGTGATGCTTGGATCGGAGGCGATGCTTGCGTTTATGACAATGCTTTTGTTTCCGGCAACGCTCTGGTTTATGGTTACGCCAGAATCTGGGCCGACGCACAAGTTTTCGGCAACGCCCGCATTAGCGGTGAGGCTGGCGTCCATGGCAGGGCTGTTGTTTATGGTAACGCTAGTATCTATGGCAATGCTTGGGTTTTTGCTAATGCCCAGATTAGCGATAATGCTAAGATTTATGACATGGCGCACGTTTATGATGACGCTTGGGTTTGTGGTAATGCTGAAATTTATGGCGATGCTCGCGTTCATGGCGATTCTTGCATTTATGATAACGCTGAAATTTATGGTGATGCCCACATTTATTGTGACGCTCGAGTTGGTAGAGACGCTAATATTGAATACACTAAACACCATATGACGTTCGGATCGTTTGGGTCGAGAGATGCCACAACAACTATATATCGTGCAACGACTGGTATTCGGGTTTGTTGTGGTTGCTTTGAAGGAACGTTAGACGAGTTCCGTGATAGAGTCAAAGAAATCCACGGCAATAATCGCTATGCAAAAGAATATCTTGCAATTGCTGATATTGCAGAGTTACGTTTTGGAAAGAAAGAGGAGGAATAAATCATGGACAAGAAAGAAAAATTTATGGTGGAGTATGCGGTTTCCGGATACTCTGAAGACGCAATGATTATTATGGGTCGTTTAATCTATAGTCGACTCAAGGGGCATCAGGACTACATTGACAGCAATATAGTTCTGACAGCATCTAATACCTGCGTTGCAGTTACGGTATTCCCTGATGATCTTAAGGCTGAAATTCCGGCCTTCCTCAAAGATCATGTTGCGTTCAAGACGTGGTGGGATGTAACTCTTAATACTGTCTATAACTTCTTTGAAAAGGAGGAAGAAAAATGATTAATTATACACCTAAGTACTATACAGGCAAGGCAATATTTGACGTATCGATAACTTTTAAGAACGGAAGCGTCAAGAGCATTCGGTCGAACAAATACAAATATGATATTTGTAAACCGGACACAACGAATAAGGTTGAGAGTAAAATAGATGACGGTCAAGTTACAATATATCCTTTACTTTTTGAAAACGAGAGAGTCGAAGGATTCGGCCTTTCGGTATTTGTCGACTTCTATGAACACCTCACGATCAAAGATCTGGACTCATATGAATACTGGGTTATTAATTTTAACGAGGTGCAGGAAGTCCGGACTAAAACATGCAAACAAGTATTGCCAGAGGAGGAGGAAAAAGATAATGGTTGAGTTTAAAAACCTTAAACCCGAAGTTGTAAAACCTGGAGAGTACATTGAATTTCCTAAAGATTCTATGAATCTGCACGGAAAGACGTTTTATGCAGTGTTTTATAATTTGGCCTGGCTTAGATATGAATGTAACGTCAGTGTAAGAATTCTGAGAAAAAGCATCGTTCCTGGCCAACCAAACTGGTACCATATTGCCTTTGCCGATGTTGAGAAAGGAGATTCGTGGCTTATACTGTATGTTAGGCTGCACAAATTTGGACAATACGATGGATCTAACATCGTATTTGATGACGATGAACCAGTAGAGGCGGTCCATATAGAGTTTCTGTCAGAAGGATCGGTTGGGGTTGTTATTTACTTGTCACCTAAGGAGGAAGAAAAATGATGAACACCGGTAAAAATGAGCTTCCGCCCGAGGTTGTGGAGACTATGAAGGAACTGCTTGAAGAAGAATTTGGGCAGGACCGTGCAGAACTGTATCGGAATTTTCGGCTTTTTACAACGCTCGAAATAATCGATCATTTAGAGGTCTCACCGTCCGTTTACAAAAACAGCGACATTTTAAGGAGAAATAATAATGAAAATACAATATGAAGTATTTGTTGACAGACATGACACACAAGGCTACCGTTTTCAGGATATAACGATAGTACCAATATGCTGTAGCTGCAAAAACAGCATACAACCAATGGTGGGCGCAAACATGACACTCACATGGCCTTTGTTCTGTCCATTTTGTGGAAGAGGATTGGAGTATCCTGATAACTTCGAAGGTAAAATAAAAATAAATTGTTATGAAGACGGCCAAGGCAAAGGAAAAATGCTTTGCGATGGATTAAGTTATCATGTAAGGGAGGAGAAATAATGAACACTAATGATATGCTTCAAGCCTCAGAAGAGGAGCGGCTCAAACTGTTAAAATGTACGTTGAATTGTTGCTGTGCATCGGGTAATGATTTTATATCAGCAAGGGGCACTTATTCATCTCAATTTATTGCCGACGCTTTCGTATCAATAATGCTAATAAAAAGGATAGAACAACTCGAAGAAGAGATGACTAAAAACGGGATATCAATTCCTGAATGAAAGGAGCTTTTAAATGGTAGATAACACAGCTTACTATATATTCAAAAACATTATTGTCTGCATACTTTTAGCGGTATGTTGCATCACGGCGACATTCTGCGTCGCTCTTCACTTCTGGGAGGGTGACTGGAATTGGGCCGACTGCTGGCCTATAGCGGTTTTGCTTGGTCGCGCCGCTAATTATATTTTTGGTGCTGTGCAGTACAGTATAATGCTGAAGAAAGTTAAGAAACTGGAGGAATGAAATATGAACATGAAAGAAATCAATACATTTGGCGAGTATCATGGTGACGAACTTACGGAGGACGAAGTAGTCGAAATGATCGCGCAGGCATTTGTCAAGATGGTAGATGAACAACCGAGCAATGTGCGTATATATGACTATGCGCTTATGTTTGAAGATTACAATGACATGCACCATAAAACAGTATTGCCTGCACCAGGTCTACCTAGAGACAAAGAACAGGCAGAGAACGTAATACGGCGTGTTGTACAAGACTCGATCTCCGGCTTTGCAGATTTTCTATTACAAAGGGATATAGTACTTGGAGAACCGAATGACATTGAAATAACATATGGTGCTCCAGAACTTGGCGTGGATGATGTGCCAGATATGTGCAACAATATGATGCGAGCCACATTACATGTGACTTGGAAGTCTAAGCGGGAGCCAAAGATAAGTTCTAAGAAAGGTGGATCAAATGACTAACCGCAGACCAGGAAAGCCAGTCACCCATCCTCCTGTGATATGCGAGGAGACGGGACAAATATTTAAAACATACAAAGCTGCTGCCGAGTCAATCGGTGGTAGTAGACCAAATGTATACCGGTGTTGCATCGGTATACAGAAGCAACATAAAGGGTTTCACTTCAAATTAAAAGAGGAGGAAGAATAATGAATAAGAAAATATTTTGTGTAAAATGCGGTAAGGAAATCGCTGATATCACCGGTTGCCACGAGATAATCGAATATAAAAACGTTGGTGAGGGTGTTAACCTAGTAGACTTTGTTAAGAAGACACAGCCTGGCGGCGAGAGCCTTGGATATTTCTGCCAGGAATGTGGAGATTATATGTTCGAGCATGATGAGGAAAGGGGCGATTTTATATCGAAATATATGACGACAATATGGAACAAGGAGGAAATAAAATGAAAAACAGAGAGATAATTAATAATATGGCGACGTATGATCTTCTGCGGAAGATTGACACATATGTCAATGATAATCTGTCGCGTTTCTGCATGTCTGATAGCTTCTGCATCCAGGAAGTATTTGATAACAGATTCACAGTAACTAACGAGATCGGGCATAAAGTGCACGTTTGCCCGCACGAGAATCTCGGTTTTATAACAACCCAAGATTGCCAGAATTGCTTAAACAACTGGCTTAATGAGGAGGTATATGACAATGAATGATGTATTAAAAAGAGAATATTCCGAACAGTTCGATAAGGAGCGTAAGGCTCGTGTTGAAATAAGTTTCTATAAGTATAGCCCTGCACGTGATAACTTCGGTAGTGGTCGAGTTGATGCTCTCGAAACTGCTAAAAGATGCATTGACGCTTTCGAGAAGGATAAGAACAGCGAGCATTTAGTAGACGCCGCGAACTACTTGATGTTCAGGTACATGTATCCGTTCCCCGGGGATCATTTCACACCTACAGACAGTAATGGGAGTGTTGGGACTGTTGGCACACCTATAAATATGGAAAGGAGTGATTAATAATGGCAACAGAGGTTTTATACCATGGGAGAAAGCCCACTGAATGGAGATATTTCCATTGTATAAATTGCGGAACCGTATGGAGAGATGACTGCGATAGTGACGGCGCTCTTCGTGTAATGATGCCGTGTCCAGTTTGCAACATCGGTTGTTCTGATATTCCAAAAAATGACGCGCTTGGTTATATTCCGAGCGGGCAGTGTCGGTTTCAGTAATTCGCAAATAAATCACCGCTAATATGAGGCAATACGGCCAGAAATTTAGAAAGGTGGTTTTTATTATGACAGATTATGCATGGATTGATTGGCAACAAGAGACAACTCGTAAAGCTCAAACAACATTATATTCTAAGCTTAAAGGTGGAAAGATAAGCTATGAAGAATATTGTGAAGAGGTTGAGAAGCTTTTGGAGCTAGAGAGACAAATGAATAATGATGATATGGAACCTTTTATGTAAGGTGGATTGACTTAAGGCTAGCCCGTGAAAACACGGGTTTTAGCTTTTTTATATTTTAAAGGAGGAAACGACTATGAAAGAAATAAAAGTGTTCGTGTCGCAGCCTATGCACGGACTTACAGAGATGGAGATTCTGGAGAAAAGAATAGAGGCTCTAGAAAGAGTCGTGAAGTGTCTTGAAGAAAAAGGTCTTACCGACTTTAGCCTGATGCCAATCAATTATGTTGGTCGTCAGATAACTGTCGAAGACGAATGCCGTATGAAGGTGCTTGGCCTCGACCCCGAGAATCCGCCTCGTACATGGTGGCTTGGACAGGCTATCCAGGAGATGGCGGCTGCTGACTTGTTTGTATTTGGACCAGGATGGTTTTCCGCCCGAGGTTGTAATGTCGAACGAAAGATATATGACTTATATTTTAAAGACGTCCCAGCAGTGGGGGTAACATGCAAGAGAGTTCTTAACGATGAGGACTTGGACAAGCTCGTTGCTAAGTTTAAGGAGTCGTAAATTAAACACCTGTATTATGGAAGGACGGTGATATCATGAACGACGAAATGATTGATTATGTATACCTTACAGATTTAATGGAAGAGCATTCACTATTCAATTGTTGTATTGCATATTTAAAGATGCTTAATTCTTTACACGATGATGATATAATTCGAGTAAAGAATGGCAGACTTAATCCAACAGCAAATGACAAAGAAATGGTGCGTGAAAACATTAAAAAATTAAGGGAATTTAAAGATTATTTTGAAAAAGAATGTTTAAAACCGTAAGAAAACAGAACGCAATCAAATCATGGATTGCGTTTTTTTTTAATTTTTTGTCCTAAAAATCCTGGAAATCCTACTTTTTTTTCGTAAAACTTTAAAAAATTTGTCAAAAAAATAAAAAATAATGCAAAAAAAACTAGGAAAAGTAGGATTTTTAGGATAATTACGTACGCACGGAAATCATGGCTTTAAATGGAGAGAGAGAGCCCTTTTTAGGTTCCTTTCTTTAATTTTTTATGGAGGTGATATTGTGCCTAGAGAAAATGCTTTCCAAACAAAACTTGAAGCCGAGCTCAGTTTGATTTATCCTGATGCGATTATACTTAAGAACGATCCTAATATTGTTCAGGGCATTCCGGACTTAATTATAATACATCATGGTAAATGGGCTTTCCTTGAATGCAAAAGAAGAGAGGATGCTCCTTGGCAAGTAAATCAGGATTACTATATCGGATATGCTCGACAGTTCGCGTTTGGTGAGTTTATCTATCCTGAAAATAGAACGCAGGTTTTAGGTGAGCTTTATGAATATTTCAGAAATAGTTGAAAGGAGCCAATATGAAATTTAATGACCACCACAAGCTTGAAGGAGCACATGCATTTTTGGGAGCGAGCAAGCATGCATGGCTGAGATACTCTGATGACAAATTACATCAGTCATATATTAATTCTCAAGCAACAGTAATGGGCACAAGGCTTCATGCATTTGCAGCAGAATGTATAAGACTTGGTCAAAAACTCCCTCGTTCAAAAAGAACAATATGTTTATATGTGAATGACGCTATAACATATGGCATGACACCGGAACAAATATTGTATCATTCTGATAATTGTTTTGGTACTGCTGACGCCATATCCTTCAGAGGTAATGAGCTAAGGATTCACGATCTTAAAACTGGTAGTAATACCGCATCTATGGAGCAGCTTGAAATATACGCTGCAATGTTTTGTGATGAATATCACGTAAGTCCTAAAGATATATTCATAGAACTTAGAATATATCAGAACAATGAAGTATTTGTTGAAAATCCTGATCCTAACAAGATCTTGGAAATAATAACTCTTATGAGACGTTTTGACAAATTAATAAATACCTGGAAGGAGGCTGAATTATAATGGATAACGAAGATAAAGTTTTACAAGCAATTGAAAACAAGGAAGAATATCTTGAGCATTATGGTACACCTCGACATTCAGGACGCTATCCATGGGGTAGTGGTAAAAATCCTCAGAGAAGCAAGAATCTTTCCGTAAGAAATAAAGAGCTTAAAAAACAGGGCGTATCCGAAAAACAAAGAGCGGCCATGCTAGGATATCTTGATGATAAAGGCGAAGGCAGCATAAATAAGCTTCGTGCCGCAATATCGATTGCCGATAAAGCAATTGAGCAGGAGACCTATACAACTATCATGAAGTTGTACAATAAAGGATACTCCAAATCGGAAATAGGCAGACGAATAGGTCGTAACGAGTCAGTTGTTAGAAAATATATTAACAGAGGATTAACCAGCAGAACAAAAGCGCTGGATTCCTGTGTAGATATACTGACTAAACATATGACCGGCAATACAGATTACCTCGATGTCGGAAAAGGTTCGGAAATATACTTTGGAGTAAGACCAGATGCTCTTAATACTGCATTAGAAGTAATGCGTAAAAAAGGATACGAGGTTTATACCATTCCTATAGAGCAGCTTGGTACCAGAGAAAAAACTAATACTAAAGTTTTAGTTCCGAAAGGCATTACTAAAGCAGAAGTATTTAAAAATCTCGATAAAATAAAGCCGCCTCAGGCCACTGGCGAATATGTGGATAAAGATACTGGTAATGTTGAGAAACTTCATGATCCTGTGTCAATAAACCCCGATCGTGTTAAAATACGATACAAGGAAGAAGGCGGCATCGATAAAGACGGCGTTATGGAAATAAGACCTGGTGTTAAAGACTTGGACCTTAAAAATTCAAGATATCTGCAGGCGCGAATTGAAGTTGGCGGAACGCACTATCTTAAAGGCATGGCCATGTATGGCGATGAAAAAGATTTCCCACCTGGAGTAGATATAATCTTTAACACAAATAAATCATCTGATACACCAAAAATGGGACCTGGCGATAAATCGGTTCTTAAAGCAATAAAGGATGATATAGATCCTCTGAACAGATTTGGTGCGCTCATCGACCGGCAAAACGACTGGGTTGATGAAAATGGCAAGAAACATGAAGGTGCTGTAAATATAGTTAGAGCTGAAGGTCAATGGACAGAATGGTCTAACACTATAGCATCTCAGATGCTTGGAAAACAGAGACCGAGTCTTGCGAAACAGCAGTTAAATATAGACTTTAAGAGACGAGAAGATGAATACAAGGAAATATTATCTCTTGAAAATGAAACTATTAAAAAGCATCTACTTGAATCTTTTAGCGATGACTGCGATGGTGCATCAGTACACTTAAAAGCGGCAGCATTTCCAAGACAAGGATATCATGTCATTTTACCATTACCTGGTCTTAAAGAAAATGAAATATATGCACCTAACTATAAAGATGGCGAGAAAGTTGTATGTATAAGATATCCTCATGGTGGCATCTTTGAAATACCAGAACTTACTGTAAATAACCGTACACTAAACGGTAAAAGATTTATAGGAAAAAATGCCAAAGACGCTGTTGGAATAAATCCAAGAGTTGCAGAACGTTTGTCCGGCGCCGACTTTGACGGTGATACAGTTCTTGTTATACCGAACAATGATGGTAAAATAAAAACTAAGGATGAGCTTCCTGGACTTAAAGGATTTGATTCAAAAATATACAAAAAAGGCGATAATGAAGTTCCTACTAAAGGACACTTCGATACTCAAAAAGAAATGGGTATGGTTTCGAATCTTATAATGGATATGACATTACAAGGAGCGGACTGGGATGAAATCGCAGCAGCAACCAGACATTCTATGGTTGTAATCGATGCTGAAAAACATAATCTTGATGCAAAAAGATCGTTCGTAGATAACGATATTCAGCATTTAAAAGATTTGTATCAGAGAAAAGAAGATCCTACTAAACCTGGTGGTGGAGCGTCGACTCTTTTAACTAGGGCAAAATCGGAAGCTCGAGTTCCAGAAAGAAAACAGGCATACACTTTGAAAGATCCTAAAACAGGAGAATATATAATCAAAGACGGTATTGAAGTAGCGACTGGTAAAAAAGCTTACCGTGAAACAGGAAGAAAATACCCTGAGTATAAGAAGAATCCTGATGGCACTTTGTATAAGGATGCTAATGGTGATGTTGTAATAAAAGGTTATAAGTTAGCAGAAGAAAAAAGCACCAAGATGGCAGAGACCGATGATGCAAGAACTCTCATGTCTGGTCCTAATCATGAAGGCTATGAGATGGAGAGAATATATGCTGACTATGCAAATAAATGCAAGGCTCTAGCCAACCAAGCCAGAAAAGAAATGGTACAGATAAAAGAACCACGCAAAGATCCTGTAGCAGCTAAGATTTATGCTAAAGAAGTTGAAGCTTTAAAAGCAAAGGTCTTGGTGGCACAGAAAAATGCACCATTAGAGAGGCTGGCCCAGCGTAAGGGAAATATATACATACAGAATTTGATTGCTGACGACCCTTCATTAAAAACAAATGAGAAAAAAGACACATTGAAAAAAGAAAAAGGCAAGGCATTACAACGAGCTAGACGAGAAGTTGGTGCTAAGAAAAAAATGATAGAATTAACTGATGCAGAATGGGAAGCTGTGCAGGCTAGGGCTATATCTCCCTCTTTATTAAGAGAAATAGTTGCTAATGCAGATGTTGACAAGCTTAAAAATAGAGCTATGCCTCGTGCTGTAAAGAATATAACTCCAGCAACAGCAGCAAAAATAAAAGCATACGCAAATAACGGCAGAACACAAGCAGAAATAGCGGAAGCTTTAGGAATATCTACTACAACTGTGTCCAAGATTCTATCTGAGTAAGAAAATATGATTCTATAAGGAAATAAAAGGCTTTATAGGATATGAATAAGTTGTTATGCACTCTCCTAAGAAGGTTTTAACCTCCTATATATGGCTTGATGACAGCAATTCGGCAATCTTTGTCCTTTCAAGCCGTTTTGCTGTCTTATTGAGCCTAATTTCGTAATGAAAGGAGCTAAAAAATATGGAAAATATGGAAAAAATAAGGCAAGTTCGGTTAACGACCGAGGATAATCCTTATGACCCCTTTGATGAATTTGAAAAATGGTACAATTTTGATGAAAGAAATGGCTATCATACTTGTTCATATCTTGATAGAGTTGTTGCAACATCGAAAGATACTTCTGAAGAAGACAGAAATATGGCTTTAGAAGAAGCAATTGATGAAATTATTAAAATAAATATAACTGGAAACTACAAAAAAGTAATAAGGACCTATCCCTAGAATAAAGTAGTACCTAGGGGAGGGTCTCTAAAATTATACCCCCACCCCCATAT
>JAEIGA010001051.1_pt1 | contig 41806 bp, 83 predicted proteins | sample 9270691 | NCBI WGS metagenome assembly JAEIGA01 (sample SAMN17057246, study PRJNA624740) | gut metagenome | biome: biome; isolation source: fecal sample | host: Bos grunniens | place: China: Xizang | collected 2019 | reverse complement strand
TATAGGGAAGATAAGGGAAATCTCTCTTGAAATATGTTTTAAATTGTGCAACTGTGATTAGATTCATAGGATTTCCCTCCGTTCTTCTTATTCAGCAATAGGTTCTTCTTTTACTTCTTCTACTGGTTCTTTAGTAGCTTTTTTACCTTTTGCTTTCTTTAATTCTTTTTTAAGTTCTGCGATTTCTTTGTCTTTAGCTTCAATTTCGTTCATATCGGCTACAAGTTCAATCTCTTTTGATTTCAACCAAATGTTTGCGATATCATCAGGAACTTCCTTTTTCTCGCCAGGCATAATTTGGAAGATTTCGCTTTTTATATTGTGTTGATAAATTCTTTTTGATAAGTTTTTAAGTAATTTTGTCATTTTTTTATTTCCTTTTCGAGTTAAAGGGGGAAGTTTCCCTCCCCCGAGTTAGTTATGCTTGTACATCAGCATAGAGCATTTCTGCTGGTCTGAATACTACAACACCAGTGAATTGACCCTGTGCAGTTGAAATCATATCAAGTGCATTAAATGGGAACAATGCTGATGGTGTATAGTCTTTTGGAACAAACATTCTAATTGATTCTGGATCATAGTTGTAGAATACATGTCTACCCAATGTACCAGTTGAATCAGCTGTGTTGTTGTATGTTGAGTGTACAATCTTGAAGTCTACACAACCTGCTTCTTTGAATGCATCTTCTAAGATTTCTTTCAAAGTTTTCAATGGGTATGTAGGATCTACAGCAACACCAAGTCCTACGAATTCGTTTGTAGGCATCAACCAACGATTTGGAAGTTGAGTTGTGTTGTTGTTTGCAAGATATGTTGCAACTACTGTTGATGCAAAAGTCTTTGCTTGTGCAGCTGTCATTGCAGTTACTTTTACAGGAAGCAAAGATGTATTAACTGTTACATTTGGTTGGTTGTTGATACCGTATGTTTCACCATCGCCGAGACCGTTGAAGAGAACATCTTGGATACCTAAATCCCATACTTTCTTACGAGCTTTTTCTTTTGCTTCAATGATTGAGAATGATACTGCATTCTTAGATGCTACAGCAATTTGTTCTGCTGATACTTTGTAGTCGAATCTCCAGAAGTTAACCTTTACTGAGAAACCTGATACATTGATGTCAGCAAGTGCATTTTGTTGTAAACCATTACCAATGTCAATCAAACCTGACTTGAAGTCGTTACCAACATATTCTGATGTATATTGGAACAATGCAAGGCTATCTGCACCTGTACCTACATCAAATGGAACGAAGTCAGATACTTTTTGACCCAATAATGTGTAGTATTTTGTATCGATAACACCAGCAACGATATGTGTCTGTGTATCAATGATTTGTTGGATTTGGTCTGCATTAGTTGGACCGTATGCATTCCAAAGTTTATCGTGATTTGCTACTCTAGCTAATTGAAATTTTTCACTCATTTATTCCTCCTATGCGATATATGGTGCTGTGATTTGAATTGCAATGAGTCCACCAGCTGAAGGTACTGAAGTTACTGCAATACCAATAATCTTATTAGTACCTGCTGATTTAAGTACTTTACCTGCTGTTGTGAATTCTACAGAATCACCTGCTGCAATAGCTGCTGCTGTTGATTCCATCCAGATAATATCGCCTGCTCTAGCAATACCAAGATGATCATATTGTGCATATGATGTCTTGTTGAGTGAGCGAACTACAACACCGTATGGAACATCAGATACTGCTGCTGCTTCAACACCGATTTTTTCCCCAACCATTGTTGAGAGTTTTACAACAATCCCTGGAACTAGTGAACCTGAACCTGCATTTGCTACTTGCAAAGTAGGAATGCTAGGAGCATTGTAGTAATCACCAGTCTTAGGACTAATTTTAAATTCATTTAAGTTCATTGTTATACTCCTTTGTTGTTATTAGTAGTTTTTACCTCTTGCAAGTCTTTCTGACTCTGTATCGAAATGTACTTTTGGTGCAGATTCGCAAGAGTTAGATAACTTATCAAGTTTTTTGAACGATGAAGAATTTTTTACTTTTTCTTCTTTTTCTTCATCTTCATCTTCTTCTTCAGACTCATTTTCAGATTTTTCATCTTCCTTTTTGTCTTCTTTATCTTCTTCTTTTTCTTCTGATTCATTTTTACGAGAACCACAAGCATTTTCTTTCTTGTCTTCCTCTTCTTCTTCATCAGATTCATTTTCAGAAGTTTCGTAAGCATCTTTTTCCATTTTTGCTACGATTGTTTTGATGAGTTCATCAGTGAGTTCTTCTTTACCATCTTTAATGTCATAAAGAATTGCTTCTACTTCAGAAATCTTCTTTCTTTTATCCATTTCATTATCCTCCTTAGAGTTTCTTATTTGTTTTGAGTTAAATAAACCAAACACTTCATCCTCCTTTTCTTGTAAGTCTGTTGAGTTTAGTAGTATTGTGGCATCTTTATATCGAGGGTTGGAAACAATAGCTAAATGGTCAAAAGTTCCATCAAGGACCTCTTCATCATACTCGATATCGTGCCACAATCCGCCCTCTTTATTCTTGTCAAGTACTGTATAAGCACAAGACACAGAATAACCTTGTTCCGTAATCAATGTTTCAGCATTATCATCACGGATTATTCCATCACAATAGAACCAGCCATCTTGGTCGTTGAACCATACTCGGCTTACAAATCCTACTGCTTCATCTTTTACATTTTCATCTGTTATATCTTTATGGTCTATAACCACTGGAGCACCAACCATTGTATTGATAAACTTATCAAGGGTTTCCTTTTTTACCAATACAATCTTTTCACCATTACCTATTTTATAATGTGCCGGACCTGCTTCAATAAAACGACTAGTAAAGTATCGACCTTTACCACCTTTGTCTTCTTTGAATTCAATATCTACATTATTTAAAAGTTGCATTTTTTCAAAACTCCTTATCTTATAATATACTTATCTGTCCTTTTTAGTCAAATTTTCAGGCACTACTGGAATTGCTACACATCTACAATTTCCACACCAAAACTCCGACTTACCCCCTTTAACAAGCAAAGTATTGTATTTTTCTACTTCTACACAAAATACTTCATCATCATACTTTTCTTCTATTATTGATCCACGGAAGTATCTGTATTTAAGGTCTTTATCTATGATTATTAGGAATTTGTCTTGTTTTAAGATATCTATACATTCCTGTGCTTTGATTAGGTTTATCTTTCCGTTATGGAACACTAGCATATTATGGTCGTGTGTCACTCTTATATCAAATTCCTTGTCTTTGAACCATAATATTCTTTGTTTGTATTGTTTTATGTGTCTTATTGGCTTTTGATACTCTGTTTTCATATTATCGTAGTCAAGAGTCAATACTTTGTCGTTTTCTTCTAGTTGCCAGAAGTATTTAAATCCTTTATCGGTCATTACTTGGGTTGTTTTATCGTAGCAATTGTATGCTTCACCAGGATTTCCTCTTTCGCCTGTTGCATCATCTATTATAGGTGGCTCTTTCCAACTGAATATTCTACCATTTAGTTTACGGTGGCTATCTCTTGTTCGGTTATCCATAACTGCCGACCATTTATACATTGTTATTCCGTTTTCAATAAATCTGTTCTTTTGATACTCTGCAACGAATAGTTTAGTTTCCTGTCTTGCTAGGAATCTTGCTTTTCTTTCACCGACTTGCTTTTGTTGTTGAATATACTTTATTACACCTTGGCCTCTTACACCTTGCATTGCTAACTTTTGTATTCCCTCTCTGAGTTTAGCTGTTTCCTGTGTAGTCCACTTCTTTATGTAAAATCTCAAGTTATTTGTATAATTCTTTGCAATCTCTTCAAGTTGGTATTTTGTTAAGTTATATGGAACTTGTCCTACTGTCGCCATACTTGTTTTGAACTGACTGTCTAACCCTTTGCCGATTTTCTCTACTTCATCGTAGAATTCTATCTTGTTAGCAATAAATTCTGCATTTTCTTGAACTTCTGCTAGGTATCTTATAAGGTCATCTGTCTTTTCTTGGTCGTATATATTAACTCTTGCAATAGAAGTTTGTAGTTTCAAAGGCATTTTATTGAGTGGTAGTTTGTATCCACCCCTAGTATAGACAGCACCCATTTTTTCTAATTCTAAGGCTTGTCTATTTGTAAATCCCTTATTGCTTATGAACTTACCGTTTTCATAATAGATATTTCCCGACAAGATATCGGAGTTTATGTCATTACTATTCAATAAAGGTTTTTCTTCTAGTTCCTTGATGTAGTCGTATAATACTTCATCGTAGAAAGCCTTTATCTTTTTATAAATGACTTCGCTATAGATTTTGTAGTCTTTTATGGTAGGTAATGACTTCATTCTTCTATTATATCTCTTTGCATTTCAATCTCTTGATATTCATCAGGGATTTGTTCCATCTCTTCAGGTGTCAAGTTGATTAGTTCTTCTTGCTGTAATTTTTCTGCACCTTGTCTGAGTGTCAATATCTTGCTATTCAATAGTTTAGCAATATTGTCTATCTTTCTGTCTTGGATTGTTTGTTCATCCATAGCAGACAATACTCTCAAAGGTTTCCACTTAAACTCTAAGTCAGGCACTTTTCTACCGAATAATTGTAAACATCTTAAATCTGCAACCCAGCGAAGTAATGATTCACCGGTATTTCTCTTGTCTTCTACGATTGAGTTATAATTCTCTAAGTCATCTTCACCACTTGAGAATCCACTTGAGCCTACTCCCCATAGTTTGCTTACTGGTCTTTGTAGATATGCTGCAACTTGTATTCTTATTTCCTTTGCCATTTCACTTAAACCAGCAAATGTGAGTGTTTTTTGTTCGTATGAGTCCTTTGCATCCATAGTCAACATAGATTTATAATTCTTGTTGGCCGCTGCAACATTTACTCTTCTACGGATTTTTGCTGTTCCATCTGCCTGTGCTAATACTTGTGATAGTCCATCAATCTTTAATACATCGATTTTTGCCTCATCCAATAATTCTAGTATTACATTCATACTCTTTAAGTATTGGATTAAAGGTGGTAGTGTTGCTTCTAGTTCACTTAATCCCCAACCTTGCAATCTCATTCTTACATAGTATGGTGCTGTTTTACCTGTCAATACACGACATCTTGAACTGTCTATTGTTTGTTCACCACGATATATAAAACTTGCTTTATGTGGATTTACATTTGGGTCGGTGTTTATTGATTCCCATCTATCACTAGCAATAAATGACAAGTTTCCATCTTTAAGTCTTTTTTCACTTAGTATCTTGTCTGGGTCTTGGTCTGTGTTTGCAATTAATACTGCACCACCGAATAGTGCTTCCCAGCGAAGTGCTTCCTGTATTTTTTCTAAATCACCATTTTGTTTGATGGTCTTTTCAAGTTTATCTACTTCTTCTGGACTTAATGTTGCACTGCTTATTTCTACCCCACCACGAAATGCATCATTTACAGGTTGGTCTATTGCTGTCTGTAATAGTCCGTATGTCTTATATGCATAGTTTAGTGTCATTGGCTCAAGTGATATGAGTCTTTGTGAGATGTTATTCCATAGTGCTGATGGGTCGTTTAGTGCATCCCCACTCCAGCCTAGATTAGAAAGACCGAGTGCATCTGTCAAACCGTTTACTAATTGTTCTTTATTATTTTTCTTTGTCATTTTTTAGAGCTCCTATGCAATATATTATACTTTTTTCTTTACAATAGGTCAAATTTACAAGACTTCTAAGATTGATATATTTTTCTGTATATACGAGTTGAGTGCATATCTTAGAGCATCAACACAATTATGTACGAGTATTCCATTTGCAAAGAATTCGTGACAATCTTCTACTGTTAAATCATAAACTTTATCAGCGATGTGTTCTTTTGTAATTGCAACTACATTGCCTACAACAACATTCTTGCTTAGCATATTTATTACTTGTGAATTCTTTTCCACACCATTTGCAATTCTTAATAATATCATCAAGTCCTTGTTTTCTTCGCCAAGCACTTTTGCATTTGTTAGAGCAAAATCTTTCGTGATAGACTTTTGGCTTGAATTGTTTTCCACAGCAATCACATATTTTTTCTGGCAAATCAAATACTCCGAAATTTTGTTCTTGAGCATGTTTTTTATGCCACTCAATACCTTGTTCGTTTTTATGCCAATCTTTGAAATAGTTATTTTTTTCCATAGTACTTCTATGTTTTTCTTTAGTTTCTTCACTACAAGGGTGTTTAGAACGATGTTCTTTGACTGTAATTTCTTCCAAATTCTCGATTGAGTTATTTTGTGGATTACCATCTTTATGGTGGATATGATAGCCTTTTTTCCTCTCGCCATAAACTTGTTCCCAAATATAATGGTGAAGATATATACTACCGTGTTTATAATATTCTCTATCACTTCGCCTTTTTGAGTTTGGGTATCTGTGCCATTCAATTCCATACATTGTGATTCGGTCTGATTGCATTGTGTTCCTCCTATTAGTACTTTATCGCCGTATCTAATAGAATCTATATCACAGAATCCACGAGTTGTCAAGATTCGGTGGTTATCTGTTCCGATTATATAATTTCCTTTATCTGTTTGAACCTTATATACTTGTCTATTTGTATCAGAGACACCACTCCATAATACCTTTTTGTATCCTTGTCTAGTTAGAACCTTATCGCCTACCTTTATATTTTCAATAGGTATTTGTCCCTTGTTTGTTGTTATCATAGTTCCAGCCACTAAACAATGGTTATCCTTATCTAACAATATAGGAAGTACTTCCCCTGTGTTTTTATCTTGCTTATACGAATAGAACTTGAACTCGTAGTATGTATGAGGACATCTTGAGTGTATATATACTCTTTCAAATGACCTTATGTATTCTATTCCATCTTCTACTGAGCCTTGCCACTTCGGACAACTTTCTATATTAAATCCTTTGTTCTTTATGTGGCTTACTGTTTCAGGTCGAGAACAATCTGCGAGTATTTGCCATTTTCTACTATCAGGGACAGAATCAAATAATTGTGGTATTTCATCAAGTTCCACTCCTACTCCGTATGCTTCTTGGTCTATGTATAGACATCTGTCTTGTATATAACATCTAACGAGTGTTGTAGGATCTTTCGCAAATCCCCAATCAGCACCGTAGAAAAATCTTGCATCTTCAGGTGTTTCAAAGTCTTTGAGTTCGAACTTATTGTGAAATACTTGTGCTTCTGTATTTATTACTGTTTTTCCCAGCCATACATTTTCGTATTTTCCATAGTCCACCGATTTACAGTATTCCATTTCTCGCCTTAATACTTCAGGGAAGAATGGATTGTCGGTATAGTTTACTAGTTCGCTGTGGCAGTCATCTCGTTTATTCTTTACGAACATTGTATAGGTTGCATCTTCATCTCTATCAGGATTGAACGAAATCCATATTTCCGAACCCTCTTTTCGTATGGTAGGTATTAAAATATCCCAGCTTTCTTGACTAACACTTTGAGCTTCTTCTACCCAGCAGATGTTTACACCCTCCATAGATTTGATTTCATTGATGTTGTTTTGTATTCCTCGAAATAGAAACTCGCCACCGTTATAGCACCTTATACTATCCCTTGTTATTGTGAAGTATGATAACAACCCGTATTTTTCTATTATATCGCTTAACAATTTATGAACAGAATTTGATATACTTGTCTGTAATTGTCTAGTGCATAATATTCTTAATGGCTCTTGTAATATTTTAATTACTAACATCATAGCAATATTATATGATTTTCCTGAGCCTCGCCCACCATATGCGACCTTGTATCTTTTCTGCTCTTGTAGAAAGAACATCATTTTTTCAGGTATGTTAATATTTGTTTCGCCCATATTTATTTTATTATTTATTTATTGTTATCGAAAATTCATAGTTTTCATCAATATATTTCAATAATTCAACATCTAACATTTTAATTCTCCCATTTTCCAACAATATCAATACTTAATTCTTTTGCTTGATTATATAACCCATCCATACAACAAGTAAAACTATCTCTTGTATTCTCAATGCAGTAACTTACAGGATGTCTCTTTGTCGTATCTATATCAAAGACATAAGCCTTTTGACCACTCCTTGTTTTATAAAATCCTATCTCTGTTATTTTAAAAGATTCTTCATTTTCAAAATAATATTTTTTATCAGTTCTTATTTTAGTATTTATAACACAATAATATTTTTCTAAATGACAAATTATTCCATTTATCATCTTAAAATATTTATCTGAATTATCTTCTTTTATAATTTCCCCAGAAGATAATCTTCTAATTACTTCTTCTGGTTTCATATATTGTATATATTGTTTTGTCATTTTGTGTCCTTTCTATAATATTATTCTTTTGGCTTTACAGGGAATATATTCAATACTGGTGGTGTTAATGCAGTTCCATCTTTTCCTGTTACTTCTACTGCTTGCTTTTCCCCATACATTTTAGGATAGAATTTACAAGCTTTCCATTTCTCTGTATCTATTAACACTCTTGCAGTTGGAGCATCTATTACTTTATTAACAAGTTGAGTTTCATATTCCTCTATTTTATCTAGACATCTATCCCCTCTATTTTCTCTTGCTCTCGTGTATTGGTCTTTTTTGTCATTATTTTCGTCTATATAAGTCCAGAATGTAGATGTATTTACTCCTAACTCTTTACAAGCCTTTACTACACTATAACCATTTTCTATTAGTTCTATTAGTGCATCAAAATGAGGTTCTACTGGATTTATTAGTGTTTTTGGCATTTTTAATCCTTTTTATTATATTCTTCCCATAATTTCAAACTAAACAAAGAACTACCATATAATTTTTCATGTTCTTCATTTATCTCTCTAATATCATTTACAATATCTTCAGGAGTATCTGGATAAACTTCGAAGTTATCGTTTACATAATCTTTTATTACTGGATCTATTGTCATTTTTTATCCTTTCTTTGTTATTATTAGTATTATATAAAATAATTTCCTATATTGTCAATCATTTCATTTATATAATCAGGTAATTTCTGATTTGTTTGTTTCATAGCAAAACATTCAGCAAAAAATTCCATATAATCTGAGTCTGCATATTCTGATATTTTGTATATATCTCCATTTGAACGAGCTTTTCTGAATGTATCTGTCAATAATCTCTGAACTACTGCTCTATCTTTAGTCATTGCTCTAAACATTATTGTATGCCCAAATTCGTGATAAACTGTATCTCTTATGAAATTTTCGGCAGATGTTTGAACAGACCATCTTTTGAAATAATTTCCGGATTTTACTTTTTCCAATTTTTCTTCTGCTCTTTTTAACTCATTAGTATAAAATTGTTTTATATAATCGTTATTTGCAGTTGATATTCTTTCTTTTATTTCTTTTATTCGTTTTGTATACCTTGTTTCATATTGATTGTTATCATATAATTTATTTATTTCTTCTTCCTTTTCTGTATTATCTGATGATTTCTTATCTTTGAACTTATTTCCCCAAAGTCTTTTCATACTTTCAGCGGGGGTTTCTCCATCTTTTAAAGGAATATGCTTACCTTTATTTTCATCACCGTTAGGTTTAATAGTAATCCATTTATCAGAATTTTCTATATCGGAGTTATTATATTTTTTTTTTGATTCCAAGTCTTTAGACTCAGAATATGCAATTGCTAAGGCTTGGTCTTTATCTGTTACTATGTTTCCGTGTGAGTCTTTTAATCTACCCTCTTCAAATTCTTTCATTACATATGCAATCTTATCTTCTTTGGAGTTATAATTTTCTTCTTTCATTAAATCAGGTAGGCTATTCAAGTATTCAATGTCTTTTACATCATCTACGGTTTTGAATAGTAATCCGTGGAGTTGTTGGAGTGTCATTGCTATATTATCAAGTAATGCATTTGCACCTCTTGTCTTTACTTCTGTCTGTTCTAGGTGTACCAAACACTCTTTAATCATTAGTTTTAATTTAGCAAAGTTTTCTTTTTCATCATTTGATGGTTGTGCCATATAATCCAATGCACCTGCTAGTATATCTTTCTTTGCTGGTGCTTCTTCGCCTTGACCGAGATAGCATACTTCGTTTATTAAGTCTATTTGCTTTTCAATATCATCTTCGTTTACATCTGCAAGAAGATGTTGTGAGTATTCATTGAAGTGATAATGACAATCCTTTGCGAATGATGAGATTGCTTGTAATCTGCATAGTAATTCTAACATATTTTTAACTCCTTTGTTATTTACCCCTATTATACCATCTCTCTCTTTTAATGTCAAGAATTACCTCTACTTATCAAGATATATTGTTTTTAAAAGTTCTATTAAAGTTTCTACTCGGTTGCCTATATTATTTGAGATTTCAAAAGTTTTATTTGTTTTATTCATTTTACACTCCTTATGTTAAACTTTCTATAAATTGTCCTAGTTTTTTAACAGAACGATTTGTTGCAATACATTCTCCATCTAAATATTCAATATCTCCATTACTTTTTATATAAAAGTCTTTAAATGAAATTTCATCAACTTTCTTATATTCATCAACTTTTCTAACATTTACATCTTCATAAAAATTCCTTTTCTCATCATAATGAAAATATTCAAAATGTAAATGATTACCAAATTCCCATTGTGAACACCATAAAACAAATTTTTCCCATTCAATTCTTGACATATTATACCTCCTGTTTTACTAAATAGTTAAATACTACTTCTTGTGCTGGCAAGTATCCAAAATCATTATTATAATTAAATATTTTCTTCTTACCTACAGTTTCCCCATATTCATCATAGAAATCATCCCAGTTGTTGCTATCACCATAAATTTTTAATACATTTACAAATTTTTGTATGATTTCGTTTTTCTTTTTTAGTTTTTCTTGATGTTCTTTTACTTGATTTTTGAAAGCATTTCTTTCATTAATAAGTTTAATTTTTTCTTGAGTATTTGCATCTAGTTCCATTTTATACCTCTTTCTTTTTGTTGAACTACCACAAGATTACATCATATTTTTTATAATGTCAAGAAGATTTTAGATTTATTTTAGGGTGGGTATCTACAAGCACAGAGCAATAGTGGGAAACATACTTATGATACCCATCAAGCAGTCTATAAAGGAAGTTATACAAGATATTTTTACACTGTCTATTTTCAGGGAGGACTTTGCTTAGGTATCCCTTGGAACTTCTTCCTTACCTCCATTATCATTTTGCATTGCCCTGTCTGACTTTCGGACTCTTCATCTTCCAGTTGCCCGTTTCCCAACAAGCTTCGACATATAACTTCTTTTTTATTGTCGGTTATAGAAGTAAACCCTCCTCGGTTTTATTTTCTTTGTCAGACCGTAGATTAACTGACACATCTTACAAAGTATAACTTCTGCCCTTGTAAGCAATTCTTAATATACTATTTTTTTGATTTGTTGTCAAGTTTATGTTTTAAAAGACCTAATCTTGCAGCAATTCGGTATTGTTCATCTAGTAGTTTTCTTTTATTTTTCTTTTGCTGACAAGCCTTACAAAGTTTCTTTTTTCCTACTGAGTAGAATTCTTTACCACATTTACAACACTTAACAAGGCGACACCCTTGATTTTCGTGTCGCTCTCGTTCTTCATCTTTTAGTATAAATTTTATTTCTCTTAACATTAAAATACTTTCTGTCCGAAATCACACTCAAAGTCAAACTTCTTTTCTATATCTTTCCATTCTTCAAGATTATGGATTTCTGCCACTTGAACTTTTGCTTTGTCGGTTTCGATATCGTTTTTTTCTTCTTTCTTTTTGATTAGTGCTGTATAGAAAGCATTGTTTAATATATCCAATCTCAATATAATCTCTGTTAGTTCAGGTTGCTTTTGTTCGATTACAAATACCCTAAACTTATACTTGTCTAGGATTTCCTTTTTTGTTTTCAAGTCTTCAAAGTTGTTTATTTCGAGTGCTTCTATTACATTTCTTCTGTATAGTTTAACTACCTTAAAATCTTCATTTAAGAATTTTTGCACTTTTGGTGTTCTTTCACAAAATAGTGAATATAGGTTATCGCCTTTTTTATATATTATTAAATTCATTTTAGTATTGTTTCCTTTGGTTTGCTTCTTGTTCTAGTTTTTCTGCTATTTTTCTGAGTCGATATGCTACTTCGAGTTTTGTTTCATCTTCGATTAGTTGATTGTATTCATCCCTTGTTTCGCCATCTACCCTTTGTGGAAATTTCTTTTTTATATATTTTCTTGTTTCTCGCATTATGCGATCCAGTTTATAATCTCTATCTCTGTGTATTCTTTTTCGTTTTACAATTATTCTTGGCAAGTCAAATAATGTATCTCTCATAGTTCTATCCTCCAAATTTTCCAGTATAGATATTTTTTGAATTTTTTACATTCTTCTTTGTTTTCAAAAGTAAATGTCATAGTTCGTTTTAGTTCATCTTTTCTGACTAACTTATCAAATCCTAATACTTCCCATTTTTTTACTTTTGGGTCTTGAGTTGAAAAAACCACATAGCAGTTATATCCTTTGCTTGTGGTCGCATCATAAACTCTTATTATGTTCTTCGGATTAAATGGATTCATTTTACCTCCGATACCAGCTTTTCAAATTCTGATACACTGGATATTCTCTCTCTATATATTATTTTAGTCCCTTGCTGGATTTTTATTACTGGTAGATATTTCAAGTTGTGCCTTTTCATTTCTTCTGCCACTTTATTATCCAACAAGGGATTTGCAACACAGTATGAGAAATCAGGGTATCTCTCCTTAATCTCTCCCCACACTCCGTTTAGTTTTTTACATAGAGTGCAGTCGTGAGTCCCAATTTTCCATACTATGATCTGCATTTATTTTGCCTTTTTGATTGCTTTTTTAATTTTCTTTACTGGGTTTGTTTTCACAGTTTTCTTTGTAGTTTTTATTGCTGGCTTTTTTACAGTCTTTTTTGCAGGTTTTACCACTTTCTTTTTAGCAGTCTTTTGTTCAATATCTTTTACGAGTTTTTCTGTTTGTTCACCCATAACTTTTACATATCCATTCAAGATATTAATTACATATTGAATTGCTCCAATAGCTTGTTTAGATTGTTGTACTGCTCTTTTTAGTTCTCTAGTTCTCATTTTATTTACTCCTTTTCTTTTTATTATCAACTCTTATTTTCTGTCGTTATTGACTCCGACTTAGTTAAAAGGCACTGCATCATCTAAATCATCAGCAAGTGATTCTACTTCAGTTTTAGTTGGTACAGTGTTTTTGTTTTCGAGTGTGTCTTTATATTCACTGTATGCTCTTTGGCATAGACTTGCGACTTTCAACAAGTCTTCTGGGAATATGTGTAAATCTTCAGACTTCCACTCGTTATCTTTTGTTTTATAGTTTTTTGATAGAATTACTCCAGTGTAGTTTTTATTTTCTTTGGTTTTCATATCAAAGAATGCTACTGAGAAGTTATTATCTCTTTTCTTTAGTTTTGGTTGCATTTTATTTTATCCTTTCACAATAGTTTTTGTTAGTCCCCACAAAGCAGAATATAGCACTGGCTACTTTTACACCATTACGGTCTTTTGCATAAACCTTTGCTAGATACATTCTCTTTGTGATTCTTTTATACCAATTTACACCATAATAATAATCAGGTTTACAAAGTTGTTTTGGATACTTTATAAAAGCCCAGTAGGTGAAATTGTATTTATTATCAGATATACCAGCAACCAATGTCTGAGCGAATCGGTCTAACTGGTCGTATATATAACCTCCTGAAACGAAGTTGTTTATATTGTTTACTTCCATTTCATACCTCCTGCAAATAATCTTATTATATATTTTTTATATGTCAATCGTATTTTAAACAAAAAATCTCTGTTGCTTTTGCTTTATTTATGATTATATTATTCTTTGCTCTTTATGAGTAGCTCCCCTTATACCTCTTTCTTCTCAGGGGGAGTTTTTTTATACTTGACTTCTTTATTATTTATGTTATATTTATTAACAGTGCGAGAGAAATGTTTAACAAATGGGGAGTATCTTACTCTCGCACCTTGGATAGCTCCCCTCCAAATTAAAGGTGCAAATTATGAACGAATTAAAAGAAACTTATAATCCAATTATTTTAAATAATATAACTGGTGGTAGGAATAATAAAAAATTAGTTAAATATCTTTCAAAGAGAAAGGGTGTTGAATTTTACTTTCAAGATGATTATTTCATTATTAAGGGAATTAATTATCCAGTATTTTTTGCTATTCACAAATCTAAATTAAAAAATTTTGCTGATATTATTTACAAGGCTGATTTCTTATGTAGAGATGAAGAAAATAAGAAAAAACCAATGGCAGAATTTAAATTTTAGGAGGAAATTATGATTTACAGTTTTGATTCTAGTATAGCAAAAGAATATGGTGTTGATGAGGCAATTTTCTTAAACAATCTACAATTTTGGATTTTAAAGAATAAAGCTAATAAAACTCATTTTTATGATAATCATTTTTGGACTTATAATTCTTACGATGCTTTTTCTTCAATATTTCCTTTTTGGAATATAACTCAAATAAAACATATAATTAAAAAACTTGAAGATAAAAAGGTTATTATTTCGGGAAATTATAACAAAAATATTTATGATAAGACTAAGTGGTATGCTTTCATAGATGAAGATTTTTGGTTGAACGGACAAAATTATCCTATCGATGAGACAAATTTGTCTGTTCGAGAAGATAAATTTATCCGACCAATACCAGATATAAAACCAAATATAAAACCAAAAGAAAAATTATATAAAGAAAATCCTCAAAGTAATTCGGGTTTTGGCCTCGGGACAATAACCCAGAATGAAGAGCAAGAGTGTGACAACACTCCTATTGCTAAGCAAATAGAAGATAAGTCTAAGAATTTATTCTTTGGTAAAACAGAAGATGAGTTAATAGAAAATACTATATATAACTGGAATATTATTGCAAACAAACACGATTTTCCAAGAATACAGACTATAACCAAACCTAGACTTGCAAAACTTAAGGCGAGAATCAAACAATCGGGTGGTATCAAGGAATTTTGGACTATTTTGCAAGATTCTATTGACGACTCGAAGTTTTTGATGTATGGTAATGATACTTGGAAATGTAATTTTGACTTTGTTCTTCAAGAAAGTAGCTTTGTTAAGATTATGGAACATCAATACAAATAAGGAGGTATAATATGAGAAAAATTTGTAATTTTGGTATTTCATTCCTAGATGATAAAATCGGTGGTATTTACGATGAAGATTTACTTATTATCGGTGCTGAGTCTGGTATCGGTAAATCTACCATCGCAGAAATAATTGCTTTTAGTTGCATCCAGCAAAAGATTAAGCCTGCATTATTCAGCTTGGAAAATTTCGCAGGGAACACTTGTGATAAGAAAGCCTTTGAACTATTTAAGGCTAAGACTTTACAGTGGAATTTGAAGTTTAGACAATGGATTGATATTAAAAATCGCACACCATCTGTGGTGGATGAGTGTGTTTCGGTTGCTGAGAAATTATGTTATAAAATGAATTTAATCGAACGAACCAATAAAGATTATACAATCGACCTACTCGAGCAAGACTTCAAAAGGGTAGTTGAGGGAGGGTGTCAGGTTATAATTCTAGACCATCTTGACTACTTTGATGCTTATTCTTATGATAATGATCTACAACATACAAAAAGACTTATGAAGACAATCCGTAGATTACAAGACCAATACAAAGTCGCAGTTATCGGATTTTCTCAGTTAAGGAAGAATATTGATAAAAATATCATAGTTCCTACTTATGATGACTTGTATGGATCGGGTGATAAAGTTAAGCAAGCAACATTGGTTTTGATGGTTGCTCGTAGTGATGATGAACCAGTCGATGGGGTATATCCTACTTATTTTAACTTATCAAAAGACCGATTCGGCAGTAAGGAAGCTTGTATTATCGGTTATAATATTCGTACTAATAAATACGAGAAAGAATATAAAGACATAAAAATTTATGCTCGTGGAACTAAGATTGGAAATAAAACTCAAGAAAAATTGAAATTTTAGTTGACTTGCATTATAAATATGTTAATATCGGTATTGGAGGTATAAAAAATGAGAAATATCAAAATATCTTTTACAAACGGTGAAATACTCGATTTGATGTGTTATTCAATTAACAAAAAATTATCAAATGATACAACTCTTGTATTCGATTGGAATAATCTTATGCCTATTACAGAAGATGATCCTGATAGAATTTTTGTTAGTCGACAAAATGTTAACTATATAACTTGTGATACAAATACAAAGGGGGAGTAAGATGAGAACTTTACTTGATGATTTTAATAGTGAACTCGTAGAATCAAGGACTAGATTAAAAGATAGGCTTGATACTCTACAACTTATAGCAAACTTTCATATGCTTAAGTTTAATGTTGATTCTGATACTCAATACAGAAAGTTATTGGAAGAAATTAACGAATTTTATTGTGCTACCAATATGGAAGATAAAATCGATGAGTGTTGTGATATTATAATCTCGGCTATTGGTTTTCTTGAGAGAAACGGTGGAACTGAACAGTTAACTCATAAATTCCGTAAGGTACTTGAAAGACAATATCCTAATAATTTTCAGCATAAGGATTAATTATGAAGAAACCTAAATTTACAAAAGAACAATCTGATTATATTGATTACATTGCTAATAAGTATAATATAAAGAGAAGAGCTGTTTTTTCTAGGTTAAAAAAAGTTAATTTCGATTTTTCAAAGATTGATTGCCCTACCGAATGTAGACATATTAAATATTGGTTAGATGGTCGACCTGCTATCGAAATTGCTAAGGAGAACGGTATAAATAGTGATAAATTTCAACAAAGGATACAGGCAGGTTATAGTATTCGTAGAGCGGCAACTTTTCACGAACCATCTTTGAAAGAAATCGTATTAAAAACTGGATTGCCTTTTAATAGAGTTTGTAATTTGGTTTATGTGAAAGGATTTTCAAAAGAACAAGTTTTAAATGGAGAAGTAAAATGAAAACGGGACTTTTAATATTTTTTGCAATTTTAATTTATTTTTTGACTCAAATGCAATTTTATGAAAAGGATTCTTTTAATTATATTGATACTTGGAGTAAATCTCAAAATAAAATTATAAGGGTGTTTATAAAATGAAAGTATTAAGTTTATTTGATGGAAAATATGAAGTTGATACAGATGGTAATGTTTGGTCAAATGCAAGAAGAAATAAAATTAAGTTAACAGGAAAGATACATAATGGATATAGAACGGTATTATTAACTGTAAACAATAAAAGAATTTATAAGTTAGTCCATAGATTAATTGCAGAATCATTTATTCCTAATCCAAATAATAAACCAGAAGTAAATCATAAAAATGGAAATAGAAATGATAATAGAGCTTGTAATCTAGAATGGGTTACAACAAGAGAGAATTTAATACATTGCAGAGATAATTTAAATCCAAAATGTAATAAAATAAATATGGAAATAGCTAATAAAATTCGTTCTGATAAATATTTAACTATAAAAGATTTGTGTATAAAATACAAATTAAAGAAAACAGAAGTTGGTTATATATTACAAAATAAAAGGTGGTCAATATGATTATTTTATCTTTATTCGATGGTATTTCTTCCGGAAGACTTGCTTTAGAAAGAGCAGGGATTCCAGTAGAAAAGTATTATGCAAGTGAGATTGATAAGTATGCAATTCAAATTTCGCAAAAGAATTATCCTGATAATATACAGTTGGGAGATGTCACAAAGTGGAGATTGTGGGATATTGATTGGAGTTCTATTGACCTTTTAATCGGTGGTAGTCCTTGTCAGACTTTTTCAAATGCAGGAACTAGAACTGGTTTTGATGGTAAATCGGGTTTATTTTATACTTACCTTGAAATACTTAATCATTTAAAATCAATCAATCCAAATATTAAGTTTTTACTTGAAAATGTAAAGATGAAAAAAGAGTGGAGAGATGAAATCACTCGCTGTATGGGTGTTGAGCCTGTATTGATAAATTCTGCACTTGTATCTGCACAGCAAAGGAATAGATATTACTGGTGTAATTGGCAAATAGAACAACCAAAAGATAAAAAAATATTTTTAAAAGATATTTTATTAAAAAATGAAAATTTTGACCTTATAAATCTTAAGAATTACTGTCGTGATTTTGGAACAAAGGGCAAGATTATGACTGTAGAAGATGAAAAAACACAATGTTTGACTTCTTCTATGGGTGCTGGTGGTGGAAATGTTTCTGTTATAGCAGAACCTATTTGTGTAAATAGTAAAAGCGGAAGAGGAAATAATCCAAATGCTCAACCAAGTATTCAAGATAGAATTTATAGTATAAATGGTAAATTTACAAGTTTAACTACAAGTTTTTTACCAAATATTGCAGAACCGATTCGTGTTGGGTATTTTGGAAAAGGAACTCAAGGACAGAGAATTTACTCTGTTCGTGGCAAATCTATATGTTTGAGTAGTGCTGAGGGTGGTGGTAATCAAGTTTGGGCAAAGATTGATTTACCCGATGGTGAATATCTTGTTCGTAAGTTATCACCTGTAGAGTGTGAAAGGTTGCAGACTTTGACAAGCAAGAAAAATAATTATATAATAGAAGTATGTTTAGAGAATCAAAAGAATTATGTAAATGTGGAAAACCAAAATCTCAAAAAGCTAAATGCTGTTGGGAGTGTAGAAAAAATCAAGAAGAACGAACCTGTCTTATCTGTGGAAAAAAATTTAAATGTAAAAAATCTCTCAAAAAGCGATGCTGTTCTTCCAAATGTTCAAGTGTCTATAGAGGAAAATCAATTAGTAATTCGCTATCAAGACACTGTTTTATTAGATGCAAGTTTTGTGGAAATATCAAACAAGTTCCCCCATCTAAGAGTAATAGAAAATTTTGCTCGTACATTTGTGCTTATAAATACAATACTGGATCAAACAATTCTCAATGGAAAGGTGGAACAACTTCAGAACGAGATAAATTTAACACAAGTAAAGAATGGAGAAACTGCTGTAAAATTGTATGGCAACGAGATAAAGCAACTTGTAGATTATGTGGAAAAAAATATAACCACAATTCAAAAACTTTTGAATGCCACCATATTATTCCCTATAGATATAAAGAATATCGAACAAACCCTGAAAATATTATTTTGTTATGTCGTGAATGTCATATATTTATTCATTCCAGAAGAAATACAAAAAAATTGTATATTAAATATCTCGACTGATTTAGGATATACTTTTGGGGTTTCAAATACCCAGCGATATAAACAAATCGGCAACGGTTGGACTGTAGATGTTATCGCTCATATATTCTCAAGTATGAACCAACCAAAAGAAGAACAACTTGATTTATTAGATATTTGTTAGGGGGAATTATGGAACTTTTAATTATACCTTATAAACTACAACCTAAGGAACGACCACGATTCGCAATCCATCGTGGCAAGGTTATGACATACACACCAAAGAAAACCCATAATTTTGAATCTCTTGTCAAGCAACAGTTTTATTCGCAGAACTGCAAAAAGATTGATGGTTGTATTGAAGTCAAGATTCAAGCCTATTATGGTGTGAAAAACAAGAAGTTATGGGGAAATCCTAAGGACACCCGACCTGATGTTGACAACGGCATCAAATCTCTTTTGGATGCTCTCAATGGTTTGGCTTGGGAAGATGATGGTCAAGTTGTCAAGATTACTGCTGAGAAATACTACTCATCGTTCGATTATTGCAAAGTTTTTTATAAAAAAGTGTAATTTCTTGTTGACATTATATTTTTTATAATGTAAGATACTTATGTGTTTTAGATGAAAGGGGTATAAAATGACTGAATCGAATTTATTTAAATTATTTTGGAAACATTGTTTTGCAGTACAAGGTCACGGAGTACGAATTTTGGCTAAGACCGAAGATGAGGCAAGAGAGATTTGCAAAGCCTACTGCCTTGAAACAATAACTAAATTATGGTAAATGAAAGGACACTATAATGGAAAACATAAATGCAACCGATTTATTAAACTATCTAACAAGAATCGAAAGATTATTGGAAGAAAAGAAACAAATAACTGAAGATATCAACGAAGTTTATGCTCAAGCAAAGTCACAAGGTTATGATCCAAAAGTAATGAAGATTGTTATCAAACTTCGTGCTATGGCTGAAGCAGATAAAACTGAACTTGATATGTTAACTGAAACTTATCGTAATGCAATCAATGTGTAAGGGGGTATAATATGAGACAATTAACTGCAAATGAAATCGAAGTTAAAGTGAAACAAGTCACCAGTAAAGGTGTTGTTGCTTTACTTTATAAAACTGCAAGAGTAGATATGGCTATTCTTGATGAAAAATTTGGTGCTATGAATTGGCAATGCAAATATGAAGAAATAAAAGGAAACCTTTATTGCTCTATTGGTGTGTTTGATGAGAAAAAGCAACAATGGATTTGGAAACAAGATTGTGGAATCGAATCTCGTGCTGATGGTGAGGGTAATGAGAAAAAAGGTGAAGCAAGCGATTCTTTCAAGAGAGCAGGTTTCAAATGGGGAATCGGTACTGAACTTTATACATCGCCTTTTATATTTATTAACTGTGAAACTGAAGTAAAAGAAGTTAATGGAAAGAAGATTTATAAACAAGCAAATCCATTTGAAAAGTATTCTGTAAAAGATATTTGGTATGATGGAAATGAAATCGGAGCGATTGTAATTGTTAATTCGAAGAAAGAAGTTGTATTTTCTTGGAAGAAACAAGGTTTTACAATAGAAAGATAAACTATTGGTGGTTAGGTTTCACCCCTCGATTACCTAGCCACCTAACCTTAAGGAGAGTAAAATGTTTAGAGTATGGGATAAAATAAATAAAAAATTATATGAAGATATAACTTATTCATATGGTGTTAGTTGGTTTGGTAAATTTAAAGTTAATATTTATCAAGATGATAAACTTATTTTAGAAGATTATCCAATAAAAGAATTAATTTTTGATAAGTATGACTATAAACATCAGATTTATGAAAATGATATTATTCAATGTTTTGAACTTAGAAAAGGAATCGTTTGTAATCCTGTTGATGACCTTTTCTTAATTAAAGGTAAGCTAAAGGATTATAAAAGAAAGACAGAAGAATTTTATGGAACTTTTTCTGGAGCAAAATCTTTTGGTAATATAAAAGTTTTAGGTAATACACACGAGAATCCTGAACTTATTAGTAAATGGGCTTGGTTTAAGAAATATATTTTAAGAATTAAATAAGGAGAGAACAAATGATTATAAATAAAAACACTAAATTATCGGACATTGCCGGTCTTGAAAGATTATCTATCGATAGATTTAATCAAATTGCTTACTGCATAGACAGATGCAAACATACTGGACTTGTATTGGATTTAAATCTTGAAGATATGACTGTAACTGTTATTGAGGAAGAAAAATGAGATTATTATATAAATTCGTATTAAAAAATATAAAATTAAAGAATCAAATTCGTAGATTGATTAATCAATTATATAAAAATAATGAAGCTTTTTTTGATGATTATGAAAAGTATAGTATTTACTATGAATCAAATAATTTGTTAATCAAGGAGATTGAAGATGAAAATTGAAACTTATATTAAAATTTTAAAAAGTATTATTTGGGAGTTTGCACCTAATTATACTATTTTTGATAAATTAACAACTGATGGTATTTATTATAGAACAACCGATGCTTTATATTTCGTAGAATTACCTATCTTTACAAAAGAATTTGTTGCTGATTTTAATAAAACACATAAGGAATATATAAAAAGGGAAAATAAATGATAATTAGAACCGAGCAAGAGTTAGTTGATTTTACCGATAGATTCAAACTTCAAGCCTCTGCTATGCTTAAGTATAATCCTGTTAAGGTAGAATTTGAAGTATATCATAAAACACGAAGTCAAGAGCAGAATCGCTATATGTGGTCGGTATTCCAACATATTGTTGATTTTTACCACGATACTGGATTTATGCCGGACAATTTACAGAGTCACTTGAAATTCTTCAATAAAGATGTAGCGAAGATGTGGTTCTGTGCTAAGTATGATATGAAACACACAAGTTGTTCCAATACAAAGGAAATGGTGGATTTTATTGATAGAGTCCAGCGGGATATGATAGAACAAACTCAGGGTGAATACGAACCGATTATTCCTGATGATAAATGGGAGGTATAAAATGGATCAATTAGAAATTGAAGAAATATTATTTTATTCAGACTATACAGGTGATTAATATGAGTAGACAAGACTTAGATCGTTTATTTCAAGAATTATCTCGTGGCAAGAGATGTGAATTTTGTTTGAGACCTGCTGAATGTATACATCACATTATCGAAAAATCTCGCAGTGAGTTTTTAAGGTGGGATTATCGAAATGCTTGTCCTGTATGTTTACATTGTCACAATGAAATTCATTTGGGACACATCAAGCCTTTAGTTAGTGATTATCTTCGTATGTATGAAAATGTATCACTCAAGCAATGGCTTTTAGTTCGTGGTTTGACTATGAAAGAGTATGAGCAGAAACGAAAGATTGAATTATTGGAGATTTTAAATGGATTTAAAAGAGACTAGACAACAACTCGGACTTTCACAAGAAATTTGTGCTAGAATCGTGAATTTGGCACTTCCGAACTATAACAAGGCAGAAAATGGAAAGTTTCCTTTAACTGCTGACAGATACAATAAATTATGCAGATTTTTCCAAGAATACGATAAATTAAAGGAAAAAGTCGATATTTTAATCAATTTTTATATAAATAATTGAACTTTTTTGTTGACATTATACTTTTTTTAATGTAATATGGTCTTAGGTTAACAAAGAAAGAGGTATAAAAATGTTAAAAAATAAAATCAAAGAAATAATTTATTCCGATGAATTAACTGATGATGAAAAGGAATTTTATTGTCATTATGAGGGTGGTGATACTTACGATTACGGCACTTATGGTTCAGAGTGGGCTTTCAATAGCGATTCTGAAGAGCAGGCTTGTTATGATGCTCGTATCGAAGAAATGGCTGATGATATTATCTCAAAAGGTGCTATTTGGACTTTTAATCTTGCCCTTTGTGAAGATTCTAACAAATTAAATATGGCAATTATTAAACATCTTAGAACACTTGCTAAAGATAAATTTTTATTAAAAAAACTTGATAACATTATAAATTCATAAGGGGGTGTAATATGTGGAATCCAACTCAACTTTTAGGTGCGATGATTTTAGTACCTACTTTGATATTTTTATTGATGGCATTAATTAATGACTTTAGGAGGTAATTATGGAAAAGTTTATTATCCAAATTAAAAAATTAAACTATAAGGAATTGACTAAGTTATACAATGAGTATAAAATCCGTAGAGAGAAAGGTGATCATACTTGGAGAACACTTTACAAGTTTCGCTTGATTACAAACCAACTATTAAGTAAGGAGGCATAAATGTATATAGCAATCAAATATTCGTGGGGATGGACTATCAAAGAATATACTGGGGAAGTTCCTGCAGATTTAAAATTTAAAGTGTTTAATACAAGAGTAGAAGCAGATGCTTATATTGAGGAGCAACAAAAATGATGACTTGGGAAATATGTAAATACATTATATCGGCATTGTATTTTGTATTTTGTTTAGCTTTAATATTAACAATATATAAAGAGGTTAAAAAATGACAGCACTAGAAAAAGCAGTTATGGAACTTCAAGAAGATTCCTTGAAAAGAAAAACAAAGGAAGCAAATGAACGCTTGGAAGAAATCGTTAGACTTAACGATATTATAAGGGGTTTATGGTTAGGATTAAAAAAACCTGAAGATATAAGACAATATAAAGGTGAATTTTATTTATAGGAGGTAGAAGTATGACAGATAAAGAATGGAAAAATTTATGTAATTGGGTAAATTTATTAAATAGCGATAAGGTTTATCTAGATACTTACGATATTGATGAAGATGTTTTTTCTTTCATAAAAGTTAGAACTGATGATTTTGGGTGTGAAGGTATAGATATTGAGAAAGATGGAAGAATAACTTTTTGTTATGGTGGTTTTATAGCAAAGAATCGCACACCAAAACAAATAAAAGTTATAATAAAGAACTTAGTAGAGGAGATATAATATGGATAAAAAAATAACTTGGGATAAAATAGAAATTAAAGGTAAATATGCTTATAGCAATTGGAGAATTTATAAAAGAAGTGTGCCAATAAAAAATTGGAAAAATATTTCAGGAAAAATTGTAGATTTGAAAAATGATTATGAAAATTTTCACCGAAAATACAAAGAATATTTAGTAGAGCAACAAGAACAAAATTTTGATACTGTAATTGTGTCTGATGCAAATGACCACTTTGAAAGATTATGTTTTCTTGCTGATACTCTTAAAGATAAAGATGGAAATATCTTTTATAATATTGCTTATCAATCTATTGGAAAAAATACAGGAATGTATTATTCTTTTGCAGGCGATGAAAAAGCAATAAAGGAAGATAAGGTTTATTTAAGGTTTATTGATTTTATAAACAGATAGGAGGTTAATATGGATAAAATTAAAAATTTAATAAAAGATATAATAAAAGCAAGTGATAAATTTAGAAGTGGTATTGAATTTGAAGAACAACTTGATGAAGTTAAAGCACTTGCAAACGAACTTGATTATATTGCAAGTCATTATAAAAAGCCAAAGATTTATGTTTTTAAAAGCATTTTTCATCATTCTAGTGATGTAGTGATAGATTGGAATACAATATGTCCTATTTTACATAGAGATGGGTATAAAATAGAAATAGTAAAAATTAAAAAACCTCTACTTAGTTTTGGTGTATCAATATATTATAGATTTATAGAGGAATAAGGGAAATATATTATGGATAGATTTAAGTTTAGAGTTTGGGATATAAGAAGAAAATTATATATTACTAATGGAACAATAGATATAAGAAATGGAATATTTGCTACACTTGGACTTGAAGAAGCAAAAAAATTTATCCCAGAACAATGCACTGGATTAAAAGATAAGAACGGTAATTTAATATATGAGGGAGATATACTTAAATCAATATTTAGTGATGAGAAATTATATGAAGTTATTTGGTGTGCTGATTGTTATAAATTGAGAGTATTTACTAAATCATCAAGAAAAACTCTTGAATATTTAGGATTAAAAAATACAAAAACATCTTATGAAATAATAGGAAATATACACGAAAACCCTGAACTATTGGAGGATTAAATGAAACTAGAAATTTATAAAGAAAATGGTAAATGGACTATAAAGGATAATAACGGTCAAAAATTTAAAGAAGAAAAAGGCTCTTTTTTAAATGAAATGAATATAATTGATTTGTCCACAACATTAAACACATTCGAGGGTATTAAAGTTAGTATAAATTGGGAGGCAACAAATGACTAAAAATAAAAGTATGTGTTCTGGTTGTCGTAATAATTATTATAATGGGTTTAATAACCGAGGAATTAAAGAATGTTTTTCTTATAAAAAGGCAAAAATAAAGAAATGTATTCAAATTTCACTTTATAGCACACCGCCTTGGGACACAAGAGAATTAAAAAGATTAGATTGTTATTGTTGCGATGGATATGCAATACTAAGAAATTATGATGTTATAAAAACTGGAAAGCATAAAGGAAAGAAATGTTATGCTGGAAGTCGTTATGATTGGGAGGGTATGAAAAATGATTAAACCTTTAAGATTAGTCCTTACAGACTATTGGTTTGATGAAATCAAATCAGGCAGAAAGAAATCTGAATATAGATTAGATACACAATATTGGGTTAAAAGAATAAAACCATATTTTAAGTTAATTCGTATAAATCCCAAACCAATGGTTATATTTCAAAAGGCATATAGAAAAAATCCAGAAACAATGCAATTTGAAATTGAAAATATAATTTGGATTAGTAATGGTTCTAATACGGACTTAAAAACAGATAAAGCAGTATTTGAAATTAAACTTGGAAGGAAATTAAAATGACTAAACAAATAAAGATAGAAGAACTTATACCTTTTATGAAAAAAGGTTGGGTGGCTTGTAATAAAGATGGAACTTGGTGGTGGTATTCTGCAAAACCTAAATTAGAAATATGGTATGGATATTGGGATTGTTATGGAAAATATGTTGAAGAAATTTCATTTATTTTTAAAAATATCATCCCAGCAGAAGATTGGACTAAGAGTTTAATTAAAGTAGGAGGTAAATAAAAATGGAAAAAGAAAGTTGTAATTGTTTTACTTGTCGCCATAAAGATGAACCTAGAGTCGTTGCTGGATATTTACAGGGTTATATAGATGCAAGTGATTGGTTTATAAACTGGGCTGAGAAAAACAAAATAAAATTAGGTAGTATTGCAGATGATGATTTAGGTGGTATTTATGCTCAAATGAAATGCAATAGAGATGAATCAGGTTGCTTATTAGAAGAATTTCCTGATTTAGAAAAACCTATAGAAAATCTTGAAGCAGAAAATCAAAGGTTAAAGGAACAACTTGACCGAGAAATCAAGATAAACAGAAAGATGAAAAGTGCTTTGGAAAAGTATGCAAATTTTCAAGCATCTAGTTTTGTTAGTGTTAATGAAGAATCTTTATTGGAAATGATTAAGTTTGCACAGCAAGTTTTAAAAGAAATTGATAATAAGGAGTAATAAAATGAAATTTGCATCTATGGACTTTGGAGAGTATACTGTTATACATAATATGAAAACTGGAAAGTTTGATATTGTTAGGAAAGGAGTCGGACTTATTATGAGTTGCATCTCACCAAATAACTGTATGAGAGTTATTGAAAAATTAACAGGTAAAAAACCAGAAGAACAGAAAGAAATTATCGACCAAGAGATTCTTAACGAAATGAATCGCTTGAACCAAATTAAAGAACCTAGACCTGTTAACCGTAGTTCTTTCTTAAATACACCACTCGCTCAAGCGACTAAAGATATAATCGAACAATTGAAAGGAAGATAAATGAAACATCATCAATATACACCAGAAGAGAAACTTCGTATTGAAGAATTGGCTCGTAAGAATAATGTATCGGCTCAGACTATTAAATTAAGACTTAAGAATAATTATTACGATTTTTCAAAGATTGATTTTCCGAACTCTGTGTTGAGACTTAAATATTACATCAATGGAGTTCCTGCAGTAAGAATTGCCAAAGAACACGGAATTTCATCAGGTAGGCTTTATTTAAGATTAAAGTATGGTTGGTCTATTGAAAAGGCTTGTACTTATAATGAACCAACAACAAAGGAAATCGCTCGTAAGACAGGTTTATCTGTTAATCAAATAACTTATTTATTAAATAAACACACAAGACAGGAGTTGATGAATGGCTAGATTTGATGATTGTTTGAAATTTATTTTAAAATCCGAGGCTGGATTTGTTAATGATCCAGATGATAATGGGGGAATGACTTATAAGGGGATTTGTCGCAAATATTATCCTAATTTATTTATGTGGAATATTGTTGATTCTATTTTGGCTGATGGTGGTGACCGTAAGCAAATAAATCGCATATTGGAAGATTCTTTCAATGTTCAATCCGAGATTGCTAATATCTACAAGCAGGAGTATTGGAATAAGTGTAATTGCGATTCGCTTTATGATCCACTTGATTTGATTGTATTTGATACTGCTGTCAATATGGGTTATCCGAAAGCAAAGAGCCTTTTAAAACAAACCGAAGAGCCTGATGTTTATATTTTACTTCGTGTTGAGGCTTATCGTGAGATTTGTAGGAAGAATCCTAAACAAACAAAGTTTTTACAAGGTTGGCTCAATCGCTTATCTGCTTTGTGTGAAGAATGCGGTATTGTATTTGATTCTGAATTAGAAGTGTTTAAGGCTTGACAAGTAGAATTTAAATGCTATAATAACCTTGTTTTTTTACAAAATTATTTTATATTCTGTGGAGTCCTTAAGATTTATTCTTAGGGACTTTTTCTTGACAATCGGATTTATAGTGATATACTGTATCTTGTATTCATATTACATCTCCGCACCTGGGTAGTGATTCCTTTCCATTACTCAGGTTTTAAATCCCTCAGAAGTGCTCTGTCATCTTAGTAATGTTATCACCTGAGGGTATTGTTTTTATATTTTCTTGATTTTTAGGATTATCCATCCAGCAATTATGAATATTAAGAATCCAATTATGATTTTGAGTTTGGAATTTTCGCTTTCCAATAGTTTTCTTTTATCATCACAAGCAAGCACTTGTTCTTCTACTCGTGCTGTGATTGTTTTTAGATTTACTTGTATTGTGGTTAAATTTGCCTTTACAGTGGTGTTTTTACATTCTGTGGGTAAGTTTTCCTTTATATCTTGAATCTGTTGTTCTACGACCACTATATCGCTTTTTATCTGTTCTGCTATTTTCACATAAGGTTCTTTCTTCGAGCAGGAAGATAATAAGCAAGCAAAGATAAACAACCAAATATAAAAAATTACTCTTGCTAAGAATTTCATCTCATCATTCCTATTTGTTTTTGCATTATTCTCATTTTAGCCCATAGTGGATCGTTATCTTTTAATTCAAACGAATTTCTGTATCCACATATTTCGCTATATACATCTAACCATTGATTGCTAAGATAACCTTTTATAGATATTCTACGATTATAATTTTTTTCTTTTGCAAACCAGTATAATTCTGTCTTTACTATATTTTCAAGGTTGAGAACTCTCTTTTTTACCGATATATATTTCATTTAATACCTCATAGAAAAGGGGGTTATTACACCCCCTAAATTAGACCCTAAACAATTAGAACCATTTTTCCATTAACCATTTCCAACTTGCAACCAAGCCAGCACCTACAAGTGATAAGATACCATTTATTGTACCTACCACTGCAGTCCATACTAATTTAAGAAATGAGCCTAAGATATTACATAGGTCAATTCCCAATTGTTTTACTGCTGGTTTAATATCTTTAAAAGATACTTTGCAGAGTTCTTTGATTTGATTCCATACTTTAGTCCATATTTCTTTCATTTTAGCCTCCTTTTACTTTATAGCCTTACTTATTGTAGCAATATTATCTGCTTTGTCAAGTATTTTAAGTACTCCCATTCCAGCAAATGCAATTACTCCAACAAATGCAACCCAGAAAATCCAGTTTGAAATTATCTTTACTAGTTTATCTGAGAGATATGCTTTTTCTTCAATCTTATCATCGTTTAGTTTCTTATTTATACTTTCTACCATTGATAATATTGAATTTTGTGTATCGAGAATCGAATTCTGTGTAATTTGTAAATTATCAACTTTCTTTTCTAAAGTACTTATTTTTTTGCATTGTTCTTCCATATCTTCACCACATACTTTCAAGATTGATAATACTTCGCTTTTTGTCATCGGTTTATCGCTTTCTTTCATAGTTGATAATAATGTTCTTAGTTTATTACACATTTTGAACCTTTAATTTTGAAATTTTTTCCCTTGCATCTTGTCTTGCTTTTTTGATTTCTGCAGGAATTTCCTCGCCAGTATCAACAAATCGAGAACAATACCAATCTGTCGAACTCAAATAATACTCAAGTTCAACTATTCTTTTTTTTGCTTTTTGTTTTTCGGAAAAATAAACTTTATATTTTCCATCTTTAATTTCACAAGTCATACCAGAGTTTATTTTTTCGACTTCTTCATCAGTTAAGACTAGATGTTTGTCTTTTACATCTATGATTTTATGCAAACCGTTCTCATAATAATATTTGCCAAGAATATTTTTGTAATATTTCCATTTACCACCCTCAAAAACAGCAACTTCATTTTCTTTTAATTTCGGTTTTTCAAAAGTCGCATTTGCTGGCAATAAATAAATATTTTTTCCTTGATATTTTGTTTCAAGAGGGTCAAGTAGTGCTTCTTCTTCCCCAATATAAATTTTGTTTTCGTCATATTTATAAACTTTCATTTCAAACCTCTCTTTAATATTTTATAATAAATTGAACACAAGTTGAATAAGGAATAACTCTTCCAGACCCTAAATTTCCTATTGTTGCACCGTATATATTATTGGATTGAGATGCATCAAATGACATAGCTGAAGGAGCAGAAGTTCCTGCCATATTAAAAGAATTTGCTCGATTATATTGTGTAAAAGCACCAGTAGAATCATTATATGGATAACCATTTGTTGTACCAGTAATATTCGGCAAAGATTGTCCCGTGTGAGTTCCGACAGTTAATAATCCTGATCCAATCGGATATCTATCCTCAAAGCTTGGTAGATTAAAAGTCGTACTACCATCACCAGCACCAAAACGAGTACCTATAACAGCAAATAAATCTGCATAAGTTGTTCTACTTATAGCGGCACCATTACAAGATAAATATCCAGTAGGTACATTCGAAGACCCATACATTACTATTGTCCCTGTTGGCATTGAAATTTGTACTGAATTTGCTATAGCAGTTTCAACATACTTTGTTGTAGCAAGTTTATCGCTATTATCATTTGCAGTTTGTGTAGGTGCTGTTGGATTTCCAGTGAATATAGGACTATCTATCGGTGCATAACCACCTATAATATTCTTTACGAATGCAGTTGTAGCAATCTTTGTTGAATTATCTGTATTTAATTGTGTAGGTGCTGTTGGATTACCTGTAAATGCAGGGCTATCTATTGGTGCAAAACTATCAAAATCAATCTCTTTCCAATAAGTAGGCTCTGTTGTAGGGAGTTTATTAAGTGCATCTTGTATACATAAATACACAACACCGTTTATTTGGCAGAAAGAACAATTTGCATAATACTGTGTAGATGAGTCATATTCAGGAATACCTGCTTGAAATAAGTAAGCAAGTTGTCTTGTGACTAGATTTTGAATTGCATTCATATCTTGGCGATATGGTGCATAATCATCTTGTGTTGCACCACTCCATCCTTGCATAAACTCGTTAGACTGAATTACATCTGGGTCTTTAGAATATACTGGTGGATTAGGACTATTTGCTTTAATACTACCAAATGCTGTTATTTGTGATGCTGCAGCACTATCTGCGAATATTTTTTGTGTCTTTCTTGTTATTTTTGCCATTTTAAACTCCTAATATAAATATATCAAATACTTGTAGATTTTCAAATTTACAAGTAGTTTATTGTCATTTCTACTCCGAGTGGTTTTGGGAATAACTTCAAGAATTCTATCAATTTTCCCTCTAGTTTATATTCTCTTTGTACCGTTATTGTTCCTGTCATATTTAAATTATCTACAACAGTTATACCTGTCCCAAATACTTCATATAATATACTATCAAACTGCTTATCGGTAGAAACTCCGTTATTCAATACAACCTTAAGTTTTAGCATTTTACGATATTGAAAGTCCGACATAGCATAGATTGAGTGTCTTGTCACATCATAATCTTTGAATATTGCATCTGTAGGTGCATCCACATCCGAGAATCCATACCCCTCACTATCTAACATAGGGTCATCATAGTCATCTTCTGCAAAGTATTTTATACCAAAGTCGAATCCATAGGCCTCTCTTGGTAGTCCGACAAGTTTTCCTATCAAGTCAAGTTGATCACCGACAGCCGTATCTATATCAAATGCATTTTCAATGTCGCCTATTAAAAAATCACCTGTATAAGTAGAACATCCCAACTTTACATCTGCAATAGCATTTATTTTATTTGCATATTGTATTATAAGTAGTCCTGCATAATAATTTAATAGTGCTTGTCTATCCATTATGAAACCGTTATATCTATATTTGCAATGTCTAATGCAAAGTATTTATTCTTAGCACTAGGGTTCAATATATCAGTCCAAGTCAAGTTATCGTTGCTTATTTGAATACTTGCAACATAAACATTTGGATCAATATCAATTACTTCACTTGTTACTTGGGAGACATCAGTCGATTCGTTCATATTAAATCTCATTCTCTCTACAAGTTGTCTTTTTATAAAGAGTGTATCTGGTGTGTAATCAAGTAATTTTGAAACGATTGTCATCTGTATGTATAGTGGCTCTGTCTGTGGTCTATCGAATTTTGCCACAAAATTAGTTCCATCAGCTCTTTCCACATTTACAGTAGTTGAGCCTTTCATATCGCAACCGAAACTCTTATTTGCATATATAACTTTACCAATATTCAAGTCTGTTCCGCCCTCTACAATTACCCAAATACTATAAGGTGGTATTCCATCTGCATCGGTTACCCCTGTATCATTTTCATAAACCATTGCTTGTGATACTAGTGGAATACTTAACAAATCACCGAGTAGGCTATCATAGAATCCTTTACCACTGATTGCAGTTGATTTATTTCTGCGAATTCGGAAGTCTGCATCACTTTCTGCATTATTTCCTATTATATACTGTGCAGATGCATTATTTACTCCTGTTACTGCTGGTATAACCGTTACCAAAGTATTTATAGTGTTAGGACTTGCGAGTATTTCACCCTCATTTTGAGCTCTGAACTCTAATGTATAAGTTCCTACACCTGTCAATGCAACCGAGTTAAGTAAAATCCAGTTGTTTGAGTTTATATCACTTACTGTGAATCCTACACCATCAGGGTCTGTTGCATTTGCATCTAATCCATCAAGGTTTACTGGACCTGATACTGTTATATCTACATTGCAAAATGAATATCCTGAGTTTTGTCTGTAAATGTTATTTATTTTGTAAAGTCTATCTTGTGCCACTCCTGTGACTGTATCCACATCAAAACTATTATAAACTTGTGTTGCAAAGTCTAACATATCTTTTTTTGCTTGTGCTTCGATATTTATTCTTTGTCCATCAGGTGTATCACTGTCGGTATTTATATCATTACCATATATAGACTTATAATCATTGGTTATGTTTTCAATGATTTCAGGTAATTCTTCAGTATGTATGCCTTGTGAATCTATTGTGTTTGCCATAATTTTTACTCCTTATATAAATATATCAATTTATGCAGTAATGGTCAAATTTAACTCTGCTTGATAACTAGCACTAAACTGTGTTTTTATATCATATTTTACTGTCAATACTCTGTCTACGAGTGATACTTCAACATTATTTATTCCGACTACACCCTCGGTATTGAGAATTACACCTTTTATTGCTGTCAATAATTGTTCTTCAGTTCCACGACTTAGTAAATTCCACCAGTCTATTCCTGCATTTACATCAAAAAAACAATCATTTACAAAACTCATAAGTCTAGTTTTACAGTTTTGTTCTACACAAAGTTGGTCTACTCTGTAGTCTTGTTTTCCATTTCCGAAAGTCCAATCGTGATTTTTATCTAATCCTCTAACTATCATAATTCCTCCTATACTGGTGTTCCTGTCTGACCTGAGCCTGGTGTTACTCCTGGATGTTTATGTCCTAATAGACTAATAGCACCAGCAACACAATCTGTTCCTGTTACTGTTCCCGATGCTGTCATATTGCCACTTGCAGTCACATTTCCTGTCACATCTACATCACCTGTGATTTTTACTGCACCTGTTATGTCCATTTTACCTGTAATTGTTGCTTTATCGCCTACAATACTCAAAGTCCAGTTTCCGTTTGTTAATGTTATTTCAGGGTTATCACCACCTGTCAATTTTAGTTTCATAGCATCATTTTCTAGGACAACCCCTGTATTATCGTATGTTATACCATTTAATTGACTAAATAGTTGTAATTCGGCAAAACAATCGCTTATCGAGTGTAATCTTTCGCTATTTGGCAACATTGCTTGATTTGTTGCGAACCAGTTGTCTATATCTCGGTCATTAAAGTGAACTAATACATTACAGCCTGTTATATCGCCGAGAGTTAGTCCACAGTTAGCACCCCTATATATTACTACAGGAACATCTTGTAGAAGTGGGTATGATACTGTTGAGCCGTTTATATTCTTCTTTTTTTCAAGTAATTCGATATCTGCTGTCAATGTTATAGGATTCCATTTTGATATTTTACCGATTCTGTGACAGAACATATCGTATTTTATCGCTTTTGCTTGCGATTCTAACACTGTATTGAAATCTGGGTCAAACTTTTTTACCATTATACACTCCTAAATGTTTGTGTGCCGACAAATAGTTCAAGTCTAGTTATCATTGATCCACTCTTTGCACCACTGATTATTCCATCGTGGCTAACTCCTAGAACCTTATAAACTTGGTTCAAATAAGGTAATTGCTGGCTTTCAAGTTCTAATTGTTGACCTAACACGATACTTGGCTCGAATATCATCTCTACAATTATATTTGTATTTCTTCTTTCTGGTGTTCCGAGAAGTCCACTATCTACATTTATTAGTCCGATATTTCCCTCTATAACATCTCTTTCTGTATCAATAAAGTTTATAGTTCCGTTATCAATAAAAAGATTGTCTTTTGTGTAAGTCCTTAAATCATCGTATGTTTTTCCATTAAATGTTATAGAACGAAGTGGCTTTTCAATCGGTAAATTATTAGATATTTTACCCACATTTACTCCGAACATATTTGTACTTAAGTCTGCTAGTATCTGTTGATATGCTGTTCCTGATGGGTAAGTGTTATTGTCTTCACCGAGATACATCCCTAATCCACCATCCCAAGCATCAATTTGAGTTATAAATTCGGTTGCACCACTTTTTCTTGTGCTTTGGCATTCTTTTATATACCCCGAGAATACAAGGCTCATACAATCTTGATATCCTGCATATATATCCATTTTAATATATCTTGTGGCATCATATCGGTCTTTATATATCTTTTCTCTTGTAAGTTGGCTTAATCCATAAATTTGAACGAAAGCAGTATTTACAGCAGATGACATTGTTCGGCTTATATTAAATTGTGCAGTCAATGGATATGATATACTCAACGAATCCAATGGTATTGGTCTATCATAAGCACCTAGTTTTTCTAGGTTGCCTATTTCAAAGTCTATTCTGTAAACTCTACCAAATTTTTGCATATAAGTCTGTTCCTATCGTTTGCACATCTTCTTTTGTTAACACATAAACCTTGACTCTTTCGGTTATGAAGTCATTCTGAAACCAAGGCTCAAGTCCATCTTCTACACTACAACCTAATCCGAAAGGTAGTGTATTTTGGAATTGTCTTATCATATTCGGACAATTTGTTAATTTATGACCGTATGAGTAAAAGTTTCCATCATCATATAATATATCAAAAAACCAGCATTGCTGATTCGGACAGTATGTAAAATTCAATTTACAAGTCTTATTATTTCCTACAGTGACTTTTACTTGTTGTTTTGCTTCTGATGTTAGTTCTGTTATTTGATACATTTACCACCACCCCTTTACAGCCTTTAGAATTGTTTCCTTACCTTTTATAAGTCCAGCATTTACTCTTTTTGAGATTTGTGCTTTCAATCTGCCTTGAACCGATGCTTCATCAGTTGTTTTTGTTTGTCTGATTTGTTTGAAAATTATCTCAATTTGTGATTTATCTTTTGATTCACCTGTCTGTATGAATTTTATTTGTTTTATTGCCATATTATCATAAAAACAGTATGGTGTTTGAATCTTGAATAATTGTCTGCTTTGCCAAGCGGCCGAGAAATATGCATATGCTCTTGCTTGTTTACTGTTACTTACAGTTCCGACATCATTAAATATTTTATACAAGTTCTCGGCTTTATTTGATGCCACTTCAAGTTTATTGCTGATTTTTTGTGAAGCTTGAAGTAGTTTATTTGCATAATTACTCAATTTTGGTAAATATTGTTGAACTATTGCTAATTTACCACTCGCTTTTTGAATTGCTTGATCTATTATTGGTGTTTGATAGGTGTATTCACCAACAAACCCTTTTGCAATCACTTCTATAGGTTTTAATGCTATTGTATCTTGAACTGCTGTATTATCTTCTATATAATGGTCTGTTATTTCACTTTCAAGTTTAGTTTGTTCTTCATCTATAATATCAAACATAAATCCAGCATAACCAAATGCATCCTTTGGAACTACTAGATTTCCGACTATACTATTTACATTTACAAGAAATCCTTGCATTGTGTCATTTATGTATTTTGTTGTTACTTCTAATTGTTCTAACATTACCTAGCCCCCAATAATTCTGCATTACTTAATTGTGCTTTTAGTTCTGTGTTCTTTTGAGTTGCTATTTTTTGATATGCTTCCGGTCCATCAGTTGTATTGATGATTACCTGTGAATTATCTGTAATAGTTGTATTTCCTCGCATTTGCTGGCTTGTTATTACTTTATTCCAGTTTTCTTCACCGAGTTTTTCTCTTATCAATTCTTCATTGTGTGGGTCTTTTGCCATATCAATAAAATCTGAGAACGATACTTTCTTTTTATCAAGATTGAGTTCTCTATCGGCTTTTATACCTGATTTTTCATCCATCCACTCTATAAGTTTTTGTATTCCGACTACTGCACCAGCCAATGCCAACCACGGTGCTAATGCGGCTGCACTTGCTGTTCCCCAAGCAACTAGTGCTGCAATCATCTTTGCACCGAGTAATAATCCGAAAGCCTCAACAACCCCCATTACAATTTCTTTATTTTCTGCCATCCAATGTGTCATACTTTTCAAGGCTTCAATAATTCCATTTGCATTTTCTACAACAGTCTTATCAAATATTGCTGAGAAAGTCTGTTTTAATGCTGTTGCTGTCTTTTGTAAATCATTTAATTTGCTTGTATCTTGCTGGGTCAGTAAAAGGTCCTCTCTGAGTTTAATACCTTGTTCTTTCCACAATACAAGTAAATCTTGACTTAATCCAAACTCCGACAACATTGTTTGCTGGAATGCTGGCTCAAGTTTTAGTATTTTCTGCATTATTTCATCTAAGAGTTCTTGTGGTTGTCTTAAACGACTTACATCAATACCTAACTTTTGGAATGGCTTTGCATTTCCTTGACCTTGCAATATATCGGCATTTGCTTTTTGGACTGCTTTCAATGAGTTCAAAGTAGTTCCTGCGGCCACTCCGAGTTGTTTTTCTTTGTTTGCAAGTTCTTGCATTAACTTTACGGACATTCCTGTGATTTGGTTTTGGTTGTATAATCCTTGTCCGAATCTTGCTGTACCACCGAATAATTCATCGAATAGCCCGACCATTTGTTGAGCCATATTTTTTATTGCTAGGAATTTAATTGAGAACTGAGTCAAGGTGTTTATACTGTTTCCAGCATTTACTCCTAAATCAACAAAAAGCTCACCTATTTTCATTATTTACTCCTGTTCATTGCTTGCAACTCGCTGGAATACTCGTTTATAAATCTCTCGTAATCCATCATATTTAAAAATATACCAGCATCGTAGGATTTTAGCAAATTTATATCACCATATCCTGCTTTACTTAATATTATACACATATAATCTAATGTGTCTAATTTAATAGAGTATTTTGGTTGCTTTATGTCATCAGCCCCTAGTCGATGATTACTGAGAATTACGAAAGGGGATTTTGAAAAAAAGGTTTCAAGTTCCTTAAGGCTATTTTCATAACAACTTCAAAGAAGTCGCCACGATATTTTTCTTCTTCAAACAAATCCATATTTACCTTGCGAGCAGTGTTTCCATCGTAATAGGTGCATCTTTGTGCCATTTCCATCACTACTTCGAGAACTGCATCGCTGGTTATTATGTTAGCAATACCATTTAAACAAGCAGAGACATTGTTTTCAAATATTTTCAAGAAGTCTATGTCTGAATCTCGGTCTAGTTTCAAATCTATTCCGTTTTTCTTGAATTCCATTACAACCACTTGAAATAGTCTATAAGAATCTCTTATCGGTGCTAGTGTTATTGATAATGAGTTTCCACTCTTTAGTTTTTCTTTATTGTCCATTTTCCTTTTCCTTTGTGTCCCTTTAGTTAGTAGGTGGTATGTTGAAAAGGACACTCAAAACCCCATACCACCTATTCCTTAAGCTAGACTTCTGCCATCAGTAGTTACAAATCTGAAACTATAAACTGCTACAGCTTGTTCTACATCACCCTCAACATTAACCTTATAATCTGGTGATGCTTTTGCTGGAACACCAAATTTTAAAGGCATAATATCGTTTGTGACTGAACCATCTACACTTATCATCTTTGTCAAAGTCATTGATGCTGGAACAAATGACATTCTGTCGTTATACCATAGTTTAACGAATGAATTCAAGAATTTATCATCTGCTGATCCACGAACAACTCTAATAGTCACATCTGCAATTCTTCCTTGTTCGTTGCCTACAACAATAACATTACCATCTTTTCCAACAGCTGTTTCTGATGCTTCATTTGGGAATGTTACTGTTACAACATCGCCGTTTGCAAAATCAGCCAATGTTCTGCTGTTGAAGTCTATTAAATCATTTCCTGTGTATGATAACATTTATTCCTCCTATGCTTCGAAACTTAGTATTAAATCTGCAGAATGGATTGCACCAGCTTCCTTACCTGCCATTTGGATAACAGGAGCCTTGCGAGCTTCTCTTTCTGTCTGACTTTGGTCTGCAATAGGTGAACTATAGATGTAGTATCCATTGTCTGCAATATTTCTTACGAAATCTTCAATATTACCGAATTTATCAGCACTATTCCATTTTCCAGGTGCTAAGAATCCGTTGTTTACTGCTCTTTCGCATACTTCCCTTACTGCATTCTTCAATGAGTTCATTCCAGCTTCTGTTTGTGGAATCTTTGAATTTGTGCCTGCAAGAGTATTGAATACTTCTACTTTCACTGTTTGTGTGAACCATAGTCTGTTGATTAACTGGTCGAAATACTCACCAACCAAACCACTGTTAGAGATAACTTTTGGCAATCCCTCAATATCTGTGTAAAGGTCAACACCGAGTGCTTTTGCTTTGTTATACAATGTCTGTGAGATACCTGTATCTGCTTCAATTGTTGCAAGATCTTTCAAGTTCATTGTAATACAACTATTCTGTGCTGAGTAATTTGTTGCAAATCCACGACCTGTATATGCTGCTGCCATAGTATATGCTTTTTCTTTACTCAAAGTATAAAGTACACATTTTGTCTTATAGTTGCCTTTGTTAATGATTGTTGCGAACAATCCGCCCTCTTCCATATCGAGATAGTCTGCAGATGGAAGAATTAACAAGCAGTCTAATGCTTGAACTGTATCTGATGCTTCAATCATTTCTGTTGAAGTCATATCTTTAGTTGTTAATACACCACCAAAGTATACAAGTCCATACATACGGCTTATTGCATCTTTATATAATTCTGTAGAGATAGAAGAGTTTGTACCACCTTGTAAGTATGCACCACTAACAGTTGCATCTGTTGTATCACAAGCAAGTTGGATTGTATTTCCTGCTGTTCCTACTGTGTTTGCTGTAATTTCAATACCTGTCTTATCTGCATTTACTACTACAGTTACATCAGCCCAAACTGCTGCTGCGATATTATCAAGTGTTTCCTCTAAATCTGCACCGATTGTGATATCTGTATCGAATACATAAGTATTTGAACCGATTGTGATTGTATCGCTTGCTGCTGGTTGGTTTGCGAATACAACTGATCCAGTTGCTGCTGTTGCTGGATTTACTGTTTGTTCCATCAAACCAATCAATAATTGACCGTTTCCTGCTAGCATATTTGGTGTCTGTGCAAATGCGGCAAGAGCCATTTTATAGGTCATACTTTCAGAACCGAAGTCGTTTTTAACATCGTTTGCTGATACATATGCTCTATATTTGTCAGTACCAAAGTCTGCTATAGGTGTTTCATCAGAAAGTAGCATAACATTATTCACATTGTAGAAACCGAGTTTTCTTCCCTGTGCTGCTATACTAACATTTACTATATTTACTATATCAACCATTTTGTTTACTCCTTTGTTTATATTATATCATTTACCCTTTTACTTGGCAAATTTAAGCCTCAAACTTTGTTTCAGTTTCCTTAAAAGTATCATAGTATTCAACTGGTTTTACTTTCTCGTATGCTGTTAACAAGGTTATTTGGCAGTCATATCTGTTTAAGCGGGAAGATGCCTCCAAAGCGGAAGCATCAGTTACTCCACTTATTTGGCTGATATGGAATCCATACTTAAACATTTGCTGAATAGCAAAGTCGCTATTCATACTCAATTGAACCTCATAGGCTCTCAATCTTGCTGTATTATCTTTACTTACACAACTTACATATACAGTTTCCTGCACATTCATTGTTGTCACTTCGCAATATACTTGTTCGTTGTTTATTGTTTTTACTTTATATTCATGCTTTACTGCATAAGGTGGTCTGCCTTGTATCTCTAATACCAAATATAGACCGTTATCCTTAGGTAGTTCTCTTGTTGAATTATACAAGAATATTCTGCTAGAATCTAATCCTAGTTCGTGACTTAATATATCCCCTACTACTACTAATGGTTCTTTATTCATCATATGCCTCACAAACTAAATATCTCATATAACCGTATTGTGAATAGTTCTCTTTTTTCATTACCTTATACTTCTTATCTAAGTAAAATATAAACTGATTCACTTCTACTTGCAAATTAGGAAGACAATGTATTTCTTGCCATTCCCAATTTCTAACACCCTCAACCTGCAATTCTATGTCTTCCGGCTTTGGTGGTTGAACTACACCTTGAGTTTTAATTCTTGTAATTGTATCTACCGGCTCGTAGTCCACTATCTGTCTAGTTACTATTCCGAATTCAATAGGCAAGAACCAACCCATTATTGTTTGGCTCATATTTGGCAATCTGCTTTTACTTCCTATTTTGTTCTTGTTTGCATTTTTAATCATTCTTTAGCTCCTAGAACTTTACTGCTTACCGATCTACGAAGTTCACTTGTATCGATAAGTATTTTGTCACTACCTTTTTTAGCCACTGTTACAGGTGATAATGGTTTCCAGTCATAACCACTAGCAAAAGCCTCTTGAATTATTCTTTCAGCCTCAATACCCAACATTGTATACCATTTTTTCAAGTCACCTTTTTCCATACATTGCTTATATTCTTCGGTGTGGCTTTTTACCCAACTCATCAAATGGTCTTCTAGTGGCTTTCTTAACCAACTTCTTCGTGGTATATTTCGTGTTATACTACCGAATTCGTGTATTCTTCCTATTTCGGCATTTGTTAATCCATCTCTGTCTTTTGAGCCATCTGAACCTAATAAACCGACTCTTGTCTTATAAGAGTCTTTAAGAGCTTCTTTTATTATATTGAATCCTGAGTTGTCAAAGTTTACTCTCATTCAGTTATTGCTCCCTCGCTCAAGAAGAATGTTCCGGTTATTCTTGGCAATAAATAGGTTAGATACTTCTTGCCGTATCCGTTATCTAAATATAGGCTTAACATAGGGTCTGTATTTACCCAACTTGGTATTCCGTAACTCTCGCTTACTGATCCAACAGATTTACTGCTTACAAAACTAGCATATGCATTGCTGTCTAGTCCTGCTTGTGCATTTTTTATGTCTAATACTAAGTAATAAGCAGTCAAGTAGTATTGAACTATATCAAGTGCTGTGTCTTCAAATACATCGCTTAGTCCGAGTTGCATTTCGCCGATTGCTTTTGTAATATCATCATCTGCTAGATAATTATTTTCATCATCATTGTATATTCCCCAAGCCTCTGTATCGCTTATATCGGCTGTGTTATTATCTACTAGGCTTTCATAGAAGTTTGGTGCGACATATATCACATCGCCTTTGAAATATACTTTATTTTCCACTCTATAGGGAAGATAAGGGAAATCTCTCTTGAAATATGTTTTAAATTGTGCAACTGTGATTAGATTCATAGGATTTCCCTCCGTTCTTCTTATTCAGCAATAGGTTCTTCTTTTACTTCTTCTACTGGTTCTTTAGTAGCTTT